>ERZ1645186.125-NODE-125-length-11405-cov-9.619119_pt1 | contig 11405 bp, 10 predicted proteins | sample MGYA00575349_ERZ1645186 | MGnify/ENA primary metagenome ERZ1645186 (study PRJEB40839, sample SAMN11282943) | freshwater sediment metagenome | isolation source: river sediment | host: Sediment | place: India: Nawabganj, Kanpur | collected 2015-12-17 ...
GACATGGCGCACTACTCGCGCTTCGTGATGGACACGCTGCTCAAGCATCCCAGCGTGCAGGACTGCAAGACCAGCTTCGTGCTCGACCGGGTGAAGAACACCACCGCGGTGCCGGTGTAGGCGCCGCGCCACCCGGAGTGCTGCGCGACCCGGAAGGGCCGAAGGTGGGGCCATCCGCCGGATGCCGCCGAGGACCTATCATTCGACGTTTACCTCTGAACCGACCCCCACCATGTACCGCAAGCTCTTCGTTCCGCTCGATGGCGGCCCGCTGACCGAGAAAGCCATGGCCGAGAGCCTGAGACTGGCCCGCCAGCTCGGCGCCAGCGTGGTCGGGTTCGTGGCCGAGCCCGACACGCCTTCACCCAGGGTGGGCACGCAACTGCAGCAGTATCAGCAGGAGGTCGAGCGCCACGTGGTGCGAGCCGACAGCCATGCCCATGCGCTGCTGACCCGCTTCGAGGCCCTTTCCGCGGAATCCGACGTGCCCTGCCAGAGCCTGCACGTGCTCAGCGACCGCATCGACGAGGCCATCGTCGAGGAGGCCGAGCGCTGCGGGGCCGACATGATCGTGATGGTCACCCACGGGCGCAGCCGCCTGGGCGAGTGGTACTACGGCTCGCACAGCAAGAAGGTGCTCAGCCTGAGCAAGCTGCCGCTGCTGGTGCTGCACTGACACGCAACGGCGTTCGAACACATCGAGTCCGGGGTCGCTGACGGACGGAGAAGGAAGCCCTTCCGTTCTGTATTCCTCTGCGGATCCTCGGCGTGCTCTGCGCCTCCGCGGGGAAGGGTTGCGGCGGTTTGCGACCGTCAGCAAAGCGCCCGATGGCGACGGCCAGCTGCCCAGGGACTTGCCTGCGGGCCTGCAGGAAGCCTGCTGCAGCGCTACAGCGTGTGCAGCTCGACACGGATGCCGAACATCGTCAGCGTGTGGCCGGCTGCACTCAGGCCCATTTCGTGGGTGCGCGCCAGCACCGCATCGCGGTCGGCCACGGCCAACGCATAGCCGCAGATGCCCTCGCCACGCGCATCGGCCGGCTCGAAATCGATCCATCCACCGTCCACCAGCAGGCGCCGCGTCGCGCCGTGCGCGGCCGGGGCGGCCAAGCCCAGCACCTCGGCCCAGCGCAGGGCCATCGTCGTCGGGTCCTCGGCGCCGACGCTGACGCCGACGACACGCTGCTCACCGGCGGCGCCCTTCTGCAGCGTCCAGCCCGGCCCACCCCAGCGCCACGATGCCGGCGGCACGGGCTGGTCGATCGAGACGATCGCGCCGCCGATGTCCTTCGGGTGCAGGTGCATGGCGCGGATGTCGTCCAGGTCCTTGGCCCAGACGCGGCGCACGCCCAGCCGCTGCAAGCGCGCCAGTTCCCGGTCGAAATCGTCGGTCTGCAGGATCAGCATGTAACCGCAGTCGCCGCGGCGCTCGATCAGCCGGCCGGCCGTGGTGCCCGCCCGCGTCGGCGAGACGATCTCGATGAACTGGTCGCCGAACACGAACACCGCGTTGTCCAGCCCGAACTCGGCCACGCCGGGGTCGCGGTAGGGTGCTTCCAGGCCGAGCAACGCGCGCAGCGTGGACGCGCCAGCCTTCAGGTCGGCGGCGGCAAAGACGATCTGGCGGATGCGCATCGTGTCTCCTCGGGGTGTCGGTGGTGCAAGGCGGCAAAAGGCCGATGGTCCGTCATCAACCTCCAGACAGGGCGCGTGCGTCGTCCTGCGCGCCGTCCTGCAGATGCCGGGTGCAGTTCAGCAGACGCAACGCGTGCGGCGGGCTGGCGTCGAAGATGCTGACCGAAGTGTTCGCCAGGTGCAAGCCCTCCAGGGTGTCGGCGGCGCAGCGCAGCGGCCCGGCCAGCAGCCGGCGAATCAGCAGGCCGTGCGTCACCACCACCAGGTCGGCGTCCAGGGTGGCCCGCAGCCGGCACATGTCGGCGAAGGCAGCCTGCACGCGGCGCTCGAACTGCGCGGCCGACTCGCCACCGGGGGGTGCGTCGGCCATCTGCAGCGGATCGAAACCCAGCGTGTCGTAGGGCCGACCGCGCAGCGCGCCGAAGTTGCGCTCCTGCAGCAAGGCAGTGGATTGCAGCGGCGCTCCGGCGGCAGCAGCAACGGCCTGCGCCGTGACCCAAGCGCGCGGCAGGTCGCTGCTCAGCACCGCGGCCACCGCGCCGCGTGCGGCGATGCGCCGGGCCACGGCCGCTGCCTGCGCCTGGCCGCGGTCACTGAGCGGCGTGTCGGCCGGTTGCAGCACGCGCGCCGCGTTCAATGCGGTCTCGCCATGGCGCACGAGCACGATGGGCATGGCCATCAGGCGACGCGCCGCACCATGACCGTGGCGCTCAGGCCCAGATAGGCCTCTGGGGGGCCGAACCAGCTGCCGCTGACCGGTGCAGCCTGTTGCGGGTCGCGCGCCACGCCGACGCGGATCAGCTGCACGTTGCCGGCACGCAGGTTGTTGGTCGGGTCGAAGGGCACCCAGCCGGCGCCCGGCAGATAGACCTGCACCCAGGCGTGGGTGCTGCCCGCACCGGCGGTGGCGCCCTCGCCGTCGGCGGGGACCGCCGCGGCGTCGAGCACCGGGTCGTACAAGTAGCCGGTGACGAAACGGGCGGCCATGCCCAGACTGCGCACCGCCTCCATCATCAGCAGCGCGAAATCGCGGCAGCTGCCGCTGCCGAGCTTCAAGGTCTGCAGCGGCGTCTGCGTGCCCTCCTCGTCGCGCGCGACGTAGGCAAAGTTCTCGCGGATGAAGCGGTTCATCTCCAGCAGCAGCTCGCGCGTGCCGGTGTGGCCGTCGGTGCGCATGAACTGCCGCGCCCACTGTGTGAGCACCCCGTCGGGGTCGTCGTGCAGCGGGCGCATGTAGTGCTCCAGATCGAGCCGCTCCTGCACCGCGTAGGCGAAGGGGAAGATCAGCGCGCTGGGCGACAGCGCCAGTTCGCTGCCGTCCCCGGGTGCGTGTTCGATGGTGAAGGTGCAGACGATCTTCAGCTCGCTGGCCTGGACTTGCGGCGTGAGCAGCGCGATGGAGTTGGAATGCGGATCCTGGATCAGGCGGATCCTGGCCTCGGGGCTGCACACCAGGTCGGTGGCCAGGACGCGCAGGTCATGGCTGTCCCGTGGCCGGAACATGACGCGGTGCTCGCCGAAGCTCACCGGCTCGCGGTAACGGTAAAGCGTGGTGTGGGTGATGTCGTAGCGGACGGTCATGACAGGCTGGGCAGGCGCAGCCCGACATTGTCCGATAGCGCGCAGGCGGCGCCTGCGCGCTTCCGTTCAGGCGGCCACGCGGTCGCCGCCGTCGCGCACCAGCACGCGATTGCGTCCCTGTCGCTTGGCCTGCAGCAGCAGTGCGTCGGCCGCACCGAGCAGAGCGTTCGCGTCGCCCGGCGCCTGCAGCGAATCGACGACGCCGGCCGAGAAGCTGCGCGCACCGAGCGGACTGGTGCAATCGGCGGCACGCTGCTGCGACCATTGCTTCAACAGCGAAGCGACCTTGCGCCGCGCCGAGGCGGCCGGCGTGCGCGGCATCAGCAGGCAGAACTCCTCGCCGCCATAGCGGCAGAGCACGTCGCTCTTGCGGCCTTGCGCACCGAGCAGCGCACCGAAGGCCGCCAGCAGCCGGTCGCCGGCGGCATGGCCGAATTCGTCGTTGACCGACTTGAAATGGTCCAGGTCGATGATGGCCACCGCGAGCGGCTGCCGATCGCGCTGCGCCATCGCCAGCATGGCCGGCAACACGTTCTCGAGGTGGCGGCGGTTGAACAGGCCGGTGAGGAAGTCGCGCGTGGCCTGCTGGCGCAAGGCCCGCTGCAGCGACTCGACCTCGGCGATCTTGGCCTTGAGCTGCTGGTTGGCCGACTCCAGCTCCGCCCGCGCGCGCTCGGTGCGGCGGCGCCGCTCGTCGATGCTGTGCAGCGCGTGCTGCATGCGCAGCAGCTCGGTCTGCAGCGCCGCGGCCTGGTAGCGCGCGCCGGAGGCCTGCAGCGCCCGTTCGGTGTGCAGCGTCTGCCAGCTGCGCAGGGCCTGCAAGGCCAGCGCCGGCTGGCCCAGCTGCTCGTGCACCGAGGCCAGCGCGTGAAAATGCATGCAGCGCACGCGCAGGCTTTGGTCCTGCGTCGGCGCATCGCCGGATGCCGCCAGGCGCTGCGCCGCCGCGTTCCAATGCCCACGGGCCATCAGCAGTTCCGCCTCGGCCACGCGCAGCGTGCCGAGCTCATCGGGCACCGCGCCCCGTGCCAGCGCCTCGCGCGCACGCTCGAGCAGCTGCTCGCCAAGCGCGACATCGCCCGCGCGCAGCGCGGCCAGCGCCATGCTCTCGAAGTGTGCGTTCATCGGGCCGCGCCCCCCGCTGTCGGCGGGCAGCGTCAGCATCTCGCGCACGTCGGGCAGGGCCTCGGCCGGCCTGTCCAGGCTGGTCAGGCAGATGATGCGGTTGATGCTCAACACGCTGAACAACCGCGGGTTGTTCAGCTGCGCGCAGCGTGCCAGCCCTTCTTGCAGGTAGCTCAGCGCCTGGTGGTAGTCGCCGAGCTGGATCAACTCGTGCGCCAGGTTGCAGTACAGCACCACGTCGAAGCCCTGGGCCTTGGCACCGGCCTCGCGAAGCGCCTGGTACATGTAGGCAAAGGCCTGCTGTGACTGCCCGAGCTCGGAATAACATCCGGCGATCGTGCTCAGGAGCATGCCGCGCTCGTCGTGCTTGAGCCAGCGAAGCCCCTCGTCGCGCAGCGGCAGCACGCGCTCCAGCGAGGCGCGGAAGGCGCCATCGCGCCAGGCACAGCGCGCCAGCCCGACCTGCGCCAACAACTCCCCGGCCGGATCCTGCGCCTGGCTGAAGCAGTCCTGCGCCTGCTGCAGCTCGGCCATCGCCTCCTGTGGCGTGGCGTACCAGATCAGGTGAAAACCGCGCGTCAGCCGTGCCCAGCCCTGGGCAACGAGATCGCCGCGCCGTGCCGCGCGGCGCAAGGCCTCGTCGGCCACGACCATGCAACGCTGCGAGTCGCTGTACAGCAACTGCCAGGACTTGCGTGCCAGGCGCCAGGCGGCGGTCGGGGCAGCGCGGTGAGCGGACGGGCCCATGGCGCCATTGTCACGCAGCGCTTGCTGCGGCGCATCACACCGATGGGGGATGGCGCCGAGCCGCGACGCTACGATGCCTGCGTCGCAACACGGAGCTTCATCATGCCGCTGACCATGCAAGAAGACGCGCGCGCAGGCGGAAACCTGCCCATGAGCGACGCCGAATGGCAGGCCCGCGTGCAGCTGGCCGCCTGCTATCGCGTCTTCGACCTGCTGGGCTGGACGGAGATGATCTTCAATCACATCACGTTGCGGGTTCCCGGGCCCGAGCGCGTGTTCCTGATCAACCCCTTCGGCCTGCGCTACGACGAGGTGACGGCCTCCAAGCTGGTGGCCGTGGACATCGAGGGGCGGCCGGTGCGGCCCACCGCGCACGCCGTCAACCGCGCCGGCTTCGTCACGCACAGCGCGATTCACGGCCACCTGGAACAGGCGCATTGCGTGATGCACACCCACACCACGACCGGCATGGCCGTGGCCTGCTTGGAACGGGGCCTGTCGCACGATTCGTTCTACGGCGCGCAGTTGCATGGCGCGGTGGCCTATCACGAGTTCGAGGGCGTCACCGTCAACCCGGAGGAGCGCGTGCGCATGCTGGCAAGCATCGGCGACAAGCACTGCGTGATCCTGCGCAACCACGGCCTGCTGAGCTGGGGCCGCGACATCGGCGAAGCCTTCATGTGGCTGTGGACGCTGCAGCGCGCCTGCGACGTGCAGGTCGCCGCCAGCGCCGCCGGGCCGCTGCATGCAGTGAGTGACCAGGCGCGCGCGCAATGCGTGCGCGAAGCCGGTCCGCTGGAGCCGGCAGTGTGCGCCGCGGTCTATGCGGCACTGGTGCGCCGGCTCGACCAGGCAGGGGCGCGGTACGCGGATTGATGCCGATGGGCGATCGGCGCCACGGATGAAGTGCCGGCGCGGCCGGGCTCAGCGCCGGGCCGATGCCGGCACCGAGGCGCTGGCGGACCGGCCGCGCGCCTTGGGCAGGAAAGGCAGGATCAGCGCTTGGGCGTCGACCTGCGCCCCCAGGCGCGCCAGCAGCAGGAACGAGCCCACCAGCTTGCGGTGCAAAAACAGCGTGTCGGGCGGCGGCGGGCGCAGCAGGCGCTGCCGCAGGGCCAGCTCGAAGCCCAGGTCGCGCACCCGCGACGGCAGGTCCGAGCGGCCGAAGTCGTAGGGCCCGGGCTGGCGCAGCGGCTCGCAGACCAGCAGGCACATGTCGACCACGGCATCGATCTGCGCCGGCGGGTCGCCGGCCGCGGCATAGCCGATCTGCACCGCCTCGCGCGCGACCGCCGCGCGCTCGCCGTCCACCACGGCGCGGCTGATGCGCGCGAAATTGGCCACGAAGCCGGGCTCGAAGCGCCGCGTGGCGCCGAAATCGAGCAGCACCAGGCGGCCGCTGCGCGGCTCGAAGAGGTAGTTGGCGAAGTTCGGGTCGGTCTGCATGACGCGGAATTCGAACAGCTCGCGAAACAGCAGCCGCTCGAGCAGCGCGCCCACCGCGTTGCGCTGGCTCTGCGGCGCGGTGGCCAGCGCGTCCAGCGGTGCGGCTTCGATGAAGTCCATGGCCATGATGCGCGTGGTCGTCAGGTCGCGGTGCACGCGCGGCACGAGCAGGCCCGGTTCGTCGGCCACCAGCGTGGCGTAGTGCTCCAGGAACCCGGCCTCGCTCAGGTAGTCGGCCTCCTGGACGAGCTGGCGCTTGGCCTCTGCCGCCAGCCCGGCCACGTCCAGGTCGATCGGCAGCAGGTTGAACAGGCGCAGCAGTGCGGCGACGTTGTCCACGTCGCTGGCGATCGAGCGCGCCACGCCCGGATACTGGATCTTCAGCGCGAGGTCGCGACCGTCGGCCGTGGTGACGCGGTGCACCTGGCCGATCGATGCCGCCGCCACCGGCTCCAGGTCGAAGCGGGCGAAGCGCTTCTCCCAGCCCGCGCCGAACTCGCGCCCGAGCACCCGCCGCAGCTGCTGCGGCGGCATCGGCGCGGCCTGCGAACGCAGCACCGCCAGCGCCTGCGCGAACTCCTTCGGCAGCACGTCGTCGCCTTGCAGCGACACCAGTTGCCCGATCTTCATCGCCGCGCCGCGCAGCCGCGCCAGCCGCTCGGCCAGCTTGCGCGCGTTGGGTGCCGACAGCAGCGCCGCGCGGAACTCCGGCGCTTCGCCGCGCGCCATGCGCTTGAGCCCCTGCGCGGCCGCACCTGCCGCCAGCCCGCCCGCGGCCAGCCCCATGCGCGCGAAACGGCCGAGGCGCGACTGCGGCACCGGCGCAGGCGGCGGCTTCTTCGGCTTCACCTCCCTACCCCTTGGACCGGGAAGCGCGGCGCGGCCGCCCTGACGCGACCGACAGCACGGAAGGCAAGGCCCGGTCGGCGGTGCAGGGTCGCGACACAGCGCATCGTCAGCCCTGTCCCAGCTGGCGAAGCAGCAGCGCCAGCGCAATGCCGAGCTGGGTGCCGATCGCGTAGCCGATGATGCCGGTGCCGATGCCCGAAGCCAGTAGCTCGCGACTGCCGAGCGAGCGCGCCACCAGCGGCACGAAGGCCGGCGAGCAGATCGCCGACACCGAGGTGACGAGGAAGGTGCCGGCATCGATGCCGGCCAGCCGCGCCAGCAGCGCGTGCAGCGCCAGGCTGCCGAACACCGCGACGACGACGAACAGCAGCAAGCCGAGGTCGGTCCACTGCAGCGCATCGAAGCGGGCCATCGAAGCCACCGCGAAGCTGAAGACGTAGATCAGGTACATGCCGGTCTTGTACGACAGGCGCAGCGCGCGCACCGGCGGCAGCATCGAGGCCAGCAGGCCGAAGGTGGCGAGCAGCGCGATGACGAGCGCAGTGGCGCTCGAACCCCCGATCGCCTGGCCGAGGCCGACGGCCGCGGAAAGCACCAGCACGGCCACCCCGAGGCTCTTGGCCGCGCCGGCGAGGCCGGCGCGCGTCAGCAGCTCGCGATAGTCCTCGTCGTGCATCGACGTGTCGGTGGCCGCGGCATCGGCCGCCGCCGCGGTGCGCCGAGGGCGCAGCCAGCGCGCGGCCAGGCGCGGCGCCAGCGTGACCATGAACATCAGGTAGGCGGCCCCGACCACGGTGTCGAAGGCGTTGAAGACCAGGTAGCGCGTGTCGTCGACACCGAGCGCGGTCTTGATCGCCGCCAGGTTGGGCGTGCCGCCCGTGTAGACGCCCACCGCGAGCCCGGCCAGTTCGTGTACGTCAGGCAGACCCTGCGCGCGGAAGACGAAGAACAGCGCCGCCGCCACGACCACGATCGACAGCACCGCCAACGCCATCGACAACAGCGCCCGCCCGGCGATGCGCGACCAGGCGCGCAGGTCGACGGTGAACAGGATCATCGGCAGCGCCAGCGCGATGGCCGCCTCGGACACCGCCTTCTGCACGGGCAAGGCCGACGCGGGCACGAGGCCCAGGTTGCCGGCGAGCAGCCCGGCCGCGTAGCACAACACGATCGTCCCCGCCTTCGCGGCCCAGGCCTGGCGCTGCACGAGCAACAGCACCAGCGCGGGCACGGCCAGAAAGATCGGGACGAACAGGGCGGTCATCGTGGGAAGCAGCAGCGCGACCCCGATGCTCTCACGACGGCAAGCCTGGCTCGGAGGTGGCGCTCGTGCGGGCTTCCGAACCGCTGGCGAGTTCGGCCCATTGCGCAGCGCCGCAGGAAAGCCGTCACGCGGCGGGCGTCAGCGAGCGCCGTGCGGTCGAGGACCCTTTCGCGACGACGCCCAGCGTCACGTGCTGAAGCTGGATCGGGCTGTGCCGCGACGCAGCTCTGCGCCTCGTGCAGCGCGGTTTGTAGGGCGTCGACCGCTGCCGGGTGCGCGGCATGCCGTTCCTGGAGCGCGGGAAGCCGCATGTTGGCTGCCTCCAGCACCTCCCCGGTTGCCACGGCCAGAACGGCCGTTCGCTGCGAGCCCTTGCCCGCCTTGGCCGTGCCGGAGTGCCGCTTGGTGCCCGAATGCAACAGCTCCAAGAAAGGCGACCATGTGGAGAAAGTCGGCAAGCATGCGTTTCCTGACGTGGTTAGACAGGAACTACACAAAGCACAACGGCTTGCAGTGCATGGACATGCCGGCTAAGCCGTATGGCCGCACCCTGTTGACCCCATGACTTCGCATTTTTTGGTCGAGTTGGCGGGTGTCGGAGCGACAAAAACTGCTCTCTACAGCTTGGTACGGCCCAAAACTTCGCACAATCGGTCAATTGCCGACCATAAGCTGGCACAACAGTACTCGCGAAAAATACTTGCTATAGCAGAAAGTGAGTGCGCACATTTGCATTTGTCATCCTGACGTCGTGCTCCGATGGCGGCTTCGTGGTGCGTCCAGAGGGCTTCCGGCGGCGTCAGGACGCACGCCATGCCGCCCATCCGGCTGGTCTGCCAGACCGATCTACTGACCCAAGGTGCTTCCGCCAGCGACTTGCGGATCATCGCTGCGGCTGCTGCCAAGCGGGAGATCAACACAGCGTCAAACTGACAGCCCAAAAACCATCAAAATCCACTCCGGCGTAACCCCTCGGGGCGCCCGTTCTACCCACCTGTTGCTGGCTCCAATACGCCGCACATCGGTGGCTCCATTACGGCGGTCGGTGACACCCGGCGCGCTGCTGATGACGCCGATGCTGATGCACATGGCGCGGCACCATCCGCAGCTGCGGCTCGACATCGCACGCGGCAGCACCGAGCTGTTGGCGCGCGGGCTGCGCGAACGCACGATCGACGCCCTGGTGGTCGACGCCCGATCGCTGGCGCCGGCACCCGATGTGCGCGTGTCGGACAGCTACGAGATGCGCGGCGCCTTCCTGTGCCGGCGGGGCCATCCGCTGCTGCGCCGAAGGGGCGCCCTGGGCTTCGACCAGCTGCGCGCCTACCCGATGGCATCGACGCCGCTCAGCGACGAGGTGGCCCGCGTGCTGGTCGAGCGCTACGGCCCGGAGGCACACCCCGAGCGCTGCATCACGCTGCGCTGCGAGGAGATTCCGAGCCTGGTCGAGCTGACGCGGCGGACCGACACGGTGCTGGTCGCGGTGCGGGCGCTGGGGCCCGACCTGGTGGAGCTGCCGATGAAGCCCGCAATGCACGCGACGGCGCGGTTCGCCATGGCGACGCTGGCGGGCCGGACCGAGGCGCCCGCGCTGCCGATCGTGTGGCACCTGATGGCGGAGCTGCTTCGCGACTCGTGAATCCGTGGTCCGGCCCTGCACGCCGCTGAACGTCAACGCCGCAGGTGCATGCGAACTCGGGCGCACGCGGGATCGGGTGGCGATCCATTCGGAAGATCCTGGTCATGGCGCGCGGCGGTACGCGTCGGCTGCCGGAGCGCCGGGTCCACGCTCCGGCGGCGCCTCGTGCACGGCGGCGGCGCTGCGGTGGTTGACCCGGCTCAATGAAGCGGCAGCCACAGGGCGCACACTGCGCCGACCAGGGAGAAAGCCATGCCGATGATGCGGGCCTTGCGCGTGCTGGCGTCCCCGGGGAACCGAAAGGGGTGGCGATGCAGGCGACGGAGTTGCAGAGCGGGCTGATCCGGCCCTTCGTGCAGAAGCTGATCGAACAGCTCGGCGCGGGCGCGGCGCAGCCGTTCGCGGTGGCGTTGCCGGACGGCGCGCGACATGCCAGCGGGCCGGGCACGCCGGCCTTCACGCTGGTCTTCCGCAGCGACGCGGCGCTGCTGGCGACATTGACGCGCGGCCACATCGGATTGCTCGAGGCGTACTTCGACCAGGAGGTCGACGTCGAAGGCAGCCTCAACGCGGCCTTCGCCACCGGTCTGATGGCCGACATCGACCCGCGCTTCAATCCGATCGACCCGTTCGAGAACCGGCTGCTCGAGTGGCGGCGCAGCAACCGCAGCATCGAACAAGCCAAGGCCAACGCGCGCGCGCACTACGGTCTGCCAGCGGCCTTCTACCAGCGCTGGCTCGACGAACCACTGATGATGTACACCTGCGGCTACTGGCCCGAGGGCACGTCCACGCTCGAACAGGCGCAGGCCGCGAAGATCGATCATGTGTGCCGCAAGATCCGGCTGAGCCCGGGGGAGCGCTTCGTCGACATCGGCTGCGGCTTCGGCGGCTTCATGTTGCGTGCACACGAAACGACCGGCGCCACCGGCAGCGGCGTGAACACGACGACCGAGCAGGTCGACTGGCTGCGCGAGCAGTTCGCGCGCCGCGGTTTGGGCGATCGGCTGCAGGTACGCGAGGCCGATTTCCGCGAGGTCGACGGTGCCTACGACAAGGTGGTTTCGATCGGCGTGCTCGAGCATGCCGGCCGCGACCAGCTCGCCGAGGTGATCAAGG
>ERZ1645186.126-NODE-126-length-11366-cov-5.333215_pt1 | contig 11366 bp, 16 predicted proteins | sample MGYA00575349_ERZ1645186 | MGnify/ENA primary metagenome ERZ1645186 (study PRJEB40839, sample SAMN11282943) | freshwater sediment metagenome | isolation source: river sediment | host: Sediment | place: India: Nawabganj, Kanpur | collected 2015-12-17 ...
AGGCCCAAACGTAGTACCGCCGCCGCCGGTGCCGGGGTTACCGTTCGCGCCTACGCCGCTACTCGTGACCGGCGCGCCGCCAGCGCCGCCAGCGCCTACCGAATAGGCGACGGGCAAGAGCCTGGCGAGCTCGTCACGTGTGAGCCAATGGATCATGTGTGCGCCGCCGCCGCCGCCAGTGGATCCTGTTGTGGTAGCCTCAACAAGATGGCGGGAACCACCGGCGCCGCCGCCGCCGCCGCCGAAGAGGGAAAGCGCGAAGAGCGCGCCCGCTGGCAGAGCTGTCAGCACGCCACTGGCAGGTCCGGTCAGCGTGAGCTCAGACGCAACACCGCTCGACAGGTCGAGACCAGAAGGGGCTTGCCTCAGCACCGGGCAATTATCCTCTCTCTTGCGTCGCCTGGAAAGGCCGAAAACTTAGACCGCAATGTCATACCACACCCCACATAGTGCGCCGGCAGAGCCGACATTGAGTAGGATCACCTCTGCCCGGCAGTCGCTTGGCAGCGGCACCCCGCTTGCGGCCAGCGCGTCATTGAGCGCAAAAACCTGCGAAAAACCAAAGTCGTTGACCACTCGCAGGCCGAAATGGGCGTAGTTGATCGGAGGCGAGAACTCGATCATCGGGTACGCACGTCGCATCGCAGTGGACTGCGGCGGCAACGCGCCGTAGCCAGCGAAAATCACGTTCAGCGCCGCGCGGTCGCCAGTCCACGATGGCGGCGCTACTGGCGCGGCGTACTGCCCGATCGCGAACCCAAATATTGCCGCCTCCGTCCCCGTTGACGGCGGCGCTCCGTTGTTCTGTCCCCACGCTCCGAGCTCGACTGTGCACGAGTCACACACGACGGGCACCGACGCAAACTTCCGCCAGTCCACTTCGAACGTGCTTACGGAAGACCCTGACCTAGCCGTAATCCGCGCGTGGTACTGCAGAGTCGGGACGCCACCTTCAAACCCTAGCGATTCGTCGACCCGCCACAGCGTGATTGCGCGCTGGCGCGGTGGCCCTGGCAACGCGTCGACCGTCCCCACTTCCAGATAAGCCGCGCCGCCGCCGCCAGCGTGCGCCACTGCCAGTGCCGTCAGCGTGTCGGCGGGGACTCGAGTAGAGCGGCCCCACTGGGCGTTATTGACCCAGGCGGGTAGCCCCACTGGCTCAACCACTGGGATTAGGCGCGCCGTTGAAGACCCTTGCGACGGGACAGCACTCCAGTTCGGGGTGCCGATGGTTGGGCGTACCGTCATGCTAGCCCCTTGATTCGCCCGTCCGAGTAGACTTCCCAACGGACCTTGGCGCCGCCCGGTGTGACTTTGGAACCGCCCGGTGTGACCAGCCGCTTGCGTGGCGGTCGCGCCGGTTGCAGAGCGCCGCCAGCCTTCGCTGAAAGCTCAAGCGCCTGCAGGCCTCGCTGGGCTGCAACATCGCCCTTCTTCGCTAGCGCTTGCGTGTTGGCAACGACAGTTTTGGCCGCCGCCCGCTCTTTGGGGTTCTTGGACTTGGCGGCTCCGACGATTCGGTTCGCCTGTCCTGCGATGGCTGCTCCCTTGAGGCCGACCGCAATGGCGGCGCCGGCCGGCGGCACCACGAACGCAAGCCCGGTCGCGACGGTAACGACCAGCGGGTTTTTAGCCAACTTGCCAGCCGCTCGCGAAGCCTTCTTAACGCCGCGTCCAAGTTTCTTGAAAAACGAGACACCGAACTGATCGTCTGGGATTCTCCAGTCTCTCGGGTCCACACCAAACAACTCACTCTGCGTTTGCGTCCAAGCCATGGGTTCTCAATTCTCCAAGAGTCTGGCGGCAGCAAGCCATTCCTCACGCCGCTGCGAATCGTTTGCCGCGTGCTCACGATACCGCAGTGCCAACGCCGCTCGAGCTCGAGCGCGCCCCTGGCGGTTCCAAAAGCGCGGTTGCGGTGGCACCAGACCATACCTGTCCGCGAGGATCTCAGCGCATTGAGCGTTGTAAAAACCGCTCGCCTTGAGTCCTTCTTGCGCCTGGAACTGACGCACCAGATCGTGATCCTCAGAACCGGGCGGACTCGTGAGAAGGTCAACGACCAATCGCGCTGCCAGCGCTCGCGAAGGGCTGGGGGCTTGCGGGCGCTGCATTGGCCAGAGCCCAGGGAGCGGAGAATCCGGCAGAACATCGCGACCAACGGAGTCACCACGCCGCGAGCCCTTGGCCAGCGCTGGCAGCGTGAATGCCGCGCCTAGCAACCACCACGGAATGCCGATCATTATGCGCCTCCCTTGAGCAGCGCCGCCGCCGTTTTGGGGCCCACGATGCCGTCCGGCTCAAGTCCGGATTCTCGCTGAAACGAGCGCAAGGCCTTGTCTGTTTGCGGACCAAAAACGCCGTCCGGAGTCCCCACGTCGTAGCCGAGCGCTGCCAAGCGCAGCTGAACGATCCGCACCGGCTCTCCCTTGGCACCACGCCGCGGGTAGCTCGCTGGAACGCCTGCCTTCGGCACTGTCGCCACGGCCACCGCTGGCGCCACTGGTACCACGATTGGCGACGGCGCCGCCGCTGGCTGAGGGATACCAGGCGACCTCGAGGTCACAGCAGTACCGCGCTTCGGCGGCGGCTTGCGGCCCGCTGCTATCTCCGCTTCGAGCACGCGCGCCGCTTTCTCCAGATCCGCAGCTGGACCGGCGTAGCCTTCCGCCTTGAGCCTACCCGCCTCAAACCGGATAGCGTCAGGGTCGTTTGTTGCCAGCACTTCGGCAACACGCTGTGCGATCGGTTTCGATGTTGGCGACGGCACAACACCAGCACCAGGCGATGCGCTTGCGCGCTTGCTCGCGAGCAGCGCAGCGCCGCCCAGCGCAGCTAGCAAAACTGCCTTGTTCATGATTCCAGCATCCTACTCGGATCCTCTATCCAACCCAACGGGTAGCGTGTACTCGAGGGGTGCCTAACCTGCACGTGGAACAGCCGCGCTTGCGGCGTCACCCTGCAGTAGACGTGCAACCTTGCACGTTTCCCGCTTTCCCGCAATTCGGCAACGCGCCAAGCGCAGAGCTGTGCGCAGTCACCCCAACCACGCCGAAGCACAACCGAGGCATCGCAGAACTGCTCGATCTGGCCCGCCCATGGCTCCGCTCGAAAGCGCACGCCGCTTCGATAGAGCCAGGGCAGACCAGCGCGAACCAACCGACGGTTGGCCGCAATGACGAGCTCGAGCGTGCGCGTTACCCCTGCTGAGGTATCCGCAACAGTCGAGACCGATGGGAGATCGAGCAGTACCCGCACGGCGGCTTACTGAGCGAGCGAAGTCCCCAGGAATGCCGCGCGGAAATCGCGCTGTGCCGCGTCGATGTTGCGGACCGTCAAGGTGATGATGGTCCCTAGGTTCGCGGTGTATCCCTTGATTCCGCTGTACAGTGCGACCTCGGAAAAAATGTCGCACGGGATGTCACCTGGCCCAACGAACTGGTTATCCTGGCCCACGGTGTAACCGGAGATCACGAAGAAGGGCGCGGTGTGCGTCGACGATGCGCGGAAAAACTCCGGGCGAAAGGGGCGCTGCGGGGTGAGCGTGATCACTCGCGAAGCACCCGCCGCGATGGCTTCCGACGTTGCAGGCAATACCTGCGTGTACTCTCGCCGAATCGGGCGGTCAGCGACTAGGACACCGCCAGCGGCGCGCGCCTTCGCCAGCGCCTGAGCGTTCGCACCGTAGATCTCATGCTCGCCAACAATCTCGTAATCGCCCGAGAAAAGCTCAGACATTGGGTCATCTTGACCGACGAAAAAAGACATGGTTCTCCCTTTTTCCAACAACTCCAAGTTAGGGGAATTGCTGGAACTGAATGGCGTTCAAGGAAAACAACTTGGTCTTTTCCCGCAAGATTACGTGCATGCCCCGACCTGCCAATAGTCGAGAGCCCGATAACTTGCCGACGGTGAGACGCCCAATGCAACCGGGTCGTTAATCCGGAGGCCTCGGGGTTGGGCGCGTTGTTACGCCCGCAGGAGCTTTTCAGTCTCGCGTGCTGCCATAGCCGCGAGCATCCCGGCTCCCACAGAAGCGGCAAAATCGGATTGGTCGTCCAACATGCCGCTCATGGCTGCCACTACCAGACCGGCGCCTAGTGCCGCTGGGGCAGGCACTGTGGTTCCGGGGAGGTAAGGCATCTTGGCTGCCACTGCGCCCGCCAGTGCACCACCCGCAACGGTGAGCACCGCGTTATTGGCCGTCCGAGCCGCGTGCTTCGCTTCCTGGCGCTTGTTTGCAAGACTTGCGCGGAGACGAAGAGCGGTAGACTTCCAGTTCACAACTTCAGCCACGGCCCGCACGATACTGGAAAAACGGAAGCCGTGTCAACACCCCAAAAACAGGAAAGCGCGAGAACCTATCCCATAACCAGGCTGTCGCGCTTTATCCTACACCGCCACACCACGCGGCGGCGCTTTCCCGTTTTACACGATTGCGCTAAGTTTCACTAGCGCCCGGTCGGTTGCCACTTTCGTCCTTCTCCCCATGGGCTCCTTCTGACGCCGACCGGGCACCCAACATCGCTTCAGCATCATCAAGACAACTCTTGATGATGCGCTCGATCTCTACCGCAGCTGATCGCCACAGATACGCGCGAACGACTTGGCGGCACTTCTGAACAGAAGCCTTCGGTTCAAGCGTACGAAGATGAGCAACAAGCTTCTCGATTGCCTCATCAATCGTCGAGCCCTCTAAGAAGTGGCTCCCTTCAATGTCTGCAAAAAGCAGATTCCAGAATTCGTCTTTAACTTCTGCCATGCGTGCGAGATACTACGCCGAGCGCTCGTGCTCAATAGGCTCACCAAGGCCTTGCGCCGGCGCTCCTATCTCCGCTGGCCCAAACCACCACGACACGAACGCACCCACTGGGCTAGGCTGCAACACAATCACCACTGTGCAATCAACACGCACGCCTATCGTGTGACTCTCAGCACGGCCACCACGTTCCAACAATCTAAGCCCGATCACACGAAACAAGTCGAGCAGGACCATGCAACGATTCTAGCACTCAGCGCACGATGTGCCGGAGCTCTTGCGACAAAACCACAGCTTCATTCTGCAGTCGTGTCTTGAGCGCGCTTGGCTGCGCTCGCGTCAGTTTGCCATAAACCTGGAACAATGGCGCTAACACGTCGCGCCTACCAACGCGCCTATCAAACGGCTCCGTCAGGTTGCGACGGAGCGCGATCCACATGTGAAAGTGCTCATTGTTACGGCGTTCGAGCCGTAACTTGTGTGCTTCCACCAACGCATCAACGATGAGATCGAGCTGGACGCGATACCATGGCGGACGGCGCACAACGGATGCCTCCGTCACGACGCACCCCGCGGGTAAACGCGCGACGCAACGGTTTGCAGCAGAAAGCGCCGCTCCCTGATCCAGAGCGTGCAATCGCGCTTGCCCGTGCGCCGGAGCTCGAGCGCCGTTGACTCTGGTAGCAGTAGCAGTGCGCAAACGTCGACCGGCGCGGTTGCGCGCTCTGCTGTTTGCTCCCATGCCTCGTGTAGGCTCGTGGCCATCGCTAGGATCTCGTGGTGACCGGCGCGCTCGGTCACCGTCGCGTAGTACTGCGTTGCTCGTGTTGTCACTGGGCCTCCCGTTCTGCCGAGTAGCGTGGCCACTGCCAGCGCGAGCTCAGCGCGTTGTTGTTCGCGATCTTCTCTAGTGAAGCGCTCCCTCTGCTGGTCAACGGCCTGTGCCGCTGGCCACCACGCGCGCCCAACGTTTTCTGCGTGCTGCTCTTGCGCTGCTCTGCCAGCCACGGACGGAGCCGGCTCCGGTGCAAAGGCGTCTTCACCGTCGAGCTCCGTTCGCCACTCTGGCAGTGGTCCCGTCAACCCAAGCACGCCGAGTGCTGTCAGGAACGCCCGAAACCCAGCGGGGCCCGTTCGATGGTGTGCGTCAAGCTCGCGCTCTAGCCAGCCAACGCCAAAGCGGCGCCGCCAGTCGTTCCAGATGAACGACGGCACAATGCCATGGTCCTGCACGTAGCGGCGAAAATGACCGTCGGGTAGCTCGCTGTCGTCAAGCGCCGTTTCTGGCTCTGGTCTCTCCGTTTCTAGGCCTAGGCGCGCCTTGGCTCCCCTGGAAAACCGGATGAGACTCCTTCCCAGCATCGCGGTTTCGAGCTCGCGAAACCATGCCAGGGAGCGCCGCCCGGCGGCGCTGTCCGCTCCCTGCGCTGCAATGGTCTCGAGTAGACCATGCGCGTTGTAGCGGGGAACGCCGTCCACTGTGCTGTGAGACCCGCCGCCGCCGGTCAGCTCGAGCCCGATCTTCGCTAAGTAGTTCGCGACATTCTCCTCACTTCGTGGCCGTTCGACCCGCACGCCATGCTCAGCGTCAGGCAGCACATCGCTAAGCGCGCCAAGCCGTTCCAGCTGTTTTCGCAGTTCGCGCCGCAAAACGACGGCGCAACCGCCATGCCGCAGCGCCCGGCAATGTCTCTTGCCAAAGGCCTTCTCCAGTTCGTCGATCTGCCTGTCTCCTCTCTCCGAAGCGAGCCTGTGCAGGCGGTGCCAAGCGCGCTCGATCAACGCTGGCCAGCGTTCTTCCAGAGCCTCTTGAACGGCCGTCAGACGGCGCCGCATGACGCGCTCGGTGCCTTTCGCGCGCAGAGCGCCGCCGCCGCACCGGAACGCCAGCATGTGCAAGTGCGGATGCCAGCCATGAAGCGTCGAAACCGTGTGATCCACTGTCGTTGCCCAGTCTCGTGTGCCCAGCGTTTCCATGAACGCGGCGCCGCTTCGACCGGCTCCCAGCATTCCAACGGCCGTGCGTTGGAGCAGCTGCAACAGCCACAGCGGCGCGCCCGCCCGGTGCCTGATCGTCAGCGTGATGAACAGCGAGTCCCGTCGCCAGCTTGCGCCTAGCCCAGCCTGTACCGCCGTTGCGGCGCGCGCCCGGCGCGCTGGCCCGCACACCGGACAGTAAGCGCCGTTGCAGGTCTCGAGACCATGAACCGCCAGCCGACCGCCGAGGTCGCGGTCTGCACTTCGGTAAGCGACCGACTGAAACAGGACCGGCGCTATCGCCTTCGTCCGGCAGTACCGGCCACGTGTTCGTGTGCTCGATTCCCGGTAGGCGGCCATGACGGAATGGCGGGCAAGTTTTCTTCGCGGATTGTCGGTGCCTGCGACCGGACTAGGGTCCGGTAGTTGGGACGGCGGGCGGCGCCCGCCGTTTTGCGGGACTGAAATTGTGCCACTTGCCGAGGGGCTTTTTCCGCACTTTTGACGCTTGGTCGTGCGGTCAAAGTCGACAAAAACCCCCTGCTGAACAGTGGGCCGTTTTCCAGGCTTCTGCGGATTAGGCGTGCCTGCGGTCCGCTCAGCCACGGTGCGACCGTCGCTCAGCACGCGCACCTCGGTTTCCGCGCCTGCGGGTTTGGTGGGTAGGACGGGAAGCGGGCACTGGCGGATACCGCCACCAGGCGGCGGGAACCGTCACCGCGACCGGGCGGCGCCTTAGGGGTGGCCGTCGTGTCTGCGTTCAACCGCTGAGCGGCAGGCCCCACACCACCACGGGAAAAGCACCGAATTGCCTTTCCCCCTCGGGAATTAAGCCTTATTCTCCGCAAAGCAATCACTTTGCAGGTTTCCCTTGCTCGTGGTTGGGGGCTTTTCTCGCTGATTCCGTCCAAAGAATACGAAGCGAGGAAAGCCGGTTTTTGTGTGCCGGCATCATAGGTGTTAGCGTTCTAGGTTCTGGTGGTTCCTGGAAGCAGCTTTAACACTGCACAGGCGACCAGCGCAAGGGCTAACCACTTGCCCAGGCTGGCGGCGCTGGCGGCCACATCCGGAAGGGAGGGGACAACGTCCGTGTCGATAACCGGCGCTTGAACGGCGCTTGATTCGTCGATGACGTCTTTACCCGCTACGTTGGGGAATCCTAGTTCGCTTGGAAACCTGGACGCTGCACCGGTAACTCTAAAGATCGTAAACTCCCAGTGTGAGGCAGGATCTAACTTTGCTTGCTCAATCGAGACGAGGCCACGGTTGGCCGCCCACCACGCGTTGAAGCTTGGCGCATGCTCCGGTGCAAACGCGATCCAGTAGCGCCCAACGGGCAGTGGGTTACGACGCTCAACCGCCATCGGCATCCTTGAGAAGCTCCAGCACCGCATCCAGGTTAACGCGCGCCGCTCGCACCAACCGCATCCTAGCGTCTTTCGTATTGGCGCGCGCCGCCGCCGCCAACATGTCGCCAGCGTGAGCAAGTGCCTTGCGCACTTGGCGGTCTGCAGAGTCAGCCAAGGCGCCCGAGCTCCGGTGAGGCCGGCGGCAACGTGTCAGCTAGCGGAGCTGGCTCGATGCCAATCACTTCGTCGATGCGTCTCAGCACATCGTCAGCGACCGTGCGCGATAGCGAATCGAGTCGCGACTCTAGCACTGCAATCCGATGCTCATCGGCGGCGGCGGCGGCGGGCGCGGCGTTCCTACCAGCCAGCACCAGCAACGCGTCCACGTCGCGACGAAGCGCCGCACACGCTTCGCGTATCTGTCCAATCTCTTGGAATATCTGCTGACTACTCATGAAGGTTTCCCGTTCTTGGGTGCGATCGAAGCAAGCTTTGCCTTGACGTCGTTTGAGCCTTCGTCCCTCAGCAGATCGACAATCTCAGGCGGCAGTGAAGCCACGAAAGCACGAAGATCGCTCTGCTTCGACCACGCATGCATGATGCCTGGGATCTGCTCTTTGAGCATGTCCAGAATCCGCGTTTTCCTTGCCTGCTCGGCTTCGTGTGTTTTATCGGCAAGTACCCTTTCGTGTTTGCGCGATAGCAGCTCTTCACGCTCAGTGAACAGATCGAACCAACCTTGCTCAAGGTGGTGAACGCGCTGGCTCTGCTGATCGAGCAAGCCTTTGAGGAGCTCAACGCCGGTTTGGACTGGAGCGAGCAGGGCCTTGTGTAGTTCCTGCTTTTCGGTTCGCACCTCGCGGAGCATCGATGTGAGCTCGCGCACGAGCAGGGCCATGGTGATCTGCTCTTGCACTTGTGGACTCTGGGCGGCAGGGGAGAGCAGCGGCATCACTGGCAACGGCAGTGGCTCCGGTTCCGGCTCCGGTTCCGGCGCAACGGCAGGCGGCGCTTGCTGCTTGCGCTGCTTCTCCGCTCCGTCCTTTAGCGGCCAGAACAATGCAATCTCGGATTCGCAGAAACATGGCCTAGGCCTACCAGGACCCGGCGCGCGATACTCTGACACTTGCCCTAGGCACACCGCTTCGTCCAGCTGCTTGTCGGACACGACAAAACGCCGAAGCACTTCAGCACGCGAGATCGCCAAGCGCTCATCCGGCGCTTTTCGGTTTTCCCAAGGCTGGTGTTTTTTTGGTGCCACTACGACCGCCCCATCAGCCAATAAACCGCCGCCGCCGCCGCCGCAAGCGAGAATGCAACCGCGCCCTTCGTTGCCGCGCCTACCGCCGCTGGGCTAGGCACCACGGCATCAACGTAGGGTAGGAGCTCGCGTTGCAGAGCAGCAATGGTGTTCGTTGTGGCCGCCACATCGATTGCCGGCGCGTAGCCAGTCGACTGGATTGCCGCCGTGAACGTTGCCGGATCGCCAGTCAGGGCAGCGTAGAGGAGAGCCGAGTAACGTGGCCGCATGAGGAGATCGGCGTAATCCGCCATGCCATCGTCAGGCGTTCGGTAGGACCGAAACGCACTTGGTTGACGACCAGCCAGCGCATCCTGATGAAGCGCGCGGTAGCGGTCTTGCTTGGGGCCAGGCATGAGCGCCTCGACCTCGGCCAGGTTTGCCCAAGGCGCTGCCCAGCGGTCACCTTCCCACGAGCTTGACGCCGAAAGGTTGCCCCAATTGTTGTTGAACGCGTTTTTGCCTCGTCCTGTTTCCAGCCAAAGTTGACTGAGCAACAGACTCAGCGCACCACGGGTTAGAACGGCACCACGACGCGCAAACGCCTTGACCAGCAAACCCGCGGCTTGCTGAGCAGTGATAGGCGTTGACGTTCGCGGTACCGTTGCCATGCGTTACGCCCGCTGAATGTGCAGGGAGAACGATTGCGAGCCAGGGTCCACAGATGCCGCGGTGGGATTGACCAGGCGGAACTGGACAGTACCAGCCACCAAGCAGCGCCCTTGCGGGATGGCTAGCCCAGCGGGCCACGTGCCCAGCGGCACGGCCGTAACCCAGTCGCCTACCAGCGTTCCAGTGACCGTAATCGCCTGATCGGGCGCGCTTGCAGCGGCAACCGAGGCGAAATCGATCGTTTGGGTCAACACGAGCTCCGTGAACGGCCCGCTGCTAGAACTTCTCGAATTGCTCATAACTTGGAAGTCTCCAACCTTGTATCCAACTTAGTAATAACCGATGAGCCGTAACAGGCCGTTCGCTCCGTTGCCTCCGGCTCCCGAAGTTGCCTCACCGGCCGCTCTAACGATGGCGCCGCCGCCGCCGCCGCCGCCGCTCGGGAAACCGCCATTGCCGCCAGCCGCCGCAACAGCCAACCCGCTTCCAGTGTCGTAAGCGCTTCCAGCGCCGCCGCCACCACTGCCACCTGATCCCGCCGCGAGCCCTTGGGTGCCATCTCTACCATTGCCGCCCGCTCCCGCTTGCCCGTCGCTCACGCTCGCACCACCAGCGCCGCCGTTCGTGGGTGCCACAGCCCAGCCAGTGCCGCCGCCCGCACCACCTAACTGCGTTGCGGCTGTCGAGGCCTGCGCAGAACCGCCGCCGCCGCCGCCGCCCATCACTGAGTGCCCGCCCGGACCGGGAATTGTCGTGCCCGAGGCGCCGCCGCCCGGCGCACCGCCCCAAAACGCCGCTCCCTGAGCGCCAGCCGTCGCTTGTCCGGTTTTTCCCTGAACGTCCGGAGCCGCCGTGTTTAGCCAGCTACTCGTGCCCGCTGGCGATCCACCGCTCGCGACCGCGCCAATCGCGCCGTTCGAGGCATTGCCGAACGCGCCGCCGCCGCCGCCGCCAGAGCGCGTCGATCCCACGAATGCCGCAACACCGCCGCCGCCGCCGCCCGCGAAGAAAGGCCCAAACGTAGTACCGCCTCCGCCGCTGCCGGGGTTACCGTTTGCTCCTACGCCGTTGCTCGTGACAGGCGCGCCGCCAGCGCCGCCAGCGCCTACCGAATAGGCGATGGGCAAGAGCCTGGCGAGCTCGTCACGTGTGAGCCAGTGGATCATGTGTGCCCCGCCGCCGCCGCCCGTGGATCCTGTTACGGTCGCCTCAACAAGATGGCGCGAACCGCCCGCGCCGCCGCCGCCGCCGCCGAATAGGCTAAGCGCGAACAGCGCGCCCGCTGGAAGCGCTGTGAGAACGCCACTGGCCGGCCCGGTCAGCGTGAGCTCAGACGCAACACCGCTCGACAGGTCGAGACCAGAAGGGG
>ERZ1645186.127-NODE-127-length-11329-cov-9.862959_pt1 | contig 11329 bp, 10 predicted proteins | sample MGYA00575349_ERZ1645186 | MGnify/ENA primary metagenome ERZ1645186 (study PRJEB40839, sample SAMN11282943) | freshwater sediment metagenome | isolation source: river sediment | host: Sediment | place: India: Nawabganj, Kanpur | collected 2015-12-17 ...
CTTCGACCGCGCCGAGATCAAGGACCTGTGCGCCTGGCTGCGCCTGCTGGTCAACCAGGACGACGACCCGGCCTTCCTGCGCGCGGTGACGAGCCCGAAGCGCGGCATCGGCGCGCAGACGCTGGCCAACCTGGGCGAGTTCGCCTCGAAGTGGAAGACCAGCCTGTTCGAAGCGCTGTTCTCGCCGACGCTGAAGACGCAGCTGGGTGCCAAGGCGGTGGGCGCGCTGCACGAGTTCGGCCGCTACGTCAACGACCTGGAGCACCGCGCGCGCCACACGCTGGGGGGCGAGGACGCCAAGGCGCTGCTGCTCGGCTGGCTGAAGGACATCGGCTACGAGCAGCACCTGTACGACAGCGAGGACAGCGAGAAGCTGGCCAGTGCGCGCTGGAGCAACGTGCTCGATTTCGTCGACTGGGTGGCGCGGCGCTGCGGCGGCGAGATCACCCAGGAAGGCGGCACCTTCGAGAGCGAGAAGCTCAGCGTGCTGCAGGTGGCGCAGACCATCAGCGTGATCATCAGCCTGGCCGAGCGCGGCGACGAGCAGGATGTGGTCACGCTGTCCACGCTGCACGCGGCCAAGGGCCTGGAATGGGCGCATGTGATGCTGGCCAGCGTCAACGAAGGGCTGCTGCCCTTCAAGGTGGACAGCGACGACGTGGCCGCCGCCGAGCTGGCGCAGCGCCTCGAAGAGGAACGCCGGCTGATGTACGTGGGCATCACCCGCGCGCGGCGCACGCTGGTGGTGAGCACGCTGCGCCGGCGCAAGAAGGGCCGCGATACCGTGGCTGGCGTGCCCAGCCGCTTCATCGCCGAGATGAAGCTGAACGAAGGCGTCGCGAAGGAAGACCCGCGCGAACGGCTGAAGCGGCTGCGCGCCGAGTTCGCCGCGCGCGCCGAAGCTCCGCTCAGTCCGCCGTGATGTTGCCGGCGCGGATCGCGGCGCCGTACTTCTCGTAGTCCGAACGGATCATCGCGTTGATCTGCTCCGGCGTGCGCGGCCCCTGCGGCTCGGTGCCCATCGCGCGCAGCTTCTGCTGCACCTCGGGCGATTCCAGCGCGGCGTTGATCGCGCTGTTGATGCGCGCCACCACCGGCTTCGGCACGGCCGAGTTCACCACATAGCCGTACCAGGGCACCACGTTCGCCTCGGGGTAGCCGGCCTCGGCCAGCGTGGGCACGTTCGGATAGGCGGCCAGCCGCCGGTCGGCCACCACCGCCAGCGCCTTGATCTTGCCGGCCGTCAGCTGCGGCGCGGCGATGCCCACCGAATAGACGCTGAACTGCACGTCCCCACGCACCATGTCCACCAGCACCGGCGGCTGGCCCTTGTAGGGGATGTTGGTCATCTGCATGCCGGCGGCCTGGCGGAACATCTCGTAGTTCAGGTGCATCGAGGTGCCGTTGCCGGGGTTGCCGAAATTCAGCTTGCCCGGCTCGCGCTTGGCCAGCGCCACCAGCTCCTTGGCGTCGTTGACCGGCAGCGTGGCCGGCACGGCGATGAACGACGGCGCCACCACCACCACGCCCACGCCGGTGACGTCCTTCACCGGGTCCCACAGGCCCTTGTACAGCGAGGCATTGGCGGTCAGCGCCGAGGCGGCGAACACCCAGGTGTAGCCGTCGGCCGGTGCCCGCAGCCCGGCCTGCGTGCCGATGTTGGCATTGCCGCCCGGCCGCGGGTCGACGTTGACCGGCTGGCCCAGCGTCTTCGACACATGCTCGGCGATGACCCGCGTCACCGAATCGACGATGCCGCCGGCCGGGTAGGGCACGATGATGGTGATCGGCTTGGTCGGGAAGTCGGTGGCCTGGGCGTGGGCGCCGGGCAGGGCGGCCAGGCCGGCGGCCAGCGCCAGCAGGGCGCGGCGCGAGCGGGTGCGGGTCATCGTCAGGCTCCTCGGGCATGCCGGCGGGGCGCGGCGCCGACCATTGTCGGCTTGCCCGCCCTGCAGCGACACCGGGCAAGCCCGGTGTCGCCTCACGCCGGCGCTCAACGTCGCAGCCGCATCACCTGCCAGCCCTTGCGCAGCGCCGTGGCCTCGAGCCGCGGGTCCGGATCGATCACCACCGGCCAGCGCACCACGCTGAGCAGCGGCAGGTCGTTGATCGAGTCGGTGTGGAAGGTGGCCTGCCGCAGCGTCGCCTCGGGCTGGCCCTGCTGCTGCAGCCAGGCGCGCAGCCGTTCCACCTTGCCTGTGCGCATGTTCAGCACGCCCTGCGTGCGGCCCGTGTAGCGGCCGTCGACGAGTTCCAGTTCGGTGGCAAGGTAGTGGTCCATGCCCAGATCGGCGGCCGTCAGACCGCTGACCACGGGGTTGGTGGCCGTGGTCAGCACCAGCAGGTGCCCGCTGTCGCGGTAGCGCTGCAGCAGCGCCCGTGCGTCGTCCGGGATGCGCGGACGGATCACCTCGTGCAGGAAGCGCTCGCGCAGCGGCTGCCAGTCGGCGGGGCTGCGCCCGGCCAGGGTGCCGGCCTGCAGCCTGCAGTAGTCGGCCGGCGTCACGGTGCCTTCGGTATAGGCCGCGGCGACGAGCTGCAGCCGCTCGGCATAAGCGGCGTCGATCAGGCCATGGCGCAGAAGGAAATCGCACCACAGCACGTCGCTGTCGCCGCTGAGCAGCGTGTGGTCGAGGTCGAAGAGCGCGAGTCTCACGATCGGATCGGCCGGCTGCGGCAGCCTCGCACTATGCGGCGCGACCCGCACCGGCCACGCGCGGCATGTAGCCGGTGCGCAGCGCATGCGCCCAGTCGTTCTGGCCGTGCTGCGCGGCCAGGCGCGCCATCGGCTCGAAATCGTAGGGCACGGCGATCAGCGATGCCACCCAGCCCATCGCGCCGCGCTCGACGATCGCATAGCGCGCATCGGGGGCGCCGTTCTCGATCACGTGCCAGCAGGGGCGGTCGTCGTCGAAGGCCGGCAGGCCCACGCTGCCGGGGTTGACGATCAGCTGGCCGCTCGCGCTGCGCACCGCGCGCGGGTGGTGCGTGTGCCCGCACAGCAGCAGCGCCGCGTCCACCCCGCCGAGGCGCTGCTCGATCTCTTCGGCACGGGCCAGCCGAACGCCCGAGGGCTCGACCGTCTCGAGCAGGTATTCCAGGTCGCTGCGCGGCGAGGCATGGCACAGGTGGACTTCGTCGTCGAGCGCCAGGTCGGGTTTCAGTGAGGCCATCCAGGCGAGCGACGTGGCGTCGAGCTCGGCATGCGCCATGGCGTCGGCCGGCGACATGCGCGACGGAGCCTGGGTCAGCACCTGGCGCTCGTGGTTGCCGGCCAGGTGCAGCCAGCCGCTGGCCATCAGGTAGTGCGCGGTCTGCAGCGGCAGCAGCGGGCCGGACACGCTGTCGCCGAGGTTGATCACGCGGTCCACGCCGCGGCGCCGGAAATCGGCGGCCACGGCCTGCAGCGCCGGCAGGTTGCCGTGGATGTCGCTGACGACGGCGATGCGCATCGGTCCTTCCTGGGTTGTTCGGCTGCAATGCGTCCATCGTAGCCCGGCGCAGCACCGGGCCGGGGTCTGCGATGATGCCGGCCATGACGCCGCTGCCGACCCTGCCTCTGGCCGCCGCCACCCTGGGTTGCGGCCTGCTCGCCGTGCTGTCGGCGCCTTGGGCGCTGGCGACGCCGTGGCTGAATTTCGTGTTCAAGCCGTTGACCACGCTGCTCGTCATTGCCCATGCCTGGCCGCGCGGCCACGCCACGCCGCAGGTGCGGCGCTGGGTGCTGGCCGGTCTGTGGCTGTCGTTGGCCGGGGACGTGGCGCTGATGTGGCCGCAGCAGGGCTTTCTGCCCGGGCTGGTGAGCTTCCTGCTGGCGCACCTGGCCTACCTGTGGGCCTTCACGCGCGAGGGCCCGCGTTTCGCCGCCCGGCCGCTGCCTTTCGTCTTCTACGGCATGGTGGCTGCCGTCGTGCTGTGGCAGCTGTGGCCTGGCGTGCCGCCGGCGCTGCGCGTGCCGGTGCTGGCCTACGTGCTGTGCCTGGCCTCGATGGCGGCGCAGGCGGCCGTGGTCGGCTTGCATGCGCGCGGCACGCCGCGGCAGCAGGCCGGCATCGTGCTCGCGCTCGGCGGTGCGTTGTTCCTCTGCTCGGACGCGCTGCTGGCGACGAACCGCTTCGCCACGCCGCTGCCGATGTCGTCGCTGTGGATCCTGGCCACCTACTGGACGGCGCAGTGGTGCATCGCGTCCTGGCTGCGCCCGTCGGGCGCAAGGGCCTAGGACAACAGGCTGCCGCCCAGCAGCAGCAACAGCGTGGCGGCGGCGGCGCTCAGGACCAGCCGCAGCAGTGCGCCGTCGCGTTTCTGCTCGGCCATCAGCAGGGCCACCGGGTCCTGGCGCGGCATGCCGGCGCGTACCGCGTCGATCAGAGACGGCGACCAGGAGCGGGCATCGTCGGGCGGCTGCGTCTGCGTCTGGCGGGCGAAGGCGTTCATGGCATGGGCTCGTCGGAAGGTCGGCGCAGCTCCGGCCCGGAGCCGCATGCCCCGCATGTTCGGCTGCCGCGCGGCCTTGTGCAGCGCGCGTTGGCGTCAGGCCGGGCGCCGGCGTGACGGATTGCCCGCGCCGCGCGCCGGCGGGCGGCATTCAACGGTCGTGCACGATGCCGTCGCGCAACACCAGCACGCCCCCGGACAGCATGTCCTGCAGCAGGCGGGCGGCCCAGGCCTCGATGCGCCCGTCAGGCTGGCCCAGGCCCTGCCAGATGGAGCGCATCAGCGGCGTGGCCTGCATCCATGCCTGCAAGGCCGGCAGCGGCAGTTGGCCTTCTTCCATCAGGTGGTACTTGAGCAGCACCCGCGCGCCGTGGCGCAGATGGCGCCCCGGATCGGCGCGGAAGCCGTCGAGCCGCGCCCAGGCGCGCTGCAGCGCGCCGGCCACGTCGTCGAAGGGCGCACCGTGGCCGGGAATGACGCAGCGCACCGGCAATGTGCGGATCAACTCGAGCACGCTCGCCACGTCGTCGAAGGCCGAGGCGCCGTCGAGTTCGGGGAAGACCACGCCGAAGCCGTTCTCCCACAGCGCGTCGGCCGAGATCAGCACACCGTGCTGCGCGTCGAAAAGCATCACCGACAGCGGATCGTGCCCGGGAGCGGCGAGCACTTCCCAGGTGCGCAGGCCGATCTGCAGCCGATCGCCCGCCTGCAGGCGGCCGTGCGCGGCATAGCGCTCGCAGCGCTGTCCGAGCGGCAGGTAGCTCAGGGCCCACTCGTCCCAGTCCTGTACCGCCTGCCAGCTGCCGCTGGGCACGAGCACCTGCGGTGCCCATTCGCGCGCCAGCGTCGCGTTGCCGCCGCAATGGTCCGAGTGCAGGTGCGTGTTCATCAGGCGCCGCAGCGGCCGCCCGCCGAGCAGGCCGCGCAGCAGCGCCACGGTCTGCGCGGCATGGGTGCTGTGGCCGCTGTCGACCAGCGTGGCACCGTCGCCGTCGTCGAGGAGCACGTTGTTCGACGACAGCCAGCCGCGCTCGAGCACGTGCAGTCCGGGGCCCAGCGGCAGCGGTGACACCATGTCCGCACTGTAGGCGAAGCGGGCTGCGGCCGCGTTCGTCGGGGCGCGCGGCGCGGCAGCTATTGCCGAATGCCCTCGACCTGCAGCACCAGCCGCACGCGGTTGGCCACGAAGGGCATGCCGAAGCTGGCGCCGAAGTCGGCGCGCCGCAGCTCGCCCTCGAAATCACCGCCGCAGACCTCGCGCTGCAGCTGCGGATGCCGGTGGCATCCGAAGCGCAGGGCGCGCAACTCCAGGCCCTGGCCGATGCCGCGCAGCGTGAACTCGCCGCGCACGGCGCGCACCTGGTCCCCGTCGAAGCTGAAGCTCGAGGCGACGAAGGTGGCCTGCGGATGCGCGTCGGAGGCCAGCAGGTCGGGCTGGCGCAGCCGGGCGTCGAAGGCGGGCAGGCCGGTGTCGACACGCGCGGTGTCGATGCGCACCCAGGCGTAGCCGCGGCCGGCGGCGCGGTCCAGCTCCACCAGCCCTTCGGGCACGCCGAAGCGGCCGCGCAGTGTGGAGGTGCCGAAGTGCAGCACCTCGAAATGCACGAAGCTGTGCGCCGGATCGAGCCGGTAGACCACCGGATCGGCGGCCGCCGGAGGCAGCAGCAGCGCCAGCGCCGCCCAGGCGCCCAGCCGGGTCATGCGGGGCGACGCGGCCGCTATTGCTTGATGGCCTCGACCTGGATCAGAAGGCGCACCTCGTCGGGCACGCCCATGTTCAGGCCCCAGTTCATGCCCCACTGGCTGCGCTTGATGGTGGTCTCGAAGTCGCCGCCGCAGACCTCGCGCTTGACGAGGGGGTTCATGTAGCAGTTGAAGAGATTGGCCTTCAGCGTCACCGGCAGGCTCTTGCCCAGCATCGTCAGCGTGCCGCCCACCTCGGCCACCTTGTCACCGTTGAAGACGAACCGGTCGCCGACGAACTTCGCGCTCGGGTGCTTGGCGGTGTCGAAGAAGTCGGCGCTCTGCAGGTGCTTGTCCAGCGGCGCGACCCCCGTGCTGATGGCCGTCAGGTCGAAGGCGATCTCCACCTTGCCCGTGCGGGCCGCGCGGTCGAACTGCACCGTGCCTTCCTTCTTGTCGAAGCGGCCGCGGTTGGTGGAGGTGCCGAAATGGCCGATCTCGTAGATGACGAAGGTGTGCGTCGGGTCGATGACGTAGTTGTTGGCCTGGGCCGGCAGGACGATGGCCAGGCTCAGGGCGGAAGCGGCGAGCAGCTTGTGCATGGAGACTCTCGGGTTGCGGGAAAAAGGGGGTCAGCGTCGGCCGGGCCGCATGCGATGCAGCAGGCCGTCGTGGTCGATGAAGTGGTGCTTCAGGCCGGCCGATACATGCAGCAGCACCAAGGCGCCGAGCGCATAGGCCAGCCAGCCGTGCCAGGGCTTGATGAGCTCAGCCAGCTCCTTGTCGGTGGCCAGCAGGTTGGGCATCGGCAGCACGCCGAAGACCACGACCTGCATGCCAAAGGCCGAGCTGTAGGCCCAGCCGACCAGCGGGATGGCGAAGAACAGCAGGTACATCGCGCGATGCGTGGTCTTGGCCGCCAGTTGCTGCCAGCGCGGGCCGGCGGGCTCCGGCGGCGGCGGATGGCGCAGCCGCCACAGCAGCCGCAGTGCCGACAGCGTCAGGATCGTCATGCCGGCCCACTTGTGCCAGTTGAAGAGCTTGACGCGCTGCATCGAGAACGGCAGGCCGGTCATGTACAGGCCCATGCCGAAGGTGCCGACGATCATCAGCGCCAGCAGCCAGTGAAAGCCGATGGCCACGTTGTCGTAGCGCGGGGCGGGGGAGGGTGTCGTCGTCATTGCTGCGCTCTGCGGAGGAAGTCTGACCGCGGGACGCGACCGCGGCGTTCAGCCGGCTTGTCGCGGGGCTTCACAAAGCTTGAATCTCATTCTGGACGCGTCGCGCGGCAAGACCCGACGCGAGCGCCCGGGCCTGTGGGGCCGGAAGCAGGGCGTGCCGCAGCGCAAAGTCCAGGGTCACCAGCGCCGCATCCACCGTCATCGAATCACCGGCGGCCAGCGCCAGCGCCTCGTCGCAAGGCAGGCAGCGGAAGCCGGCGACCTCGCCGTCCTGGTTGACCGGAAGCAGCCCGTCGGGCAGCGGCAGGTCCCAGGCGTGCAGCCATTCGTGCTGCAGTCCCTCGGGAATGTCTCGCTGCAGGCACAGCACGCCGGCGGCACGCGCCTGGCGCATGCGCGAAGGCGGCAGCCCGGCTTCCTCCCAACCCTCGCGCAGCAGCGCGTCGGCAGGGCTTTGCCCATCGGGCACGCCGCCGCCGACCAGGTTGTCGAACTTGCCCGGGTCGGTGGCCTTGGTCAGCGAGCGCTGCGCGATCCACAGGTGCGTGGGGCGGCCCTGCGCATCGGCGACGTAGCCGTTGGCATGGGCACCCAGCGTCAGCGTGCCCCAGAAGCGCATGGCCGCGCGCTCCATCGCGGCCAGCCGCGTGCCGCGCTGCGGGTCGAGCAGGGCAAAGGCCTCGTCGCGCCAGGCGCGGATGAGCCCCTGGAGGCGCAACGCCGCATTGATCTGCGCGAACACCGGCCCCAGCGCCTCCGGCTCGACGCGCATGCGCACCTGCGTCGAGTCGGCCTGCAGCCACTGCGGCCACGGCTGCAGCGCCGGCAGGTGCGCGCGCGCCACCGAGCCGACCGCCACGCCGTTGACGCAGAAGGGCACCCGCGCGTCGGCGTCCCGGGCACCGGCGGCTCGAAGAGCCGGCCAGTCGGGGCCGGCCGCTGCGCTCAAGCCGCCTGCCGCAGGCCGCCGCTGCGCCATTGCGCCATCAGCGTGTCCCACTTCGCCCGCGCCGCGGCCAGGTGTCGCTCCTTCACATGACCGTAGCCGCGGATCTCCTCGGGCACGCGCGCGATCTCCGCGGCCAGCGGCAGCGTGTCGGCGCTGAGCGTGCGCAGCAGCTCGTCGATGCAGTCGCGGTACTGACGGATCAACGCACGCTCGGTCCTGCGCTCCTCGGTGCGGCCGAAGAAGTCGAACGCTCCGCCGCGCAGCCCCTTCAGGCGCGCCAGCAGGCCGAAGGCACGGCGCATCCACGGACCGTAGGGGCTCTTCACCAGCTCGCCCTTGTCGTTGCGCTTGGCGGTCAGCGGCGGTGCCAGGTGGTGCACCAGCTTGTAGTCGCCTTCGAACATCGATTCGATCTTGGCGACGAAGGCCGGGTCGGTGTGCAGCCGAGCCACCTCGTACTCGTCCTTGTAGGCCATCAGCTTGAACAGGTAGCGGGCCACCGCCTCGCTGAGCGCCTTGCCCGGGCCGAGCCTGGCTTCGGCCGTGCGCACCTTGTCGACGAAGGCCTTGTACTCGGCCGCATAGCCGGCGTCCTGGTAGCCGGTGAGGAACTCCACGCGCCTGGCCACCATCTCGTCCAGCGACGGCTTCCTGACGAACTCGATCACCTGCGCGGCCTGGAACAGCGACTGCACCGAGGCCAGGTCGTGCGCGCAGCGCCGGCCCCATTCGAAGGCGGCCTTGTTGTTCTCGACCTGCACGCCGTTGAGCTCGATGGCCCGCAGCAGCGCGGCCTGGCTCAAGGGGATGCGGCCCCGCTGCCAGGCGTAGCCCAGCATCAGCGGGTTGGTGTAGATGCTGTCACCCAGAAGCTGCACCGCCACGGCTTCGGCATCGAAGGCGCCGACCAGGCTGTCGCCGACGCTGGCCCGCACGGCGGCCTCGCAATGGCCGCCGGGGAACTGCCAGTTCGCGTTCTTCACGAAAGCCGCGGTCGGCGTGCCGTGCGTGTTCAGCGCGACGTAGGTGCGGCCCTTCTGCATCACCGTCAGCGTGTACTTGCTCGCGCCGACGATCGAGTCGCAGGCGATCACCAGGTCGGCCTGCGCGGTGTCGACCTTGGTGGTGTGGATGGCTTCCGCGCGGTTGGCGATCTGCACGTGGCTCCAGGTGGCGCCGCCCTTCTGCGCCAGGCCCCCGGCGTCCTGGGTGACCACGCCCTTGCCTTCCATGTGCGCGGCCATGCCCAGCAGCTGGCCGATGGTGATGACGCCGGTGCCGCCAACCCCGCCGACGACGATGCCCCAGGCCTTGTCGCAGGCCGGCAGCGTGGGCTCGGGCAGCGGCGGCAGCGCCGACAGGTCGCCGCGCTGCGCCTTCTTGGGCTTCTTCAGCTGGCCGCCTTCCACGGTGACGAAGCTCGGGCAGAAGCCCTTGGTGCAGCTGTAGTCCAGGTTGCAGGTGCTCTGGTTGATGCGCCGTTTGCGGCCGAACTCGGTCTCCACCGGCTCGACGCTCAAGCAGTTGCTCTGCACGCTGCAGTCGCCGCAGCCTTCGCAGACCAGCTCGTTGATGACCACGCGCTTGGCCGGCGTGGCGAGCTTGCCGCGCTTGCGGCGGCGGCGCTTCTCGGTGGCGCAGGTCTGGTCGTAGATGATCGCGGTGACGCCTTGCATCTCGCGCAGCTCGCGCTGGATGCGGTCGAGTTCGTCGCGGTGGTGCACGGTGATGCCCGTCTCCAGCGGGGCGCCCTGGTACTTCTCGGGCTGGTCGGTGACGATCACCACCTTCTTCACGCCCTCGGCGACCATGCTCTTCTGGATCTGCATGACGCTGTGGCCTTCAGGGCGCTCGCCCACCTGCTGGCCACCGGTCATTGCCACCGCGTCGTTGTAGAGCAGCTTGTAGGTGATGTTCACGCCCGCGGCGATGCTCTGCCGGATGGCCAGCGAGCCGCTGTGGAAGTAGGTACCGTCGCCAAGGTTGGCGAAGACGTGCTTGTCCTTGGTGAACGGTGCCTGGCCGACCCAGGGCACGCCTTCACCGCCCATCTGCGTGAAGGTGCTGGTCGAGCGGTCCATCCATACCGCCATGTAGTGGCAGCCGATGCCGGCCGTGGCCCGGCTGCCTTCGGGCACGCGCGTGCTGGTGTTGTGCGGGCAGCCGCTGCAGAACCAGGGGATGCGATCGCCCGATTCGCTCTTCATCTCGGCCAGCTCGCGCTCGCGTGCCGCGATGACCGCCAGCCGGCCGGCCATGCGCGCCTCGATGTCGGCGCCGACGCCCAGCTTCTTCAGCCGTTTGGCGATGGCTTTGGCGATGATCGCCGGCGTCAGGTCGGCCTTGGCGCGCAGCAGCCAGTTCTCGCTCGGGTTGGGCATGCTCCACTCGCCGCCGGTGGAGTCGCCCTCGGGCTCCTCGAACTTGCCCAGCACGTTGGGGCGCACGTCGGGGCGCCAGTTGTAGAGCTCCTCCTTCAGCTGGTACTCGATGACCTGGCGCTTCTCCTCGACGACGAGGATCTCCTGCAGCCCCTGCGCGAACTCGCGGGTGATCGTCGCCTCCAGCGGCCAGACCACGTTGACCTTGTGCAGCCGGATGCCCAGCTGACGCAGCGTGTCGTCGTCCAGCCCCAGGTCGGCCAGCGCCTGGCGGGTGTCGTTGTAGGCCTTGCCGCTGGCGATGATGCCGAAGCGATCGTTCGGTCCTTCGACCACGTTGTAGTTCAACCTGTTGGCACGCACGTAGGCCAGGGCCGCGTACCACTTGTAGTCGAAGAGCCGCGCCTCCTGCTCGAGCGCGCCGTCGGGCCAGCGCATGTGCAGCCCGCCGGGCGGCATGACGAAGTCCTCGGGCAGGATGATCTGCACGCGGCCGGGGTCCACCACCACCGAGGCCGACGACTCCACCACCTCCTGGATGGTCTTCATGCCACTCCACACGCCGGCGTAGCGGCTCATCGCGAAGGCATGCAGGCCCATGTCCAGGATGTCCTGCACGCCGCTGGGGAAGAACACCGGCAGGCCACAGGCCTTGAAGATGTGGTCGCTCTGGTGCGCGGCGGTGCTGCTCTTGGCCACGT
>ERZ1645186.128-NODE-128-length-11279-cov-8.259533_pt1 | contig 11279 bp, 9 predicted proteins | sample MGYA00575349_ERZ1645186 | MGnify/ENA primary metagenome ERZ1645186 (study PRJEB40839, sample SAMN11282943) | freshwater sediment metagenome | isolation source: river sediment | host: Sediment | place: India: Nawabganj, Kanpur | collected 2015-12-17 ...
TGCCGCCGGTGCCAGCGCTGCCAGGCGCGATGGTGCAGCGGCATGCTGTCGATGAGCGTGCCGTCCAGGTCGAAGAGCAGCGCGGCGTAGCGGCGACGGCTCATCGCAGCGCCCTTCGCGCTGCGGACCGTGCGTCCCGCGCGGCAGTGTGGCCCACCGGTCTCACAGCCCCTGCTTCAGGCTGGCTTCGATGAAGGCGTCCAGGTCGCCGTCGAGCACCTTCTGCGTGTTGTTGATCTCGACGTTGGTGCGCAGGTCCTTGATGCGGCTGTTGTCCAGCACGTAGCTGCGGATCTGGTGGCCCCAGCCGACGTCGGTCTTGCTGTCCTCGAGCTTCTGCTGCGCTTCGCGCTGCTTGCGCATCTCGTGCTCGTACAGCCGGCTGCGCAGCATCGCCCAGGCCTCGTCGCGGTTGCGGTGCTGGCTGCGGTCGTTCTGGCATTGCACGACGATGCCGGTGGGGATGTGCGTCAGCCGCACCGCCGAATCGGTCTTGTTGATGTGCTGGCCGCCGGCGCCGCTGGCGCGGAAGGTATCGACGCGCACATCGGCCGGGTTGATCTCGATCTCGATCGAGTCGTCGATCTCCGGATAGACGAACAGCGACGCGAAGCTGGTATGCCGCCCGCCCGATGCATCGAAGGGGCTCTTGCGCACCAGTCGGTGCACGCCGGTCTCGGTGCGCAGGTGGCCGTAGGCATAGTCGCCCTCGACCTTGATGGTCGCGCTGCGGATGCCGGCGACGTCGCCCTCGGTCTCCTCCATCACCTCGGCCTTGAAGCCCTTGCGCTCGCAATAGCGCAGGTACTGGCGCAGCAGCATCTGCGCCCAGTCCATGGCCTCGGTGCCGCCGGCACCGGCCTGGATGTCGATGAAGCAGTTCAGCGGGTCGGCCTGGTTGCTGAACATGCGGCGGAATTCCAGCTGCGCCACCGTGTCGCGCAGGCCTTCGGCAAACTGCTCGATGTGCTGCAGCGCGTCGAGGTCGCCGTCGGCCTTCGACATCTCGTACAGCTCGGTGTTGTCGGCCAGCTCGCTGCTCAGGTGGTCGATGGTGCCGACCACGGTGTCCAGCGACTTCTTCTCGCGGCCCAGCTCCTGGGCGCGCTTGGGCTCGTTCCAGACGGCCGGATTCTCCAGCGCGGCGTTGACTTCCTTCAACCGGAGCGCCTTGCGCTCGTAGTCAAAGATACCCCCGGAGCTGCTCGGTGCGGGTGCTCAGGTCGGCGAGCAGCGTGCCGATCTGGTTGATGCGTTCGATGTCCATGGGCGGGATTCTGGCATGACGCCTCGCTGGAGCCGCGGCGCTGCCCATGGGCAGGTTCCGATCGATGGCGCCGTGCCGGCGCGCGGCGCCCTCCTCAGGCCGGCCCGCGAAGGATGGCCAGCACCGTGCCGATGGTCCAGTAGGCGCCCATGGTGCCGACGAGGTAGCCTGGCAGGCGCTGCCACGCGGGCGAGCGCGCCCATGCGACCGCGCGCAGCCCCCGGCCCAGCAACAGCACCGAAGCGACGAAGGCCAGCTGGCCGATCTCGACACCGATGTTGAACAGCAGCAGCGCCATCGGTAGCTCCTGCCGCGGCACGCCGAGTTCGGCCAGCGCGCCGGCGAAGCCGAATCCGTGCAGCAGGCCGAAGGCGAAGGCCACGACCCACGGGTGGCGGATCGTGAAGCTGGTCTGGCCGCGCCACACGCGCACGATCTCCGGCCCGAGGAACAGGATGGACAGCGCGATCACCGCCTCCACCGGCGCCGGCGACAGGCGCACCAGGTCGAAGCTGGCGGCCGCCAGCGTCAGGCTGTGCGCGACGGTGAAGGCGGTGATCGTCTTCAGCAGCATCCAGCGATCGCGCACGATCAGCACCAGGCCCAGCACGAACAGCAGGTGGTCGAAGCCGAACAGGATGTGCTCGACGCCGAGCCCGAGGTAGGTGGCGGCGCCGTAGGTTGCGCCCGGTCCGCGCAGCTTGACCTTCGTGGCCGCCGGCTTCAGCAGATGGCTCTCCACCGTGCCGTCGGCATGCTGCACGCGCACCAGCACGTCGGTGCTGAAGGCCTCGAGACCTTCCACGCCCAGCACCTGTGCGGCCAGGCCAGCGTCGCAGGCGATGCGCGCGCTGAACAGCCAGGCACCGCCGGCGCGCGCGCTGCGCGGCTCGGCCTGCATGCGGCAGCGGTCCGGAAAGACCGGCGCCAGCGGCATGGGCTGGCCGCCGGCGATCGACGGCAGCTTCCACTGCACCTCGTAGTTGGCGGGCGCGGTCTCGCGAAGTTCCAGGTAGCCAGGCTGCAGTTCGTGCGCCCGGGTCGGTCCGGCGAGCAGCGTGGCCAGCAGCATGCCCGCCACGGCGAGGGACCGACGCAGGCAGGACATCAGCACAGCTCCGTGCGGTGCACGGCGCGGGCCGCCGCTGGCGTGGCCTGCGAACTCACGGCGCCTTGCCAACGGGTGCGGACGCCGCGGCGCCCGGGCCGACCCGGATCACGTACTTCGCGCGCAAGGCCTCGTAGGCGCTGCGCGCGCTGGCCTGCCGCCGGGCATGGGCCCACTCGCGCTCGACCGGCGCCCGCACCTCGGCCAGCGGCGGCACGCGGCCCGGGCTGAAGGCGTCCACGCGCACCAGATGCGCGCCGTAGCCCGAGTTCACCGGCCCGGCCCATTGGCCCACGCCCAGAGCCGGCAACGCGCGCGCGAAGTCCTCGCCGAACAGGCGCGCGATCTCGGGCTGTGGCAACTGCTCATAGCGGGTCTGCAGCAGCTGCAGCCGGTCGCCGGCCTGCGCCGGCGACGTGCGGCCTTGCTGCAGGTCGGCGCGCAGCCGGGCCGCGTCTTCGGCCAGCCGCGGTCCACGCCGCGACGGATCGAGGTACACCTGCTCGAAGCTGAACTGCGGCTCGCTGCGGAACCTGTCCGGGTTCGCGTCCAGGAAGGCCTGCAGCTCGGCGTCGCTGGCCGGTGCGGCCAGCACGGCCTCGTCGATGAGGAAGTCCACTTTCTGCTGCAGGCGGCGGCGCACGATCGCGTCGTCGCGGTCCAGGCCCAGAGCGAGCGCCTCGCGCACCATCACCTCCTCGCGGACGTGGCTCTCGATCAGGCCTTGCAGTTCCTCGGGCGTCGGCGCGCGTTGCCAGGTGCGGCGGAAGTTCTGCCCCAGGCTGCGGATGCGCGCCTCGTCGACGACGATCTCGGCCGTGGCCGCGGCCGGCGTGCGCGGGTTCAGCCAGGCATCGACACCGAACAGCAGGGCGCCGAGCACGAGGAAATGGAGCAGCGGCTCGCGCAGCAGCGACTTCAGCATGGGGCGTGTGGCTGGCGAACCGATGCGCGTCTAGGTTCGCGAGGCGCCCAGCGCGGCCCTGAGCCCGTCGAGCGCGGCGCTCGCTGCGGCCGCAGGCCCGTAAAGCCGCAGCAGACCCAGCTGCATCGCCTCGTCCACCCCCATCACGCCGGAGACCAGGGCCTCGACCACCGCGCCTTCGGTGACCAGCACCACGTCGCCGGTTTCGGGCCCGGCGGCATGGACCTGCGCGTCCGCCGCACGCATGCCGGGCTCGATGCGCGTCCACAGCACCGGACCGACCAGCACCGCCGCCAGCGGCGGCCGGCCTTCGGCATGGGCATCCTTCGCCAGCGCCGCGGCCAGGCGGCGCATCGACAGCGTGGCCTGCATCAGCCGCATCTGGTCGCGCTGCAGCGCTGACAACTCGGCGCGTTGCGCCAAGGGGTCGCGGGGCAGGCGTCCCGACAGCTGCGCCTGCCACACCGCGGTGCCGACATGCAGCGACTCGGGATAGGCCAGGTTCAGCCCACCGCGGCGCAGCGACAGCGACGAGGGGTCGTCGAGGCCGCAGGCCGCCGATGCCTGGGCCAGCAGGCCCAGGGCCGCGCCCAAGGCGAGTGCGGCGCTGCGGTGCATCCGTTGGCGGATCGGCATCACCCCGGCGAGTACCAGATCGGCGACGTAAAAGCGCGCTCCTGCAGCTTCATCGTCGTGCCCGGCAAAGGCTTGATACCGAAGCGCTGCGCGTCGTAGGCCGTCCAGCGCGGCGTGGGGATCTCGATCACGCGCGCGTAGTAGAAAGCGCGTTGCCGCGCGTCGAACTGCGGGTCCTTCCACACCGTGATCAGCTCCGGGGCGCCGAGGGTGTTGGTCCAGGTCGCCGCCGCGACGTCGACGCTGTCGCCCACCGGCGGCAGCTTGCCGTTGGCGCCCGGCCTGCGTTTGTCGCGCTCGCTCCAGACCACGTCGTGCACCTGCTCGTGCAACTCGCCCCGGGCGTCGATCCAGCCCTTGACGATCTGGATGCGGTCGAGGTTGGCGCCGATCGGGTCCTTGAGCGCGGCCACCAGGAAGGTCGGCGCCTTGCCCTGCGGTGCGCCAGCCAGCTCGCCGCCCATCGGCACGCCCTTGGCGTAGCCCACGGCCGCCGGCATGCGGTGGTTGGCGTCGCCCGGCGTGAAGTCCCAGCCGCCGAAGAATCGCACCACCATGCGCGGGCCGGTGGTGGCATAGGTTTCGCGGCGCTTCATCGCGTCGAAGATCGCCTCGCGCGTGTTCTCCGTCGCCCACACCGCGGCAAAACCCGAGGCGGCGACTTCCCAGTCCATGACCCGCACGCCGGTCTTGGCGTTGTCGAAGAAGGCCTTGGTCATGCGCTCCGGGCTGGGCTCCTGCGTCGTCGTCTTGCCGAAGAAGTTGTCCTCTTCCACCGCGGCCAGCCCGGTGTGCGAATCGGTGCTGCCGATCAGGCCGAACTTGAAGGGGTTGATGCCGAGCGCGGCTTCGAGCTTCAGGCCGTTCTTCAGCGCCGAGCGCGCGTATTCGTACTCGAGCATGTCCTTGGTCTTGGCCGCGCTGCCGTCGAGGTTGCCCTTGTCCCAGATCTCGAAGGCGGCGAACTCGTCGTTCGGCGACAGGAAGGGGTGCGCCTCGCCGGTGCCCTTGGTCTGCGTGACCTCGTACAGCGGCTCCCAGCGGGCGCGCGTACTCGCGTAGTCCTTGTCGATCTTCTTGCCGAAGGCCTCGATGACCGGGAACATGCGCCCGTTGCTGAGGTTGCCGTTGTGCGCGATGGCCAGCACCTCGCTGCCCGACTTCTGCTCGGTGGCGGCCATCCACTTCCACAGGTCGACGGGGTTGTCGCTGCCCAGCGGCGGCAGCGTGGTGAAGGGCTCCACCAATCCGGCCTGCGCCCCGTTGCCGCGGAAAATGACGTTGCGGTGCAGGTTGTTGGCGCCGGTGTTCGAGGTCCACTCGAAGCCGATGAAGGCCGTGAAGCGCCCAGGTTCGTTGTAGGCCTCCGCCGCCTTGATGGTCTGTTGCCAGGCGTTGCGAAAGGCCGCCGTGCCCGGTGTCGGATAGCCCTTGGGCATCTGGCCTCGGCCGAAGCTCTCGATGATGTCGATCGCCGCCTCGCCACCCCTGCCGCCCTTGATCAGGTCGTACCACTTGCGGCCCTGCGGCGTGGCCAGCAGTTCGGCATCGCCGCCCACCAGCTGCGGGAAGAAGCCCATGCCGTCGGAATGATCGGCCACGACCAGCCAGTCGAGCGGGCGCGACAGCTTGACCGGCTGCCCGGTGTTGGACATCAGTTCCTCGCCGCGCGCGAAGCGGTAGGCGTCCTTCGGCGTGAGCCGCGCACCGAAAGCACCCGCGTCCATCGAGAACGATGTGTGCAGGTGGGTGTCGCCGAACAAAGGCAGCGTCGGGAAGCTTCGACCCGCGTAGGGCGAGTAGCCCGGCTTCGACGGGTGCACCTTGTCCAGTTTCGCCTTGTCGGGCGTGCCGGTGTCGCCCTGCGTCGCCGCCCAGCGCGGCACGGCCAGCGCGAGCAAGAGCAATGCGGCCAGCGCGGATGGCCGATGGAACGTGCTTCGCATGGTCTGGAACTCCTTCGCCCGGCCCTGCAGAAGGCCTACGGGGCTGGGGTATACCAGATCGGCGAGGTCCAGGCGCGCTCCTGCTGCTTCATCGGCACGTCCTTGCTCATCTTCACGCCGAAGCGCAGCTGGTCGTAGGCGGTCCAGCGCGGCGTGGGGATCTCGATCACGCGGGCGTAGTACAGGGCACGTTGATCGGCCTTGAACTGCGGGTCCTTCCACACCGCGGCGAGTTCCGAAGCGCCGATGGTGTTGGTCCAGCTGGCGGTGGCCACGTCCACCGTGTCGCCCACAGGCGGCAGCTTGCCGTCCTTGCCCGGCTTGCGGTGGCCGGACCAGGTCACGTCGTGGATTTTCTCCTGCGCCTTGCCCGAGGCATCGACCCAGGCCTTGACGATCTGGATGCGGTCGAGATTGGCGCCGACCGGATCCTTGAGCGCCGCAACGAGGAAGGTCGGCGCCTTGCCGGCCGGTGCCTTGGCGAGGTCGCCACCCATCGGCACGCCCTTCGCGTAGCCGGTCTCGGCGACGTAACGGGTCTTCGCGTCGACCGCCACGTAGTCCCAGCCGCCGAAGAAGCGCACGATCATGCGCGTGCCCGAGGTGCCGTAGACCTCCTTGCGCTGCATCGCGTCCCACAGCGCCTCGCGCGTGTTCTCGGTGGCCCACACCGCGGCATAGCCGGCCGACATGTAGTGCCACGTGTAGCGCGTGCGTGCCGGGCCGAGCTTGGGGTCCCAGGAGCTGTCCTTGGACTTGTGCTCCCAGCGCTCGGGGTTCGGCTCCTGGATCGGCAGCTTGCCGAAGAAGTTGTCCTCCTCGACGAAGGACAGCGAGGTGTGCACATCGGTCGACCCGACCACGCCGAACTTGAACGGGTTGGCGCCGAGCCTGCCGTGCTGCTCCAGGCCGCGCTTCAGGCCCTCGCGCGTGTAGTTGGTGGGCATCATCGAGCGGGTCAGCGGACTCTTCTCCAGCGTCAGGTTGCCGTGTTCCCAGCCGGCGATGCCGTAGTTGGCGAACTCGTCGTTCGGCGCCATCAGCGGGTGTGTCTCGCTCGCGCCCTTGGTCTGGATGATCTCCTGCAGCGGCTCCCAGCGCTGCCGCGCCTGCGCGTACTCGCGCGTCAGCGGGCCGCCGCTGAACGTGGTCAGCTCGAACATGCGGCCGTTGGACAGGTTGGCGTTGTGCGGGATCGCCAACAGCCGCCCGCCGGTCTTCTTCTCGTAGCCCTCCATCCAGGCCCAGAGCTTCTCCGGGTCCTCGCTGTTCCAGGCCGAGAACGGGAACACCTGGTCCGCCTTGGTCTTGCCGTCGCGGAACAGCACGTTGCGGTGCAGGTTGTTGCCCCCGGGCACCGAGGTCCACTCGTAGCCGATCATCGCGGTGAACTTGCCGGGTTCGTTGTACTTCTCGGCGAGCGCCGTGTACTTCTCCCACACGCTCTTCATGACCGGGCCCACGACCTTGGGGTCCTTGAACATCGGCGGCAGCTTGTTGTTGGCCTGCGCGCTGACGATCTCGTTCGCGGCCTTCGCCGCCTCGGCGCCGCCGGCCTTCATCATCCGGCCCCAGCGTGCGGCGGTCTCGTCGGCCGTGAACACCGGGTTGCCGTCGTAGACCTGCTGCATGAGGCCCAGGCCCTCGGCGTGGTCGCTGATCACCAGGAAGTCGAGCGGCCGGCCCATTTTCGCGGCGATGCCGGTGGAGGTGACGACCTCCTCGCCGCGCGCCAGGCGGTACGCGTCCTCGGGCCCCAGGCGGTTGCCGGCGGCGAAGGCGTCACCGGAGTTGGCCGTGTGATGGTGCGTGTCGCCGAAGTACACCCGCGTCGGGTAGCTTCGGCCGGCGTACGGCGAGTAGCTCTTCGCCTTCGGCATGGCCGCGCCGCCCTTGGCACGCTGGGGCTCGCCGTACGGGTCTTCGAGCGCACCCTTGGCCGGCGGCAGTTCGGCACTCGCAGGCGCGGTCTGCGCATGCGAATGCCGATGCCCGAGGCCGGCGCCGAGGGCCAGTGCCGCAGTCAGCGCAGCGACTGTCGCGACGCGGCCGGCGGGGGTGGTGCCATTCGGCGGCTGTGCTTCCATCGCAGCCTCCCAAAGACAGCGGGCGGACGGTTGCCGCGCCGCTTCAGACCAGGGCCTTCAGCAGGTGGCCCAGCACGCTCTTCAGAGGCAGGCGCAGAGCGACCAGCACGACCAGCGGCAGCCCGATCGCCAGCACGAGCGGCACGATCGCGCGCTTGCCCACCGGCACCGGCTGCATCGCGGCCACCGCCTGGTACATCGCCGCGGCGTCGGCCACCGGGCCGATCTCGGCCGCATCGATCAGCCGATCGTCGGCCACCGGCTCGCGCAGGATCCAGCGCCGGTGCACCTGGCGGCCGTGCTCGCCGACCAGCGCCGCATAGGCCGGCAGGGCGCGGGCCTTGGTGCCGATGAGTGCCGGCGCCAGCACCAGCAGCGGCAGCAGCGGCAGCAGGGCCAGCGTCACGACCAGTGCGGCCGCCGGCAGCTTGAGCGAAGCCAGGCTCGTGCCGTGGTAGAGCACGTCGTGCGCCCATTGCGAGGTGACGACCATCGACAGCGCAAGCACCACCGGCGCCAGCGCGCCCGGCAGCGCCTGCACGAAGCCGATCCCGCCCTGGCGGTCGGGGTGCGTCGGCACGAGGGCCAGCTCGAGGCGGCCGATGCGCGCGAACAGCAGCGTCGTCAGCAGGAGCCGCCACGCCCAGGCGAGCAGCAGTACCACGAAGATCGGCCGCGACACGTACAGCATCCACCAGCCGCCGAAGCCGAGTTCGCCTCTGGCGCCGGTGGCCCATGTCAGCGCGTCGTCGCCCGAATCGGGCACATGGCCCAGCGTCCAGCCGAGCGCGACGCCGGCCACCACCACCCACGGCAGCGTGCGGTCGCGCAGCCGCGCCGTGTCGCGCAGCAGCCGCTCGAAGGGCAGACGCGCTGCGGCGCCGACCGCGCCGGATGCGGTGAACTGCGCGATCACCCGCTTCAGGCCCCGGTCGGCGACGGCCTCGGCCACGACCAGCAGCGCGACCGCCACCAGGAAGCGGGCGTGCAGGCCGTAGTGGCTCAGCAGCGGCTCGCCCGCCGCGTCGCCGGGCCACAGCCGGCCGTTCAGCAGCGCCCAGACCACCGGCACGCCCCAGGCCAAGGCCACCAGCACGGCGACGCGGCGGCCGATGCCCAGGCTGTTGCGCGGCACCAGGCCGATGCGCCGCAGCGCGCGCAGTGGCGGCTCGTCGTCGATCGGCGAGAAGCCGGACGTCGGGTCGCCGCTCATCGCACGCGGCGGCTGCTCGGCACCGGGCCTGTCGCGATGCGGCTCACCGGTCCTGGACCGGGGTCCATCCTGCGTCCGGGTTGTAGCTGCCGATGCGGGCCGCGGCCGCAGCGGTGCCGGGCCCCAGGTTCTTCTGATAGACCACGCCGTCGCGGCTGACGATGAAGCTCATCACGCCGGTGTCGCCCCAGCGCTCGGGCCAGGCGATCAGCGCATAGCCCTCGGTCATGAGCCCGTCGCGCAGGTAGCTCTTCGCGCCACCGGGCGCGTCCTTGCCCTGCGCCGTGAGCACGCGGTACAGGTAGCCGTGGTAGGCCATGCCGGGCCGCGCATCGGCGAAGGCGGCGCCGAGCGGGCTCTCCACCTCGCCCGGCAGCGCCGGCCAGTACAGACCGTCGCGCTTGCCCGGCGACGACAGGCCGCGCATCGCATAGTGCCTGACGCGCTGTCGGTCGGGGTTGGCGGCGTAGTACTCCTGCTGCGCATCGGTGTAGGCCAGCGCCACCTGAATGGCCGCCAACTCGTTGCGGCCGATGCGGCGCTGGCGCATCAGCTCGGGCGCGGCGGCGACGTCGAACTTCCAGCCGGCCGCGCTCTTCACCAGCGGGATCGGCAAGGTCCAGCCGTGGCGCCCGACTTCGATCATCGCGCGGTCGCCGTCGGTCACCACCCTGTGCGCACGCGACCAGGCTTCGAGGAAATCGAGACGGTACGCGCCGGTCACAGATTCGGGCGGGATAAAGCGCCGGTAATTTGCACCCAACGCGGCGCGGACGGCGTCGTCGTCGCTGGTGGCAATGCCCGCGACAAACGCCTCGGCGGCTGCCTCGGGACTCGGGAAGGCCTTCTGCGCCAGCGCGGGCTGGGCCAGGCCCATCGACGCCGCCAGCGCCAAGGCCGCCAGGGCCGACCGGGAGCGTGCGCCAACGAAAGTGCTCAGCTTGTTCATGGTGTGGCTCTCCCTGGTTCAGCGGCCGTGTCCGGCTCGGTTGCCAGCGCGCGCCGGCGCGGCCCTGGCGGGTGCGGCCTGCGGCCGCGCAGCGGCCGCCTTGTGGCTTGCCGCCCCCCGGTCGATCTGCCGACCGGCGTCCCGGTCGTTGACGCCCTTGAACGCGTTGTCCTTCGACGCCTGCTGCGCATGTTGGCGCGCCGCGTCGCGATCGGCCGCGGCAGCCTTCTGGCGCGCCGCGTCCCGATCGGCGCCGGCGGTCTTCTGCGCCAGCGCGTCGCGGTTGGCGCCGCCGTCGCGCGCCGGCGCGCCCACCTTGCCGCCGCTGCGGTCCTGCATGGCCTGCGCCGCCTTCTCGCGGCTGGCATCGCGACTGAGGTCCTTGCCACCCCCGCCGCCGCGGTCCTGCAGGGCCTTGGCGGCATTTTCCCGGCTGGCGTCGCGGTTCGCGTCCTTGCCGCGGTAGGCCTCGCGGTTACCGACATCGCGCTGCTTCTCCAGCTTCTGTCGCGTGGCGTCGCCGCCGCGGTACGGCGTGTTGCCGCGCTGCTTGGGATCGTGGTTCCAGTTGACGCGGTTGGAGTTGACGTCGATCTTGCGGTTGGTGTTTATGTTGTTGTAGCGGTTGACGTTGATGTTCACGTCACCGCGGCCCCAGTCGAAGCCGCCCCACAGCGCGTTGCTGATGCCGATGCCCACGCCCCAGGCGATGCCGGTGGCGACGGTGCGCGAGAACCAGTAGCCGGGAGGCGGCGGGTAGTAGTAGGGCGGGTAGCTCGGGTACCACCAGGGGCCGTAGACCACGGCGGGGTTGTAGGCCGGCACGTAGACCACCTGCGGCTGCGCCGGCTCGATGACGATCACCTGGGTGGGCGGTGCCGCCTGCTGCACCACCACCGTGCTCGAACTCGGCGCCGGCGCGGCCTGCGACGACACCTTGATCTGCTCGTTGCTGCTCAGGTTGCCGGCCTTCTGCGCCGCCGCGCGCAGCCGCTGCACCGAGTCCATCACGTCCTCGGGCTGCGCCAGGAAGGCGTCGCCGAGGTTGCGCACGTAGTCGGGCTTGTCGCCGAGCGTGATCAGCGCCTCCGGGAAGGCCACCAGCGAGGCCACCGACGGATCCCAGGGCTCGTTCTCGACCATCTTCA
>ERZ1645186.129-NODE-129-length-11265-cov-9.629706_pt1 | contig 11265 bp, 10 predicted proteins | sample MGYA00575349_ERZ1645186 | MGnify/ENA primary metagenome ERZ1645186 (study PRJEB40839, sample SAMN11282943) | freshwater sediment metagenome | isolation source: river sediment | host: Sediment | place: India: Nawabganj, Kanpur | collected 2015-12-17 ...
CCCACGGCCTTGCCGCCGGCGGCGTTGATCAGGCCGACGATGTCCTGCTGCACCTGGCCGGCGAGCACCCACTCGACGACCTCCATCGTCTCGTCGTCGGTGACGCGCATGCCCTGGATGAAGGTGCCCTTCTTGCCCACGCGCGCCAGCGCCTCGTCGATCTGCGGCCCGCCGCCGTGCACCACCACCGGGTTCAGGCCCACCAGCTTCAGCAGCACCACGTCCTCGGCGAAGTCCTGCTGCAGCGCGGGGTCGGTCATCGCGTTGCCGCCGTACTTGATGACGATGGTCTTGCCGTGGAAGCGGCGGATGTAGGGCAGTGCCTGGGACAGGATCTCGGCCTTGTCACGCGGCGAGATGTGGTCGAGGCGGTGCTCGTCGGGTGGGGCGTACAGGGTCATGACAGTGGCTGGTCGCAGCGGGTTCGCTGCCACGATTGTAGGAAAGCGGCTCTTGCACTCCGGCAATGAACTCCGGCAACGCCGGCGTGTCCAAAGGCCCGTCGCGCGGCATGGAGCGTTAGCATGTGCACGCGGCGGGACCGCTTCCGGAGGATCGGCAGGATGAAGAAGGCTTTCACGCTGGCCGCGCTCGCGCTGGCCGCACTGGCCGTGCAGGCGCAGTCCAACGACGGCGAGGTGCGCAAGATCGACAAGGCGCAGGGCCGCCTCACCCTCAAGCACGGCGAGCTGAAGGCGCTGGACATGCCGCCGATGACGATGGTCTTCCGCGTCAAGGATCCGAAGATGCTCGACGGGCTGGCCGTGGGCGACCGCGTCCGCTTCGACGCCGCCAAGGTCGACGGCAACTACACCGTCACCGCTATCGCCAAGGCACCCTGAACGGACACTGGAGGGTCAGGTCATGGACACCCCGCTGCAGGGCCTCGTCAACCGCCAGCTTCGACTGGCCTCCCGGCCGGTGGGCCCGGTGCGCGCCGAGAACTGGCGCTTCACCGAGGAGCCGGTGGCCGAGCCCGGCGACGGCCAGGTGCTGGTGCAGACCCTGTTGCTGTCGCTGGATCCGGCGATGCGCGGCTGGCTGAACGAAGGCCGCAGCTACATCCCGCCGGTGGCTCTCGGTGCGGTGATGCGCGCCGGCGGCATCGGCCGGGTCGTCGCCTCGCGCGACCCGCATTTCGCCCCCGGCGACCTGGTCAGCGGCATGCTCGGCGCGCAGGAATACTGCGCCCGCGCCGAGGCGGTGCCGGGCGGTCGGGCGCTGCAGCGCATCGACCCGCGGCTGGGTAGCCCGTCGCAGTGGCTGAACGTGCTCGGCATACCCGGCATGACCGCCTACTTCGGGCTGCTGGACGTGGGGCAGCCCAAGCCCGGCGACACGGTGGTCGTCTCGGGCGCGGCCGGTGCCGTGGGCCAGACCGTGGGTCAGCTGGCGCGCATCAGGGGTTGCCGCGTCGTCGGCATCGCCGGCGGGCCGGCCAAGTGCGATTGGGTGGTGCGCGAACTCGGCTTCGATGCCTGCATCGACTACAAGGCCGGCGCGGTGCGCGACGGGCTCAAGCTGCATTGCCCGAAAGGGGTGGACATCTACTTCGACAACGTCGGCGGCGAGATCCTCGACCATGTGCTGGGCCGGTTGGCGCCAAGAGCGCGCATCGTGCTGTGCGGCGCGATCAGCCAGTACAACGCCACCGGCGGCATGCAAGGGCCGAAGAACTACATGGCGCTGCTGGTGCAACGCGCCCGCATGGAGGGCATGGTGGTCTTCGACTATGCCGAGCGCTACCCGGCGGCCATCGCCGAGCTGTCCGGCTACCTGAAGGACGGCCGCCTGAAGAGCCGCGAGCACGTGGTCGAAGGCGGCATCGGAGCATTCCCGCAGGCGCTGAACATGCTCTTCGCAGGAGAGAACCTCGGCAAGCTGGTGCTGCACGTGGCAGGCGAAGGCTGAGAGCCCGCGCGTCAGCGGTTCTGCAGCCGGTTGTAGTCGAACAGTGCCGCCTCGCGCGGTGCCCAGTTGCGGTAGGCGTCGTGCAGCGCGTCGCTGGCCGCCCAGAACTGCGGGTTCGTGCGCCGCACCGCAAAGCGGTCGGCCAGCCGGCGATAGTCCGCTTCCGAGCCCAGTGCGGCGACGGCCTGGCGCAGCGCCGGCAGTTCGCCTTCGGGCACGTGCCACAGCGCATTCGGATAGGCGCCGATGAACCCCGGCACCACGGTCAGCGTGTTCTCGGCCGGCTGCAGCTCGGCCTTCTCGCGCGCCAGGTGCGCCACGTTGGCGTGGCCGGTGTTGCGCAGCAGCGTGTAGTACGCCGGCGTGCCCGACCGGGTGGCCACGCGCAGCACGGTCATCTCCGGCAGCCAGCTCAGGCTGGCCCCTTTCAGTTCCGCCAGCGCCTGCAGCTCCTGACGCCGCCACGCATCGGGCACGGTGGCCAGGTCGAAGCGCGGGTCCAGCACCGGCGCCAGCCGTTCGCGCAGCAGCCCATACAGCTCGCGCTGCGGATCGTCGCTGCGGTACGGCACCGCGCTTTCCACGTCGAGCCTGGCATAACGGCCATAGACGTATTCGCTGGACTCGCCGGTGGCGCCGCGGTACCAGGACTGTGCGGTGCCCCCGCGCACGCGCTGCGGCAGAAAGACGATGAAGTTGAACTCGCCTTCCATGCGCAGGTAGTCCATGTAAAGGCGGCTGCCCAGCTGGTGGCCGGCGTTGCCGTAGACGTCGTAGCCGGTGACCAACAAGTAGAAGATGCGTTCGAACAGCGAATAGTCGATGACCCAGGCCGTCTTCGGCGGTGCACCCACCAGGCCCTGCACCACCGAGGCGCTGTCGAAGTGGCGGAAGATGGTCAGCGCCGCATTGCGGTTGTGCCCGTCCCCGTCCCAGATGCGCTTCAGGTCGAGCCGGGCCGGGCCGGTCTGCAGGCTCTGCTGCATGAGGCGGCGCTTTTCCTGAAGGAATCGCCGCTCCTGCGCGCCCAGCTGCAGCCAGGGCAGGAGCAGCCCGGCGTCGCTGCCGAGTTCGCCCGGCAGCATCATCTTCTCCGCCTCGTGCAGCAGCTGATCACGGGCCGACCCTTCGGCCGCGGCGCCGGGGTCGACGAAGCCGACCCAGAAGTGATCCTGGATCACGTCCACGGCCATCTGCCCGCGGCACACCGGCCCCTTGATGAAGTTCATGATGAAGAACTGTGCTTCGTCGAGCAGGAAGCGGTAGCGGCCGTCGACCGGCAGGTCGCGGAAGGCGATGAAGGGGTTGCTCGCCACCTCCGGCGCATAGGACGGCAACGCGGCCGGCTGCGGCCCGGCGGCCAGGAACCATTGCCGGTACTTGTGCATGCGCTGCGCGCTGAGCACGTAGGGCATGTAGGTCTTGGCCAGCAGCGCCTCGCCCTCCGGCTCCAGCCGGTACCAGACCCGCTCGACGCCAGGGTCGTCGTAGGGCCGCCGGCTGGCGATGATGCGCAGCGGTTCGCCCGGCGGCGTGCTCGAACGCACCAGCCTGAAGGAGCGCTGGGTCGCATCGCCCTCGAACTGCAGGTGACCGAGGAACAGGTGCTCGTAGAGGTAGCGGCTCATCAACCGCTCCTTGGGCGTGCCGCCATTCAGGAAGGCCTCCCACTCCACCACCTGGCGGCGCTGCAGCTCGGTGAGCGCGGGCTCGCCTTCGTAGGGCGCACCGGCCTCCAGCCAGCGCCGCAGCGTGGCCAACTCACCCGCGTCCAGGCCCGGCAACCCGTAGGGCATGCCGGCCAGCGGCTTGCGTTGCGCATGGTCCGCGAACTGCTCGACGCGCGGGCAGGATTGGGCGCGGTCGATCGCGAAGTCGAACTCCGCTCCGAGCACCGGCCCGACGGGCAGCGGGTGCTGCTGCTTCAGAACCAGCGTCTGGTACAACAGGCTGCCGGCCAGGTTGGCGTCGGGGGTAGGCGCGCGTTCGTTCAGCACCGGGAAGAAGCCGCGGGCACGCCATTGCGAAGCCTTCTGCGCATCGACGAAAAGGCGTGAGGGCTCGGCCTCGCTCAGCCGGGAGGCGTCATAGACCAGCTCGCCGCTGCCGCCCCGGGCCACGCCCTGCCAGGCCCCCAGCTTGATCTGGCAGGGAGCGTCGTAGCAGCCATGGCAGACCACGCAGCGCCGTTGCAGGATCGGCTGCACGTCCGCGTGCCAGCCGGGGCTGCCGGTCGCGGGCTGAAGCGGTTGGTCGTGCCGCGCCACGTCGGGCCGGCCGTAACGCGCGTCCAGGCTGTCGCCGCCCAGCGTCGCGCAGCCGGCGACCGCGGCGACCAGCAGCAGCGCCGCCCAAGGATTGGATGCGAAGGAACGTTTCGACGGATTCATCTCGTGGTGCGGCGCGCGGCGTGCCCGATTCTGGCCTCCTGCCGAGGCAGCGGCGACGCAGGCTTTCCCGGGATCGGGTAGAGCCTCCGCCCTAGAGAAAAGCAGCCGCGTCGCAGTGCTTCGCACTACATTGGTGAACGACGCGGCCCGATGGCCGTGTCCGATGCACGAACTGGAGGCAACATGGTGAAGAAGGTGCAGCGGGGCGCGGGCGGTACGTCCGGCCCGCCGGCCGGCTTGCTGGACAGCCAGCTGGCGCAGTCGGTGAAGGAATCGGCGCAGCAGATCTGGCTGGCTGGCATGGGTGCGTTTGCCAAGGCACAGGAAGGGCGGTTCAAGGTCTTCGAGGCGCTGATCAAGGAGGGCACGAGCCTGCAGCGCAAGACGCAGAACGCCGCCGAGGAGAAGATCGGCGAAGTCACCGACCGCATGAGCGCCATGGCCGGCGACGTCAGCGCGCGCGCCGGCCAGCACTGGGACAAGCTGGAATCGATCTTCGAGCAGCGCACGGCCAGGGCGCTGAACAAGCTGGGCGTGCCCACGGCGCGTGACGTCGACGCACTGATCAAGCGCGTCGATGCGCTGGCGGCGGCGGTGTCCAAGCTGTCCAAGGCGGCGCCATCGAAGCCTGCGGCCAAGTCTTCCGCCCGGTCCGCTGCCAAGCCGGCCGCGAAGACGGCCGCGAAGGCCAAGCCGCGCGTGGCGAAGAAGACGCCGCGCAAGGCCTGAGCATGTCCCGACCACGCAGCGCAGCGCGCCAGAGCCGTGAGCCGGCCTCGTCCGCCACGCCACGCATCGGGCTGGCGCTGGCCGGCGGCGGGCCGTTGGGTGCGATCTACGAGATCGGGGCACTGTGCGCGCTGCAGGAGTCGTTGGACGGCGTCGATTTCAACGACGCCGCCGCCTTCGTCGGCGTATCCGCCGGCGGCTTCATTGCCGCAGGGCTGGCCAACGGCATGACGCCGCGCCAGTTGTGCAGCGCCTTCATCGAGAACGACAGCCCCGACGAGGACCTGATCCGGCCCTCGCTCTTCGTACGCCCGGCATGGGACGAGTACGTGCGTCGCATCGCGCTGCTTCCGGGCCTGCTGGCGCAGGCCAGCCTGCGCGTGCTGTTCAAGCGTCGCGCGCTGCTCTCGGCGATGGAGGTGCTGGGGCGGGCGCTGCCCACCGGCGTGTTCAGCCACGCACCGCTGGAGGCGCAGATGCGCCGCGTGTTCAGCGCTCCCGGGCGCAGCAACGACTTCCGCCAGCTGGATCGCAGGCTTGTGCTGGTGGCCACCGACCTGGACAGCGGCGAAGCCGCGCCCTTCGGCCTGCCGGGCTGGGATCATGTGCCGATCTCGCAGGCCGCCGCCGCGAGCGCGGCGCTGCCGGGCCTGTTCCCGCCAGTGCAGATCGACGGACGCTGGTATGTGGACGGGGCACTGAAGAAGACGCTGCATGCCAGCGTGCTGCTCGACATGGGGCTGGACCTGCTGTTCTGCCTGAACCCGCTGGTGCCCTTCGATGCCAGCCATTCGCACCAGCACCGGGTGCTCGGCGACCCGGCCATTCCCCGGTTGGTGTCCGGCGGGCTGCCAGTGGTGCTGAGCCAGACCTTCCGCAGCATGATCCACTCTCGGATGGAACTCGGCATGAAGGGCTACGAGCACAGCCATCCGGGCACCGACATCGTGCTCTTCGAGCCCGACCAGCGCGATCCAGAGATGTTCCTGGCCAACACCTTCGGTTATGCGCAACGCCGCGCACTCGCCGAACACGCCTACCAGAAGACCCGCGCCGACCTGCGTTCGCGGCGCAGCGCCCTGACGCCGATGCTGGCGCGCCACGGCATCCGGCTCAACGACGCGGTGCTCGACCACAGCTCGCGCACGCTGGTCGGCCGCAAGCGCCGGCTGCGCACGCGCAGTGCACGCACGCTGCAAAGACTGAACGAAGTGCTGAACGACCTCGAACTGGCGTTGGCGCGGCACGGCGCCTGACCTCTGATCAGGCTTCGTCGGCCGCCGAGGAGATTCGTGATGTTCGAGCGCCCCGCCGTGTTGGCATTGACTGCCGTGGCCCTGCTGGCCGGCTGCGCGTCGGGCCCACCTTTCATCGACCAGGCCTAACCCGAGGCGCTGGCCCTTGCCCAGCGCCGAGCGGCCTTCGAGCTCAACTGCCCCAACGTCAGCACCCAGGTGCTGTCGCGCGAGGCGCTGCGGCCGATCTCGTTCCGCTTCGGCATCGAACGTGCTGAACACACCAACGGCGCCAGCGGCAGCGGCCGGCGCGTCACCTAGGTGGTGATCTGCCGCGACCAGCCCGGTTCGACCTGCTTCGCGGCCGCCGGGCGGGACGGCATCCTGTAGGCCGCTGCGGCCCGCTGCTGCGCGGCCGTCAGCCCAGGTAGCGCGCCTGCAGGTGCGCCCTGAAGTGCTCCGGGTTCAGCGTCTCGCCGCTCGCGCGCAAGGCCAGTTCGTCGGTGGTCCAGCGGCTGGCCTGCGACCAGATGTGCTCGCGCAGCCAGTCGAACACCGGGCCGAAGTCGCCCGCGGCGATGCGCGCATCCAGACCCGGCACCGCGCGGCGCATGGCGGCGAACCACTGCGCCGCGTACATCGCACCCAGCGTGTAGCACGGGAAGTAGCCGAAGCTGCCATCGGTCCAGTGCACGTCCTGCAGCGGCCCGTCCTTGTAGTTGCCGCGTGTGTCCAGGCCAAGCAGGTCCCTCATCTTGGCGTCCCACAGCGCCGGGATGTCCTCGGCCTCGATCTCGCCTTCGATCAGCGGCCGCTCGATTTCGTAGCGCAGGACGACATGCGCCGGGTAGCTGAGCTCGTCGGCATCGACGCGGATCAGCCCGGGCCGCACCCGCGTCATCAGCCGCTGCAGGTTGCCGGCCTCGAAGGCCGGCTGTGCGCCGAAGGCTTCGACCAGCAACGGCACCAGATGGGCGACGAAGCCCGGATGGCGGCCGAGCTGCATCTCGAAGCTCAGCGACTGGCTCTCGTGCACCGCCATCGAGCGCGCCTCGGCCAGTGGCTGGCCGAGCCAGTCGCGCGGCAGGTTCTGCTCGTAGCGGCCGTGCCCGGACTCGTGCACCGTGCCGAGCAGGCTGCCGAGGAACTCGCGCTCGTCGAAGCGCGTGGTCATGCGCACGTCCTCGGGCACGCCGCCGCAGAAGGGATGCGTGCTGACATCGAGCCTGCCGGCCTCGAAGTCGAAGCCCAGCAGGTGCATCACCCGCTCGCACAGCCGCCGCTGCGCGTCCACCGGGAACGGCCCCACCGGCTGCAACACCGCCTCGCCGGCCTGGCGCCGGCGCGCCTGCGCGATCAGGCCGGGCAACCAGCCATGCAGCTCGCCGAACACCCGGTCCAGCGTGACGCTGCGCATGCCTGGCTCGAAGCGGTCGAGCAGCGCGTCGTAGCGCGACAGGCCACCGTGCTCGGACAGCAGCCGGGCTTCCTCGCGCGCCAGGCTCAGCACCTCACGGAAGTTGCCCAGGAAGCCTTGCCAGTCGTTCGCCGGACGCTGCGTGCGCCAGGCATGTTCGCAGCGCAGGCCGGCGAGCTGTCGACGCTGCACCAGCGCGTCGGGCAGCGCGTTGGCACGTTGCCAGTCGCGCCGGATCTCGCGCAGGTTGGCGCGCTGCATTTCCGACAGCGCCTCCTGCTCGGCGCGCTCGAGCGTGGCGGCCAGCGCCGGCTCGGTGCGCATGCGATGCATCAGCGCGGCCATCTCGGCCACGGCCGCCGCGCGCGCCGCATTGCCCTTGGGCGGCATCTTGGCCGCCTGGTCCCAGCTGGCCAGCGCCTGCAGGTGGCTCAGGCGATGCAGCCGTGCGTAGGTCTCGGTCAGCGCGTCGTAGGCAGGCGTGGCGGGCATCGGGCTGTGTCAAAGGGGGCAGCGCAAGCGGGCCGTCACGGCCACCGCGATCACGCCGATTCTCGCCGCGATCGCCGCACGCCGCGCGTGCCGGTCGGGCGCGACCGGACGGTATCGGGCCCGGATGCGCAGCCTGTCACGCGATGCCGTCGCATGCGGCGTCAGAACGCGAAGCGCCCGGGAAAGACCCATAGCAGCGCCGCGGTCATCGTCAGGTAGCGCAGCAGCTTGCCCACGGCCATGTAGCCTACGCAGGGCCAGAACGGCAGGCGCAACCAGCCGGCCACCGCGCACAGCGGGTCGCCGACCACGGGCAGCCAGCTGAGCAGGCAGGCCTTCGGACCGAAGCGGCGCAGCCAGCCCAGCGCACGCGCCTCGGCCGGCGGCCGGTGCTTGACGTGCTCGTAGGTGCGCTCGGCGGCATAGCCCATCCACCAGCTGATCGCGCCGCCGACGGTGTTGCCGGCGGTGGCCACCAGCACGGCCGGCCAGAACAGCTCGGGATTGAGCTTGACCAGGCCGAACACGGCCGGCTCCGAGCCCATCGGCAGCAGCGTCGCCGACAGCAGCGCGACGAAGAACACGGTGCTCAGCCCGTACTGCGGCAACGACAGCGCACCGAGCAGGGAGTGCAACCAGGCTTCCATCGCGGCGCATTATCTGCAGGGTACCGCCGCTATACTCCCGCCTCCCGATTTCTCCTGCCCCCGGCCCGGCCATGCACATCGGCGCACATGCGCTCGCGAACAACCTGTTCGTCGCCCCGATGGCCGGGGTGACCGACCGGCCCTTCCGCCAGCTGTGCCGCCGCCTGGGCGCCGGCCATGCCGTGAGCGAGATGATCAGCGCCCGCCCCGAGCTGCGCGATTCGCTGAAGACCGCGCGCCGCGCCAACCACGAAGGCGAGAGCGCACCGATCACCGTGCAGATCGCCGGCACCGACGCACCGATGATGGCCGATGCCGCGCGCTACAACATCGACCGCGGTGCGCAGATCATCGACATCAACATGGGCTGCCCGGCGAAGAAAGTGTGCAACAAGTGGGCCGGCTCGGCGCTGATGCGCGACGAACCGCTGGCGCTGGACATCGTAGAGGCCGTGGTCGCCGCGTGCGCGCCGCACGGCGTGCCGGTGACGCTGAAGATGCGCACCGGCTGGTGCCACAGCGAGCGCAACGCGCTGCGCCTCGCGCTCGCCGCGCAGGAAGCCGGCGTGGCCATGGTAGTGGTGCACGGCCGCACGCGCGAGCAAGGCTACAAGGGCCTGGCCGAATACGACACCGTGGCCGCGGTGAAGGCCGCGCTGCGCATCCCCGTGGTGGCCAACGGCGACATCGGTTCGCCGCACAAGGCGCTGCAGGTGCTGCGGCACACCGGCTGCGACGCGCTGATGATCGGCCGCGCCGCACAGGGCCGGCCGTGGATCTTCCGCGAGATCGCGCACTTCCTGCAGCACGGCGCGCTGCCCGCCGCGCCGGCCACGCGCGAGGTGCGCGGCTGGCTGCTCGAGCACCTGCAGGACCACTATGCGCTGTACGGCGAGGCCGTGGGCGTGCGCACCGCGCGCAAGCACATCGGCTGGGCGGTGCGCGCGCTGCCCGGCGGCGAAGCCTTCCGTGCGGCGATGAACACGCTGGACGGGACCGAGGCACAGGTGCACGCGGTGGCCACGTTCTTCGACGAACTGGCCGAGCGCCACCCGCTGCTGCCGCCGTCGGCCGCCAACGACGCCGCGATGGCGCTGTCGGCATGAGCCCGGGCCGCCGTCTTCCCTGGTCGATCGCTGCGCGGAGAGCCGAGGCGTGAGCAAGAAGCACATCGAGGAATGCGTGCGCGCGAGCCTGGAGCAGTACTTCAAGGACCTGCGCGGCACCGAGCCGCATTCGGTGCACGACATGATCATGCTCACCGTCGAGAAGCCGCTTCTCGAGGTCGTCATGCAACATGCCGAAGGCAACCAGAGCAAGGCGGCGCAGTGGCTGGGCCTGAACCGCAACACGCTGCGGCGCAAGCTGCTCGATCACAAGCTGATCAAGTAACCCCACATGGCCGACCTGACCGCATTGCTCTCCGTCTCCGACAAGACGGGCGTCGTCCCCCTGGCCCAGGCGCTGCACGCGCTGGGCGTGCGCCTGCTGTCCACCGGCGGCACGGCCAAGCTGCTGGCCGAAGCCGGCTTGCCGGTGACCGAGGTGGCCGAGGTCACGGGTTTTCCGGAGATGCTCGACGGGCGGGTGAAGACGCTGCACCCGCGCATCCATGCCGGTCTGCTGGCGCGACGCGAGCTGCCGGCGCACATGGCCGCGCTGCGCGAGCACGGCATCGGCAGCATCGACCTGCTGGTGGTGAACCTGTACCCGTTCGCGCAGGCCACGGCCCGGGCCGACTGCACGCTGGACGAAGCGATCGAGAACATCGACATCGGCGGGCCGGCCATGCTGCGCGCCGCAGCCAAGAACTGGGCCGACGTGGCGGTGCTGATCGACCCGGCCGACTACGAGGGCGTGCTCTCCGAGCTGCGCGCGGGCGGCATCTGCCGTGCCACCCGCTTCCGTCTGGCGAAGAAGGTATACGCCCACACCGCCGCATACGACGGCATGATCGCCAACTACCTGGGCGCGCTGGCCGATGGCGCCGAAGCCCAGCCGGCCGCCGTGCCGGCGCGCGCGCCGTTCCCGGCCGTCTACAACCTGCAGCTCACCAAGACGCAGGACATGCGCTACGGCGAGAACCCGCACCAGGCCGCGGCCTTCTACCGCGAAGGCACGCCGGGCGAAGGCCTGCTGGCCCGCTGGACGCAGCTGCAGGGCAAGGAGCTCAGCTACAACAACATCGCCGACGCCGATGCGGCCTGGGAATGCGTGAAGACCTTCGACGTGCCGGCCTGCGTCATCGTCAAGCATGCCAACCCCTGCGGCGTGGCCGTCGGCGAGACGCTGGTCGAGGCCTACGACAAGGCCTGGCGCACCGACCCGACCTCGGCCTTCGGCGGCATCCTGGCCTTCAACCGGCCGCTGGACGAGGCCACGGCCCGGCGCATCAACGAGCACAAGCAGTTCGTCGAGGTGCTGATTGCGCCCGGCTACGACGC
>ERZ1645186.130-NODE-130-length-11046-cov-8.840142_pt1 | contig 11046 bp, 9 predicted proteins | sample MGYA00575349_ERZ1645186 | MGnify/ENA primary metagenome ERZ1645186 (study PRJEB40839, sample SAMN11282943) | freshwater sediment metagenome | isolation source: river sediment | host: Sediment | place: India: Nawabganj, Kanpur | collected 2015-12-17 ...
TCGGCGCAAAGCGGCCTTTGGCCGCTTTGCGCCAAGGCGCGTGGATGGGGGCTCCCCCGAGCCCCCTCCAAGAGGGGGCTCCAGCAGGCCCGTTGGGCCGGCCTTGCGGCCTGCGCTGGTCCCCCCGCGCGTGCCTGGCGCGTGCCGGGTACGCGCGTTCGCCGGCCGCAGGCCGGCTTGTCGATCGAACTGGAGCCCCTCTCGGAGGGCGCTCGGGGGAGCGGTGCATAGCGCCCCCGGGCGCAAAGCGGCCAAAGGCCGCTTTGCGCCGTCAGACGCCCTTGGTTCCAGTCCTCGTCAACGCGCCTGCGGATAAGTTGTTCCACCGCGTTTCGCGCGACCCACAGCGCTTGCGACGGTAGCACCGAGCGACCGCCGCGGAGCCGTCTTTGCCGGGCCGCTGGCGGTGCCCCCTTGAGGGGGCGCGCGAAGCGCTTAGGGGGTGTTCCACTTCAGACGATGCGTTCGCCTGGGTTGGTGATCTTGCGCATCGGCTCGTAGCGCGCCGAGCGCACCATCAGCGGGTGCGTGGCGTCGCCGCCGTCCCAGCGCGGCTCGTCGATGCCGGCGAAGACCTCCTGCAGACGCTGCCCCCAGGTGCTGCGGATCATGCGGAAATAGGGGTTGTGGTCGTCGATGCAGACGATGTGATCGCACTTGAACTCGCCCTCGCGGTAGACCAGCAGGTCCAGCGGCAGGCCGACCGAGAGGTTGGATTTCAGCGTCGAGTCCATCGACACCAGCGCGCACTTGGCGGCCTCGTCCAGCGGCGTCTCGGGCTTGAGCACGCGGTCCAGGATCGGCTTGCCGTACTTGCTCTCGCCGATCTGGAAGAAGCAGGTCTCGCGCGTGGCCTCGATGAAGTTGCCGGCCGAATAGACCATGAACAGGCGCATCGCCTCGCCCTTGATCTGCCCGCCGAAGATCATGCTGGCATTGAAGTCGATGCCCGCGGCCTTGAAGGAAGGGCCGTCCTGCTCGTGCACGCGGCGCACCGCGGCGCCGAGCACGCGCGTGGCATCGAACATGCTCGGTGCGTTCCAGATCGACAGCGGCGCCTCGTGCTCGCCGCGGTCGATCTTCTCCACCTGCAGGATCTCGCGCACCGACTGCGACACGCTCAGGTTGCCTGCCGAAAGCAGCACCATGAAGCGGTCATCGGGCTTCTCGTAGATCATCATCTTGCGGAAGGTGCTGATCTGGTCCAGGCCCGCGTTGGTGCGCGAGTCGGACATGAACACCAGGCCGGCGTTGAGCCGGATGCCGACGCAGTAGGTCATGGGGGCGGGTCTTTCTGCAGTTTCTTCAGCTGGTAAAGCGCGTCCAGCGCCTCGCGGGGCGTGAGGCTATCAGGGTCGATGGCGGCCAGCGCCGAATCCAGCGCCGATGTCGGAGCCGACACCGCAGCCGGCGCCGGAGCGAACAGGTCCACCTGCACGTCGCCGGCACGCTGCAGAGCTTCCAGCGTCTCGAGCGTGTGCCGCGCCTGGCGCACCAGCGACGCCGGCATGCCGGCCAGCCGGGCCACCTGCACGCCGTAGCTGCGGCTGGCCGGACCCGCCTCGATCTGGTGCAGGAAGACGATCTGCTCGCCGCTCTCCACCGCCGACACGTGCATGTTGATCGCCTGCGCATGCTTGGCCGGAAACTCGGTCAGTTCGAAGTAGTGCGTCGCGAAGAGCGTGAAGCTCTTGTTGCGGTCGTGCAGGTGCGTGGCGATGGCCGCAGCCAGCGCCAGGCCGTCGAAGGTGCTGGTGCCACGGCCGATCTCGTCCATCAACACCAGGCTGTGCTCGGTGGCACCGTGCACAATCGCGGCGGCCTCGGTCATCTCCAGCATGAAAGTCGACTGCGCATTGGCCAGGTCGTCGGCTGCGCCGATGCGGGTGTGGATCGCGTCGATCGGCCCCAGGCGGCAGGCACTGGCCGGCACGTAGGAGCCCATGGCCGCCAACAGCACGATCAGCGCCACCTGGCGCATGAAGGTGCTCTTGCCGCCCATGTTCGGGCCGGTGATCACCAGCAGCCGGGTCTTCGCGTCGAGCCGGCAGTGGTTGGCGATGAAGGCGCCGGCACCGGTCTCGCGCAGCCGCATCTCCACCACCGGATGGCGGCCGGCCTCGATATCGATGCAGGGATGGCCCACGAACTGCGGCCGGCACCAGCCTAATGTGATAGCCCGCTCGGCCAGCGCCGCCAGTGCGTCGAGTGCGGACAGAGCGTCGGCCAGCGCCGTCAACTCGGCCAGGTGCGGCTGCAGCACATCCAGCAGCTGTTCGTACAACCACTTCTCGCGGGCCAGCGCACGCTCCTGCGCCGACAGCGCCTTGTCCTCGAAGGCCTTGAGCTCCGGCGTGATGTAGCGCTCGGCGTTCTTCAGCGTCTGCCGGCGCTGGTAGTCGGCAGGCACGCGGTCGAGGTTGGAGCTGGTCACCTCGATGTAGAAGCCGTGCACCTTGTTGAACTGCACGCGCAGGTTGCCGATGCCGCTGCGGGCGCGCTCGCGCTGCTCCAGGTCCAACAGGAAGGCATCGCAGTTCTGGCTGATGCCGCGCATCTCGTCCAGCTCGGCATCCACGCCCGCGGCGATCACGCCGCCGTCGCGCAGCAGCACCGCAGGCTCGTCAGCGATGGCGCTCAGCGCTTCGGCGATCTCGGGCGAGGGCGCCAGCGCCGCATGCAGCTGTGCCAGCAGTGCGCTGCCCTGCGGCGCGGCGGCGGCCAGGGTCGGCAGCGCCTGCAGCGTGTCGCGTAGCCCTGCCAGCTCGCGCGGCCGCACTTGGCGCAGTGCAATGCGCGCGCTGATGCGCTGAACGTCGCTGACCTGGCGCAGCGCGTCGCGCAGTGGCTCGTAGCCGGCGTCGATCAGCCGGGCGATGGCGTCGTGGCGCTGAATGGCCGGCGCGCGGTCGCGCTGCGGATGTGTCAGCCAATGGCGCAGGCAGCGGCTGCCCATGCCGGTGCGGCAGCTGTCCAGCAGCGACAGCAGCGTTGGCGCGTCGTCGCCGCGCAGCGTCTGAGTCAGCTCCAGGTTGCGGTGCGTGGCCGGAGGCAGCTCGAGCAGCTCGCCGCTGCGCTGCACCTCCAGCCGCTGCACGTGGCGCAGTGCCTGGCCCTGGGTGTGCTCGGCAAAGGCCAGCAGCGCGGCCGCGGCGGCCTGCGCCAGCGCCAGTCCCTGCGCGCCGTGACCTGCCAGCGAGGCCACCTGCAACTGCGCGCACAACTTACGCTGACCCAGCTCGGCATCGAACTGCCACGGCGGCCGCGCGGTGCGCGCGGCGCGCGGCGGCAGCAGCGCTTCGGGCAGGCCTTCGCCGTCGTGCAGGATTTCGGCCGGGTCCAGCCGCGCCAGCCAGGCGGCCAGCTCCGCCTCGCGGCATTCGCCCAGGCCGAGGCGGCCGCTGGACAGGCCCAGCCAGGCCAGTCCCCAGGTCTGGCGCTGGCGGTGCAGCGCCAGCAGCAGCGTGTCGGCACGCTCGGCCATCAGCGCGCTGTCGGTGACCGTGCCCGGCGTGACCACGCGCACCACCTTGCGCTCCACCGGACCCTTGGCCGTGGCCACGTCGCCCACCTGCTCGGCCACCGCCACTGCCTCGCCCAGCTTGATCAGCCGCGCCAGGTAGGCCTCCACCGAATGCACCGGCACGCCGGCCATGACCACGGGCTCGCCAGCCGATTGGCCGCGCGTGGTCAGCGTGATGTCCAGCAGCCGGTGCGCCTTGCGCGCATCGTCGTAGAACAGCTCGTAGAAGTCGCCCATGCGGTAGAAGACGAGCGTGTCCGGAAACTCAGCCTTGATACGCAGGTACTGCGCCATCATCGGCGTGTGGGCGCTCAGGTCGGGCAGCGGGAAGGAGGGTGGGGTCACTCGATGGGGCCAGTCTGGGTAACGAAGGTTCGGTTGTCGACCTGGGCTCAAGGGCTGGCAGCGCCCCTTCCACCCCCGATCCTGCAGTTCTAGTCATTTTCGCCCGGCCGATGGTCTGGCCGGCCTGCACAAGCGCTGCAACTTGCCCGCATGGGGCTCGCCCCTGGAGAATGGCGCAATGGAACTGCCTCCGACGATGCGCTGGCTGGCGCTGCTTGCCGCACTGGAACAGGGCTTGCTCGAACGACAGGCGGCTGTCCGCCTGCTGTTGCTCGCGGCGCTGGCCGGCGAACACGTCCTGCTGATCGGCCCGCCGGGCACTGCCAAGAGCGAGCTCGCCCGACGGCTGCACCGCGCCATTGGTAGCGCCGGCTACTTCGAGCGCCTGCTGACGCGCTTTTCCACACCGGAGGAGCTGTTCGGCCCGCTGTCGCTAAAGTCGCTGGAAGACGATCGCTACGAGAGGCTGACTACCGGCTACCTGCCCACGGCGGGCATTGCGTTCCTCGACGAAGTGTTCAAGGCCAATTCGGCGATCCTGAACGCATTGCTGACGCTCCTCAACGAGCGCGAGTTCGACAACGGCAGCGGCCGCGTGCGCACGCCGCTGGTCAGCGTGGTGGGCGCCAGCAACGAACTGCCGGCGGACGAATCGCTGCAGGCCTTTTTCGATCGCTTCCTGCTGCGTGTGCCGGTGGCACCGGTCAGCGATGCGTCCTTTGCGCAGCTCCTAGACCTGGACGACGCCCCGGCGGACGCGGTGCCGCCGCTGGGCGAGGGCGAGCGCGCCGCGGTCAAGCGCGCTGCCCCATCGGCGTCGCTGGGTGCGGAGGCGCTGGCTGCCTGCCGGCAGCTGCGTGCCTGGCTGGCTGAGCGCCGGCTGCCGGTCTCGGACCGGCGCTGGCGTCAATGGGTGGCGCTGATGCGCGTGGCCGCGGCCAGCGAGGGGCGCGTGGAGGTGGACGCGCTCGACCTGTGGCTCGCGCCCTACGTGGCCGGTGCGACGCCCCAGGACATGGCCGCGCTCGAAGCCTGGTTCGCAGGCGAGCTGATCGGCGCGGTCGCGCAGGACGCACCCTGGCTGACGCGTGCCGTCGAGGCCTTCGAGCAGCAATTGCAGATCGAGAGTTCCGCGAGGGACGACCCCGATGCGGCGAACACGGCCGGCAAGCTGGCGCTGGCCCGTTCGATCGGCAAGGGCAGCCTCGGGCCCGACGATGGGGGCATGCTGCGCATCGTCTCCAGCGCGCTCGAGGAGCAGCTGCGCCGGCGCTACAGCCGGGTGCACATCGAGGCCCGCGTGGCGCAGATCGACGAGCTTGTCGCACGGGTCGACGCCCATCGGGCCGGTGTGCAGCAGCAGCGCGATGCGCTGGCGCGGCAGTTGGCCGGCCGGGTCTGGCTGCCGCCGGCGCTCGCGGCAGGTCTGATCGAGGCGCACGACGCGACGCTGGCGATGCTGGACGAGCGGCGGGCGCGATTGCTGGTGTCGCGAGAGGGCTTTGCGGCGCTGCCGCTCGATCCGCAGTTGCCGGCCGTGGTGCCGCCGCCGGTGAAGATCGAGGCGCTGGCCTGAGGGCGGCATGCCGGCCTACGACGCCGCCTCGATCGATGCGCCCTACGACCGGCTGCAGGCGCTGCCGCGTGCCGCCTGGTTGCCCGCCTTGATCGCCAGCGCAGGTACCGCGGAGGCGCGCTTGCGCGACGCGCCGCGATGGCTGTCCGCGCTGCAGGCCGGCGAGCTGCCGCCGCCCGATGCCGACTTCGGCGATGCCGAAGCCACGGCCCAGCTGCGTGCGGTGGTCGGTGAGCTGGCGCTGCCGACGATGGCGCGTGGCCTGCCGTCGATGGCAGAGCAGGTGCTGCGCACGCTGCTGTGGCATCTGGACCGCATCGTCGACCACCAGCCCCGGCTCGCGCGGCCGCAGGCCATCGCCGAGGTGACACGCGAATTCCGCGAAGCCTGGAAACTGCAGTCGGCGGGGCTCGAAGAAAGCCTGGCGCTGCTGAAGGAGCTCGGCGACCTGGCCCATCTGCGCTGGGACGAATTGAGCGGCCAGTTGCGTTCGCGGCCGCTGGCCATTGCCTGCCGCGCGGCCGAGCTGTTGCAGCAGCTGCCCGAGCTCGCTGAGCTGATACGCCGGCTCGGCCGCAGCGAGCACAGTGTCGCCCCCTGGCTCTCGCCGCAGGCCGCCGCCGTCGACGGCCCCAGTCCCCCGGTGCCGCTGCGCGCCGTGGAGACGCGCCTGCCCGGCGCGCCGGGCGAGATCACCGGCGTGCGTTTCTCGTCGCGGCCCGAACGCATGCTCGCCAGCGAGGCGCTGATGCTGCATCACCCGGTGCTGCGCAAACTGTGGCGGGCGCGCCATGCGGAGGCGCGGCTGCTGTCGTGGGAGACCGAGGCGGTGCTGCTCGACTGGCGGCCCGACCCCGAGGCGGCGCCCCAGCGAACGCCGCCGCCGCCCGAGCCGCAGCCTTTGGAGCGCGGGCCGATCATCGTCTGTCTCGACACCTCGGGCTCGATGCGCGGCGCGCCGGAGCATATTGCCAAGGCCGCGGTGATCGCGGCGCTGCGTGCCGCCCACGAATCGCGGCGCAGCTGCCGGCTGATCGCCTTCGGCGGCCCGGGCGAATTGGTGGAGCGCGAGCTGGGCCGCGGCGCGGCCGGCCTGCAGTCGCTGATGGAGCTGATGGAGCAGGCCTTCGACGGCGGCACCGACATCCAGACGCCCATCGAGCACGCCATCGATGCCGTGCATTCCGCGCGCTGGGCCAGCGCCGACCTGCTGATCGTCAGCGATGGAGAGTTTGGGTGCGTGCCGGCCACGCTGGAGCGCCTCGACGATGCACGCCAGCGCCTGGGCTTGCGCGTGCAGGGTGTGCTGGTCGGGGACCGAGAGACGATGGGCCTGCTCGAGGTGTGCGACGCCATCCACTGGGTACGCAACTGGCGCCGCTTCGCCGACGCGGCGGAGCGCGGCGACGGGCGCGTCGGCCTGGATGGCTTCTCGCCCGTGCACAGCAAGAGCCTGACGGCGCTGTACTTCCCGAAGGCGCTGTCCGATCGCGCGGCGCGACACCTCGCGCAGAAGCCGCCGTGAGCATCGGCGCCGAGGTCGTCGCGCTGCTCGAGCAGCTGGCCGCTACCATGCCGTTGCCGCGCGTGCGCGCACTGTGCCTGCCGCCCAGGCCGGCGCCGGGCGGCCTGCGCGGCGAGTTCTGCGCGCTGCAACTGGACGATGGCTCGCTAGGCCTGAGCTACGTGCTTCTCGGCGACACCTGGGAGGGCATGGCGGATGCGCGCGATCGGCTCGATCCGGCGGGGCGCGACGCGCTGGACGTGGCGCGGGCCTATGCCGGCGCCGACCCGTTGCAACGCACGCTCGGCTTCGCGGCTGCGAATGCGCTGACGCGCTGCCTCTTCGACCGCGCCGGCTTCGCACCCGGCCTCAGCGTCGACTCGATCGGCAATCTCGATCCACGGCCGGGCGAGCAGGTCGGCATGATTGGCTACTTCCCGTCGCTGGCGCCGCAGGTCAAGGCGAGCGGCGCAGCGCTGCAGGTGATCGAGTTGCGCGAAGAGCTCGTTGGCGAGCGCGACGGCGTGCAGGTGACCACCGATGCCAGCCAGCTGGGCCGCTGCGACAAGGTGCTGTCGACCGGCACGCTGCTGCTCAACGACACGCTCGACCGCATGCTGGGCCTGGCGCGACGCGCCCGGCGCTTCGCGCTCGTCGGCCCGAGCGTCGGCTGCCCTCCGGACCCGCTGTTTGCCCGCGGCGTGACCCTTTTGGGTGGCAGCTGGATCACCGATGCCCGGGGCTATGTCGATGCGCTGATGCGCGGCGAAAGTACCGCGCCCTTTGCGCGCAAGTCGGCATTGACGCCCGACACCTACCCGGGCTGGCACGATTTGCTGCGCCGCAGCGCGCGTTGAGACGCCTCGCCGGCAGACGAGCCTGGCAATCAGGAGTGGGGGCGGCTCGGGCCCGGGCGCCAGTGGCGTACGCCTTTGGGCAGGTGGGCACTCAGCGAGGACAACACCAGCAGCACCCAGAACGACGGCAAGGCCCAGGCGTCGGCCGCGCCGGCGGCGAAGCCGATCCAGGCCACCGCGGCCAGCTTGACGAGCACCACCGCACCGGCCAGTTCGCCCAGCCGAACCCTGCCGGCGGCCAGGTCCATGACCAGCAGCAGCAAGCCGCTGGCCAGCACGACAGCTGCCGCCGCACCACCGTGCAGCGGAGCGCCAAGCAGCGCTGCGCCGAGGGCCACCACCGCCGCCAGGTGGACGGTACGCACGCCGACTGCGGCCAGGCGTTCGGCGTCGAGACGGCGGGGATGCGACATCCTGAAGGCGTTGGACGGCTTGGGTGGCTCACTGTAGCGGCAGTGGCCTATGCACGGCGCGACATATCGCAGCCTGCCGCCGGCGCCGCAAGAATGCGCCGAAGTGAAGCGCCATCCGTTGTCCCCCCAGCCTGCCGTCGACGGCCCGCGATCGTGTCGGTGCTGAGCGAAAGCTTCGCGACGGCTGCCTTGCTCGTCACCCAGGCCGACGGTGCGCTGTGGCGAACCGTGCTGCTGTCGTTGCAGGTCAGCGGCAGCGCTTGCCTGATCGGCGCCGGCTTCGGCATAACGCTCGGTGCGGCGCTGGCCACCTACCGATTTGCCGGGCAGCGGCTGCTGGTGATGCTCGTCAACACGCTGCTTGCGCTGCCCTCGGTGGTGGTGGGGCTGCTGGTCTACCTGCTGCTGTCGCGACAGGGGCCGCTCGGCGCGCTCGGCATCCTGTTCACGCCGGCGGCGATGGTCGTGGCACAGAGCGTGCTGGTGGTGCCGTTGATTGCGGCGCTCACCCGCCGCCTTCTGCTCGCCTCGCTGGCCGAGGGGGGCGACCAGCTGCGCTCGCTCGGCGCCGGGCCGGGACGCACGGCGCTGCTGCTGCTGGTGCACGAGCGCTTCGGGCTGATGACCGTGATGCTGACCGCCTTCGGCCGCGCGATTGCCGAGGTCGGCGCGGTAATGATCGTCGGCGGCAACATCGAGGGCGTCACGCGCGTCATGACGACGACGATCGCGCTCGAGACCAGCAAGGGTGATCTGCCGCTGGCGCTGGCCTTGGGTTTCGTGCTGCTGGCCGTGGTCGGCGCGGTGAACGGGCTGATCGGGCTGATGCAGTGGCGCGGCGCGCGCACGCCGGCGCAGGCCTTCGGGTGATGAGACCACCGCCCCTGATCAGCCTGCAAGGCGCCGGGGTGCGCTACGGTGCAACGCTGGCACTGGACCGCATCGACCTGAATCTGCAGCGCGGCGACCGCCTGGCATTGGTGGGCCCGAACGGCTCGGGCAAGAGCACGCTGCTGCGGCTGCTGCATGGCCTGTTGCCCTGCGACGGCGAGCGGCGCGTGCACTCGTTGCAGCCCGAGGGGCGCCTGCCCAAGTGCGCGATGTTGTTTCAGCGGCCGTTCCTGCTCAACCTGCCCGCCGCCTGGAACGTGCGTGTCGGACTCTGGTTGCGCGGCGTGCCGCGTGCGGAGCACGCCGAACGCTGCGCGACCGCGCTGCAGCGGGTGGGGCTTGCGCGGCTGGCGCAGCGGCCGGCGCGCGAACTGTCCGGCGGCCAGCAGCAGCGGCTTGCGCTGGCGCGGGCCTGGGCGCTGCGGCCGGACGTGCTGTTCCTCGACGAACCCACGGCGAGCCTGGACCCGGGCGCCAAGCGCGAGGTCGAGGCGTTGATCACCGAGCTGGCCGCCGATGGCATCACGCTGGTGATGAGCACCCACAACCTGGGCCAGGCCAAGCGCCTGGCCTCGCGGGTGGTCTGTCTCGACCAGGGCCGCCTGCTGGCCGACCTGGCGGTGGACCGCTTCTTCGACGGTGCGAGCCTGCCCGAGGCCGCCCGTTTGTTCGTCAAGGGCGAGCTGGAATGGGCCACCTGAGTGCTCGTCGATGGCTGCTGTGCGCGTCGCTGGCGCTGGCCGGCACCGCGTTCACCCTGGCGCCGGTGGCCGTGCAGGCGCAGGAAGCGCGCTTCATCGTTGTCGCATCGACCACCTCGACCGAGCAATCGGGCCTGTTCGCGCACCTGCTGCCGGCCTTCAAGCAGGCCAGCGGCATCGACGTGCGCGTGGTTGCGGTCGGCACCGGGCAGGCCCTGGACCAGGGGCGGCGCGGCGACGCCGACGTGGTGTTCGTGCACGACACGGCGGCCGAGGAGAAGTTCGTCGCCGAAGGCTTCGCCACGCAGCGCCGCAACGTCATGTACAACGATTTCGTGCTCGTCGGCCCGAAGGCCGATCCGGCCGGCGTTAAGGGCAAGGACATTGCCGCGGCCCTGAAGAAGCTGTCCGCCACCAGCCAGCCTTTCGTGTCGCGGGGCGACAAGAGCGGCACGCATGCCGCCGAACTGCGGTTGTGGAAGGCGGCCGGCGTGAACCTCGCGGCCGTCAAGCCCGCCGGCTACAGGGAGTGTGGCTGCGGCATGGGCCCGGCGTTGAACATGGCCGCTGCCACCGGCGCCTACGTGCTGGCGGACCGCGGCACCTGGTTGAGCTTCAAGAATCGCGGCGATCTGGCGGTCCTGGTCGAGGGCGACACCAGCCTGTTCAACCAGTATGGGGTGATGGTGGTCAATCCGGCGAAGCATCCGCACGTCAAGGCGGCGATGGCGCAGCAGTTCGCCGACTGGCTGGTGTCGCCATCGGGACAGCAGACCATCGCGGCCTACAAGATCGGCGGCGAGCCGCTCTTCTTCCCGAACGCCTTGCGATAGCAGAAGAAGATCGGCCGTTGCGGCATTACCTCCCGGGCCGACAGGGTCGTCTAGGTGTTTGACCTAGGTGGTTAGGGTCTTTCGGTATGAACATCATTGCCTACCTGCGCGCGGCCCTGCCGGTCGTGCCGGCGCAAGGTGCCGATTCACGACCGCCCGCGGAGAGTTCCCGTCATGCAGAAGAGCCTGCACATCAACGCCGAGAAGTGCACCGGCTGTCTCCAGTGCGAGATGGCCTGCAGTTTCGAAAACTATGGCGTCATGGCGCCCGCGAAGTCGCGCATCAAGGTCTTCGACTTCCACGCCACCGGCCGCAAAGTGCCCTACACCTGCACGCAGTGCGACGAAGCCTGGTGCCTGCACGCCTGCCCGGTCGAGGCGATCACGCTGGACAAGCTGACCG
>ERZ1645186.131-NODE-131-length-11018-cov-7.248290_pt1 | contig 11018 bp, 8 predicted proteins | sample MGYA00575349_ERZ1645186 | MGnify/ENA primary metagenome ERZ1645186 (study PRJEB40839, sample SAMN11282943) | freshwater sediment metagenome | isolation source: river sediment | host: Sediment | place: India: Nawabganj, Kanpur | collected 2015-12-17 ...
ACGAGATAGGAATGTGACTGGAGTTCAGACGTGTGCTCTTCCGATCTGATGAACCAATTCACTGCAAACGAAAAACACCGGTAACCTCCCGGTACACTCGCAAAATGTCAGAGTGTACGGGGAGGTTACCGGAATTTCAAGAGTGTACAGGTGGGTTACCGGATTTTTTTTATATTACTTAAGCTGCAATTTCGTTTATCACGCTAAGTTTTGACACAAAAAAAGCCTCAGAGTGTACGGGTGGCGAACCGGTAGTTCATGACTGAAACATCCTCAATCACGAGTCTTTACACCAAAGATATTTTGTTGGGCCTAGTCCAGAATGTTCTACTAGAGGAGGGATTTTTATGAAGTATCCAACAGATTCGTTGTGGCAGCACATGTGTCCAATATCTCGTGACCAGTGTAAACAGAATTGACATGATTACAATCAAACCCCCTCTTCTACACACCACTTTTTAATTTCAGCCTGACACAGCTTCTCACTACAACTATCAGAATCGGTAGGCACCAGGATTTCTTCAAAAGGTGTAGTCTTATCAGATAACAACATGGCGCGTGTGAAGCAAACTGCTCGCAAGTGTACTGGTGGTAAAGCTCCCCGAAAGCAGCTAGCAACAAAGGCGGCCCGCAAAGCTGCACCTCCTGTTGGAGGTTGCAAGAAGCCGCATCGCTACCGTCCAGGAACTGTCGCACTCCGTGAGATTCGTAGGTACCAGAAAAGCACGGATCTTCTGCTTCGCAAATTACCATTTCAGCGCTTAGCGAGGGAAATTGCTCAGAATATTAGTGCTGATCTGCGTTTTCAAGCCGCTGCATTGGCCGCATCGCAGGAAGCCTCCGAGGCATTCCTCGTTGGACTCATGGAAGATTCAAATTTGTGTGCCATCCATGCCAGGAGGGTCACCATCATGCCAAAAGATTTACAACTCTCCCAGCGAATTCGAAGGGATTATCAGAGTACGAGGTAAAAGAGGTTGAGGTGTTAAAGTACTTTCACAGAACAGAACAAAGATTAATACTACGGGCACTAGGTTGGACGGGGACCATACAATAATGTGCCGGGGGGAGAAAGTAATATAGGCATTGTGTAATGAATAAAAAAAACGACGAACTATACAGTGCATAATTGTTCATCAATTTGTTGTCATAATAATGTTATGGGATACTACCGCACCACCCACATGATCAGTAATACGATGGTACTATCAAGGCTGACACCTCATCATAAGTGGACCAGATCCCGTCGTGTGTCAATCTCATCTTTTTATTCAAAACTGAAGCGGCATGGGATTTCAGTTGTTGGTGACACGAACGTCGTGGAGGTTCGAACAAGCCAATCATTCAACGTCGCACTGAGCCACTAAATAACCCACACCTCAATCCCCCCATCTCCTAGAATACATTACTTGGGTATCAAATGAGACTCCCCTCTTATCCGTAGTGCAAGTTGCATGTCTTTTGGCATGTTGGTGACCCTCCTTGCATGGATCGCGCACAAGTTTATATCCTCAAACATTCCGACGCTGAATGCTTCAACAGATTCCTGAATAGCCAACAAAGAAGTAGCCTGAAAACGATCCGCGTTGACACGTGGATAGGAACCTGGCTTTTTTAAATCCTGCAGAACTTCCCTTGCAAGACGCTGGAATGGCAACTTGCGGATAAGAAGATCTGTGCTTTTTTGGTAGCGGCGAATTTCGCGGAGAGCAACAGTGCCAGGGCGATAACGATGAGGCTTTTTAATCCCTCCCGATGCAGGGGCGCTTCTTCGTGCAGCCTTGGTGGAAAGCTGGAATCGGGGAGCTTTTCCGCCAGTAGATTTGCGAGCAGTTTGTTTCGTCCGAGCCATTAGTTAAAAAATAATGCCATGCTTGACATGGTCTTCATGTGATGTAGAGATTGTGTAGAGAGGTAACATCATCTTCGCTTGATTGAAAATGGCGAGACACACTAAAAAAATTATACATAGGAATTAGTACAAATACAGTAGCCACACGTGACCAAATTTCAGCCCGTCGAAAATCTTCCTCACCAGACATGCCACTCACACAACAGTACTTTCTTGACAAAAAGTCCACTGCTAGCAAATGGAATCCGTAAGATCACCCATTCCTCTTGTTAGCACCCTCGTCTTCCCAACCGCCGGCCCGTCAACACTGCAGAATCGTTCCTAGATAATGAACGCAGCATCATCATGGAAAGTGGCGACGAAAGAAACACATGGATGGGGGATTATTTCGCTCTTATTGGAGATGGCGTTCTACATTCTGACAACGGCGACACTCGCTGTAAAGTTGCATTCCATATGACCTCACACGGGAAGCACAACGATGGATCAAGGATGCTCTGCCAGTACCTGGAAACTGTAGTCGACAGGGAATTGAAGAAGTGGCTACCAGACGACGCAACTGACGAGGAAAAGTTCCGTTTGAGTTTATTTCCAGCGGTGGCCCCATTGTATGCTGAACTTGGAAAATCATTCCTGCACATCAGCACATATAATGAGTTGCAATGGTCACTAATTGATATCAATAACCAAACAACTGGACTGGAAACATTAGGAGAAATTCGCGAGCACGCCTTTCACAACCTCGAGAAAGCAAGGGTTATCACAGCTGGCATAGTACTCGATGGAGTTGCATTTCTCGAGGAGTACGGAATTCCTCCCCATCAATACACAGATGAACAGAAAATGAGAATGAAACAAGATCTTGCTACAATCCACCAACGTTTAGGTCAAATCCAAGCATTTAATGGCTTTTTGGCACCTGCCATTGAAGAATACGTCACAGCATTGAATCTCAACATTGAAACATGCGGTGGGGAGTTCCACGAACTGGTAGCGCAATCGCACCATTGTTTAGCATGCGTGTACGAATGCTATGCGGAACACTTATTGTCATCTAAGGAAGTTGTAAGAGATAGGAGGGTTGCTAGATTTGGTGGCTACGGAGGCCAAATGGGAGATGACATACCATTAAGCAATTACAGGAAAAGTGCTGAACATTACTTGGCAAGTGGGGTAAGTTATGCTGGACACCTCGCCATAATCTGCCAGAGGAAACCGGAGGAAATTGTTACTGTCAACAAACTGGATGCTATTTATGTCAACATATCCAAGATTGAAACTCCTTATTCTGAAACTGACAGAAAACATTTTGAATACCTCAAAGCTGCGCTGAATGGGGCGAAAGCGAGATTGGACAAGATAGAGAAGAGGATTGAAACAATCACGACAAAATAAAGAGCGTGGTTTATTTTAGCCTGAAGTAATTATAAATCATTAATCTAGATTTACGATTGTTATTTTCATGTCGCCTTCGTCTTATTTTCGGCACAAAATCTTGACATTTTCATGTCTTCTGCCTTTTTCTTTGCACACCGAGACAATTCTTTGGCTTTCTTTTCCTGACACGCTTCTTTTTCACATCAAAGCACTTGACATCACGGCAACCCGCACACTTCCCGCCGATACGACTAGTTGTGTTCAGTTTACAAATTCTGCATTTTAAGGACTCCTGTACTTTCGATATTCCACCAAAACAACCTCTGCATAACCCGCCACTAACTTGGGCAAACTTCTCATGACAATTAGCACATTTCTTCTTGTGTTCTGGTTTGGCATGTTTGTAGCAAAACATTTTATCCTTGCAGACGGCGTGGACATAGCTTTCACAGGATTTGATACAACACTTCGTGCGTTCCCTTTTCTTGATGCTCACTGTTTTGATAGCTTCTTCTTTCCTTGACATCAATGCACCTTTTACCATCGCAATGGGTTCGTGATCTTTGCATTGCAAAATTTTTCCAGTAGTAGAACCGGTCATCTTTTCCCACATAAGAGAAAGATCTGCCAACTTTCGTGGGGCATCATTCTCCAAGTCATCCTTGACTTTCTTACGAGATCCTCTCGCCTCATAAAATGATCTGTCTTCATTCATTTTTGAGAAAACCCTTGCACGTGCTAGTTTGTGCGCGTCCGCAAGGGATCGAGACGTTCCCCTCTGTACCAACATGAAAATCGTCTCGCACAGTTGGTTGCCCATAATCCTCAAAAGCGTCGCTGAAGGTTCGTTGTACAGAACTACCTTGCCATCCTTTGTGTAAACCAATTCGCCATGATCATTGACTTCCCATACTGATGCATAAACCCTCAAATCCTTCGATTCTATTAATTCCAAATAATCCACGAGATGCTCCTCAATGACTTCTTCCGAATGGTAAATATTCGTAATAACATTGTTGTATGCATTGACGAGTTTCCTTGTCCAATAATCCACAGATCGTTCAAAACAAACTTCGCGATGCACAGCGTCAAATGCCTCATGATGTAATCCTTCTTCCACTAATTTCCCAGCTTCAGTCCGCATCTTGGGGTAAATTTCCATTAACAACGCATGCTGCTTGTCTGAGAGCACTATGTTGCTGAAATCATCTTTTATTTCAGATGGGGTGTTAGACAATTCCCCAATCTTGGATGAAGTCAAAACGTCAGGCTTTTGGCGTTTCCTTTCAGAAGATGGCCTTTCTTGCACGTATTCACTTTTTTCCACCCATTCCTCATGCTTCTTGTTCGACCATTTAAGTCTCACATATTCCTTACCGCGAAAAGTCACAAAACCAGTCAGTTGCCGAACTGTTATATACGACGATTTTTTCCCGACAAAAGCACATTCATCTCTCTTAATACGACTTTCTTCAAGCACAAAATATGGACTATTCTCCCTTAGCTTTGCAATGACTCCAGTTATTTTTTTACCCTTTTCGCCGTATGGCGATATCTCGTCTACAGGGGAACACTGTGTAACGTCCTTTCGCCATTCACCGTCGTCTTTATCACCATCCCAAAATGTTATTTTCTTTTGTTCGAAGAATTGGTTCCGAGTCGTCTTGAGAATTGTGCGCTTGTGATGTTCCTGTTCCCTCACATGCTTGGCGTTCATCCGTTTCATCTCAAGTCGTCGTTGACGCCGCAAATATTCCTCGCCAACCCCCGGTGGTTCCATGGCGACAATTCGGCCGTCGCGGGTTGGATTAATGTGTTGATTGTTCTGTGTGAAGACTGTGTAGCACTATTGACAAATGGGTGTGTGTGGTGGTGTGCTATGATACAGTGAAGCATCGAAAGCAGAAGACATCATGTTACACTGTAAAGAAGTGTTGCTTAATGAGTGGCTGAAATTTGGGCACGTGTGGCTACGTAGGTTGTACTTATTCCGTTGTATGCCGGATCGCACTCTCGCGCGTCTTCTCGTTTGTAATCACACTCTTGACCATCAACCACAAACAGGAAAACCCGAAAACAATACCATATAATGAAATGTCGAACGAGGGTCTTCCACTTCTATCCAACAAATAATGTTCCACCATGGCGACAAACAGCGGGTTGAAAATAAAATTCTCAGGCACCACTCCCAAGGGAATGGGTACCAAGCCTGCAACTCTACCGATAACGCTAGAGCTGCAATTAGAAACAAGCACACCCCTCGATATGATGAATGAAATGATTCTTGATGGCTTCAAAGTCAAGAGAAATGACAGAGCAAATTATCAACCTGAGTTTATGGTCGGATTTCCTCCAAAACTGCTTGATATAACGGGGAAGCATGTTGTTGGAGATTTGTCCTTGCGATCCAACGAAAATGTAATTGTCCGTATATGTCGTAGAGAAACACCACTTCGACCGAAGAGAAAAGCAGCCGAGGTCGCCAAGTCATCCTTTAAGGATGCACTCAAGGCCCAAGACGCAATGATCAAACGTAATCTGATCAAAAAAAAGAAAGTATCCACCTCGAAAATACGGATAAGTGGACCAGGCCATCGTTTATCAGACGGCAAAGATGTTTCCAACACCGCTAAAGCCAATAATCTATCTCCGAAAGAGATCAAGACAGAAGAATTCCGCCGTACATTATCTGACCATACAACTTTTTACCCATCAGGAAAGAGAAATCACTTACAACCAAAAAGATGTCATCTCGTTTTAAAGAACAAGGATGACCTATCGTCGTTCTTAGTTCAGGCTTTCAACAAGGGTAGTGGTGGGGAACCGTTCAAGCAAATACGAGCAGTATACAAAAAGGCCCTGGCAAATATGCAGGAAATTTCCCAGGCACAAGCTCGTGTACATGCGGCAACAATTGGTCAGTTCTTTATGGCCCCTGTGAAGAGTGTCGAGGTTGATGCCGGAACGATGTTGGGATCGACATTCAACCAAATAGGAGGAGATGATTGTGTGTCCCACCAAATTACTTATGGAAAAGAGATGTCGAAGACGGGATGGCAGTACATTGACAGAGTAAGCGTTTTACCACTGGACATTATAAAGAGTGTCATTGAGAATGCTTACACGAGCAAAACTGATGACGACGATGATTTCGACGATGATGACGATGACGACGGCAACAATAATGTGATTGATACCGGAAAGGAGCTTTTGCGCCCTATCGCAATTGCTCAGACGATGCCACAACTGTTCTGGTCAGTAGTTTCCCACTGCAGACCGTCCTCAGATTCAGAATATTACTTACCCGTGGAAGATATGCTCCGACAACTTCTACCACACTTAGACTGGTCTTTTCTCAACCGTGACGGAAGACAACGATTATTGAGTGAACAAGCAAGAGAAAACCTTAGGCAACAAAAGATGACAAAGCTCAATCGCGATGAATGGATGCTTGTTACGCCGACGGAAGACGACGAAAACGAATTGATTGAGTGCATATCATGGGATGAAGAGGCAAAGGAATGCAATATGGCCAGAGCCTATAGTACCTTGATGATACGTTCCAAGTCTGAACCATGTTGTTTAAATTGGAGACAATTAGCAAACACGGACGCCAAGTATTTATACGACAAACTGATCCGGGAATGCGCGGAATCAGCTATTGAACCACCTTCACTGAAGTCAGTCGAAACATGGATAATGGTCGCTCGGAACCTTTCCATAGATGAGATTGTGAATGAAATCGTTGGTACAGATGAAAACATCTTTGGATTGCTAGAGGCACTCCATTGAAATACTCCTAAAGATTTAATTACTTACTGGGGTCGACATCCAAAATTGTTGTTGAAGACTATGGGAGATCACCCTAAAAATGATGATGATCTTTTTCATGACCGATACAAGGAACAGGATGTAAGGCGTTGGATTAGTCGAGCAAAGGTTGCAATAAAGATATGTCCTTGGCTTGATGATTATTATAGTCAGTTTAACAAGTAAAGTCTTCTATTTATGTTCATATTTGTAATTTGATACATGTGTAGTTATTATTTGTTAGTTATGCTTATGTTTTCACAATGTTGAGTTCCAATGATTAACTCCATCAATGGGTGCCTTTCCAAGAATGATGCCATGGAGTATGGGTGCATTCCATCCACAACCCTTGCTGCAAAACACGAGATGTTGTTGAACTTTTCACTTCCGGCAGGCTTTTGTGTACTTCCACAACAACCAATAATGATTTCATCACACCATCAAAGTTTGAACCTCCACAACAACCAATCATGATTTCATCACACCGTCAATATTTGAATACTTTTTGAATATCCTCTGGAGATTTGTCCTATTTGTCAAGTAATGAATGATGAAATGAGTCGCAACTTGTCGCAGTTCCGTCCAAAGTTAGATATATACACACCCACCCACATGTAACGCAATAAAATTGCTAAACTGGTCAGCTTTAGCAACGGTTGAATTCCCAAGTAGTCCGCCGCAGCATGCAGTTCAAACAGAGCGTTTTGGTCTACATCAACCATTACAGCATACTCCTCCTGAACAAAGTCGCGTATTCTCGTAGATGTAAAGGGGGTGACTATTTCTCGCACTTTAGAAGACAATAACGTCATCAACTCGTAAGTTATTGATTCAATTTTCATTGTCCGTAATATTGTATCGAACGAAAAATTGGAAAAAACTCACTCGGGTCTCGTTTGTAACATTCCATATATTTCACGATCTCAGCCAAAACAAATGAGTTAATCGCGTAGAGCGGAATCTCATGAACTACCTCACCGCCTTTGCCATTATTTCTGTCCGTATCACTCCCATCAGTACTGTCTTCGGTGTCAAGACATTGATTAACGAAACAGGAGAGTGTGGCTATATCACTTGGAATTTTATATCTTTTCCCTTCTCTACTTATCTGAGTTTCAGCATCGTTGAATATCCACATTGAGACAATCGGTGAGAATTCGTTTGTACTGTGGCCCCCCGCTATACTACATAATCTCTAATCTCTTATTGCACTCACCAAGGTAACAGTTTGTATAGCATTATCATTTTCCATCATTGCTTGATGGTTGACGAAGTCGACCTGGGCGGCGGACTGTTCGTAAATCACCACAATGTGGTGTGCAGTGCGTTGGGGCAGTTTTTGGTGGTAGTGTTTAGCGTCTATGTTTGGGCTGAAATTTTAGACAGTGTGGTCACGTGACTTTGTAACGATTCCTACATAGATGAAAGTATCAATACAAACACTAACTACTTACAGGTGGGTTACACTTACTATTTCACAAATATCTACCGTAGGAAGTATTCATACGAACAACTCCTCAAGTACATCAATTCCAGGAGATTTCAGCAACAGACACAACAAATTATAGTTGTCTTTGAAACCTAGATGCACATCCTTTTTGATAGTGGTCCACAAGGTGGAGACATCACTTATAATGATAGCATTGTAATAATATTTCGAATCAGACAGCTTGCGTGAAAGATCATGATATGAACAGACGGTAACAAAATCCCGAAGACACATTGAAGAATCATGATAAAAACATAACTTGAGCCATACCAACATTTTTGAAATTTCCTGTGTTTCCCAGCGGTCTTTTGTGACAATGAGAGTATGCTTTACATCACGTTTGTCGACATGAAGTTTTTCTTCCTTCAGAAATAATATGATTGAACTAATGATTGCTTTCCAATCTGTTGTGTGACAATTAAGTCTGTAGAACTGTGGGTTGGACGTGTGCGCTACCAATCGTGGCTCAGTAGAATCAAGAACATAGACTCTAGAAGTCATTTGTTCCATTGCTTCAATCCACTTCTGTGATGTCATTCGATTGCGATTTCTATGTCCGTTCAAGCCACTTACGAAATGACAACAGAATGCAGAATCATTGGCGCCAGGGGCAAAGAAAAGTGATCCCTCTGGGATGAATTTTGATTTGAGATGAGCTTTGACAGAGCATCCTTTTTTTGTGCAAAAGCGATCGTACATGCCGAAGCCATTTGCTCTGCCTATAATTCCGCAGCAACGATCCAATGTAAATGTTTCGTTGATATGAACAATACCAACATTCTTGCTCTCGAAACCCTTGGGACCTCCACTGTAAGGGAATATTCCAACTGCAGCGTACGCTGCCTCTCCGATGACACTCCCTCCTGCAACGACTGATTGACGAGCAGCTAGCTTGTCATGTAATGTGGAGGTAAATGTGATTTTCCAAAACTTTTTGCTGCATTGCGTATTAGGATTAGGATTATCGATCACGATTGTGTCACTTGTTTCCTTATTAACTTGTTTCTCCTTGTGTTCTGCGTTACACGAAGTTTGTTGTTCGATGACGATCTTGTCACTTGTTTCCTTATTGAGTTGTTTCACCTTGTGTTCTGCATTACACGAAGTTATTAGTTTGATTGTTACTGTAATTTCGGCACTGTCTTCAATGGAGTGAAACATTTTCTCATGCATACTGCGGCGATGGTGGCGGAGACCGATGGTGGCGGAGACCCTAAATGGATGGTTTACAATGTTATTTTTTGATATTGTGTGTTGGCCTGTGTTGGCGTTGGGCGGCTAACAATACCATAATATTTTAGTAATTTACATGTTGGGGCTGAAATTTTGGTACATGTGGCCACGTTTTTTGTATTGATTCCTACGCAAGAAAAATTAATGTTACATCTTCTACGGCTTACAAATATAAATATAATATTTCCTTCCGAGACAGCACATTCAAACAGAGGGTGGCGTTGGGTGGCTACACTCTATGGTACAGTAGCATTTGTCGGATTTTAACACCCATGAAATGTTTCAATTAGCGGACATTTGGTGTCAACGGTCAATTTTAACAAGAAGAAAATGAATTTGACCTGTACAGTTTGCAAGCTTTCATCCATTTACGACGCCCCTCAAGAGGGTACAAAGTATGTTCATTTAAGCTGCATGGGATGTAAAACAGAATTCCTCCGCTGCGCCGATTGTGAATTACAAGTTGATCTCAGAAATAGAACATTTGTGAGATTTGGACGGACTCCGGTCTCCTATATGAGACAACATTTTAAGGTTGCACACAGACACACGTTAAGCGACAAAGAGATCCCTACACAAGATCATCAAAAGGTTAAACGACAACGTGTAGAATACGCAGAGGTTTATTGTCATGAAGATCATGACCTGGTGGACGAACACGATATCTTCGGAGATTCGGGTGGGTGCGGTGTTGACTGCAACGGCATGGGTGATGTTAACGAAGATGATACTGGTGATAGTTCATCAACGGCGGAAGATTATATGGATGACAAAAATCTGTTCAATCCACTCCTCATACAGAATGAAATGGATAACCAGCTGACGGAATGGGATGATATACAAAACAAAATATTTGAGTGTTATCAAGATTACATAATGTGTGACCTGGATCCGAATTCTCCACCTATGGAGGAAGTATCCCCGTTGGATACTGACGAAGATGTTGCTGAAAATGCTGACATGCTTGCTATCACCGCAGGTGAGGAAGCTGATAATTATTACAGATATGACGATTTTTTGTTCTTAGACACTCGGGAAGAACATGATAAGTTCGTAAGAAAGAATAGTCTTCGGAAGTGTCACTGTCAAAACCAGCTATATTTCTATCAGAAGTATTTCCAGAAGGCTAAAAATAATTGTGACAATACAGGGGGTTATCGTGGTTTGGTGGGAAGGGCGAACATTGGCAATCGTGAGAATGTGCACATACTTGTGGGCGAAATGGAGGCATTAGTTATATTCAAGTATCATCACATC
>ERZ1645186.132-NODE-132-length-10973-cov-8.580876_pt1 | contig 10973 bp, 10 predicted proteins | sample MGYA00575349_ERZ1645186 | MGnify/ENA primary metagenome ERZ1645186 (study PRJEB40839, sample SAMN11282943) | freshwater sediment metagenome | isolation source: river sediment | host: Sediment | place: India: Nawabganj, Kanpur | collected 2015-12-17 ...
GGAGCCCCCATCCACGCGCCTTGGCGCAAAGCGGCCAAAGGCCGCTTTGCGCCGATGCCAGCCCTCGCCTCTTGGAGTTCAGGCCCAGTCGCGCAGGAACTCGGCGATCGCAAGGCGCGCATCAATAGCCACGTTCGCGGTCCACGCGGTTCGGCGGCGGTTCGCCGCGCTGCAAACAGTGCCAGCCCTGCACGAACTGCGCCGCAATCACCTGTGGCTCGGACTGCGCAGCGATGTGGGGCGTGATGGTCAGGCCGGGCTGATCCCACAGCGGGTCGTCGGCCGGCAGCGGCTCGCGCTGCTGGACGTCCAGCGCCGCACCCGCCAGCTGACCGGAACGCAAGGCGTCGATCAGGTCGGCCTCGACCACGTGTTCGCCGCGTGCGACGTTGATCAGGTAGGCGCCACGCGGCAGTTGGGCGAACACGCGGGCGTCGAGCAGTCCACGGGTGGCCGGCGTCAGCGGCAGCGCGCATACGAGAATGTCGCTGCCTTCGAGCACCGCGTGCAGCGACTGGCCCGAGTGCCGGCTCCAGCCATGGACCTGGAAACCCACCGCCTGCAGCAGGCGGGCCGCCGCACTGCCGATCGCGCCCATGCCGAGCATGCCGACGCGCGTGCGCATCGCGCCCACCGGATGCCTCGTCCACTGCCTCGCGCGCTGCTGCATCTCGTAGGTCGCAAGCCGCCTGGCGTGGCGCAGCGCCATCATCACCACGAACTGCGCGATGCCTTGGGCCTGGTCGGGGTCGACGATGCGCGAGACCGTGGTCGAAGGAGGCAGCCCGGGCACGAGCAGCTTGTCCACGCCGGCGCCCACTGCGCAGACCCAACGCAGGCGCGGCAGCCGCTCGGCGACTCCGGGCGGGAAGCGCCAGCCGAGCACCGCCTCCACGTCGGAAAGCGCCTCATCGGGCACGCCGGGCCGGTATTCGAGCAAGGGCAGCTCCGGCTCGATCGCACGCAGCGCCTCGGCGAACACGGCCGCCGGAAGCGGATAGGTCAGCAGCAGGGTCTTCATGCAGGCAACGCGCGCAAGCCTTGCAGCACCGTCGGGTAGTGCAACCTCAAGCGCAATTCGTGCTTCAGTCGGCGGTTGTCCAGCCTGCGCGATTCGCTCATGAAGCTCAGCTGCATCGGCGACAGCCGTTCGGCGGCTTCGGCGCGGCTCAGGCGCGGCGGCCGCGGCAGTCCACACAGGTCGGCCGCCAGGTCGAAGTATTCGCCCATGCGCAGCTCGGTGTCGTCGCTGACGTGCACCGGTCGCTGGGGCCGCGCGCGGTGCAGCGCCGAGACACAGGCGCGCGCCAGGTCGTCGGCATGGATGTGGTTGGTGTAGACATCGTCCTCGGCCCGCAGCACTGGCGCACCGCGCTCCAGTCGCTCGCGCGGATGCCCGCCCGGTCGGTCGGACGCATAGATGCCGGGTACGCGCAACAACGACACCACCACGCCCGCACGGCGCCCGAAGGCGCGCAGTTGCGCCTCGGCGTCGGCGCGCCGGCGCGCGCGCGCGGTGGCCGGGCGCAGCGGGCGTGTTTCGTCGAAGCGCGCACCGCCGGCATCGCCGTAGACGCCGCTGGTGCTGGCATAGACGATCCTCCCCACGCGCCCGCCGCGCGCCAGTGCAGCGAGCAGGTTGCGCGTGCGGGAATCGCGCGAGCCCTCGGCCGGTGGCGGCGCCAGGTGCAGCACGAGCTCGGCCAGCGCGCCGAGCCGGCCCAAGCTCGCCGGATCGTCCAGGTCACCACAGAGCGGTACGGCACCGGCGTGGCGCAACACCGCGACGCGCTCCGGCGACGAGGTCAGTGCCAGGATCCGATAGCGTCCCTTGAGAAGTTTCAACACACGCAGCCCCACGTCGCCGCAGCCAATGACCAGCAGGGTCGGCCTGCGGGAACGGTGATTGCGCAGTGGTGGCATCGTGAGGCAGCCTTGCAGGCAAAATCGACCGGCAGTGTAAGTGCGTGCCGATGACCCCATGAGCTTCACCATCCACCTGCAGCCCGCGAGGCGCAGCTTCGACGTGCAGCGCGACGAGCCGATCCTCGCCGCTGCCATCCGCCAGGGTGTGGGCATGCCCTATGGTTGCCGCGACGGCGCCTGCGGCTCCTGCAAGAGCCGTCTGCTGGAAGGCCGCGTCATCCACGGCGCCCACCAGCAACGCGCACTGTCGGTGGCCGAGGAAGACGCCGGCTGGATCCTGCCCTGCTGTGCCGCGGCGCAGACCGATTGCGTGATCGAGGCGCGCAGCGTGCCCGGGGCAGGCGAGTTCCCGGTGCTGAAGATGCCGGCCCGCGTGCTCAGCCTGCAGCGTGCCGCAGCCGACGTGATGATCCTGAAGCTCCAGCTGCCGGCCAACCAGAACCTGCAGTACCGCGCCGGCCAGTTCGTCGAGATCGTGCTGCGCGACGGCGCGCGGCGCAGCTACTCGATGGCCAACGCGATGCACCACCTGGGCAACCCGCCGGCGCTGGAGCTGCACCTGCGCCACCTGCCGGGCGGCAAGTTCACCGACCATGTGTTCGGGAGCATGCGCGAAAAGGAGATCCTGCGCATCGAGGGCCCCTTCGGCAGCTTCTTCCTGCGCGAGGAATCACCCAAGCCGATCGTGCTGCTGGCCGCCGGCACCGGCTTCGCACCGATCAAGGCCTTGATCGAGCACATGCAGCTGAAGGCCATTCGCCGGCCTGCCGTGCTGTACTGGGGCTGCAGGCGCCGCGCCGACCTGTACCTGCACGACTGGGCCGAGGCAGCCGCCGCGCAGATGCCCAATCTGCGCTACGTGCCGGTGCTCTCCGAGAGCTCCGACGAAGGCTGGAGCGGCCGCAGCGGCCTCGTGCACCGCGCGGTGATGGCAGACCTGCCGGATCTGTCGGGCCACCAGGTCTATGCCTGCGGCGCGCCGGTGATGGTGGAATCGGCACGCAACGATTTCGTCGCGCACTGCGGGCTGCCGGCCGACGAGTTCTATGCCGACGCCTTCACGTCCGAGGCCGACAAGCACCCCACCGTCTAGGAGACCACCGCCTTGCTGATTCACCGTCGCCTGCTGACCCTCGCCGCCCTGGCCAGCCCCTTCGGGCTGCCCGCCTTCGCCCAACCGAAGCCGATCCGGCTGATCGTTCCCTACCCACCCGGCGGGCCGCTGGACATCGTGGCGCGCGCGCTGGCCGACAAGGTCAAGGACAGCCTGGGCCCGGTGGTGGTGGAGAACCGCCCCGGCGCCGGCGGCAACCTGGGCATGGACCTGGTGGCCAAGGCCGCACCCGACGGCCTGACCATCGGCATGGGCGCGGTGGCTACGCATGCCATCAACCCCTGGCTGTACGCGAAGATCCCCTACGACCCGCTGCGCGACTTCACGCCCATCACGCTGGTGGCCCAGGTACCCAACGTGCTGGTGATGAACGTCGAGGTGGCGAAGAAGCTGGGTATCGCCAACGTCGCCGACCTGGTGGCCTATGCGAAGAAGAACCCGGGCACGTTGAACTACGGCTCCGGCGGCAATGGCAGCGCCGGGCACCTGGCCGGTGAGATGTTCAAGTCGCAGGCCGGCGTGTACATGGTGCACATCCCCTACGCCGGCGGCGCGCCGGCGCAGCTGGCGCTGGTGTCGGGCCAGGTGGACCTGAACTTCGACAACCTGGCCGCGGCCTCGGCCAACGTCAAGGCCGGCAAGCTCAAGGCCGTGGCCGTGACCACCGCCAGGCGCTCCAGCGCGATGCCCGAGGTGCCGACCATCGCCGAGAGCGGCGGGGCGAAGGGCCTGGCGGCCTTCGACATCAACACCTGGTTCGGCCTGTTCGGCCCGGCCGGCCTGCCGGCGGTCACCACGCAGCGCCTGAACAAGGCCTTCACCGAGGCGCTGGCCTCGCCTGAGATCAAGGCACGCCTGGCCACGTTGCTGGCCGAGCCGTCACCGACGACGCCGGAGCAGTTCGGGGCCTTCGTCAAGGCCGAGCTGGGCAAGTATGAGAAGGTGGTGAAAGTCTCGGGCGCGAAGGCCGACTGAGGACGTGAGAACGTGCCTGCGCACGTTCGAACGCCTCAAGAGGAGGTCGAGCTCTGCGAGGCCGCGGCCTGCAAGGCCGACTGAAGCCTACTCGCCCAGGTAGGCCGCGCGCACCTTCGGGTCGTCAAGCAGCTGCTTGGCGTCGCCGCTCATCGTCACCTCGCCCGAATCCATCACGTAGCCGCGGTTGGCCAGCTGCAGCGCGCGGCTGGCGTTCTGCTCCACCAGCAGCACGGTGGTGCCGCGCTGGTGGATGTCGGCCACCACCTCGAAGATCTTGTCCACCATGATCGGGCTCAGGCCCATCGACGGTTCGTCGAGCAGCAGCACCTTCGGCCGCGCCATCAGCGCGCGGCCCATGGCCAGCATCTGCTGCTCGCCGCCGCTCATCGTGCCGGCCAGCTGCGCCTGGCGCTCCTTCAGCCGCGGGAAGATGGTGAACACCTTGTCGATGTCGGACTCGATCTCGGCATCCTCGCGCACGTAGGCGCCCATCTGCAGGTTCTCGGTGATGGTCATGCGCTGGAAGCAGCCGCGCCCCTCGGGCACCATCACCAGGCCCTGCTTGACCAGGTCCCAGGCCCCCTGGCCCTTGATCGAACGGCCCATGAATTCGATGTCGCCACCGGCCACCGGCTGCAGCCCGGTGATGGCCTTCAGCGTGGTGGTCTTGCCGGCACCGTTGGCGCCGATCAGGCTGACCAGTTCGCCCTGGCGCACCTCGAAGTTCACGCCCTTGACGGCCTGGATGCCGCCGTAGGCGACCTTCAGCGCGCTCACCTTCAACAGCACCGGTTGTGTCATCGGATCGCTCTCAATGGGCTTTGTGACCGGCGCCCAGGTAGGCCTCGATCACCTTCTCGTTGCGCTGCACGTCATGCGGCGTGCCCTCGGCGATCTGCTTGCCGTAGTCGAGCACGGTGACGCGGTCGCACAGGCCCATCACCAGCTTGACGTCGTGCTCGATCAGCAGGATGGTGCGCCCGTCCTTGCGGATGCGGTCGATCAGCTCGCGCAGCACCACCTTCTCGGTGGCGTTCATGCCGGCGGCCGGTTCGTCCAGCGCGATCAGCTTCGGGTCGGTGGCCAGCGCACGGGCGATCTCCAGCCGCCGCTGGTCGCCATAGCTCAGCGTGCGCGACTTGTACTCGGCGAAGCGGCCGATGCCTACGTAGTCGAGCAACTCCTGCGCGCGCCGCGCGATCGCCGCCTCCTCGGTCTTGAACGACTTGGTGCGGAACAGCGCGCCCACCAGCCCGGAATGCGTGCGCACGTGGCGGCCGACCATCACGTTCTCCAGTGCCGTCATCTCGGGGAACAGGCGGATGTTCTGGAAGGTGCGCGCGATGCCCTGGCGCGCCACCTCGTGCACCGCGGTCGGCTTGTAGGGCTGGCCGCCGAGCTCGAAGCTGCCGGCGTCCGGCGTGTACAGCCCTGTGATGACGTTGAAGAAGGTGGTCTTGCCGGCGCCGTTGGGCCCGATCAGGCCGTAGACCTGCCCCTGCTGGATCTTGATGCCCACGTCGGACAGGGCCTGCAGGCCGCCGAAGCGCTTGCTGACGCCCTGCACGTTGATGACGATGTCGCTCATGCCCTGCCCCTTCAGCGAGTGACCGCGGGAGCCGGCGCCGCCTTGCCGTGTTCAGGCGGCGGCAGCAGGCCGCGCGGGCGCAGCAGCATGATGACGATCATCGCCAGCGCGATCAGCAGCTGGCGCAGGATCGACGCGTCGAGGCGGCCGTCGGTCATCTGCTGCAACGGCCCGGCCACGTAGCGCAGCACCTCGGGCAGCGCGGCCAGCAGCAGCGCGCCGACGATCACGCCGGGCAGGTGGCCCATGCCGCCAAGCACCACCATCGCGACGATCATCACGCTTTCCATCAGGCTGAAGGACTCGGGCGAGACGAAGGTCTGGAAGGACGCGAACATCGCCCCGGCCACGCCGCCGAAGGTGGCGCCCATGCCGAAGGCCAGCAGCTTCATGTTGCGCGTGTTGATGCCCATGGCCTTGGCGGCGATCTCGTCCTCGCGGATCGCCATCCAGGCGCGGCCGATGCGGCTCAGTTCCAGCCGGTGGCACAGGATCACGCTGCCCACCACCAGCGCCAGGAACAGCCAGTAGTACAACGTCACCGACGGGATCGAGAAGCCGCCGATGACCAGCGGCTTGCCGAAGCTCACGCCGAAGATGGACATCGGGTCGATGCGGTCCAGCCCGCGCGGCCCGTTGGTGATGTTCACCGGGTGCTCGAGGTTGTTCATGAACACGCGGATGATTTCGCCGAAGCCGAGCGTGACGATCGCCAGATAGTCGCCGCGCAGCTTCAGCACCGGCGTGCCCAGCAGCACGCCGGCCATGGCCGCCAGCCCGGCCGCCAGCGGGATCACCAGCCAGATCGGCGTGTGCAGGCCGTTCGGGAACATCTGCGCGATCCACGGGAAGGTCTCGAACAGGTGCGGGCTGGCGAGCAGCGCGTACATGTACGCGCCCACCGCGTAGAAGGCCACGTAGCCCAGGTCCAGCAGGCCGGCATAGCCGACGATGATGTTCAGGCCCAGGGCCAGCAGCACGTACAGCAGCGCGGTGGCCATGATGCGCACCCAGCCCTGGCCGAACTGCTGCACGAACAGCGGCAACGCGATCAGCGCCACCGCGCACACCAGGAAGAGGATCAGCTTGTTCTTCATCGGCTTGCCCCGGTGTCAGGCGCGGTCGGCGACGCGCTCGCCCAGCAGGCCCTGCGGCCGCAGCGTGAGCACCAGGATCAGCGCCGCGAAGGCAAAGACGTCGGCATAGTGGCTGCCGAACACGCCGCCGGTGAGCTCGCCCAGGTAGCCGGCGCCCAGCGCCTCGATCAACCCGAGCAGGATGCCGCCGACGACCGCGCCGGCCAGGTTGCCGATACCGCCCAGCACGGCCGCGGTGAAGGCCTTCAAGCCCGGCATGAAGCCCATGGTGTGCTGCACCGTGCCGTAGTTGGCGGCCCACATGATGCCGGCCACCGCGGCCAGCGCCGCGCCGATGATGAAGGTGGCGGAGATGACGAAGTCGGGCTTGACGCCCATCAGTCCGGCCACACGGGGGTTCTCGGCGGTGGCGCGCATCGCGCGGCCGAGCTTGGTGCGATTGACCAACCACATCAGCACCGCCAGGATCACCGCCGTCAGGCCGAGGATCAGGCACTGAGTGACCGTGATCACCGGCCCGCCCAGGTCGATGGGGTCGGGCGGCAGCAGCGTCGGGAACGGCTTGGGGTTGGGCTTCCAGATGATCATCGCGATGGTCTGCAGCAGCAGGCTCATGCCGATGGCGGTGATCAGCGGCGCCAGCCGCGGCGCGGTTCGCAAAGGTCGGTAGGCGACCTTCTCGATCGTGAAATTGAGCGCGCAACAGATCAGGATCGCCACCGGCACCGACAGCAGCAGCAGCAGCCACCCGGGCATGCCTGAGCTGGACATCACCGTGACGAAGGTCCAACTGACCAGCGCGCCGAACATCAGCACGTCGCCGTGGGCGAAATTGATCAGGCCGATGATGCCGTAGACCATCGTGTAGCCGAGCGCCACCAGCGCGTACATGCTGCCCAGCACCAGACCGTTGATGATCTGCTGGAGGAAGGTCTCCATCGATGGTTCTCCTGAATCCGTTGTCGTCGCGCCGTGGTTCGTGGCCAGCGCCTGACCGGCCGGCATGAACCGTGACGCACATGCCAAGCGGGCGCGATTCTATGTGCGCCAGCCCCGGCCTCGGTCGCGGGCTTTCCCGCTTGCCAAACGGTGACTGCCGCCAGTGGCGGGCGTCAGCGCGGTTTCGCGGCCACTGCGTTCAGTGCACGCAGTTCGGCCAGGCGCTCGCCAATGCGCTGTTCCAGGCCGCGCGGCACCGGCTCGTAGAAGCGTGTGCGCGTCAGGCCTTCGGGCAGGTAGCGTTCGCCCGCGGCGAAGCCGCCTGCCTCGTCGTGCGCATAGCGGTAGCCGGCGCCATGACCCAGTTGCTTCATCAAGCGCGTGGGCGCGTTGCGCAAGTGCTCGGGGACGGGCCGCGTGCCGTCGGTGCGCACCGTCTCGCGCACCGCGTTCCAGGCGCTGTAGACGGCGTTCGATTTCGGTGCCACGGCCAGGTACACCGCGGCCTGGGCCAGCGCCAACTCGCCTTCGGGCGAGCCCAGACGCTCGTACACCTCGGCCGCATCCACCGCCAGGTGCAACGCGCGCGGGTCGGCCAGGCCGATGTCTTCGCTGGCCATGCGCAGCAGTCGGCGCGCAACATAGCGCGGGTCGACGCCACCGTCGAGCATGCGCGCCAGCCAGTACAGCGCGGCGTCCGGATCGGAACCGCGCACCGCCTTGTGCAATGCCGAGATCGTGTCGTAGAACTGGTCACCCCCCTTGTCGTAGCGGCGCAACTGCTCCCCCAGCGCACGCTCCAGCAAGGTTTCGTCGATCACCGCAAGTCCGGCCTCGCGTGCGGCCAGTTCGGCCACCACTTCGTAGGCATTGAGCAGGCGACGGGCGTCGCCGTCTGCGTGGGCGAGCAGGCGCTGGCAGGCCGCAGTGTCCAGGGCCGGGGTGCGCAGCAGCCGCTGCGCGCGATCGAGCAGTTGCGCCAGATCGTCGGCGCCGAGGGCCTTGAGCACGTGCACGGTGGCGCGCGACAGCAAGGCCGCATTCACCTCGAAGGACGGGTTCTCGGTCGTGGCGCCGATGAACGTGAACAGCCCGGACTCCACATGCGGCAGGAACGCGTCCTGCTGCGCCTTGTTGAAGCGGTGCACCTCGTCGACGAAGACGACGCTGGAACGGCCGGCACGCCGTGCAGTCTGTGCGCGCTCGACCGCCTCGCGGATGTCCTTGACGCCGGACAGCACCGCTGACAGCACCACGAACTCGGCATCCACCGCGCCGGCCACGAGCCGCGCCAGCGTGGTCTTGCCCACGCCCGGCGGGCCCCACAGGATCATCGAATGCAGCCGCCCGGTCTCGAAGGCGGTGCGCAACGGCTTGCCCGGGCCGAGCAGGTGCGCCTGACCGGCCACCTCGTCCACCGTGCGCGGGCGCAGCCGCTCGGCCAGCGGCGCATCGGCTGCGGGCACGGCGCTGGCGGATGCTGCCGGATCGGTGCCGAACAGCGGCTCCTGCGCGTCGGTCGGCACGGCAGGCCTACTGCTCAATCACATCCGCACCCTTGGGCGGCACGAAGCGGAAACTGCCCTCGGGCAGGGCGACATTGGCCGCGTACTGGCTGAACTGCAGCACCGAGCGCTGGCCGAAGCTGTCCAGGATCTCCACCGCGGCGAGCTCCTTGCCGCGGAAGCCGACGCGCATCGACTGGAAGGCACCTTCCTTCTGCCGCGGCGTGGCCTGCACCCAGTCGATGCCTTCCTTGGACGGCTGCGCGGCCAGCTCGAACTCCTTGTCCAGCGAGGCCCCGGCCAGCAGCGCCGCCGGCGTGGCGCCCAGCGCCTGCGACAGCTTGCGCACGCTGACCTGGTTCAGGTCCACGTCGTGGATCCAGACCTTCTGCCCATCGCTGACGATCAGTTGTTCGAAGGGTTTGGCATAGACGAAGCGGAAGCGGTTCGGCCGCTCGAACTCGAAGCTGCCGCTGGAGACACGCTTGCGCTGGCCGTCGGCCGAAGTCACGGTCTGCGAGAAGCTGGCACGGCCGGACTTCACCTCGCGCACAAACTCGCGCAACGTGTCCACCGCGTCGGCATGCGCGGTCAGCACCGCGCAGGCCAGCAATCCGGTGACGAACAGCCGCTTCATGCGTCACGCTTGGGGACGATGAGTTCGCGGTTGCCGTTGGTGGCCATCGCCGACACCAGGCCCGATTTCTCCATCTGCTCCAGCAGCCGCGCCGCGCGGTTGTAGCCAATGCGCAAGTGGCGCTGAACCAGGGAGATGGACGCACGGCGGTGCTCCAGCACGACGGCCACCGCCTGGTCGTACATCGGGTCGCTCTCGCCGCCGCCCCCGCCCTCGCCCGGCAGTCCAGGCTCGCCTTCGCCTTCGAGCACGCCGCCTTCGAGCAGGCCTTCGATGTAGTTGGGCTCGCCCTGGCTGCGCAGGTAGTCGACGACGCGGTGTACCTCGTCGTCGCTGACGAAGGCGCCGTGCACGCGCACCGGCAGCCCGGTGCCCGCGGCCAGGTACAGCATGTCACCCTGTCCGAGCAGCGCCTCGGCGCCCATCTGGTCGAGGATGGTGCGGCTGTCGATCTTGCTCGCCACCTGGAAGGCGATGCGCGTCGGGATGTTGGCCTTGATCAGGCCGGTGATCACGTCCACGCTGGGCCGCTGCGTGGCCAGCACCAGGTGGATGCCGCAGGCGCGTGCCTTCTGCGCCAGGCGCGCGATCAGCTCCTCGATCTTCTTGCCGACCACCATCATCAGGTCGGCTAGCTCGTCGATGACGACGACGATGTTCGGCAGCCGCTCCAGCGGCTCGGGCGCCTCGGGCGTCAGGCTGAAGGGGTTGGGCAGCTTCTCGCCGCGCTCGGCGGCCTCGTGGATCTTCTTGTTGTAGCCGGCCAGGTTGCGCACGCCCAGCTTGCTCATCAGCTTGTAGCGGCGCTCCATCTCGGCCACGCACCAGTTCAGCGCATTGGCCGCCTGCTTCATGTCCACCACCACCGGGCACAGCAGGTGTGGGATGCCCTCGTAGACGCTCATCTCGAGCATCTTCGGGTCGATCAGGATCAGGCGCACGTCGCGTGCCTCGGCCTTGTACAGCAGGCTGAGGATCATCGCGTTGATGCCCACCGACTTGCCGGCGCCGGTGGTGCCGGCCACCAGGCAGTGCGGCATCTTGGCCAGGTCCGCGACCACCGGGTTGCCGATGATGTCCTTGCCCAGCGCGATGGTCAGCATCGACGCGGCGTCGTTGTACACCTGCGAGCCCAGGATCTCGGCCAGGCGGATGGTCTGGCGCCGCGCATTCGGCAGCTCCAGCGCCA
>ERZ1645186.133-NODE-133-length-10874-cov-8.786579_pt1 | contig 10874 bp, 10 predicted proteins | sample MGYA00575349_ERZ1645186 | MGnify/ENA primary metagenome ERZ1645186 (study PRJEB40839, sample SAMN11282943) | freshwater sediment metagenome | isolation source: river sediment | host: Sediment | place: India: Nawabganj, Kanpur | collected 2015-12-17 ...
AGGTCGGTCTCGGTCTCCTCGCGGAAGTTGGTCTCGATGATGCCGGCCTTGCCGCCGCCGTTGGCCGCGGCGTAGCTCAGCGCCAGGTCACGCGCCTTGCCGCTCTTGTCGGCATGCACGGCGATCAGGTGCGGCACGCCGCCGCCCTGGGTATAGGTATTGCGCACCGTGTGGCCCGGCGCCTTGGGTGCGACCATCCACACGTCCAGGTCGGCGCGCGGCACGACCTGGCCGTAGTGCACGTTGAAGCCGTGCGCGAAGGCCAGCGAGGCGCCTTCGCGGATGTTCGGTTCCACCGACTCGCGGTACACCGCAGCGATCTGCTCATCGGGCAACAGCATCATCACCACATCGGCGCCCTTGACGGCCTCGCCGACGTCGGCCACCTGCAACCCGGCCTTCTCCACCTTGGCCCACGACGCGCCCCCCTTGCGCAACCCGACCGTGACCTTGACGCCACTATCGCTGAGATTCTGTGCGTGCGCGTGGCCCTGCGAGCCATAGCCCACGATCGTGACCTTCTTGCCCTTGATCAGGCTCAGGTCGGCGTCCTTGTCGTAATAGACCTTCATGTTCATCTCCGTCAAACCGTTGCAAAAAAAAGAAAACCCAAGGGCTCGCCTGGAACCCGCCTCAAACCCGCAAGATGCGCTCGCCCCTGCCGATGCCGCTGGTGCCGGTGCGCACCGTCTCGAGGATCGCGGCGCGGTCGATGGCCTCCAGGAACGCGTCGAGCTTGCCGCTGTCCCCGGTGAGTTCCAGCGTGTAGCTCTTCTCGGTAACATCGACGATGCGGCCGCGGAAGATGTCGGCCATGCGCTTCATCTCGTCACGCTCCTTGCCCACCGCGCGCACCTTGATGAGCATCAGCTCGCGCTCGGTGAAGCTGCCTTCGGTCAGGTCGACGACCTTGACCACGTCGATCAGGCGGTTCAGGTGCTTGGTGATCTGCTCGATGACCTCGTCCGATCCGGTGGTGACGATGGTCATGCGCGACAGCGACGGGTCCTCGGTGGGGGCGACGGTGAGGCTCTCGATGTTGTAGCCACGCGCAGAGAACAGCGCCACCACACGGGAAAGTGCGCCGGGTTCGTTTTCCAGCAGCACAGCAATGATGTGTTTCATGTCTTTCGTCCTGCGCGCTCTTCGATGCCGGCGGCGGTAACCGCCGGCTCTTGGCCACGCGTTGCGAGTTGGAAGTCTCGGTCCGAAGCTTTGTCGCGGCAGGCTCCGGCCCCGTCGGTCGCCAGCGCGGTAACGCCGGCGCTCGGGGGCCGTCGCCCTCCGCGCTACAGGTCTTCGGACCCCAGCAGCATCTCGGTGATGCCCTTGCCCGCCTGCACCATCGGCCAGACGTTCTCCGTCGGGTCGGTGCGGATGTCCAGGAACACGGTGCGGTCCTTCATGCGCATCGCTTCACGCAGCGCGGGCTCCACATCGGCGGGCTTGTCGATCAGCATGCCGACATGGCCGTAGGCCTCGGCGAGCTTCACGAAATCGGGCAGCGCGTCCATGTAGCTGTGCGAGTAGCGGCCGCCGTAGTCCAGTTGCTGCCACTGCCGCACCATGCCCAGGTAGCGGTTGTTCAGCGAGACGATCTTCACCGGCGTGTCGTACTGCTTGCAGGTCGACAGCTCCTGCAGGCACATCTGGATCGAGCCTTCGCCGGTGATGCAGAAGACGTCGGAATCCGGTTTGGCGAGCTTGATGCCCATCGCATACGGCAGGCCCACACCCATCGTGCCCAGGCCACCGGAGTTGATCCAGCGCCGCGGCTCCTCGAAGTCGTAGTACTGGGCAGCCCACATCTGGTGCTGACCGACATCGGAGGTGATGTAGGTGTCGCGGCCGCGCGTCAGCTCGCAGAGCGTCTTCACCACGAACTGCGGCTTGATGACCTCGCTGCTGGGCTTGAAGGACAGGCAGTCGCGCTTGCGCCACTCGGCGATCTGCCGCCACCAGTCGGAAAGCGCCGAGGCATCCGGCTTGGTCTGGGCCTCGCTGAGCTGGCTGATGAGCTCCTGCAGCACATCCTTGACATCACCGACGATCGGGATGTCCACGCGCACGCGCTTGGAGATCGACGACGGATCGATATCGACATGGATGATCTTGCGTTCCACCGAAGCGAAGTGCTTCGGGTTGCCGATCACGCGGTCGTCGAAACGGGCGCCGACGGCCAGGAGCACGTCGCAGTGCTGCATGGTCATGTTGGCCTCGTAGGTGCCGTGCATGCCAAGCATGCCGAGGAAGCGCGGATCGCTCGCCGCCACGGCGCCCAGGCCCATCAGCGTGTTGGTGCATGGGAAGCCGAGCAGATCGACCAGCTTGCGCAGTTCGTCGGAGGCGTTGCCCAGGATCACCCCACCGCCGGTGTAGATGTAAGGCCGCTTGGCGCCGAGCAGCAGTTGCACTGCCTTTCGGATCTGACCGCCATGCCCCTTGCGCACCGGGTTGTACGAGCGCATCTCGACGCGCTCCGGGTAGTGGAAGGCGCAGGTCTTGAGCGAGACGTCCTTGGGAATGTCCACAACGACCGGACCGGGGCGTCCCGTGCGCGCCAGGTGGAAGGCCTTCTTGAGGGTCGGCGCCAGCTCGCGCACGTCCTTCACCAGGAAGTTGTGCTTGACGATTGGGCGCGTGATGCCCACCGTGTCGCACTCCTGGAAGGCATCCAGGCCGATCGCCGGGGTCGGCACCTGCCCGGTGATGATGACCATCGGGATCGAATCCATGTACGCCGTGGCGATGCCGGTGACGGCGTTCGTCACGCCCGGGCCGGAGGTCACGAGCGCCACGCCGACGTCGCCAGTCGCTCGCGCATAGCCGTCGGCCGCATGCACCGCCGCCTGTTCGTGGCGCACCAGGATGTGCTGGATCGATTCCTGCTTGTACAGCGCGTCGTAGATGTAGAGCACGGCACCACCTGGATAGCCCCAGAGGTACTTGACCTGCTCGGCCTGAAGGCAGCGGACGAGGATGTCCGAGCCGTTCATTTCCTGGGGAGGGGTGTTCGTGGGCGCCTGCGCAGAGGCGGCGCGCTTCAGTTCCGCGGGGGAAATATCCATTGTCTGACCCTTTGCGAATTTCGTGGAAGAAAAACCATCGGCGCCCCTCCTCGCGCCCTCGTGAGGCGGAATCGGACAGCTTCGTGACCGGATCTCCGATGCCCGGGTCGGGCCACCGGGCTCCCGGTCGGGGAGCTCATCGTGCGAACTGAGCATTATGCCATTGCCTCCGAGCGCGGCATCGGCGGCCCAGGTGCTGGACGGGTCGATGAGATAATTCGCTGCTGTCGCAACGACGCGGCGCCGGCTCCGCAAGCTCTTGGCCACAGAAAAAGAACTGTCCGACTTCCTCAAGAGCGCGGAAAGGCGGGCGTTCAAGCGGACGGTGTACGCCGTACGCGACGAGGACGCGGCGCTCGACATCGTCCAAGACGCCATGATTCGGCTGGCGGAGAAGTATGCGGACCGGCCGGTTGCAGAGCTGCCCTTGATCTTTGGCCGCATCCTTTCGAACACGACGATGGACTGGTTCCGTCGTCAGAAGGTCCGCCAGGCGACCCTGCAGAACTTCTCCGACCTCGAGCCCCCTGGGGACGACAACGAGATCGACTTGCTCGAGGTGCTGGAATCCAGCGACCCGAGCCGGTTGCAACCCGAGCCCTCGGAAGCGCTGTCGCGCGAGCAGACGCTGGCGCTCATCGAGGCCGAACTGGCGGCGCTTCCGCCGCGTCAACGCGAGGCCTTTCTGTTGCGTTATTGGGAGGAACTGGACACCGCGGAGACCGCCTCGGTCATGGGCTGCACTGAGGGCAGTGTGAAAACGCACTGCTTCAGGGCAGTTCAGTCATTGGCGAAGGCGCTGGCGTCCAAAGGGCTGAAACCATGAGTGGACCGATTCGCAATCGCAGCGCCGAAGCTGAAGCAATTCAGACCCGTTTCGCGCTCCGCGTGGTAGCGCGTCTGTCCGAGGACGCCGACAACCTCCCGCACGACCTGTCGCAGCGGCTGCGCGTGGCTCGCGAGCAGGCCGTGGCGCGCGCCCGACAGTTGCACCTGACCCAGGCAAGGGCGGCGGGCGTTCACCATGCTGGGCAAGGCAGCCTTGCCTTGTCGCCGCCGCCTTCGCTGTGGCTGCGCGCGGCGTCGCTGATGCCGATGGTGCTTTTGCTGGCGGGCCTGATGCTGATCCAGCACCTGCATACACGCGCCGAGATCCACGCTGCGGCTGAGATCGACGCTGCGTTGCTGGCTGACGACCTGCCACCCGAAGCTTACGGAGACCCGGGCTTCGCGCTGTTCCTGAGGCAACCCGAGCAGTGAGCCGCCCAGCGCCACCCGGCCGCAACAAGGCGTGGTTGGCCTGTCTGGCCTGCTGCCTGGGCGCCTGGGCCTGGCCCGCCGCGGCGCAGACACAGGCGCCGGCAGCGGCCAAGGCGGTCTCTGGCGGTGTGCCGTGGGCGTCACTAACGCCAACCCAGAAGGCGGGCCTGGCGCCGCTTCAGGCGGAATGGTCGTCGATCGATCCTGCCCAGCAGCAAAAGTGGCTGGAAATCGCCGCGCGGATGCCGTCCATGCAGCCCGAGGAGCGCCAACGCATCCAGCAGCGCATGAACGAATGGGTCCGGATGAGCCCCCAGGAGCGGGGTCGTGCGCGGCTGCAGTTCCAGGAAGCCCGACAGGTCAGCCCCGAGCAGCGTCAGGCGCGCTGGGATGCCTACATGGCGCTGCCCGAGGAAGAACGCCGCGCGCTCGCCAAGAGCGCGACCACGGTTCCCAAGGCCACCAAGGCAGGCATCACCCAGCCACAGGCCGGCGCCGTCCTGCCTCAGCAGGGAATTTCCGCATCCAAGAGCAGCGTGTCGGCCCCCGTCACCACGGTCGCGCCACTGAAATCCGTGGCGCCCACGGTGGTACAGGCCAAGCCAGGGGCGAGCACGGTTCTGGTCACGCAGACACCCGCACCGCCCGCTCACGCCCAGCCCGGGCAGCCAAGGATCGTCGCCGCACCCACCGTGGTCGACCGCGGCACGTTGCTGCCGAAGCCACAGGCCCAGGAGCCAGGCGCCAACGCCACACCAAGCGTGCCGGTCGCCGCTCCGCATGCCGCCGTGGCGCCCACGCCGCCGGCATTGGCCGCTCCGGCATCGCCCGCACCTGCAGCGCCCGCGCCTGCAGCTTCGGCCACGCAATGACCTCGGGCGAAGGGGCGGACGCGCTGCCACCTCCGGGTCTGCGTCGACGGCTGATGTCGCTCTTATACGAGTGCGTGCTGCTGTTCGGCGTGCTGAGCCTGACGGCACTGGCCTACGGAGTGCTCACGCAGCAACGCCATGCGCTGGTCGGCCTGCACGGTCTGCAGGCGATCATCTTCGTGGTGCTCGGCGTGTACTTCACCTGGTTCTGGACGCACGGCGGCCAGACCGTCGCCATGAAGACCTGGCATGTCCGGCTGACCACACAGGACGGGCAACCGGTCGGCGCCGGACGCGCCTGGTTGCGTTACCTGCTCAGCTGGATGTGGGTCCTGCCGGCGCTCGCGGCGGCCTACCTTGCCGGTCTGCGCAGCGGCCTGTCGATCACCGGCGCGCTGTTGGCTGGAGCCTTGCTCTATGCCGCGCTGGCGTACTTGACACCGCGCAGGCAGTTTCTGCACGATCTGCTCGCGCGCACTCAGTTGGTGCAGGTGCCGCCCCGTCTCCGCCGGGCGAGCTGATCCACGGGGATGCACAATCGTGCCGCGGGGGCATCGCGCCACTCTGCCAATTGCTGCTTCGATGACCGAACCTGCCGCCCTTCCCGCCGCGCCACTCTCCGTCTGCGTGTATTGCGGATCCCGGCCGGGCCGCTCCATTGCATTCGAAGCTGCAGCGCCGGCCACAGGCACGCTGATTGGCCGGCTGTGCTGGCAGTTGGTTTATGGCGGCGGGCGCTCCGGGTTGATGGGCACCGTCGCTGATGCGGCACTGAACGCGGGGGCGCGCGTCGTTGGTGTGATCCCGCAGTCGCTGGTGCACCGCGAACTCGGCCACACCGGGCTGCACGAGTTGCATATCGTGCAGACGATGCACGAACGAAAGCGCTTGATGGCCGAACGCAGCGACGCCTTTCTTGCCCTTCCCGGTGGCATCGGCACGATGGAAGAGCTCTTCGAGGTCTGGACGTGGCGCCAGCTAGGCTATCACGACAAGCCCGTCGGCCTGCTCGACGTCGAGGGCTACTACGGCCAGTTGCTGGCGTTCATCGACGGCATGTCACAGGCGGGTTTCGTCAGCTTGGAACAGCGTGCGCTGCTGGCGGTGAACAGCGACGCCGCAGCCCTGTTGCGCGAACTGGGCCGTCGCGCCGGCGCCGCCGTGGCACCCGACGACTACTCGCTGACCTGAGCGCGTTGCGCGCGGCAGCGTGCGTCAGACCGCCGCTTCGTCGGTCTCGCCGGTGCGGATGCGCACCACCTGCTCGATGTGCGTGACGAAGATCTTGCCGTCGCCGATCTTGCCGGTCTTGGCGGCGCGCACGATGGCATCGATGCAGCGCTCGACATCGCTGTCCTTGACCACCACCTCGACCTTCATCTTCGGCAGAAAGTCGACCACGTACTCGGCCCCGCGGTACAGCTCGGTGTGTCCCTTCTGACGCCCGAAGCCCTTGACTTCGGTGACCGTCAGGCCCGAGACACCCACATCGGCGAGCGCTTCGCGCACCTCCTCGAGCTTGAAAGGCTTGATGATCGCGGTGACTTGTTTCATTTGAGGACCCCGGAACTTGTCGGTGAGTGCAGCGATTTAATCACGGATCCGCGCGCCGATGGCAGCGTCGCCTGTCCACAAGGGCCCACGCCACACAGGACCTGCGCGTTTGCCTAACATCGGCAGATTGCCCATGTTGACGCATGCACGCTGACGCCTCCCTGGATGGCCTGGAGCTGAGCTTCCACGACGATCCGGCGCGGCTGGACGCCGGCGCATGGAACGATCTACTCGAGGCGCAGGCCGCGCCGACACCGTTCATGCGCCACGAGTACCTGCACGCGCTGCATGCTTCGGGCAGCGCGGTCGATGCCTCCGGCTGGGCGCCGCGGCTGCTGTGCCTGCATCGCGGCAGGCGACTGGTGGCCGCCTGCCCGCTGTACCTGAAGAGCCACTCCTACGGCGAGTACGTGTTCGACTGGGCCTGGGCCGACGCCTACCAGCGGCACGGTCTGCGCTATTACCCGAAGCTGCTGTCGGCCGTGCCCTTCACGCCCGTGCCGGGCAGCCGGCTGCTGGCGATTGATGCCGCGTCCAGGCTGGCCCTGCTGCGCGCGTTGCGTCAACTCTGCCAGGATGCGTCGCTGTCTTCCGCGCATCTGCTTTTCATGGACAAGGCGGATCGCGATGCGGCCGCGTCGGACGGCTGGATGCTGCGCCAGACCGTGCAGTTCCACTGGCTCAACCGCCAGCCGCAGCCTTATGTCGACTTCGACGAGTTCCTGGCCAGCCTGCAGCGCGAAAAGCGCAAGAAGATCGCGCAAGAGCGGCGCCGCGTGGCCGAGGCCGGGGTGAGCTTCAGCGTGCACACGGGCGAGCAGATCGACAAGTCATTGTGGGACTTCTTCCACCACTGCTACACGCACACCTATGCGGCGCATCACTCCACACCGTACCTGACGCGCGACTTCTTCGCGCGCATGCAGCGGACGATGGCCCGCAACTGGGTGATGTTCGTCGCGCACCGTGACGGCCGGCGCATCGCCAGTTCGCTGATGGCCGTGGACCCCGAGCGGCGACATGCCTACGGACGCTACTGGGGAAGCACCGAGTACCTACCCTGTTTGCATTTCGAGGCCTGCTATTACCAGCCTCTGCAATGGTGCATCGCCAATGGCTACCAGTGCTTCGAGGGTGGCGCGCAGGGCGAGCACAAGATGGCGCGCGGGCTCCTTCCGGTCACGACCCACTCGGCACACTGGCTCAGCCATCCGGCCTTTGCCGACGCCGTGGCCCGGCACCTTGCGCACGAGGGCGCGGGAATCACCGCCTACGTGGACGAACTGCGCGAGCGCAGCCCCTTTCGCGAACCGGCATCGCGCTGAACCGGCGCGTGCCGGCGGCCTCAGACGTTCGGGTGCGTGCGCTTGAAGTTCGCCATCCCGGACACCACCTCCTGCTTGGCAGCGTCGGGCCCTTCCCAGCCCTTGATCTTCACCCACTTGCCGGGCTCCAGGTCCTTGTAGTGCTGGAAGAAATGCTCGATCGACTTCAGTCGCATCGGGTTCAGGTCCTCGGGCTTCTTCCAGCTCGAGTACAGCGACAGGCTCTTCGGAATCGGCACGGCCAGCAGCTTGTTGTCGCCACCGGCCTCGTCGTCCATCATCAGCACACCCAGCGGCCTGCAGCGCACGACCACCCCGGGGATCAACGCCACCGGCGTGATCACCAGCACGTCCACCGGGTCACCGTCGTCGGCCAGCGTGTTCGGGATGTAGCCGTAGTTGCACGGATAGTGCATGGCCGTGTTCATGAAGCGGTCCACGAACAGCGCGCCAGTGTCGTGGTCGACCTCGTACTTGATCGGATCCGCATTCATCGGGATCTCGATGATCACGTTGAACTCCTCCGGCGCCTTCGGGCCGGGGGTGACGTTGTGCAGGCTCATGTGCGTCCCTGGAGGTGCTGTGCGCAGTCATTCTAGTGAGCGCCCTTTCCGTGGCCTGACGGGCCCGCCAGGCACCGCAGGAAAACACTCAGCCGGCGGCTTCGCGTTTTCCCGTACCATCCGCGCCGCGATTCGCCCCCCGCCCCGCGCCTTCGGGCCCGGCCGCGCGGGAGAGACAATACGGACGCAACAATCACGAACGCCTGACCGAGGAAGGAACGATCTTGATCTCAACATCCATGGCGCTGAACATCGCGCTGCTGTGCGGCCTGGCGGCCGTGCTCTACGGCTTCGTCCAGCGCAGCTGGATCCTGAAGCAGGACGCGGGCAACGCCCGCATGCAGGAGATCGCCAGCGCGATCCAGCAAGGCGCCGCGGCCTACCTGGCGCGGCAATACAAGACCATTGCCATCGTCGGCGTGGTGCTTGCCGTGCTGATCTTCATCTTCCTCGGGGCTACCACTGCCGTCGGCTTCGTGCTCGGTGCGGTGCTGTCGGGTGCCTGCGGCTTCATCGGCATGAACGTGTCGGTGCGCGCCAACGTGCGCACCGCGCAGGCCGCCACCAAGGGCATCGGCCCGGCGCTGGACGTGGCCTTCAAGGGCGGCGCCATCACCGGCATGCTGGTGGTGGGCCTGGGGCTGCTGGGCGTGGGGCTGTTCTTCTGGTTCCTGCTCGGCTCGGCACCCCAGGGCGCCAAGCTGTCGTCGGTGCTGAAGCCGCTGCTCGGCCTGGCCTTCGGCTCCAGCCTGATCTCGATCTTCGCGCGGCTGGGTGGCGGCATCTTCACCAAGGGAGCCGACGTCGGTGCCGACCTGGTGGGCAAGGTCGAGGCCGGCATCCCTGAGGACGACCCGCGCAACCCGGCGGTCATCGCCGACAACGTGGGCGACAACGTCGGCGACTGCGCCGGCATGGCGGCCGATCTGTTCGAGACCTATGCGGTGACCATCATCGCCACCATGGCGCTGGGTGCGCTGGTGGTGCAAGGCGCCGGCCTGCAGGCCGCCGTGTACCCGCTGCTGCTGGGCGGCGTGTCGATCATCGCGTCGATCATCGGCTGCAGCTTCGTCAAGGCCAGCCCGGGCATGAAGAACGTGATGCCGGCGCTGTACAAGGGCCTGGCGGTGGCCGGCGTGCTGTCGCTGATCGCCTTCTGGTTCGTCACCGGCGCGGTCATGCCGGCCGATGCGCTGGGTGCGGGCACGCAGTTCAAGCTGTGGGCGTCCTCGGCGGTCGGCCTGGTGCTGACGGCGGCCCTGGTGTGGATCACCGAGTACTACACCGGCACGCAATACAACCCGGTCAAGCACATCGCGCAGGCCTCGACCACCGGCCACGGCACCAACATCATTGCCGGCCTGGGCGTTTCGATGCGCTCCACCGCCTGGCCGGTGATCTTCGTCTGCATCGCGATCATGGTCTCCTACGGCCTGGCCGGCCTGTACGGCATCGCCGTGGCCGCCACGTCGATGCTGAGCATGGCCGGTATCGTCGTCGCACTCGACGCCTACGGCCCGATCACCGACAACGCCGGCGGCATCGCCGAGATGAGCGAGCTGCCCGACAGCGTGCGCGACATCACCGACCCGCTCGACGCGGTGGGCAACACCACCAAGGCGGTGACCAAGGGCTACGCCATCGGCTCGGCCGGCCTGGCCGCGCTGGTGCTGTTCGCCGACTACACGCACTCGCTGGAAGACCGCGGCATGAGCCTGGCCTTCGACCTGAGCGACCCGAAGGTCATCGTCGGCCTATTCATCGGCGGCCTGATCCCCTACCTGTTCGGCGCCATGGCGATGGAAGCCGTCGGCCGCGCTGCCGGCTCGGTGGTGGTCGAGGTGCGGCGCCAGTTCCGCGACATCAAGGGCATCATGGAAGGCAAGGCCAAGCCTGAGTACGGCACGGCCGTCGACATGCTGACCAAGGCGGCGATCAAGGAAATGATGATCCCGTCGCTGCTGCCGGTGATCGTGCCGATCGTCGTCGGCATGCTGCTCGGCCCGGCCGCGCTGGGCGGGTTGCTGATGGGCACTATCGTCACCGGCCTGTTCGTCGCCATCAGCATGTGCACCGGCGGCGGCGCCTGGGACAACGCCAAGAAGTACATCGAGGACGGCCACCACGGCGGCAAGGGCAGCGACGCCCACAAGGCCGCGGTGACCGGCGACACGGTGGGCGACCCCTACAAGGACACCGCCGGCCCGGCCGTCAACCCGCTGATCAAGATCA
>ERZ1645186.134-NODE-134-length-10838-cov-12.193824_pt1 | contig 10838 bp, 10 predicted proteins | sample MGYA00575349_ERZ1645186 | MGnify/ENA primary metagenome ERZ1645186 (study PRJEB40839, sample SAMN11282943) | freshwater sediment metagenome | isolation source: river sediment | host: Sediment | place: India: Nawabganj, Kanpur | collected 2015-12-17 ...
GCGCCTTACCGAATCACATAAGCCTTACTTTAGTGTAAGGCAAATGAGGATGGCCTGGCGCCGACTGGAATTCTGAGGTCCGCCAGGCCTGTCTGCATGCAGCTAATTGCGCGGATTCATTGAGTTTTGCGGCGGGGGCATCCTTGACGCCGCGCGCCCCCTCGGGTCTAATTCCCGCCCTTCCGATGACCCGGCCGTCCGGCTGGGGCCTACCGTGGCCAGGTAGCTCAGTTGGTAGAGCAGCGGACTGAAAATCCGCGTGTCGTTGGTTCGATTCCGACCCTGGCCACCATTTTTCAATAACTTACGAGAGAACGCCAGAAATCTATTTCTGGTCCGTGTGCAGTGAATTGCACACAAAAGATCTCGGCTGAACTATCCGAACGAGAAAAAGAAGATCGCCCAGAGCACAACGACGACCCAGATCGCCTGAATCACAGCGAAAAAGCTTGAGATGCAGAAATGGGCAAGGACGTACTCGATTGTCTCGCTCTGGACGCTCATGCCGGACGGCAGGTTCGACAGCCGCCAGCCGAGTTTTGGTGATCTACTCCGCTCATTCAGTGTGGTTTCACTGGAAAGGCGACCGAATCGGTGCGGCCGTTCGGCGGTCTAGTCAGCTTCGATACATTTCTGGATGAACTCGACACAAAAGCGTCTCGCCTGGACATTCGGGATGCGCGACGCTGCGGGTATGGATATCCCCGACTTTGACAGCGACGAAATGTTCCTAGAAGCCGTGAACGCCATCGTATTGGCGCCGCTAGAGCGCATCGGGGAGGATCCTTGGGCTCGATTTACGTTCTTCCGTCCACTACTCACGGTGGCGCGGACGCAGGGCGGAAGCGACTCGCGCAATGTTCAAGATGCGGATTCCTTTAAGGTCGGCCATTGATTCCAACGCCAAACGCTCTGGGTTCTCCTGGGCAGGGTCATGGCAGCGATCCTTCGGGCCGGGACTCTCGATGTGCATTCGCCTCAAGCAGGAAACTCGGTAGCCCTATTCTGGCTGTAGCAGGCTTCGCGATTGGATCTCGCGACTGTGTATCTATACAGCCCCTAGGGAATTAGCCAGATTTCGTCAGCGGCACTGTCGAGAGAAGAGTTCGAATCGTTGAGGGTGGCTGCGCATAAGCGCGGATCCGACGCATCCGCGGTAGGTGATTTGCCAGTACCGCCTTGATCGGGATGAGTTGTACGGCGTGCGATTCCGCTTCACCGATGAAGGGGTGGAGTCTCTGCCATCGGGGTGCCTGACGGGACCACGAGTCACCCGCGTACCGATGCAGTTCGATGATTTGATTCCGAATTCCAGAGAACAGTGGACGACTTCGCTGCGCTGCCAGTAGACCGCGCAGGCCGTGCCCCGGTCGATCGGCTAACGGCTCCTGACCTAGTCTCAGGGCCTGTGTGCAGTCGTCGATAGCCGCGCGGACCTCTGACACTGCGTTTGGTGACATTTGCCACGTCCACGTCGAGGTGGATTTCCAGATCGTCCGCGAGCGTCCTGTGGGTGCATCCATGACTTGGCGAGGCTCCCGCTTTGCGACATAAGCGAGCACATAGTCCTCACCTGCGTGAATGTGTCCGGTGCTGGACATCGCGTCCCGCTGGACGTGAAAGTCGGGTGACGTCCTATCAGCAAGTCCACCGGTTCCTTCGGTTGACACGAGCCACCACATACACATGTCCGGAGTCTTGTCCGCAGCGGAGTCCACGGCCGAGGACAGGCGACTAGACACGATCGGGTACACGATCAGTCGCAGCGATGCACGTTGCCTGGTGCGGTCATAGCTGCGCTGCCGGGCATTGCGGAGGATTGAAGGGTAGCGTCGCGCCATCTTCTCAACGAAATCCCGCAGTTTGTGAGTCGGTATTACACCGCCGCACCAGTATCGATGCCGGCAGGGGCCAACCAGCAACTGGAGAAGTTGCATGGCCGCGGTCAGGTTTCGGGGGATCGGAAGATCTAGGGGGGATGATAATTGCATTCGGCCTCCGTCTTGCTATCCGATGTATAGCGATGCGGCCGACGGAGATCGCAACGCCCCGAATGGGGCGTGCGTTTACAGGCCAACGTCACCCAACACTGAACCCATAAAAAAATTCTTGAAGGTACCCGTGATTTGCCGACCAGCAGATCACTACACTCAGTTGAGGCCATCACGTGTCGATGAGCCACATCGAACGGGGCCACGAGTGCTGCCACCACTCGCTCATTGCTGACTTATGTCTGTGTGAGCGTGTCGGTTGCCACCGACCCCGCTCACGACTCTCGTCTCTACTTCCGGCGTTCGAGGGGTTCGCCACCCCTTGCCGGAGCGCGTTAGCACCTCACAAAAAGGGGTCCGCGACGTGCGAGCTGGGGTGCGGGGAGTAGAGTCGGCAACGCCGATTAATCCCCCGCATCTACAGCATGAACTCGGAGTCCCGTGCGCTAGGGAGTTGCGAGGATCGTGCAAGGCTTGATCATCTGATCAAGCGCTTCTCGGTTCGGGCCATGCCCTTGATCGCAGGCCTCATCAGCCTGCCAAATCAATCGCGGTCAATTCAAAGCAGTATGAATCTTAACAATTCGTTTCGATTCGAAGCCTGCCGCCGGCGTGCCACCTGGACCCTGACAAGGCACCAGACGCGCGACGGAAAGCATTCACGTAGACTGCCACGGCAACGCGAGGGCGCAGTTTCGGTCCGAGGACGGACTTGAACTATGCGCACGTAGCTTGCAGGGCGCGACATGCGGCCAACTCGAATTGGCCAAGGAGTCGAGCAGGGGAACAGACGGTGACCGGGGTACGCTCCCGATGAGCCGGCTGTCTTCGCAGTAGCATCAAAGAACGTGTAACGGCCCTTGAGGGCTGAATGAGAGTCAGAACGTGCTAGGGCACTCTAGTGCCTGGAATTCCTGGAAGCGAACTGAGCACACAGCCAACAATCCGCTTGCTTAATGGGATCGGAGCGGGGCACAACGAGAGGAAGCGCTCGGCGTGCTGTGCAGTTCGTGAGGGACACGTGGTCTGCTCGTCAAGCTGGTTGACCTAACCTATGCGAAATGCGCCGCGGTCCGGGGAGTCTGGCGACCCCGGAGACTAAGGCGTATGAGAGGCTTGCTCGTGTTGATGGCGGGGCCACTAGCAATAGTGGATCAGTCCCCGGATGAAGACCGGAGCGTGCAAGCTGACGGCCGGTGAGGCAATTTTTGCCGAAGCCGAGTCGGGAGATTGAGACGAGACGTGATGAAAGGTTGGACCGGTTGGCCCCGGTGCAGCCGCAACGATGCGCTTGGCCGCGCATCGAACGAGGTCTGCAACGTCCACAACACAACTCTCGGGTGGCACCGAGAAGAGTGGGACGCGGAGACTAGACCGAGTGGATTCGAGCCTAGTAGCTCGAAATATCACTCTGCGGTAATAGTCGGGGAACGATTGTTCCTCGAAGCGGCTGCGATATGTTCCGCGGTCGTAGGCATTCGGGGCTGGTGACTCATGTCGCCGGCCCCGATTTTTTCGGCGTCGGCTTTCCGCCACTCGGATGCGCAAGGGTCAGATCAGTAACAGTGTCCCTAGCCGCTGGCGCAGTGCCTCAATGTTGGGTGATGCCAAAGTTGCCACGGGAACCCAAGCGAGCGCGACGAGTGCTGTGAGTCGAGTTTGAGCGGGACAGCTGCACCTCGACGCGAGCGCAGAGGTCTTGCTGATGCTCGCGGAGTGCGTGATCTGGCTGTGTGAAGCGCCAGCTCGATCTTCGTTGCAAAAAATGCCTGCTTTCACCGTCTGGGTGGGTCGTGCGAATTCCCAGTCACCCGGTCGCTAGACTTCTTGCCATTTCGGCACGGAGGACATTCTATGATCGAACAAACTAAGGCGAACGAATGCGGGGCGGTAATGTTGCTGATTTCATCGTACGGGCAACCACTTGCGCTCGTTGCGGCCGAGTCGCTCCAGCAGGCCCAGGACCGGGCCGTGGAGCTTCTCCGCGGCGACCAGGGTCGCAAGATGGGGCTCTTGACGCGTGATGCAGTAGTGACTCTCTTCAGTGCTGTAGTCGTTGCGGGCGGCGAGCCGGTCGCGTACTTGCCGACGCATGTTGGGAGCTCGCGCGGCACGTACGAGGGTTCAGCCAGAGACATTTACGCGGCATCAGGGAAGAGTCACTGACTCAGTCTGAAGGTAGTCTTTCGTATTCTGACGAGTGATCATTCGCAGCCCCGTCCCGCGGGGCTGCTTTTTTTTTGTGATCAGAAGTCGAGCCCTGCAGGCACTAGGCTTTGGAATCGATTGCTGAATGGACTCAATTCAAGGCCCGTTCGCGAGGAGGGTTCTTTTCATGACAGTCGATTTGGCTTCCGCCCGCTGTTCCGGTACAAAGCAATGGGATGGACCCCTCCCCACACCTACGGCATCGAGTGCCAGACTGGAGATGTGAAGCAACCAGTCACGGAATGAGGAGGGGTCGCCATGAAGCTTACGCGCGTGGGTGTGGATTTGGCCAAGCAGGTCTTCCAGGTGCACGGCGTGGATCGGGCGGAACGCCCGGCTTGGTGCAAGCGTCTGAAGCGCAGCCGGTGGATCGCGGATCTCGAGCGAGACGTCGAGCCAGGTTGCGAGATCGGCATGGAGGCCTGTGGTGGTGCGCACCACTGGGCGCGGGTTCTGCAGAGCAAGGGCTACCGGGTGAAGCTGATCGCCCCGCAGTTCGTGAAGCCGTACGTGAAGACGAACAAGACCGACGCGAACGACGCTGAGGCGATCTGTGAAGCGATGAGCCGGCCGAGCATGCGGTTCGTGGCGGTAAAGACCGTCGAGCAGCAGGATCTGCAGGCAGTGCATCGGGTACGCTCGAGCCTGATCCGGGAGCGGACCGCCAAGGCGAACCAGCTGCGCGGGCTTGTCTACGAATACGGCCTGGTAGCCCCTCGCGAGATCAAGTCCCTTCGCCGCGCAGTGCCGCAGTGGCTGGAGGACGCCGACAATGGGCTCACGCCGCGCTTCCGGGCGCTGCTGTCTGGCCTCTACGGCGACCTGCGGCTGCTCGACGAGCGAGTGCGCGAGCTCGATCGGGAAGTCGCCTCGATCACTCGCGAGCACGAGCCTGTACGGCGACTCATGCAGATCCGTGGTGTTGGCCCGCTGATCGCCAGCGCGCTGTACTCGCTGGTCGGCGATGCGAGGCAGTACCGCAACGGCCGTGAGCTGGCGGTGGCTCTGGGACTGACGCCTGGACAGCACAGCTCGGGCGGCAAGGAGAAGTTGCTGGGCATCAGCAAGCGCGGCGACAAGTACGTGCGCACCCTGCTGATCCACGGCGCACGCTCGGCGCTGCGCACGGCGCCGGGCAGGACGGATCGGATCAGTCGCTGGGCGCTGGCACTGGCGGAGCGCTCTCATGCGAACGTGGCGGTGACGGCGCTGGCCAACAAGACCGCCCGGGTCGCCTGGGCGATGCTGCGCCACGGAACGAATTATGAACCGGGGAGCGTGGTGGCCTGACGCTACGTGCCCCGACGGATCGAGGAACAAATCACCGCGGTTGCGAGCACTCCGAAGGATGGCGAACAGGTCGAACCGGCGTCGGAATACCCTGGGAATGTCCACGGGCTAGAAGCCCGACAAAGCAATGAGGAACCGACGCGCGAATAGCCCATCGTGGCCCGACCTCGGCTGATCGAGGTCAGACAGAGGCCGGATATACGTGAGCAGTCGTACCTTATCGCCAGAAAACGGAGTGCTAGCAAAGTGGGGTGGGGTCCATATACGGACATTCGCGGCCGGCGACAACCGGCCAGAAGCGGCCTGATTCTCAACCGGATCCGGCCGGACGCCCCGTTCAGCGCCGGACCGAACGCCGGGCTACGCCGCCGACGTTGCCCGCCACGCCCGGCTGGTTCAGGCCCGGGTCGACGACGCCGATGCCTGGCGCGCCTACACCTGGCGTACCGACATTGCCGGCAACACCGGGCTGGTTAATGCCTGGGTCGCGAGTGCCAACACCCGGTGCGCCCACCCCGGCGCCGGGCACCACGCCGACGCCCGGCTTGCCGACGCCGACGCCCGGATCGACCGCCATGGCCGTGCCGGCAAAGCCCGCGATCATGATCGTGGCGAGCGCAACCGCTCGCGTCCGATGCGTGATTCCATGTTTCATGTCGGATTCTCCTGCATGACGCCGCGAGCCCCCGCTTCGACGGAGATCACTGGACCACGTAGACCAGGTTGTTGCCCTGGAAAGCTGCGCGATAGTAGACGCCGCCGCAGTTCTGGTACTCGACACCGCCCTTGGCCTCGGGCTTGCAACCTGCGGGAAGCGCACTGACCACGGTGCCCACCGGAGGCGCACCCGGGGGTCGCGCTGCGGCGGCAGCCTGTTGCTGCGCCGTCGCCGACTGTTGTTGTGCGGTGGCCGACTGCTGCTGCGCCGTGGCCGACTGCTGTTGGGCTGTGGCCGCCTGTTGCTGCTGGGTGGAGGCCGACTCGGCCACGACGACGCGCCGGGTCGTGCGTCGAGCCACGCCGGCCGCGGAAGCCGGCGTGAGCGGAGCCCCCACCACGGCGCCCGCGTCCTGCAGCAGAGTCAATGCACCCGGTGCATCGGGCGAGACCCCGGCCACGAACAGCAGCGGCAGCGCCGTTGTGACGGCGAGCGCCTTGAGGTTCCGGTTCTTGCTCATGTGAGTTGCCTCTGGATCAACGCGGCAGAAGCTCGATCTGCTTCATGCCCGCCTGCGGCGTGAACGTGAATGTTTGCGCGTCGAACGAAGGCTCGAGGTTCCACCGGGTCACCGTGGCCGCGAACTGCGGCGCATTCGGCAGGTCGAGCGTGGTGACCACGATCCTTCGCGGCAGGGGCTGCGCTCCCTGCTGGATCCAGATCTGCCAATCGACTTCCGGCGCGCGAAACGCGAGGTGATCGCACAGCACCCCCTCGATCACCGCCTGGCCGACCACGATGCCTTCGGTGACACCGTCCATCAGGATGTCGTACGCATTCTTGAAGATCATGTCACCTAACGGCGCGACGACATCGTATTTGATGCGCGCGAAATCGAGCATTTCCTCCAGCGTGCCGGGGGCCGCGACCTGGGCGTAGACCTTGTCCTGCGGTTGGGAAAGCGTCAGCGACTTGCCGTCGTAGACGAACACCTGTTCGATGAGATCGCCGCTGCGCTCCGAGCGCAGCTTGTTCGGTCGCTGCACGGACTGCCGGCCCGTGCTGTTGAACTCGATCTTCTGCCCGGACTTGAGCACGATCTCGAGTGTGTTGCGGGTATCGGCACTGAACCGTTGCTGGCTTGCCAGGAAGTCAGTGGATGCCTTGAGGATCTGCTTCGCCTCGGGCGCAACACCCGCGGACTGGGCCTGTGCGGCCACCGACGCCGTCGCCAGTGCCAGAAGCGCGCAGCACTGCGCAAACCGCGCCGTCAGGGGACTGCGAAGGTTGGATTCCATGGGATGTTCTCCTCTGCCGAATCGATGGATCATGCTGCCGCTCATGGAAACTATTCGCTCTTCAGCCGCTTCATGCCTTCCACGATCGGATGCCAGCCGGAGACGAGCGAGATCATGATCACGTCCATCTGCAGGTCGTCCGGCGCCTGGTCACTGGCCGTCGACTTGTAGCTGAAGGTGAGCCCGATGTTGTCGTTGATCTGGTAACCGAGCGTGAAACCAAAGCCGTAGTTGTCCAGCTTTGATCCTTCGACGCCATCGATGGTGGTCTTACCGCCGTTCCAAAGGACCGCATCGAGCGACCCCCACAGGTTCGCGGTGAAGTCACGCGTCAGGTGAGCGTCGAGCTGAAACAGAGGGTCCGCCTCCAGAGTCTTTCCGACGTAGTCAGAGTTCTCGCCAAAGAACCAAACCGCGGGCAGGAATTCCAGGGTCGTGCGGCGGGTCGGCACCCAGTCGCCGATCTGCCAGACGATGGGAAAGCCGATGCGGCCATACCAGCGGTTCTGGCCGATGTTCAACGGCTGGCTGCTGTCGTACTCGCCGATCGGGATCGCGAGATCCGCCAGCACGTCGAGCGAAAAGCCCGGTTCGAAGCGGCTGACGTCTTGAAGGTTTTTCTGCGCCTTGGGGCCGATCAGGTTGAGGGTGAATTCAACCATCGGGTCGCCGTAGCCGCTCACCGACTGCGAGACCGGTTCGCCACTCGGCGTGATGACGTCACCCGAGATTCGTCCCATGGGCAGCAGCACCGCCCCCATGGCCGCCCGATCGAACACATCGAAGAAGCGCGCATACCCGGCCATGATGAGCGTAGATTCGAACTCAGCGCCCGGTGTCACGGTGTGTGCGGCATCGAACGGGTTCGTATTGCCGGTCATGGACGTCACGATCAGCGGCACTGCATTCGCGCCGGACAGCTGCTTCCAGTAGAAGCGTGGCGGCATCGACTGCGCCATGGCCGTCAGCGGGCAGAAAATGCCTATGGCCAGCAAAGACAACCCGATGCCGCGCAGACAGGCGAGCGGATTCATCCAACCGCGTACGATATTCATGAAACTTCCGTCCTTCTTGCCGGGTTGATTCGCGGGTCTTTGCCTGTCACGGCTTGGGGTCCGCCAGCATGTCCGGCGGCGGCACGAACTGGCGCTTCAGGTTGGCCGGCGGGTAGCCGGCCTGGACCGGGACGCGCTGGGGGAGGGCCTTCTCGAGGCTCTCGAAAACTGTTCGGTTCGGCAGGATGACGTTGTTCTGCCTGGCGTAGTCGTCCCAGAGCGCGACCATCTCCTTCACCTTGTCGGGGCGCTCGGCGGCCAGGTCCTTCAGCTCGCCGGGATCCGCCGCGAGGTCGAAGAGCTCCCACTCCCCCGTGCCGAAAGGCCGGATCTGCCAGCGCAGCTTCCAGTTGCCCTGGCGGACGGCGCGGTTGCCGAAGACCTCCCAGGCGAGGACGTCCTGATCCGTGCGCGGCGACTCGGCCCGGCCCGCCAGCACGGGGACCCAGGACTTGCCCAGGGCCGGAGGCACGTCTTTCCCGTTGTAGGTCTTCGGATAGCTCGTGCCGGCCACCTCGAGCAGCGTCGGCATGATGTCGGCCACGTGCATGAGCCCCTGCTGGTTGATGCTGCCCTTGGGGCGCTGGACGATCGGGCCGCTGACGATGAGCGCGTTGCGAATGCCGCCCTCCGCCATGAGCGCCTTGTACTGGCTGAAGGGCGTCATCGAGACCTGCGCCCAGCCCGGCCCGTAGGCGAGCCAGGAGCCCGGATCGCCCCAGGCGTTCGGATGGGTCTGCGACCAGTGGATGGCGGCGAAGAGGAAGTCGCGCGAGCCGGGCGAGCCGGCGATCAGCCCGTAGAGGTCGTTGCCCTCGGCGCCGTTGTCACCGAAGACGATGAAGATGGTGTTCTCGTACTCGCCGATCTTCTTCAGGTGGTCGATGAGCTTGCCGATGTGGAAGTCCAGGTTCTCGACCAGGCCGGCGTAGATTTCCATCTTCCTGCCGAAGAACGTGCGAGCCATTGGGGCCAGCAGGGTGGAGTCGGGCACGAACCACATCCGCTCCGCGAGCTGCATGCCCGGGGGCATGATGCCGAGCTCGATCTGCCGCTTCAGCCGCTCCTGCCGCAGGGCGTCCCAGCCCTTGTCGTACTCGCCGACGTGGCGGTTGCGCCACTCCTTCGGCAGGTGGTACGGCTCGTGCGGCGCCTGGTGGGAGACGTACGCGAAGAACGGCTTGCCGTCGCCGCGGTTGGCGTCGATGTAGCCGATCAGCTTGTCGGTGTAGGTCGTCGTCGCGTAGAAGTTCTTGGGCAGGCTCCGCAGGTATTTCCCGTCCTCGGTGTAGAGCGACTTGGGGGTGAGGGCCGAGAAGTTCGTGTCGTCCCAGTAGCTGCCCATCCCGTCGAGCAGCGTGAAGTCGCGCTCGAAGCCGCGCGCGGCCGGGATCTGGGTCGGCTCCTTCCCCAGGTGCCACTTGCCGACCATGTAGGTGTGGTAGCCGGCGTCCTTCAGGAGCTGGGGCAGCGTGACGACGCGGTCGTTGAGGTTGCCCTCGTAGCCGTCCCGGCCCATCTGGTTCGGCGCCGTCCACTCGCTCATGTTGCCGAGGCCGTTGAGGTGCGTGTCCACGCCGGAGAGGAACATCGACCGGGTGGGCGAGCAGCTGGCGTGGGTGTAGAAGTTCGTGAAGCGCACGCCCTCCCGCGCCAGCGAGTCGAGGTTCGGCGTCTTGATCTCGCTGCCGAACGAGCCCATGTCGGAGAAGCCCATGTCGTCGCCGAGGATGACGACGATGTTCGGTCGCTTGGGTGGGTCCGCGGCAGCGGCGAGGGCGGGTGCCGCGAGTGCGGCGACCACGCCGACGATACCCATGCCCTTGCAGAAGCGGCCGAAACGGTCCGGCCGACCATCCAACTGGTGCGTCAAGCGCTGCATCCCACCCTCCGTCGCTGCATCAATGGCCACAGGCTCGCGTACTGTACCCTTGCGACCCACGCGGCGCCATTGCGCAGAACGAAGGGTCCCGACTATTGGGCGCAGGGAAAACATTTATCATCTGAACCTCGCCTGGGTCGTCTATCGGAATTCCGCAGAAAGCGACCATGACCCAGCGCCCTGCCGGCAGCGACCGTCCTGCGGTCACCGTGGTCGACATCAATGACCCAGCAATCGCTCGCCGACTAGCGCGCGTGGCGCACTTGGGTGGCCCGCTGCTCGCGGCCCGGAGACGGACGATATAATCGCCGCCCACCTGGTAAGGAGGCACGCCTATGAAGACCGCCACCTGGCTCGCGACATTGACACTGGTTGGATCGTTCGGATCATCCCTGGCCGCTGACGCACCCGAGTCCTGGGACGGGCTCGTGCAGGTGAAGCCGAAGCGCATGGACG
>ERZ1645186.135-NODE-135-length-10782-cov-8.632330_pt1 | contig 10782 bp, 6 predicted proteins | sample MGYA00575349_ERZ1645186 | MGnify/ENA primary metagenome ERZ1645186 (study PRJEB40839, sample SAMN11282943) | freshwater sediment metagenome | isolation source: river sediment | host: Sediment | place: India: Nawabganj, Kanpur | collected 2015-12-17 ...
TGCTGGCCGAGGGTGCCAGCCTGTACGACCCGGCCAACATCACGCTGATGCACCATGTGTACGCGGCGCTGCGCGCGCGTCACCTGTACCACCGCGATCAGCACTACGTGGTGCAGAACGGCGAGGTCATCATCGTCGACGAGTTCACCGGCCGTCTGATGAGCGGCCGGCGCTGGAGCGACGGCCTGCACCAGGCGGTGGAGGCCAAGGAAGGCGTGCAGATCCAGAACGAGAACCAGACGCTGGCGTCGGTCACCTTCCAGAACTACTTCCGCATGTACGGCAAGCTGGCCGGCATGACCGGCACCGCAGACACCGAGGCCTTCGAGTTCCAGGAGATCTACGGCCTGGAGACGGTGGTCATCCCGCCGAACAAGCCGACGATCCGCAAGGACGAGAACGACCTGATCTACAAGACGGCCAAGGAGAAGTACGACGCCGTCATCGCCGACATCCGCAGCTGCCACGAGCGCGGCCAGCCGGTGCTGGTGGGCACCACCTCGATCGAGAACAGCGAGCTGATCTCCGGCCTGCTGGGCAAGGCCAAGCTGCCGCACCAGGTGCTCAACGCCAAGCAGCATGCCAAGGAGGCCGAGATCGTCGCCCAGGCCGGGCGCCCGGGCGTGATCACCATCGCCACCAACATGGCTGGCCGCGGCACCGACATCGTGCTTGGCGGCAACGTCGAGAAGCAGGTGCAGTTCATCGAGGCCGACGAGTCCATCGCGCCGGAAGACAAGTCGCGTCGCATCCAGCAGTTGAAGGACGAGTGGCAGGGCCTGCACGACAAGGTCAAGGCCGAGGGCGGGCTGCGCATCATCGCCACCGAGCGCCACGAGAGCCGGCGCATCGACAACCAGCTGCGCGGCCGCTCGGGCCGCCAGGGCGACCCCGGTGCGAGCCGCTTCTACCTGAGCCTGGACGATTCGCTGATGCGCATCTTCGCCGGCGACCGGGTGCGCGCGATCATGGACAAGCTGAAGATGCCCGAAGGCGAGGCCATCGAGGCCGGCATCGTCAGCCGCAGCATCGAGGGAGCGCAGCGCAAGGTCGAGGCGCGCAACTTCGACATCCGCAAGCAGCTGCTGGAGTACGACGACGTCGCCAACGACCAGCGCAAGGTCATCTATCAGCAGCGCAACGAGATCCTCGAGGCGGCGTCGCTGGACGAGCAGATCGCAAACCTGCGGCGCAGCGCGATCACCGAGGTGGTGCGCAGCCACGTGCCGGCGGAGAGCCTGGAAGAGCAGTGGGACATCCCCGGCCTGGAGAAGGTGCTGCGCGAGGAGTGGCAGCTCGAGGTGCCGCTGCAGCCGCTGCTGGAGCAGAGCGACACGCTCACCGACGAGGACATCGTCGACAAGGCGGTGGCCGCGGCCGACGCGCTGTTCGACAGCAAGCTGCAGGCGGTGGGCGCCGAGCAGTTCACGCCCTTCATGCGCATGGTGCTGCTGCAGTCGATGGACAGCCACTGGCGCGAGCACCTGGCCGCGCTGGACTACCTGCGCCAGGGCATCCACCTGCGCGGCTACGCGCAGAAGAACCCGAAGCAGGAATACAAGCGCGAGGCCTTCGAGCTCTTCAGCCAGCTGCTCGACGTGGTCAAGATGGAGGTGACGCGGCTGCTGATGACGGTGCGCATCCAATCGCAGGAGCAGGTCACGCAGGCCGCCGAGGCCATCGAGGAGCGCGCCTCGCAGGTCGGCAACGTCACCTATACGCACCCGAACGAGGACGGCAGCGTGTCCACCGAGGCCACGGCGGCGGCGGCTGCCGCGGCCGCAGGCGGCGGCGTGCCCAAGGTCGGCCGCAACGAGCCCTGCCCCTGTGGCAGCGGCAAGAAATACAAGAACTGCCACGGCAAGTTGGCCTGAGGAGGCGCTCATGCCCGTGAACCTGAAAGCCCCGGACCCGGACGCGCTGCATGCCGTGCGCGGCGTCGAGATCGGCGTGGCCATGGCCGGCGTGCGCAAGGCCAACCGGCGCGACCTGACCGTGGTGAAGCTGGCCGTCGGATCGAGCGTGGCCGGCGTGTTCACCGCCAACCGCTTCTGCGCGGCACCGGTGCTGCTGTGCCGCGAGCACCTGGCGACCGGGCGCGGCATCCGCGCGCTGCTGGTCAACACCGGCAACGCCAACGCCGGCACCGGCGCCGACGGGCTGGCCCGGGCGCGCTCCACCTGCGCGGCGCTGGCCGGGCAGCTGGGCGTCGCGCCGGAGCAGGTGCTGCCTTTTTCCACGGGCGTGATCATGGAGACGCTGCCGCACGAGCGCATCGAGGCCGCGCTGCCGGCGGCACTGGCCGATGCCCGCGCCGACCACTGGGCGCTGGCGGCCGAGGCCATCATGACCACCGACACCGTGCCCAAGGCCGCCTCGTGCACGCTCGTGCTGGGCGGCAAGGTGGTGCATGTCAGCGGCGTCGCCAAGGGTGCCGGCATGATCCGGCCGAACATGGCGACGATGCTGGGCTTCGTCGCCACCGACGCGGCGGTCGAGCCCGCGCTGCTGCAGCGGCTGGTCCAGGAGGCGGCGGACGCTTCCTTCAACCGCATCACCATCGACGGCGACACCTCGACCAACGATTCCTTCGTGCTGATCGCCACGCACCAGGCGGGCAACGTGCCGGTGACGCAACTCGAAGACGGTGATGGTGCGGCACTGCGCGCCGCACTGATCGACGTGTCGCGGCAGCTGGCCCAGGCCATCGTGCGCGACGGCGAGGGGGCCACCAAGTTCATCACCGTGCAGGTCGACGGCGGGCGCGATGCGGCCGAATGCCGCAAGGTGGCCTATGCGATCGCCCATTCGCCGCTGGTGAAGACGGCCTTCTTCGCCAGCGACCCGAACCTCGGCCGCATCCTGGCCGCGGTCGGCTATGCGGGCATCGACGACCTGGACCAGGGGCTGATCGACCTGTACCTGGACGACGTGCACGTGGCCACGCGCGGCGCGCGTCATCCGGCCTACGCCGAGGAACAGGGACAGCGCGTGATGAAGCAGTCCGAGATCACCGTGCGCGTGGACTTGCACCGCGGCGCAATCAGCGACACGGTCTGGACCTGCGACCTGTCACACGACTACGTCAGCATCAACGCGGACTACCGCAGCTGAGCGCGCCCGGGCCGAGGCGGTCGACCGCATCGGTCACCAGGCCGTCGATGCCCAATGCCTGCAGCGCCTGCGCCCGCGGGCCTTCGTTGACGGTGTAGACCATCGCGCGCAGCCCGGCGGCGTGCACGCGCGATACCAGTGCCTCGTCCATCATCTTGTGATGGGTGATCAGCGCCACGCAGCCGAGCGCGGTGGCCAGCTCCAGCGCACCGGCATTCGGCTGGTCGAGCAGCAGCGCGCGCTGCAGCTGCGGCACGCTGTCGCGCGCTGCGCGCAGCGCCTCCGGCTGGAAGGAGCTCAGCAGCGGCGCGCGCTCCTTGCCGTGCCACAGCCGCGCCACCGCCTCGGCCACGGCGGCGCCCGTCTGCGCTTCGGTGCCTGGCGTGGGCTTGATCTCCAGGTCCAGCCAGAAGCCGCCGGCCTGCACGAAGGCGGCCACCGCCTGCAGGCTGGCCGGCGGCTCGCCGGCGTAGCCCGTGCTGTGCCAGCCGCCGGCGTCCAGCCGCGACAGCTCGCTCCAAGGCAACTCGCCGGCTACGCCTTGGCCGTTGGTCGTGCGCTCCAGCGTGGCGTCGTGCAGCAGAAACGGCACACCGTCGGCGCTGAGCTTCACGTCGCACTCGAAGGCGGTGTAACCGTGGCTGGCGCCCAGTCGGAACGCGGCAAGCGTGTTCTCCGGCGCCAGTTTGCCTGCACCGCGGTGGGCGATCCACCACGGAAAGCGCCAATCCCAGGTCATGCCACGCGCTGCCCGCTGCCGGCGTCGAACCAGTGTAGGCGGCTTGCATCCACGCCCAGCGGAACCACCTCGCCAGGCCGCGGCGCCGGCTGGGTGCCCTCGATGCGCACGGTGAAGAGTGTCTCGCCGAGCCGGCAATAGATCAGCCGTTCGGCGCCGAGGGTCTCGACCACGTCCACCTGCATGCGCCAGGCGCCCGGCGCATCGACGCCCCACGCGGCATGTTCGGGCCGCAGGCCGAGGATCAGCTCGCCCAGGCGGGGGGCGGCCTGCGGCAGCGTCAGCACCTGCCCGCCCACCGTGAAGCGCGAACCGTCGGCCTGGCCGCGCAGCAGGTTCATCGGCGGCGAGCCGATGAAGCCGGCGACGAAGGTGCTCTGCGGTCGCTGGTACACCTCCTCAGGCGTGCCGAACTGCTCCATGCGGCCGGCGTTCATGACCATCATGCGCTCGGCCAGCGTCATCGCCTCGACCTGGTCGTGGGTGACGAACAGCGAGGTGATGCCCAGCTCGCGGTGCAGCTTCTGGATCTCCAGCCGCGTCTGCGCGCGCAGCTTGGCGTCCAGGTTGGACAGCGGCTCGTCGAACAGGAACACCGAGGGCTGGCGCACGATCGCGCGGCCCATGGCCACGCGCTGGCGCTGCCCGCCGGAGAGCTGGCGCGGCTTGCGCTCCAGCAGTTCGGACAACTCCAGGATCTTGGCCGCCTTGTCGACACGCGCGCGGATCTGCTCGGCCGGCACCTTGGCGATCTTCAGCCCGTAGGCCATGTTGTCGAACACGCTCATGTGCGGGTAGAGCGCGTAGTTCTGGAACACCATGGCGATGTCGCGCTCGCTCGGCTCCAGCCGGTTGACGACGCGCCCGCCGATGGCGATCTCCCCGCCGGTGATCTCCTCCAGCCCGGCCACCATGCGCAGCAGCGTGCTCTTGCCGCAGCCGCTGGGGCCGACGATGACGATGAACTCGCCGTCGGTGATTTCGGCGCTGACGCCGTGGATCACCTTCACCGCCGCCCGCGTGCCCGGGGCGTAGGTCTTCTCGACGTTGCGCAGGCTGATTGCACCCATCTATTTCTCGCTGTCTACCAGACCCTTGACGAACCAGCGCTGCATCAGGATCACCACCAGCGCCGGCGGGATCATCGCCAGCATCGCGGTGGCCATCACCGCGTTCCATTCGGTGGCGGCGTCGCTGGTCTGCAGCATGCGGCGGATGCCCATCACCACCGGGTACATGTCCTCGGTGGTGGTCATCAGCAGCGGCCACAGGTACTGGTTCCAGCCGTAGATGAACTGGATGACGAACAGCGCCGCGATGCTGGTGGCCGACAGCGGCAGCAGCACGTCCTTGAAGAAGCGCATCGGGCCGGCACCATCGATGCGCGCCGCCTCCACCAGTTCATCGGGCACGGTCAGGAAGAACTGGCGGAACAGGAAGGTGGCGGTGGCGCTGGCGATCAGCGGAATCGTCAGCCCGGCATAGGTGTTGAGCATGCCCAGGTCGGACACCACCTTGTAGGTGGGCAGGATACGCACCTCCACCGGCAGCATCAGCGTGATGAAGATCATCCAGAACACCAGCCCGCGGAACGGGAAGCGGAAGTACACCACCGCGAACGCCGACAGCAGCGAGATGGCGATCTTGCCGATCGAGATGACCAGCGCGGTGATCAGGCTCACCAGCAGCATCGACCCGGCCGCGGGCAGCGTGCCGCCGGTGGTGGTCTGGCCGCCGAACAGTGCCAGGCGGTAGCTCTCGACGAAGTTGTCGCCCGGCAGCAGCGGCATCGGCACGTTCTGCACGATGGCCTCGGCGGTGTGCGTGCTGGCGATGAAGGTCAGGTACAGCGGCAAGGCGATAACGAGCACCCCGATGACCAGCGTCAGGTGCGACAGGAAGTTGGCGAGCGGCCGGTTCTCGATCATGCTGCCGCCCCTTCAGTAGTGCACCTTGCGCTCGACGTAGCGGAACTGGATCACCGTCAGCGCGACCAGGATCGCCATCAACACCACCGACTGCGTGGCCGACGCGCCCAGGTCCATGGCCTTGAAGGCGTCGAAGTACAGCTTGTAGACCAGGATCGAGGTGTCCTGTCCCGGCCCGCCCGAGGTGGTGGTGTCGATGATGCCGAAGGTGCCGATGAAGACGTAGATGATGTTGATCACCAGCAGGAAGAAGGTGGTCGGCGTCAGCAGCGGAAACTGCACTGTCCAGAAGCGCCGCCACGGGCCGGCGCCGTCGATCGCGGCGGCCTCGATCAGGCTTTTCGGGATGCTCTGCAGCCCCGCCAGGAAGAACAGGAAGTTGTACGAGATCTGGTTCCACACGGCGGCCAGCACGACCAGGATCATGGCCTGCGTGCCGTTCAGCAGGTGGTTCCATTCAATGCCGATGCGGCCTAAGCCCCAGCTGACCACGCCCACCGACGGCGCGAACATGAACACCCAAAGAACGCCGGCCACCGAAGGCGCCACCGCGTAGGGCACGACCAGCAGCGTCTTGTACCAGCGCGCAGCCTTGATCACGCGGTCGGCCATCACCGCCAGCAGCAGCGACAGCACCAGGCCGAGCGCCGCCACCCAGAAGGAAAAGATCGCGGTGACGCGGAACGAGGACAGATAGGTCTCGTCGTCCAGCAGCGCGCGGAAGTTCTCCAGGCCGACGAATTCCGAACTGGTGCCGAACGCGTCCTCGCGCAGCACGCTCTGGTACAGCGCTTGGCCCGCCGGCCAGAAGAAGAAGACCAGGATGATCGACAGCTGCGGTGCCACCAGCAGCCAGGGCAGCCACCGGCTCTTGAAGCGGACGCGCTTTTCGACGGCCATGGGAGTTCGCCAGGGCGACGGCGAGGCCCGTGGGCCACGCCGTCGCTGCAGCCGGCTAGCCCTTGAAGCCCGGGTTGGCCTTCTGAAACTTCTCCAGTTCGGCGTCGCCGCGTTTCTTGGCGTCCTCCAGGCCCTGTCGGGCGCTCTTCTTGCCCGACCAGATCTGCTCGAACTCCTCGTCCAGAATGGTGCGGATCTGCACGAAATTGCCCAGCCGGATGCCGCGCGACTTGTCGGTGGTCTTGCGCACCATCTGCGTGACGCTGACGTCGGTACCCGGGTTCTTCTTGTAGAAGCCGCTGGCCTCGGTGATCTTGAAGGCCTCCATCGTGATCGGCAGGTAGCCGGTCTCCTGGTGGCTCTTGGCCTGCACCTTCGGGTCGGACAGGTACTGGAAGAACAACGCCACGCCCTTGTACTCGGCCGGCTTCTTGCCGCTGATGGTCCACAGGCTGGCGCCGCCGATGACGGTATTCTGCGGCGATCCGGGCACGTCGGGGTAGTAGGGCAGCGCGCCGATGCCGGTTTCGGCTTTCAGGTTGCGCTTGATGTTGCCATAGGCCGCCGACGAGCCGGTGTACATCGCGCATTCCCCCGACACGAACACCGCATCGGCCGCGCCGCTGCGGCCCTTGTAGACGAACAGGCCCTGCTGCGCCATGTTGGCCAGGTTCTCGATGTGGCGCACGTGCAGCGGCGAGGTGATGTTCAGGCGTGCGTCCAGGCCGTTGAAGCCGTTGCGCTTGGTGGCGAACTCGGTGTTGTGCCAGGCGCTGAAGCTTTCCAGCTGCGTCCAGCTTTGCCAGCTGGTGGTGAACGGGCACTTGTGGCCGCTGATCTTCAGTTTGGCCGCGGCCAGCGCCACTTCGGGCCAAGTGGTGGGCGGCTTCTCCGGGTCCAGCCCGGCGGCCTTGAAGGCGTCCTTGTTGTAGTGAAAGACGGTCGTCGAGCTGTTGAAGGGCAGGCTCAGCATCTGACCGTTGGGTGCGGTGTAGTAGCCCGCCACGGCCGGGATGTACACGCTGGAATCGAACTTCACGCCGCCCTGCTTCATGACCTCGTCGACTGGCACGATGACGCCCTTGCTGGCCATCATCGTCAGGGTGCCGACCTCGAACACCTGCACGATGTGCGGCGCGTTGCCGGCGCGGAAGGCGGCAATCGTCGCCGCGAAGGACTCGGGATAGCTGCCCTTGAAGACCGGGACGACCTTGTACTCCTTCTGGCTGTCGTTGAAGCCTTTCGCGAGCCCGTTGACCCATTCGCCGAGCTGGCCGCCCATCGAATGCCACCATTGGATCTCGGTCTGGGCCTGTGCCGGCACAGCGGCGAACAATGCGGACGCGGATGCGACCAGCGCGAGTAATTTCAGTTTCATGACAACTCCGTGAAGCGGATGGCTGCAAAGCCGATGAATGTGCCCGGCCTTCGTGACACCCGCGTTTCTTTCACAGAAGCGCAGGCCATGGCTACGGGGATAACCCGCCGACCGGGCCTGTTTCTGCGCGGCGTCATTGCTGCACTGCGATAATCCGCCACACCGCGCTCGTTGCGCGATTGCGACGGCGGCATCGCCGCTACAGCCACGATGAACGCCCCACTTCCCATCGAACCGGCGCTCGCCGGTGCCCCCGCGGCCGGGGTCGACGGGCAGGATGCGCCGCGGCTGCGCGAGATCCCCTACAACTACACCTCGTTCTCCGACCGCGAGATCGTGCTGCGCCTGCTGGGCGCGCGTGCCTGGGAGCTGCTGAACCTGTTGCGCCAGGAGCGGCGCACGGGCCGCTCGGCGCGCATGCTCTACGAGGTGCTGGGCGACATCTGGGTGGTGCAGCGCAACCCCTACCTCGAAGACGACCTGCTCGACAACCCGAAGCGCCGCCAATTGCTGGTGGACGCGCTGCACCACCGGCTGAACGAGGTCGAACGCCGTCGCGACCGGGCTTCCGACAGCGAGCGCGACGCCTGGGTGGGCGAGTTGCTGGGCTTGGCGCGTCAAGCGGTCGAGGCCTTCGCCGCACATTTCCGCGAGGTGTGGGACCTGCGCAAGGCGGCGCGCCGCGTGCTCGGCCGCGGCACCGCGCGCGACAACATCAAGTTCGACGGCCTGTCGCGCGTCTCGCACGTCACCGACGCCACTGACTGGCGGGTGGAGTTCCCCTTCGTCGTGCTCACGCCCGACAGCGAGGCCGAGGTCGCCGGCCTGGTGCAGGGGTGCATCGAACTCGGGCTGACCATCATCCCGCGCGGCGGCGGCACCGGCTACACCGGCAGCGCGGTGCCGCTGACCTGGAAGAGCGCGGTCATCAACACCGAAAAGCTCGAGGCGATGAGCGAGGTGGAATGGGTGCGCCTGCCCGGGCTGGAGCGCGAGCTGCCGACCATCCGCACCGAGGCCGGCGTGGTCACGCAGCGCGTGGCCGATGCGGCCGAGCGCGCCGGCCATGTGTTCGCGGTCGACCCGACCTCGGCCGAGGCCAGCTGCATCGGCGGCAACATCGCGATGAACGCCGGCGGCAAGAAGGCGGTGCTGTGGGGCACTGCGCTGGACAACCTGGTCAGCTGGCGCATGGTCACGCCCGAGGCCAAGTGGCTGGAAGTGACGCGCCTGAACCACAACCTCGGCAAGATCCACGACGCGCCGGTGGCCAGCTTCGAACTGAAGTACTTCGACGCCGGCGGCTCCAAGCTCGAGCACACCGAGCGCCTGGACATCCCCGGCGCCACTTTCCGCAAGGACGGCCTGGGCAAGGACGTCACCGACAAGTTCCTGGCCGGGCTGCCCGGCGTGCAGAAGGAGGGCTGCGACGGCCTGATCACCAGTGCGCGCTGGCTCGTGCACCGCATGCCGGCGCATACCCGCACCGTCTGCCTGGAGTACTTCGGCAACCCGAAGGACGCCGTGCCGAGCATCGTCGAGATCAAGGACTACCTGTTCGCGCAGGCCGCGCAGGCTGGCGACGCAGGTGGCGGACAGGGCGGTTCACCGGTCCAGCTGGCCGGGCTGGAGCACATGGACGACCGCTACCTGAAGGCGGTGGGCTACAGCACCAAGAGCAAGCGTGGTGGCCTGCCGAAGATGGCGCTGATCGGGGACATCGTCGGCGACGACCCGGACGCGGTGGCCCGCGTCACCAGCGAGGTGGTGCGCATCGCCAACTCGCGCGGCGGCGAGGGCTTCGTCGCCGTCAGCGCCGAGGCGCGCAAGAAGTTCTGGCTCGACCGCAAGCGCACCGCGGCCATCGCCAGGCACACCAACGCCTTCAAGGTGAACGAAGACGTGGTCATCCCCTTGCCGCGCATGGGCGAATACACCGAAGGCATCGAACGGCTGAACATCGAGCTCAGCCTGCGCAACAAGATCGAACTGGCCGAGGCGCTGGAGGCCTTCTTCGGCCGCGGCAACCTGCCCTTGGGCAAGGCCGACGACGCAGCCGCGCTGCCCAGTGCCGAGCTGCTGGAAGACCGCGTGCAGCAGGCGCTGCAGCTGCTGCGCGAGGTGCGCGGTCAATGGCAGGGCTGGCTGGCGCAGCTGGATCTGCCGCAGCCGACGGCCGGTGGCCGGCCTGGCCGCACCTTGTTCGCGCAGCTGCAGGACCATTCGCTGCGCGCGTCGTGGAAGACGCAGATCCTGGCGCCGCTGCAGGCGATCTTCAATGGCGCGGCCTTCGTGCCGATCGTGCAGGAGTGCCGCCGCATCCACCAGCAGGTGCTGCGCGGGCGCGTCTGGGTGGCGCTGCACATGCATGCCGGCGACGGCAACGTGCACACCAACATCCCGGTCAACAGCGACAACTACGCGATGCTGCAGACGGCGCACGAGACCGTTGCACGCATCATGGTGCTGGCGCGCCGCCTGGACGGCGTGATCAGCGGCGAGCACGGCATCGGCATCACCAAGCTGGAGTTCCTCAGCGATGCCGAGCTTCAGCCCTTTGCCGACTACAAGGCGCGCATCGACCCCGAGGGCCGCTTCAACAAGGGCAAGCTGCTGCGTGGCGCGAACGCCGGCGGCTGGGCGGCCGACCTGAGCGCCGCCTACACGCCCAGCTTCGGCCTGATGGGCCACGAGTCGCTGATCATGCAGCAGAGCGACATCGG
>ERZ1645186.136-NODE-136-length-10762-cov-9.949566_pt1 | contig 10762 bp, 8 predicted proteins | sample MGYA00575349_ERZ1645186 | MGnify/ENA primary metagenome ERZ1645186 (study PRJEB40839, sample SAMN11282943) | freshwater sediment metagenome | isolation source: river sediment | host: Sediment | place: India: Nawabganj, Kanpur | collected 2015-12-17 ...
ATGCCGGCCTTCAAGTTCGAGGCGCTGGACGCCGCCGGCAAGTCCAGCAGCGGGCTGCTCGATGCGGAGAACGCCAAGGCGGCTCGTGCGCAGTTGCGTGCGCAGGCGCTGGTGCCGCTTGCGGTCACGCCGGTGGGCGTGGCCGCGGCGGCTGGCGGCGTGGCGGCGCGCTTCGGCCGCCGCGTCTTCGACAGCACGGCACTGGCCGTGTGGACACGGCAGATGGCGGGCCTGGTGGGTGCGGGTTTGCCGCTGGAGCGAGCGCTCACCGCATTGGCCGACGAGTCCGAAGTACCGCGTCAGCGCGAACTCATCGCCCACCTGCGCAGCGAAGTCAACGCCGGCTCGCCCTTCGCACGCGCGCTGGCCAGTGTCCCGCGCGAATTCGACGAGGTGTACTGCGCCGTGGTGGCTGCCGGCGAGCAGAGCGGCGCGCTCGGCCAGGTGCTGGAAAAGCTGGCCGACGACCTGGAAGAACGCCAGGCGCTGCGCGCCAAGCTGCTGGGTGCAATGCTCTATCCGGCCATCGTCTCGCTGATCGCGGTGGTCATCGTGGTGTTCCTGGTCACCTATGTGGTGCCCCAGGTGGCCTCGGTATTCACCACTTCGAAGCGCGCGCTGCCGGCGCTGACCGTGGCCATGCTGGCCATCAGTGGCTTCGTGCGCAGCTATGGCTGGCTGTTGCTCGGACTGCTGCTCGCCGGCGGTGGCGCGTTCATGCTGCTGCGGCGCAACCCCGGCTTTCGCGAGCGCAGCGACGCAGCGTGGCTGAACCTGCCGCTGGCCGGCCGGCTGGCACGCGGCTACAACGCCGCCCGCTTTTCCGGCACGCTGGCCATGCTCGCGGGCGCTGGGGTGCCGATCCTGAAGGCGCTGCAGGCCGCCGCCGAGACACTGGGCAACCGTGCGATGCGCGCCGACGCCATGGACGCGCTGGTGCAAGTGCGCGAGGGCGCGCCGCTGGCCTCGGCGCTGGCCGCGAAGAAGCGCTTCCCGGGGTTGCTGGCGATGTTCGCGCGCCTGGGCGAGCAGACCGGGCAGCTGCCGGTCATGCTCGGCCGCGCTGCGGCGCAGTTGGGCGCGGAGGTGCAGCGCCGGGCGATGGCACTGGCCACGATCCTGGAGCCGCTGCTGATCGTGGTCATGGGCGTGATCGTGATGCTGATCGTGCTGGCTGTGCTGCTGCCGATCATCCAGCTGAACACCTGGGTCAAGTAGCACTCTCGTGCGGCGGCTGCTGCCGCCACCCCGTATCCCGGTGGATCACAGGTCAATTCCCTATCTCGCCGGGGCACGTTGTTTGCTTGAATAGATTCGAGCGATCCAACCTGCACGGAGGTCACGAGATGAGCAGCGGCAACGATCTGGTTCCGGTGGCGGCGCCCGCGGCGCAGATCCCGATCGCGCAGATGCGCAGCGTGTACCGGCTGGGCGATGTCGAGAAGCGCCTGGACAAGCTGCCGCCGCGCGAACACGAGTCGCTGCGCGCCACCTACGAGCGCATGCTGGAGAAGGGTCCGGAGCGCTTCCAAGTCAAGCCTTCGGGCGTGCCGGCCATGGAGCACCTGTACGACGAACTGCCGAACTTCGTCGACGTGCTGGACGACCTGAAGCGCCAGCTGGCGCTGTGCGCGGACAGCCGCGACGGGCTGGAAATCACGCCGATGCTGCTGCTCGGACCGCCGGGCATCGGCAAGACGCACTTCGCACGCCGCATTTCGCAACTGCTCGGCACCGGCCTGGGTTTCGTCTCGATGAGTTCGCTGACCGCCGGCTGGGTGCTCAGCGGCGCCTCCAGCCAGTGGAAGGGCGCGCGACCCGGCAAGATCTTCGAGACGCTGGTCGAAGGCGCTTATGCCAACCCGGTGATGGTGGTGGACGAGATCGACAAGGCGCGCGGCGAGCATGCCTACGACCCGCTTGGAGCGCTGTACGGCTTGCTCGAGCACGACACCGCCGGCTCCTTCGTCGACGAGTTCGCCGAGGTGTCCATCGACGCCAGCCAGGTCATCTGGGTGGCCACGGCCAACGACGAGCGCGTGATTCCCGAGCCGATCCTGAACCGCATGAACGTCTACGAGGTGCGCTCGCCGGACCGCGATGCCGCTCGCGCCATCGCGCTGCGGCTGTACCGCGGCATCCGCGCCGAGCACGACTGGGGGCGCCGCTTCGACGCCGACCCGCCGGACGCGGTCCTCGAACGGCTGGGCAGCATGGCACCGCGCGAAATGCGCCGTGCCTGGATGACCGCCTTCGGCAACGCGCGGCTCGAAGGCCGCGCGACGCTCTCGCTGGACGACCTGCCCGACGCGAACCCGCGTCGCACGCCGATAGGCTTCACCAACTGAGGCCGTCGCCGGGCTGCGCCCTGGCCCGGTGGGATCCGGCCTTAACATCGTTGGCACAACCCCCACCTGCCCGCGGCACGCCGCAGCGCTGCGCCTTTCATGCACGACATCGCGGTCAATGAACTGTGGACGCTGGTCGCCGCGCTGCTGACCATCGCACTCGGCACGGCCGTGCTCGCACGGGTGCCGTTGCTGGCGCAGTACTCGATCCCGCCGGCGGTGGTGGGCGGCTTTCTCGTCGCCGTACTGTTGCTGCTGGCGCAGCATCTGGGCTGGCGCTTCGGCTTCGGCACGCAGACACGCAGCGCCCTGCTGCTCGTGTTCTTCACCACGCTGGGCCTGAGCGCACGGTTGCGCGCGCTGCGCGGCGGCGGCGCTGCGGTGGCGCTGGTGGCGATGGCCATCGCGCTGCTGGCAGTGGCGCAGAACGCGGTCGGCGCGGGCGTGGCCTGGGCCTTCGGAGAGCCGGCCACGCTGGCGGTGTTCCTCGGCAGCGCCGCGTTCCTGGGCGGGCACGGCACCACGGCCGCCTGGGCCGGGCAGGAACTGGCAGTCGGCGCGAAGAACGCCTTCGACGTGGGCATGGCCTGCGCCACGCTGGGGCTGGTGGCCGGCGGCGTGCTCGGCAGCGTGGTCGCGACGCGCCTGCTGCAGCGCGGGCCGCAGGATCAAGCGGCGGCCGCGAGCGCGCCGCTGCGCGGCGAGGTGACGCTGCACAAGCAGGACGATGCCGGCCGCTTCGGCCCCTGGACGCTGTCGGATCGCTGGCTGCGCCAGTTGCTGGTGCTGGGCATGACCATCGGCATCGCGCTGGCCTGGCAGGCCTGGCTGGCGGGTCGCGGCATCAACGTGCCGCCCTTCCTCGCCTGCCTGCTGACGGCGGTGGCCTTCACCAACGCCGCGGACCTGCTGAAGCACGGCGTGGACCTGGAGACCGCCGACCTGGTGGGCACGGTGGCGCTGCGCCTGTTCCTGGCGATGAGCCTGATGAGCCTGGACCTGCTGGCCGTGGCCAAGGCGGCCGGGCTGATCCTCAGCGCGGTGGCGCTGCAGTGCGCCGTCACCGCGCTGATCGCGGTCACGCTGGTGCGCAAGGCCGCCGCGATGGGCTCGCAGGGCCCGCAGGCGGTGCGCGAGGGTGCGGTGGCCGCCGGCGGCTTCATGGGCTTCGGCCTGGGCGCGATGCCGGTCGGCCTGTCGGTGATGCAGCGCATCACGCTGCAGCATGGTGCCGCGCCGCGCGCCTTCCTGGTGGTGACGCTGGCGGCCTCGCTGGTGCAAGACCTGATCAACGCCGGCGTGGTGCAGGCCGCGCTGAGCTGGGCCGCGCGCTGAGCATGCCCGCCACGCTGGACGGCCGACTGGTGGTGGCGATCTCGTCGCGCGCACTGTTCGATTTCGAGGATGAGAACCGGCTCTTCGAGGCCGGGGACGACCGCGCCTACATGCAGCTGCAGCTGCAGCGGCTGGAGCAGCCCGCGCCGCCGGGCGTGGCCTTCTCGCTGGTGCGCAAGCTGCTCGCCTTCAACGACGCCGCCGCACCGCGCGTCGAGGTGGTGATGCTGTCGCGCAACGACCCGGTGTCGGGCCTGCGCGTGTTCCGTTCGGCGCAGCACTACGGGCTGCCGGTGCAGCGCGGGGTTTTCACGCGCGGCGAGCCGCCGTGGCGCTACCTGCGGCCGCTGCGCGCCAACCTGTTCCTGTCGGCCAACGAGACCGACGTGCGCGCCGCGCTGGTCGCCGGTGTGCCGGCGGCGCGCGTGCTGCCGCATGCGGCGCGCGCCTCCGACGCGCATCCGCACGAGGTGCGCATCGCCTTCGACGGCGATGCGGTGCTGTTCGGCGACGAAGCCGAGCGCGTGTTCCAGCGCGACGGACTCGACGCCTTCCACGCCCACGAGTCGGCGCATGCCGCCAGGCCGCTGCCGGCCGGGCCCTTCAAGCCGCTGCTGCTGGCGTTGCAGCGGCTGCAGCGCGAACCGGGCGCCATGCGCCTGCGCACCGCGCTGGTCACGGCGCGTAGCGCGCCGGCGCACGAGCGCGCGATGCGCACGCTGATGGATTGGCAGATCGAGGTCGACGAGGCGATGTTTCTCGGCGGCCTGGCCAAGGGCGAGTTCCTGCGCGAATTCGAACCCGACTTCTTCTTCGACGACCAGACCGGCCACGTGGCCTCGGCCGCGGCACACGTGCCGGCAGGTCATGTGGCCGCCGGCGTGGCCAACGACTGATCAGCGCATGCCGAAGCCGCGCAGCCGGTCCAGGTCGAGCACGCGCACGCCGCCGTACTCGACGGCGATCAGACCCGCCGCCTGCAGTGCCTGCAGCGCCTCGTTGACGCGCTGCCTTGACAGCCCGACCAGGTAGCCCAGCTCCTGCTGCGTGATGCGCAGCAGCCCGCCGACGCCCGGGTACAGCACCGGGTGGAACAGCGCCGCCAGGCTGCGCGCGACGCGGCCGTCGGCGTCGGTCATGCGGTCGATCTCGCGCGCGGCGATGAACTGGCCCAGCCGCTCGTTGAGCTGCTGCGCGATGAAGCGGTTGAAGGCGATGCTCCGGTCGAGCAGCCAGTGAAAGGTCGGCACGCTCAAGCCTGCCACCACGCTCTTGCGCAGCGCTTGGATGTTGTAGCGGTAGGCCTCGCGCTTGAGCACCGTGCCCTCGCCGAACCAGCCGCCGGGCGGGATGCCGGTGAAGGTGATCGGCACGCCCAGCGCAGTGTCGTTGCTCATCTTCAGCAGGCCGTCGATGACGCCGAACCAGTAGGTCGCCGGACGGCCGACGCGGCAAAGCAGTTCGCCGGCGTCGACCTGCACGACCTTGAGATCGCGCAAGGCGAGTTCGCGCTCTTCGCCGTCCAATCCGCGCAACCAGGCGATGCCTTCCAGTTCGGCAGGCAGGCTGGAGCGCGCCCTTGCCAGCAGGCCTTGCGCCGCCCCCTTGGGAGTGATCGTGAAGGTCATGGTCAGGGAAAACACCGAGCAACACGGCCGGCAAATTGTCGTCGTAACGACAACATGGCGTCAAACTTGGCTCTACAGTCCGCGCATTGAAAAATGCGGTCCTCTGTCCACGGCGAAGCCGGTGCCAGAGAGCCCCTGCCAAAGGAGTACTCGCAGGTGTCGACGACCTTTCCCCGCTTGATGCTCGAGCACGCGGCCAAGCGCCCGCAGGCGCCGGCGCTGCGCGAGAAGGAATACGGCATCTGGCAGAGCCTGTCCTGGGCCGATCTGGCCGCGCTGGTGCGCGAACTGGCCTGCGGCCTGGCGCAGGCCGGCCTGCAGCGGGGCCAGCACATCGTCGTAGTGGCCGAGAACCGGCCGCGCCTGTCGGCCGTGATGCTCGCGGCGCAGTCGATCGGCGCCATCCCGGTGCCGCTGTACCAGGACGCAGCGGCCAACGAGTATGCGTTCCCGATCAACAACGCCGAGGTCACGATGGCAGTGGTCGAGGACCAGGAACAGGTCGACAAGATGATCGAGTTGCGCGCCGCCTGCCCGCAGCTAGCGCGCATCTGGTTCGACGACCCGCGCGGGCTGCGCAACTACGACACGCCGGGGCTGCAGTCGCTGGACGCGCTGGTCGAGGCCGGGCGCGCCTACCAGGCACAACAGCCGAAGTTCTTCGATGAGCAGGTCGCGCTCGGCCGCGCCGAGGACGTGGCGGCGATGTTCTTCACCAGCGGCACCACCGGCAACCCGAAGGGCGTGGTGCACACGCACTTCACGCTCATCGACCGGGCGCGCGCTGGCGCCAAATTCGACAAGCTGACCGAGCGCGAGGAGGTGCTGGCCTACCTGCCGCCGGCGTGGATCGGCCAGAACATCTTCAGCTACGCGCAGTGGCTGGTGTGCGGCTACGTGGTCAACTGCCCGGAATCGTCGAGCACCGTGACCATCGACCTGAAGGAGATCGGGCCGACCTACTACTTCGCGCCGCCGCGCGTGTTCGAGGGCTTGCTGACCACGGTGATGATCCGCATGGAAGACGCCGGCCGCTTCAAGAAATGGATGTTCCAGCGCGGCATGGAGCTGGCCCGGCGCGTCGGCCCGGCGCGCATGGACGGCAAGCCGGTGGGTGGCGTCGACCGGCTGCTGTACGCGCTGGGCGACCTGTGCGTCTATGGGCCGCTGCGCAACTCGCTGGGCCTCAGCCGCGTGCGCGTGGCCTACACCGCGGGCGAGGCCATCGGGCCGGACCTGTTCACCTTCTACCGCTCGATCGGCATCAACCTGAAGCAACTGTACGGCAGCACCGAGACCGCCGTGTTCGTCTGCCTGCAGCCGGACAACGAGGCCAAGGCCGACACCGTGGGCGTGCCGATCGAGGGCGTCGAGATCCGCCTGGCCGACAACGGCGAGATTCTGGTGAAGAGCCCGGGGCTGCTGAAGGAGTACTACAAGAACCCGGCGGCCACGGCCGAAGTGCTGACGGCCGATGGCTGGTATCACACCGGCGACGCCGGCTTCCTGGACGCCAGCGGTCACCTGAAGATCATCGACCGCGCCAAGGACGTGGGCCGGCTGCAGGGCGGCGCGCACGACGGTGCGATGTTCGCGCCCAAGTACGTCGAGAACAAGCTGAAGTTCTTCCCCTTCATCAAGGAGGCGGTGGCCTTCGGCGACAAGCGTGAACGCGCCTGCGCCTTCGTCAACATCGACATGGAGGCGGTGGGCAACTGGGCCGAGAAGCGCAACCTGCCCTATGCCGGCTACACCGACCTGGCAGGCAAGCCCGAGGTCTACGAGCTGGTGAGGGATTGCATCGAGAAGGTCAACGCCGACCTGGCCGCCGACGAACTGCTGGCGGGCAGCCAGATTCATCGGTTCCTGATCCTGCACAAGGAGCTGGACGCCGACGACGGCGAGCTGACGCGCACGCGCAAGGTCAAGCGCGGCTTCATCGGCCAGCGCTACCAGCCGCTGGTGGACGCGCTGTACGGCGGCAAGTCGAGCCAGTACATCGAGACGCAGGTTAGCTTCGAGGACGGTCGCAAGGGTGTGGTCAGCGCCGATCTGAAGATCGTCGACGTCAAGGTCTTCCCGGCCGTGAAGAAGGCAGCATGAGCGAAAGGCGCATCGGCGAGGTCATCCTCGAGGTCAAGAACATCTCGCTGAGCTTCGGCGGCGTGAAGGCGCTGACCGACATCAGCTTCAACGTGCGCGAGCACGAGATCCGCGCCATCATCGGTCCGAACGGCGCCGGCAAGAGCAGCATGCTCAACTGCATCAACGGCGTGTACACGCCCCAGCAGGGTTCGATCAACTTCCGCGGCCGCACGTTCTCGAACATGAACTCGCGCCAGGTAGCCGAGATGGGCTTCGCGCGCACCTTCCAGAACCTTGCGCTGTTCAAGGGCATGAGCGTGCTCGACAACATCATGACCGGGCGCAACCTGAAGATGAAGACCAACCTCTTCCAGCAGGCGATCCGCTGGGGCGCCGCCGAGCGCGAGGAGACCGAGCAGCGCCAGTTCGTCGAACGCATCATCGACTTCCTCGAGATCCAGCCCTACCGCAAGACGCCGGTGGGCCGCCTGCCCTACGGCCTGCAAAAGCGCGTGGACCTCGGCCGCGCGCTGGCGATGGAGCCGCAGGTTCTGCTGCTCGACGAGCCGATGGCCGGCATGAATGTCGAGGAGAAGCAGGACATGTGCCGCTTCGTGCTCGACGTGAACGACGAGTTCGGCACCACCATCGTGCTCATCGAGCACGACATGAGCGTGGTGATGGACATCTCCGACCGCGTGGTGGTGCTCGACTACGGCAAGAAGATCGGCGACGGCACGCCGGCCGAGGTGCGCGCCAACCCCGAAGTCATCAGCGCCTACCTGGGCACGAGCCACTGACCCGCAGCCGAGCAGACGATGGCATTCTTCCTCGAAACCCTGATCGGCGGCCTGATGACGGGCATGCTGTATTCGCTGGTGGCCCTGGGCTTCGTGCTCATCTTCAAGGCTAGCGGCGTGTTCAACTTCGCGCAGGGCGCGATGGTGCTGCTGGCGGCGCTGGCGATGGCGCGCTTCGCCGAGTGGTTCCCCGAGCGGCTCGGCTTCGACAACAAGGTGCTGGCCAATCTGCTGGCCTTCGCCGCTGCGATGGTGCTGATGGTGGCCGTGGCCTGGCTGATCGAGCGGCTGGTGCTGTCCAAGCTGGTCAACCAGGAGGGCGTGACGCTGCTGATGGCCACGCTGGGCATCGCCTACTTCATGGATGGCGCCGGCCAGACGCTGTTCGGCAGCGACATCTACAAGATCGACGTCGGGCTGCCGAAGGACCCGATCTTCCTGCTCGACACCGTGTTCCAGGGCGGCATTCTGGTGAACAAGGAAGACCTGTACGCGGCGGCCATCGCCGCGTCGCTGGTGGTGCTGCTGTCGATGTTCTTCCAGTACACCGCCACAGGCCGCGCGCTGCGCGCGGTGGCCGACGACCACCAGGCGGCACAGTCGATCGGCATTCCGCTGAACCGCATTTGGGTCATCGTCTGGAGCGTGGCCGGCTTCACCGCATTGGTGGCCGGCATGATCTGGGGAAGCAAGCTGGGCGTGCAGTTCTCGCTGTCGCTGGTCGCGCTGAAGGCACTGCCGGTGGTCATCCTGGGCGGACTGACCAGCGTGCCCGGCGCGATCATCGGCGGGTTGATCATCGGCGTGGGCGAGAAGCTGTCCGAGGTCTACATCGGCTCGCAGATCGGCGGCGGCATCGAGATCTGGTTCGGCTACGTGCTGGTGCTGTTCGTGCTGCTCGTCCGGCCTCAAGGCCTGTTTGGCGAGAAAATCATTGATCGCGTATGACGCGGTCAATGATTTCGGTGAAGGCTGACTTGGCAAGGTCAAGTTAAGCAAAGCGTGCCGTAACCAAAATCATCGATCATGCTCTACAGAGAAAACGGCCAATTCAAGACCAGCTACGCCGGCGACCAGCAGGTCTTCCCGATCCTGCAGGACCGTATCGGCGTGCTGCTGCTGCTGGCCTTCGCGCTTATCGGCGTCCCGATGCTGGTGCAGGAGGACTACCTGTACCGCGCGATCCTGATTCCGTTCCTGATCCTGTCGCTGGCCGCGCTGGGGCTGAACATCCTGGTCGGCTACTGCGGCCAGATCTCGCTGGGCACAGGCGCCTTCATGGCGGTGGGCGCCTATTCGGCATACAACCTGTTCGTACGCATCGATGGCATGCCGATGCTGGTGGCCATCCTGCTGGGCGGCTTCTTCGCCATGCTGGCGGGCGTGCTGTTCGGCATCCCCAGCCTGCGCATCAAGGGCCTGTACCTGGCGGTGGCCACGCTGGCGGCGCAGTTCTTCTGGGACTGGGCCTTCCTGCGCATCAAGTGGTTCACCAACGACTCCTCCTCGGGCTCGGTATCGGTGTCCAACCTGTCGGTGGCCGGGATCCGCATCGACACGCCGATGGAGAAGTACCTGCTTTGCCTGCTGCTGCTGATTGCCTTTGCGCTGATCGCCAAGAACCTGGTGCGCAGCCACATCGGCCGCGAATGGATGGCCATCCGCGACATGGACGTGGCCGCGTCGGTGATCGGCATCCGCCCGGTGTACGCCAAGCTCAGCGCCTTCGCCGTGTCCAGCTTCATGGTCGGCGTGGCTGGCGCGCTGTGGGGCTTCGTGCACCTGGGCTCCTGGGAGCCGGCAGCGTTCTCGATCGACCGCAGCTTCCAACTGCTGTTCATGATCATCATCGGCGGCCTGGGCTCGATCATGGGCAGTTTCTTCGGTGCGGCCTTCATCGTGGTGCTGCCGATCTTCCTGAACCAGGCGCTGCCGGTGCTGGGCAACATGGTCGGCGTAACCATCGACACTGCGATGGTGGCACACAGCGAGTTGATGATCTTCGGCGCGCTGATCGTCTTTTTCCTCATCGTCGAGCCGCATGGCCTGGCGCGCCTGTGGTCCATCGGCAAGGAGAAGCTGCGCCTGTGGCCCTTCCCGCATTGAGCCCCCGCACAAACCCCGTGAAACCCCAAGCGATGCCCTGGCTCCAAGTTTCCCGTGGCCGCATGGCGGCCGCTTCGTCCACCCGCATCGGCGACTGCCGCTTTTCCACCTGAAGGAGACACCGACATGATGTTCAGATCCCTGCTGGCAACGGCCGCGGTCGGCGCGGCGGCGCTTGCCGCCTCGGCCGGAGCGATGGCCCAGGCCAAGGAACAGTTCTTCCCGGCGCTGGTCTACCGAACCGGCGCCTACGCGCCCAACGGCGTGCCGTTCGCCAACGGCTACGTCGACTACCTGAAGCTGACCAACGCGCGCGGCGGCATCAACGGCGTGAAGGTCATCTGGGAAGAGTGCGAAACCGGCTACGCCACCGACCGCGGCGTCGAGTGCTACGAGCGGCTGAAAGGCAAGAACGGCGGCGCCACCGTGTTCCACACCTTGTCCACGGGCATCACCTTCG
>ERZ1645186.137-NODE-137-length-10756-cov-3.378189_pt1 | contig 10756 bp, 6 predicted proteins | sample MGYA00575349_ERZ1645186 | MGnify/ENA primary metagenome ERZ1645186 (study PRJEB40839, sample SAMN11282943) | freshwater sediment metagenome | isolation source: river sediment | host: Sediment | place: India: Nawabganj, Kanpur | collected 2015-12-17 ...
GATCAGCAGGCGGGGCCGCAGCTGGCGCAGCACCTGGTGCGCAGGCACCAGCTGAAACGGCAGCGCATCCATCACGGCCCGCTGGCCCTGAACGACCGCGTCGCCCTGCAGGGCCGCCTGTCGCAGCTTGGATTCGACGTAGAGGCGCGAGGCGATGAAGCTCGGGGACTCGTCGAACACCAGCTCGGTCTTGGCCGGGTCGATAAGGGTCACGTCCTCCAACTGAGACAGGAACAAGGCCCGGTGGTTGCGTACGGTCTCGGAGATGCCGATGCAGCTGAGCTGCCAGCCGCCAAGCTGGCAGACATCGGCGTTCTGGACAATCCACTCCTCGTCGCGGATCAGCGCTCGCGCGCCTGGCGCGGGGGCCTGTTGAATTTGCGTCACGGGACCAGGACCAATGTGGCTAATGGCCACACCGCAAAGCGCAGACCAGCCGCCATTTGTTCCTCGGTCGGCCGCTTCAAGCTGCGGAAGAGCGTGTCCTCCACACCGGTCAGGTCCCCGCGCACGGGTACGACGCTTCCATCCTTGATGCGAGGCACGTTGTGGCAGGCCCGGATCACCGCCGCACGTTGTCCGCCGTCCAGTTCGACCGGATGGCCGTTCGGCGTTAATGCGTAGCAATGCAGGCTCAGCCCACGCTCTGCCCAGACACCCCGCTCCTGCTCTAGCTTCTGGCGCAAGAAGGTCAGCAGGACCGTGATCTCCGCCTCTGGGCCCAGAAAGTCCAGCCCGGTCGGGCGATTCAGGAACGCCAGGCCGGCCTTGCGGGACGGGCCGAAGGGCTGCCCCAGCGCGGTTTGCACCGTTTCGAGATTCAGGCCGAGTTGGCGGACCTCGGAGCCGTCCGCCGCCACGGCGCGCAGGCCACCGGTGTCGCCACAGGCAAAGGTATGGCCGGCAAAGCGGATGGTCGGCACGGTCTCTTCGACGGCGACAATCTCGTCGTCCTTAAACGTGAAAGTGCCGAAGGTGGCGGCCTGGCTGTCATCTGCGCCACCATGCTTGACGAGGAACGCACCCAGGTCGGCCCAATGGGCCTCGCCCGGCTCGGTGGCGCGGATTTGCTCGGCCTGCTTGCGATAGGCCTCGTCGAAGGTACTCCACGACCTGAAACCTTCGGTGACGAGGCGCCCGATCTGCTGGATGGCTGGGTCGTCCAGGCCGACCGTGCCGGTGATGTCGCTGAGAACAGTCTCCAGCTCCTTCGGTGGCACCAAGGACATGACTCGGCTGAAGAGCGTTTCAAACTGCTCGGGGTCCAAGTGCTGCGAGATCAAGGCCAGCTTGTCTCGGGCGACGCGATACATGTCCACTTCGCGGCTGCCCTTGGCTACCACGGTGTCGACGATCACGGTCTTGCGCGAGCCGAAGCGGTGGATGCGGCCGATGCGCTGCTCCATCTCCATTGGGTTCCACGGAACGTCCAAATGGATCAGTCGACGCGCACGTTGCATGTTCAGGCCCTCGCCGCCAGCGCGGGAAGACACCAGGAAGCGAGGTCCATCGTCCGACTGGAATCGTGCGACTTCGGCCAGGCGCTCTTCGTCCTTCTGGTTGCCGATGATCAGTGCGGGCTCCTGTCCATAGCGCCGCGCAAGGATGCCGGCGACCACGGCGACGGTTTCGACCGGCTGCGCGAAGAGCACCACCTTCTCGTCGACCGCGGCGTCGATGAGGCCGCACACGGCCTCCCACTTGGCGTGCGCAACGTCGGTCTCGAGCAGGCGAACTCCCTCGTCCAGCAGGCTGGCCAGATGCTCGGCGTCGGGCTTCCATTCGTCTTCGTCGACCTCTTCGTCTTCCAGTGGCTCTTCGTCCGCTGCCCGGACGCCAACCTGCCGAGACAAGCGTTCGAAGAGTTGTTCGAGCGGTTCATTCGCCGGGCCGCCGCGGTACGGGCGCAGGGCAGCGATAGCGCGGGTCAGTGACGGGTGGCCAAGTGACCAACCCAGGCGCCGCATTGCCAAGCGGACCAAGAAGCCAATGCCGGCCTGCACGCTGGACGCTGCCCACTGCAGCGCCTGTCCCTTGGCCCAGCCCGCCGCGCGGGCCTTGACGCCGTTGGCATCCTCGGCGTCGTAGAGAGCGCCGATGCCCAGGTACCAGCGCTCGTAGGACTGACCGAGGCTGACGACTGTCGGCCGCCGGATATCGCGCGCCGGAAAGAGCGGCGCACCTCGCCAGTCGCGCACGCGGTCCTTGGTACGAAAGATCACGCGGCCCGCGGCACCCGCAACGGTCTTGCCGTCGTCTGACAGCAGACGCAGGATGTTCTTGAAGCGCGCTTCGTTGCCCTGATGTGGCGTGCCGCTCATCAGCACCAGGCGACCAGTGCTCGGCATGGCCTTGGCGATCTGTGTGACCAGCTTGAAGGACTGGTTCGGTTTGCCGCCGTCGGGGTCCCAATCCGAGAGATGGTGGCACTCGTCGACGATGAGCATGTCCCATGGGCCACTCGCTGCCACCTTGTCAAGGTTGGCACCAAATACGGCTTTGTGGATGCTGGCCACTACGACGTGGTCAGCATCCAGCCGAGCGTCGCCCAACGCGCCTGCCACCCAGGCGCGGGCATTGATCTCCAGCTTGTCCCGCAGTTCGTTCACTACGTTGCGCACCAGCCGGGCCGGCGCCAGGTACAGGATGCGCGTGTCGGGCTTGCGGTCGATCAGCCGACGCATTAGTAGGCCGGCCTCGATGGTCTTGCCCAGCCCGACTTCGTCGCCGATCAGCACCTTGCGCAAATCTGGGCGCTCAAGGATGTGTTGAACCAGGCTGACCTGGTGCATCAGTGTGGCGGCCTTGCGCGCATCGAGTCGGCGCTGCGGGTCTTCCGCAATCAGGAAGGCCGCATACAACCTCGCCAGGCTGCGACTGCTGAGCGCCAGCCAGTTGTCGCCATCGTCCAGCGCACGCGCAGCAGCCAGCTGAGCTGGAGAAGGGATGGGTTTGACACGACGACGGTCGATATTGGCTTCGACCAATGGGGGCGCAGACGCACCACCTAACAGTCGGGTGGGCACACTCACCAAGTCGTAGGACTCGAAGCCAAAGTCGTCTACCGTTCGCAGGATCGACCGGGTGTGACCGTCGTACTCCACCAGCATGTGCTGTGCTCCGGTTGAATGATGTGGCTAGGCGACAGCACGCTCGGACTCAGTCTCGATCGGACACGCGGCCAGTACAGATTCCAGCTCTTCCAGAATGGGCTTTCTCTTCTGGGCGTCGGAGCGCTTCACGCGCTCCTCGTGCTTTTCAACGATCAATTCGGCGGTGCCCTGTATGGGATCACCACCTTGCCGGAACGCGGATTGAATCTCTTCGCGCACAGCAGCAAAGTTGGTCTGAAGAATCTTGATCGCTGGCTCCTGGGCTGCGCTGGTGGCCTTTTCGGCGAGCTTGGCGAACAAGTCCAGAATGCGGCTTTTTACCCCGGTGCCGATGTCGTCACCCTCGGCAACGAACTTCTTGCAGGCTCGTTCCACCGGGCCTCGGATGGCCTCGGATAGCCGTGACTTGACGGTATTGCGCAGCTCATCCACGGCTTCCTTGCCGACCTGCTTCATCTGCTCCGCCATGGCGGCGACGCGCTCCTGCTGTGTTTGCAGCAGCTTCTTGTTGACAGAAGCACCGCCGTTTTCATTCGCCCAGCTACAGATCTCGCCAACCATCTGCTCGACGTCCGACGACAGCTCGGTCGTTCGCTTGCGAACGTCGCGCAGCAGCTTCTGGCCCCATACGGCCGCCATGGGCTCCTGGAAGTAGTTGCTGATGTCGTCCGGCAGGTTGATGGCCCGACTGCCATAGAACGAACCGCCCCGGCGCACCGCCGCCCGAAGCGTCGCCCAGTGCGCGTACTGCAGCGACGTGAGGTAGCTTCGGACCTCGATCTCGGCAGCGGCCCTGGCCTCTAGGACCAACGCTTCGATCTTGGCTTGAACAGTCGCGTCAAGAAACTCGCGAAAGGCACCGACACGGCGGTCATACTCCTCTCGCTTGGGTTTCAGGATTTTCTGCAGTGCTTCCTCGAGGCGCTGGGCCTCTTCGGCAGCGCGGCCTTCACTACGCCATTGAGCGTCGATGATCTGCAGTTCGTTGAGGAGCGTGCTACCCAGTCGATCGGTCACCTCCTGCAGCTGCGATGCCCTTCGGGCTCGCTCAGAGTCACCGAGCCGCACCAGTGTCTCCTGCAGGGCTGGGACGCCGGTGTCTTTCGGCTCCTTGAGCATCACCGGCAAGTCGTCCTCGTCGTCCCGAAGAATCTTCGCTAGTTCTGGGGCGGAGACCGGGTGGATCTCCAAACTGTCCAGAATGCTTTTCCGTGCCTGCTCGCGCGCGGCCTGGACCGAGGCGTTGGACGACCCACCGATCTTGCCCAGCTGCTCTGTGATCTGCGCCCGCATCCGAGGTTTGAACGCGGCGACCGTCTGTGCGAACACTTCGCGCTTCTTAGGTTTCGGGCCTTTGGCGGGGTCCCAGTTCTGCCAGTCCGTCTGCGCAACATCATCGACACGGGTCACTGCGATCAGCATCGTGCAAGGGTCACTGGCGGGATCATCGGCCGCGCCCACAAGTCGATCCCAGTAACCACTGCTGCGCAGCACGTCGACCGTGGCCTCGGTGGGGCCCGCTCGGTCAACCACCAGGATGATGGCGCGGGCCTTCTCCCGGACGTACTTCTTGGTGATGTCTCGGTAGGCGTCCTGCGCGATGCCCACTCCAGGCAGGTCCACGAGTTCGACGCCTGACTGCAGCACCTCCGACGGCCAGCCGACTTGGATGCGCTCGATCAGCGGTGCCAGGAAGCCGGCCGCATGATCCTTCAGGTCAGCCATGAAGCCGTTGCGATCGTCGCCCTGCTTGTGTTCGTAGATGCGCTTCTCTTTCGGCAATTGCAGCACTTGGCGAACGCGCGCAACGCGCTTCACGTCGTCGTCGCCGATGGATTGTTGCCAACGAGGCGTCACGTCGCAGGCGACGCGGAGAGCGTCGATCAGGTATGGCAGCGAGGCCTTGCTGAACTGGTCGCCGGTGACGATCAGCTTGGCCTGCTTGATGATCTGTTCGATCGCATCGCTCGGCACAGCTTCAGACCCAGCCTCTTCGATGACAGGGTTGGCCAGCTTGGCATTGGCAGTAGCCTCCTCACGATCGTCGTCATCGAGGAGCGTGGCGAGATCGTCTGTGCTGTCGCCGGCGCGTGCCTTTGCGTTTGATTCGACGATTTCGTGGGCTTGGCGGAGCACGTTATCATGCCGACGGTCGAGCGCTAAGGCCACTTTCTAGAGATGTTTGCGCGGGTGGTAAGTGACCCGGAACATCGGCGTTGCGCTGTAGCGCACTTCTGTGGCCTGCGCAGTCAGCGGCCCAATGCCACCAGCGGGGAGAACATGTTCGGCCCCGGCGGCCAGCGCATTGAGCAGCGTGCTCTTGCCGATGCCCGAGTTCCCCAGGAAGCAGACGGTAACCCGGTCTGGCAGCTCCAGTAATCGCTTCAGTCGGGCGTGGTCGTTCTCGAGCGTGGCCAGCCTTTCTGGCGCGTGCTTCTTCAGGAATGGTTTCGCAGACCTATCGAACCAGTCCAGCAACTTGGCATTGTTCATCTTCTTTCGCTGTCCATCCATCTAAAACGTCACTCAAATGAGCCGACCCAGGTGATCGCACCCGCCACAACGCGCGACGTAGCACATGAACCCGCTACGCAGGATTCATTGCAAGTCCTTCCTGAAGCTGCTTGCGCACGGCCGCGCGCAACGACGGCGGCGCCAGTACCGCTACATGGCCACCGTGGCGGAGGACATCCATGGTCAACTCGGTCTCGTCCGTGTACGGTACCTTCAGCTTGTAACGACCGTTGTCGAGCCAGCGGCCGGACTGATCGGGGTGCCATTCCTCGCGGCTGACCCATTGAGCTGCTTGCCGCTCGAAAATCAGCGTGGCCCAGCGGCGCTTGTTGCCGGCATAGATGCCATAGCCGCCGTCCATGTCGGCCTCGACTTGTTTGAGCGGCACGTCCTTGGCTCCCGTATCGAGCGCCGTAGCCTGCTCGATTGCGTCCAGCGAAAACCGCAGCAGCCTCTCGCGTGTATGGCACCACCCGTCCAGATACCAGGTGTTGCGGTAGTGCACGAGCCGCTGGGGCGACACGTCGCGGTCACTGATTTCGCCGCGGCCCCGGGTGAAGTAGCGCAGGTGCAGCCGCCTGCGCTTGAGTAGTGCTTCGCCCACCAGCTCGAAGAACTGCGCAGGCACCGGGCGCTTGGCTGGGCTGATGATCTTCACGCGCTTGAGCAGCGCTTTCGCATCGGCTTCGCCAGTACCCAGCATGTGGTGAATGCGTTCGAGCATCGGCTGCAAGTGACGACTGATCACACCGTCGGAGTCCAGATCGCTCAGTAACTGGTGGGCCATCAACAGCGAGTACAGCTCGCGCTCGCTGAACCACAGGCCTGGTAGTTCATGCTTCTGCCCCCGGTACTCCTGACCGAACTTGTAGCCGTTCAGGAACCGGTCGTACTCGATCGGCGCACCGAGCTGGTCCTTCAGGTATTCAAGGTCGCGCTTCAGGGTGGCCGGCGACACCTCCAGTTTGTCCAGCAAGGTCTTGAAGCTCACATGCCCGCGATTGCGGATGAGCATCTCGATCTTGTACACGCGGGCAGTCTTGGTCATGCAAAGGCGTCGCCGGTCGCTTGTCTTGCGAGCGTCATCGACTCTAGCGGCGGTGACCGTGCCTTCACCCCGACCCAGATCAAATGAACTCGTTGTCGGGATTTCTACCGCCCTTGCAGGATCGGTCCCCACCCGATCACCAGGCGAGCTACCCGGTAGAACCCCTGGCCCGCGGGGCTGGCTCACTTCTTGAGCTTGGCGTCGGCGATCCTGGCTTGCCTGGGCCATCGAGCCCGCTTTCACCGGAGCCAAGTCATGACGTCCAGCCGCACGCCTTCCCTGCCACCGCATCTCTCCGACCCGGGTTTCGAGATCGGCTGGGACTTCGCCCACTACCGCCTGGTCCCGCCTGCAGAGCATCTGCTGGCCGGCAACCCCGTGCGGGACGGGTGGGAGGCCGGCCAGGCCGTCTTCGGAGCGCGGACGCTTCGCGCCACGCCCCATGTCCGCAAGTGGCTGCAACTGCGCCTGGGCGCCTGGATGCGCGGCAAGGCCTTCGAACTGATGCAGGTCACGCCCGGCTTCCTGGAACGCATCGAGGTGGCGTCCTGCCCGATCACGGGCCGGCCACTGACTCACGGCGCCGGCAGCGACAGCGACGCTTCCGTGGACCGGGTGAACAACCAGGCCGGCTATGCGGCCGGCAACCTGGCCGTGATGAGCGTGCGGGCCAACCAGGCCAAGTCGGACTACGGCTGGCGCGACTGCGCCGCGTTTGCGCGCCAGGTGGAGGCTGGGCGTCTGGACGCCATCGACGGGCTCGATGCCCGCCAGTGGGCCCGGCTCGCCGCTCTGACCAGCCTGTGCACGCCGATGGGCCACCGCGAGGCCGCCACGATGCCGCTGCTCGTGCTGCCGCCGCCACGGCTGCGGCTGCTCAATCCGGTGCAGGCGCTGCAGGCGTTGCTCACCCTCGCCTTCGCACGGCCCGGAGTGCCGCCCCGCCAAGCCCGACTGCTCGGCGCCTTCCCGAGGTCTTTGCGTCCGCATGTGCAGTCGTTGTTCACGTCGCTGGTCGCCTACCGGAGGGCCGCCGGATTCCGGCCGACGGCGCAGGCCCTTCGGCAGGCCATGGAGAACGCCTGGGCCGAACCCGCCCTCCTCGCGTTGTGGCGGCGCGTGTCGCTGCGGCTGGATGGCGATGCCTGCGAGGCCATCGTGCGCGGGCTCTGCGGTCACGCCGACCGCGTCCGCTGGCTGCCGCACGAACAGGCCACTGAAGGCTGGGCCCTGGAGACAGGTGGCCGGGTGGCCGGATCCGAGCCGCGGTGTCGACCGCCAGCTGCCGAGCGCGGCCAAACGCCGGAAGAACCGCACCCGATCACTGCAGCCGCCGCCTCGCGCCCTTGCCAGCCGTGGCCGGAGGCGGGGCGGCTTGGGCCGGCCTGCGCCGAGGCCAGACCTTGACCGCCGGCGACAGGCGCGGTGGCCTGTGCAACTGTCTGGCGATCGACACCCTCTTCCCAGGGACCGGTCAGCAGAGTCTCGTGGCGGGCGATGGGTATCGGGCGCCTTTTCTTCATCGGTCCTTCCGCGGGCGAGCAAGGCAACGTGCTCACATTTTATACACACTTGACTGTCGTTATATGATGTCGTTTAATCCTACATGGCCGACCCGACGCTTCCGCGCTTCTCGATCGACGAACTCTCGTCCCTGGCCGGGCTCACCCCGCGCACGGTGCGCTACTACATCGCCGAAGGCCTGCTCGAGCGTCCGCTCGGCGAGAAGCGAGGCGCCTACTACCTGCACGGCCACCTCGAGCGGCTGCTGCAGATCCGGCGCTGGAGCGAGGCCGGCCTGTCGCTGGAGCGCATCCGCGAGCTGCTGGCCGGCGCTGCCGAGGATCCGCCGCCGCGCCGGGTGCGACCCGGCACGGTCGAGGTCTGGAGCCGGGTGACGCTGGCCGACGGCCTGGAACTGCAGGTCGAGCCCGGCCGCAGCGGCCTGTCACCCGAGCAGTTGCGCGCGCTGGTGCGCGAGGTCACCGCCGCCTACCGGCGCGTGCGTGACGGCGACCCGTCCTGAACCCGCGGCCGCGAGCAGCCAGCTCGCCAGCCGCCCCACCCCACCAGGAGAACCGAGTTGAACGCATACGAAGAACCGTCCTTCCTTCTGCAAGCCACCCACGGCGAGGAGGCCCCGACACTGGCCGGCGTCGAGTTCCGCGGTCGGCTCGACGGCGTGCTGCTGTCGATGACGCTGCGCCAGACCTACCGCAATGCGGGCACGCAACCGCTGGAGGTGCTCTACACCTTCCCGCTGCCGCACGAGGCCGTGCTTCTGGGCATGGCCGCCGAGTTCGACGGCCGGCGCCTGGAGGGCGAGGTCCTCCCGGCCGGGGACGCCGAGACGGTCTACGAGGCGGCCCTGGCCGATGGCGACGCGCCGGTACTGCTCGAGGCCGGCCGCGACGGCCTGCACACGGCCAACCTGGGCAACCTCAAGCCGGGCGAGACCGTGACGCTGGAGCTGCGCTTCGCGCAGCTGCTGGCCTTCGAGCAGGGGCGGCTGAGGGTGGCCATCCCGACGACGATCGCGCCGCGCTACGGCAGCGCCGAGCGTGCCGGGCTGCAGCCGCACCAGGCGCCCGAGACCTCGATCACTGCCGAGTACCCGCTGTCGGTGACCCTGGCAGTGTGCGGCTCGCTGGCCCGCGGCCGCATCGAATGCCCGACGCACGCGCACCGCATCCTGGAAGTCCAGGGCGGACCGGAGCTGCAGCTGCTGCCGGGCGCGCGCCTCGACCGCGACCTGGTGGTGGTCGTCACGCCGGGCGAACCCCAGCCCGGACTGCTGACGGTCGCCGCCGACGCCGAGGGCCTGGTCGGCTCCACGGTGGCGCTCGCGGCCTTCGGCGTTCCGGCGCGCCCGAGCGGCACGGCACTGTGTGCGCGGCTGCTGGTGGACTGCTCGGGTTCGATGGGTGGCGACAGCATTGCGTCGGCGCGCGCCGCGCTGACGGGCGTGCTCGACGGGCTGGACGCCGAGGACGAAGCCAGCCTGAGCCGCTTCGGCGGCACGGTGCGCCACGTCGTCGGCGCCGGAGCGTGCGGCACCTTGCACCGGCAGCGGCTGGCGCAGGCCATCGCCAAGACCGATGCCGACCTGGGCGGCACGGAGATGGAAGCGGCGCTGCGGTCGGTGTTCGCCGCCTGGCCACGCAAGGGCCGGCGCGTGGACGTGCTGCTGATCACCGACGGCGAAGTCTGGCAGTCCGACGAATTGGTCGAGGCGGCCCGCCGCAGCGGTCACCGGATCTTTGCGATCGGCGTGGGCGGCGCGCCCGCGGAGTCGGTGCTGCGCCGCATCGCCGAGGCCACCGGGGGTGCGGCGGAGTTCGTCACGCCGGGCGAGGCGGTGGAGCGCGCTGCGCAGAGGATGCTGGGGCGGATGCGGCAGGTGCCGGCCAGTGGCCTGAGCGTGGACTGGGGCGTCGAGCCGGCGTGGCAGCTGCCGCTGCCGGGCTGCGCCTTCGGTGGCGACACGGTGCTGGCGCTCGCGGGGTTTGACGGGCAGGTCCCTCGCGGGCCGGCCCGGCTGCTTGAACTCGGCCTGGCGGGCCGGCCGGTCGAACTGGCACGGACCGCCCATCGCAGCGAGGAGGCCACGCAGGATCTGGTGCGCGTCGCGGTGGCACGGCGCCTACCGCACTGCGGCGAAGAGGAACAGCTGATGCTGGCGCTGGCGTACGAGCTTCTCACCCCCCTCACCCGCTTCGTGCTGGTCGACGAACGCTCGGCCGAGGATCGCGTCACCGAAACCGCTAGGCTGCAGAAGGTGCCGGGCATGCTGGCCGCCGGTTGGGGGGCGACGTCGAAGCTGCGATCCGCGTCGCGGACGAGTCTTGACTCTGCGTCGGACTCGATCTCTTTTTCGATCGCACCGCCGCCAGACGCGGTCTGGCACAGCATGCGATCCGACCGCCTTTCGGCCAAGCTTGAATCGATGGATTTCGACGACATGCTCATGGAACCGGTCGCGGCTGTCGGCCACACGCCGCGCATCGACCCGCTGCTGATCCTGATGGGCGAGGTGGCAGAGTTCCTGCTGCAAGGGGGCGCCGTGGACGACCTGGTGGTG
>ERZ1645186.139-NODE-139-length-10701-cov-8.638738_pt1 | contig 10701 bp, 6 predicted proteins | sample MGYA00575349_ERZ1645186 | MGnify/ENA primary metagenome ERZ1645186 (study PRJEB40839, sample SAMN11282943) | freshwater sediment metagenome | isolation source: river sediment | host: Sediment | place: India: Nawabganj, Kanpur | collected 2015-12-17 ...
GTTCAGGCTGGTCATCGGCTCCTGGAAGATGATCGCGATCTCCTTGGCGCGGATCTTCTGCATCTCCTGCAGGCCCAGCGGCACCAGGTCGCGGCCCTGCCACAGCACCTGGCCGGCGACGATCTTGCCCGGCGGCATGTCGATCAGCTTCATCACCGTCTTCGCGGTCACGCTCTTGCCGCAGCCCGATTCGCCGACCACGCTGACCGTCTGACCGGCTTCGATGGCGATGTCGACGCCGTCGACCGCATGCAGCCAGCCGTCGTCGGTCTTGAAGTGGGTCTTCAGCCCGCGGATGTCGAGCAGCGGCATGTCAGCTTCCCATGGCACCGAAGCGGGAGTCGCGCCGCGTGAACGGGCCGCATCGAGCGACCGCCGCGGATCCGGCTTTGCCGGTCCGCCAGCCGTGTCCCCTCGAGGGGGCGCGCGAAGCGCGTAGGGGGTGGCTCATAACACGCGTCGCGGATCGAGCGCGTCGCGCAGCCCGTCGCCGATGAAGTTGATGGTCAGCACGGTGAGGAAGATCGCCAGCCCCGGGAACATGGCCCAGTGCACGGCCAGGTCCATGTAGTCACGCCCGTCGTAGAGGATGCGGCCCCAGGTCGGGATGTCGGGCGGGAAGCCCAGGCCAAGAAAGCTCAGCGTGCTCTCGGCAATGATCGCCGCAGCGACGTCGATGGTGGCGGCCACGATCACCGGGCCCAGGCTGTTGGGCAGGATGTGGCGCACCACCTGGCGCGGCGTGCTCGCGCCGAGCGCGCGCGCCGCCTCGACGAACTCCTTCTCGCGCAAGGAGAAGAACTGCGCGCGCACCAGCCGCGCCACCGGCATCCAGCGAAAACCCCCGATCACGGCGACGATCAGGATGAAGATGCCCAGCTCCAGCCCGAAGGCCTGCTTCAGCGGCTCGCGGAAGAGGAAGATCAGCAGCAGCAGCAGCGGCAGTTGCGGCAAGCTGAGGAACAGGTCCGTCACCCACATCAGCACCGCGTCGACCCAGCCGCGCGCCATGCCGGCCACGGCGCCGATGAGCACGCCCACGCTGATGGCCATCAGCATCGCCGCCAGGCCCACCGCCAGGCTGATGCGCCCGCCGTAGAGCACGCGGGCCAGTATGTCGCGGCCCAGGTCGTCGGTACCCATCGGGTGCTTCAGGCTGGGCCCGGCCAGCCGCGACTGGAAATCGACGTCGTTGATGCCGACCTTGTAGAACAGCGGGCCGAGCAGCACCGCCAGCACCATGAAGCCCAGCACCCACAGGCTCCAGTAGGCCAGCCGGTGGCGCTTGAAGCGCCGCCAGGCCTCCTGCCAGGGCGATATGCTGGCGACGGCCTTGCCCAGTTGCGGCTCGGGTCCCGGCCCAAGCGTGCCGCCGCCAGACACGCGCTGCGCGCCGGCGCTGTCAGGATCGGCAATCACGTCAGCCATAGCTGATGCGCGGGTCGAGCCAGCCGTAGATGACGTCGGCCAGCAGGTTGAAGAGGATCACCAGGCAGCTCAGCACGAAGGTCACCGCCATGATGACCGGCGTGTCGTTGCGCAGGATGGCGTCGATGAGCAGGCTGCCGATGCCCGGCACGCGGAAGATCTGCTCGGTGACGATCGCACCACCAAACACCGCGGGCATCTGCAGCGCCACCAGCGTGACGACCGGGATCAGCGCGTTGCGCACCACGTGCTTGTTAATGACGGTGCGCTCGGTCAGACCCTTGCTGCGCGCCGTGGTGACGTAGTCCAAGCGGATCACGTCGAGCACGGCGCTGCGCACATAGCGCATCATGCTCGCGGCCTGGAACAGTGCAAGCACGGTGATCGGCATGATGCTCTGCTTGAAGTGGTCCCAGAAGAACTGCCAGCCGGTCGACGAGATGTCGCTGCGGTAGACGAACGGGAACCAGCCCAGGTAGATGCTGAAGAACAGGATGAAGACGATGCCGGTGAAGAAGGTCGGCAACGAGAAGCCGATGAAGGCGATGGTGCTGGCGATGCGGTCGAACCAGGAGTAGGGCTTGACGGCGGCCAGCACGCCCACCGGCAGCGCGATCAGGATCGCCAGCACCTGCGACAGCCCGATCACCACGATGGTGGTCGGCAGCCGTTGCAGGATCAGTTGGTCGACGTTGACTCGGCTCTGGAAGCTGAAGCCCCAGTCGCCTTGCAGCATGCTCATCAGCCAACGCACGTAGCGCTGCCAGACCGGGTCGTCCAGACCGAACTGCTGGCGCAGCATCATGCGCACCTCGGCCGGCACGTTCGGGTTGGTGGCCAGTTCCTCGAACGGGTCGCCCGGTGCCAGCGCCAGCACGGTGAAGAGCACGATGCTGATGCCCAGCAGGCTGGGCAGCGCGATCAGCAGGCGACGGACGATGTAGTTGAGCAAGGCTTAGCCGCTGCGGTCGATGCGGGGTCGCGCCGGCCCCGTCGCGGAGCCGGCCTGCCGAGGTCCGGGTTTCAGGCCTCCCGGTACCAGGAGTTCATGAACGCGGTGAGGTTGTCCCAAGCGGAGATCGGCGCGGTCAGCTTGTTCACCGTGCCCACCGGACGCGGCCGGGCGAACAGCGGAATGATGAAGCCGTCGTTCACCACCAGGTCGTTCATGCGGATGAACAGCGCCGCGCGCTTGACCGGGTCCAGCTCCACCTGCGCCGCCTTGTGCGCCTCGTCGTACTCCGGGTTGGTCCAGCGCGACAGGTTGCGGCTGGCCCACTTGTTGGCCTTCTGCGCGAGCTCCCAGGTGGTGAACTGCTCCATGAAGGTCTGCGGGTCCGGCTGCGTCATCGTCGTCGTGAACATCTGCATGTCGGCCCAGAACTTCTGGTAGGTGTCCGGGTTGGCGAAGTCGCTGCCGAAGAAGACCGAAGCAACGATGCTCTTCAGCTCCAGGTCGATGCCGGCCTTGGTGCAGGCGTCCTTGATGATCGCCTGGCACTTCTGGCGCGGGCCGCTGACCGAGGTCTGGTAGACGAACTTGAGCTTGACGTTGCCCTTGGCGCGAATGCCATCGGCGCCCTTGCGCCAGCCGGCGGCGTCCAGGATCTGGTTGGCCTTCTCGGGGTTGAATTCGAACTTGGTGTTCTTGCTGACGAAGCGTTGCGGGTTGTTCAGGAAGTTGCTGGTGGTGATCGCGCCGCGGCCGTAGATGACTTCCTGGATGCCCTTGCGGTCGATGAGCAGGTTCATCGCATCGCGCACCGCCTTGTCGGTGAACGCCGGATGCTTGCTCTTGATGCTGGCGCGCTCGCCGTCGACCTCGTTCCACGGGTCGGTGGGGTTGAGCAGCACGAACTCGATGTCGCTGCCGACGAAGAAGCGCATGTTGCCCTTGCCGGCACCTTCGAGCTGCTTGAGGATCACGTCCTCCACCGCCAGGTTCCAGCCGACGTCATATTCGGCGGTCTGCAGCACCGCGCGTGCAGCGCTGGTGGCGTCGCCGCCGCCCTTGATCTCAAGCGTGTCGAAGGCCGGCTGGTTGGCGACGTGATAGTCCATGTTCGCCGCGGCGCGCAGCATGTCGCCCGGCTTGAAGTCGACCACCTTGTACGGGCCGGTGCCCACCGCCTTCAGGTTCGCCGGGTTCTCGCGCGACTTCGCGCCCATGAAGCCTTCGAACACGTGCTTCGGCAGGATCAGGCCGACGCTGCCCACCAGCGGTTCGGCCCAGAACGGCGTGGGCTTCGGGAAGTCGACGCGCACGGTGTGCGAGTCGAGCTTGGTGACCTTGATGTCCTTGTAGACGTTCACGGTGGTCAACGCCGCGGCCGGATCGCCGGCGTATTGGGCGGTGAAGACGACGTCGTCAGCGGTGAAGTCCTTGCCGTCGTGCCACTTGACGCCGCGCTTGAGCTTCCAGGTGACGCTGCGGCCGTCGGCGCTGAGTCCGCCGTTTGCGCGCGTGGGGACCTCGGCCGCCAGCACCGGCACCAGGTTGCCGTCGCTGTCCCAGCTGGCCAGCGGCTCGTAGAACACTCGGCTGGCATCCTGGTCCTTGGTGCCGCCGGCATAGTGCGGATTCAGATGCACCGCCGCCTGCCAGTAGATGAGCTTCAGCGGCCCGCCGCCGCCGCGCCGGGTGGGCTTGTAGGCGGGTGCGGCCGTCTGCGCTTGCGCCACGCCGGAGTGCATCAGCAGCATCGACGCCATCGGCGCCGTCAGCCCTAGGCCGACCATGTGCTGGATGAAGCCGCGGCGCGGCAGCCGGCCTTCGCGGACCTCTTCGATCAAGGCACGGATCTGATGCTCTTTCATGGGTATCCTCCTAGGCGAGAAAACGGATGGCCGAGGGCCGGCAGGGCAGGCCGCCCGCACAAGACAGCGGCGAGTAGAGCCCAAGTCGGTGCGGCAAACCATCCCGCTTAACCCTAGCGCACGGCATTGCCGTTCGCCAGTGCGCGTCAGCGCGACGGTAGCAAGATCGAGGCCAGCCGGCTGGCCGGCCGCGATCCTATCCTATACAGTCACGCCCCAGCTTGGCGGCGGGCCTGCCACGCGTACCTTGAACCCGATCCGAACGATGCTGCCTCGCCTGCGCCTGCGGCCGACCATGTTGTCCGACCTGGACTACGTGATCTCGGTCGAGCGCGACAGCCACAACCTGCCGTTCATCACACCCTGGGAGCGGACCCAGCACGAGGGCGCGGTGCGCTTTCCGGATTTCCGTCACTTCGTCGTCGAGGGCGGCCCCGGCTACGCGGCGATCGGTTTCGTTATCCTGCAGGGCTGCCGCAACCCGCACGGCAGCGTGGAACTGAAGCGCGTGGTGCTGCAGCCGAAGGGGCAGGGCTTCGGGCGTGCGTGCGTGCGCGTGCTCAAGCGCATGGCCTTTCGCGACCTGCATGCGCACCGCTTCTGGCTCGACGTGAAGCAGCTGAACACGCGGGCGCTGGCGCTGTACGCCAGCGAGGGCTTCGTCGAGGAGGGGCGGCTGCGCGAGAGCGTGCGCGTCTCGATCGACGGTGCCGACGGCTACGACTCGCTGGTGGTGATGAGCATGCTCGACCGCGAGTACCACGCCCGCGTCGCCCTGGAACTGGAGGGTGACGCCGTGGGCGCCCCGCCGAGCGACGGAGCCGGGCGTTGATCGCTGCCTTGCCGCACGCGCTGGCAGCCCCTTGCTGCAGACCTTCCCCTTTCTCTCACTGAGGCGCAGCGCCGCCTCGTCCGCCCAGACCCCCCGATCCGATGTCCCGCGAACCCGATCTCTTCGACCCCCCCGCCGCCGACCCCGACGATGCCATCGCGCTGGCCACCTATGCCGAGCGCGCCTATCTGGAATACGCGCTGAGCGTGGTCAAGGGCCGCGCGCTGCCCGACGTCAGCGACGGCTGCAAGCCGGTCCAGCGGCGCATCCTGTACGCGATGCAGCGCATGGGCCTGGGCTTCGGCAGCGGCGCGCCGCCCAAGCCGGTGAAGAGCGCGCGCGTCGTCGGCGACGTGCTCGGCCGCTTCCACCCGCATGGCGACCAGGCGGCGTACGACGCGCTGGTGCGCATGGCGCAGGGCTTCAGCCAGCGCTACCCGCTGATCGACGGCCAGGGCAACTTCGGCAGCCGCGACGGCGACGGCGCCGCGGCCATGCGCTACACCGAGGCGCGGCTGACGCCGATCGCCCGGTTGCTGCTGGACGAGATCGACGAGGGCACGGTGGACTTCGTGCCCAACTACGACGGTTCGACCACCGAGCCGGCGCTGCTGCCGGCGCGGCTGCCTTTCGTGCTGCTCAACGGCGCCAGCGGCATCGCCGTGGGCCTGGCCACCGAGATTCCCAGCCACAACCTGCGCGAGGTGGCGGCCGCCGCGGTGGCGCTGATCCGCAACGACAAGCTGCCCGACGAGGAGCTGTTCGCGCTGCTGCCGGCGCCCGACTTCCCGGGCGGCGCGCAGATCATCTCCAGTCCGTCCGACATCCGCGACGCCTATCGCAGCGGCCGCGGCTCGCTGAAGCTGCGCGCGCGCTGGACCATCGAGGACCTGGCCCGCGGTCAGTGGCAGCTGGTGGTTACCGAGCTGCCGCCGGGATCAAGCGCGCAGAAGGTGCTGGAAGAGATCGAGGAGCTGACCAACCCGAAGGTGCGCGCGGGCAAGAAGGCGCTGACTCAGGAGCAGGTGCAGCTCAAGGCCACCGTGCTCGCGGTACTGGATGCGGTGCGCGACGAGTCGGGCAAGGACGCACCGGTGCGCCTGGTGTTCGAGCCGCGCAGCCGCACTGTCGGCACCGACGAGCTGGTGCAGGCGCTGCTGGCGCACACCAGCCTGGAAAGCAGCGTGCCGTTGAACCTGACGATGGTCGGGCGCGACGGCCGGCCGACGCTGAAGAGCCTGCGCCAGATGCTGGCCGAATGGATCGACTTCCGCCAGGCCACGGTGCAGCGGCGAACCCGGCACCGGCTGGAACGCGTGCTCGAGCGCATCCACGTGCTCGAGGGCCGGCAGATCGTGCTGCTGAACATCGACGAGGTGATCCGCATCATCCGCAACGCCGACGAGCCCAAGCCGGCGCTGATCGCGCGCTTCAAGCTCAGCGACCGCCAGGCCGAGGACATCCTCGAGATCCGGCTGCGCCAGCTGGCGCGGCTGGAGGCGATCCGCATCGAGCAGGAACTGAAGGAGCTGCGCGAAGAGCAGGGCAAGCTGGAGGAGATCCTCGGCAGCCCCGCCGCACTGAAGCGCACGCTGATCAGGGAAATCGAGGCCGACGCCAAGGCCCACGGCGATACACGACGCACGCTGGTGCAGGAGGAGAAGCGGGCCGTCGCCGAGATTAAGGTGCTGGACGAGCCGGTGACGGTGGTGGTGAGCCTGAAGGGCTGGGTGCGGGCGCTGAAGGGCCACGAGGTCGACCCGGCGGCGCTGGCCTTCAAGGCCGGCGACGGCTTGTACGGCTGCTTCCCGTGTCGCAGCGTCGACCCGCTGCTGGTCTTCGGCAGCGCCGCCGGCGGCGCCGCCCGCGTGTATAGCGTGGCGGTGTCCGCGCTGCCTGGCGGGCGCGGCGACGGGCAGCCGATCACTTCGCTCATCGATCTGGAGGCCGGAACCCAGCCGGCGCACTACATCGCCGGCGCGCCCGAGACGATGCTTCTGCTGGCCAATACCGGCGGCTACGGGCTGCTGGCCCGCATTGGCGACATGATGGCGCGCAACCGCAGCGGCAAGAGCTTCCTCAGCGTGGACGAGGCGCAGCAGCTGCTGCCGCCGGCTCCGGTGGCGGGTGGCCATGCGCGCGTGGCCTGCCTGAGCCTGGGCGGGCGGCTGCTGGTGTTCGGGCTGGACGAGCTCAAGCACCAGCCCAACGGCGGCCGCGGCCTGACGTTGATGGACGTGGACGCCAAGGATCCGCTGGTCTCGGCGGCGGCGTTCGCCGAAGCACTGAAGCTGATCGGCCAGGGCCGCGGGGGGAAGCCCAAGGAAGAGCCGCTGCGCGGCGCCGCGCTGGCGGAGTACCAGGGCAAGCGGGCGCGCAAGGGCCGCAAGGTGGCCGGCTTCGTCAGGCTGCAGCGCTTGCTGGCTGGCGACTGAACGTGCCGCGGCACCGCGGCCCCAAATTGTCACGCGCCGGACAACGCGCCCGGGTCGTTGCCGATTCACAAGCCCCGGCGCGCATGCTTAGATGCGCTTTGTACCCCGGCCGCCGGGGCGCCGCCTCGGGCCCCGTGTAGCAGGCCCGATGTCGCCGAGGAGACATCGACAGTGCAGCCGACCAACACCGACGACCCGAACTATTTCCACAAGGTTGTCGATTGCCAGTGGGCCTGCCCGGCCCACACCCCGGTACCCGAGTACATCCGCCTGATCGCGCAGGGTCGCTACAGCGATGCCTACATGGTCAACTGGGTGAGCAACGTCTTCCCCGGCATCCTGGGGCGCACCTGCGACCGGCCGTGCGAGCCGGCCTGCCGCCGCGGGCGGGTCGAGGACCACAACCTCGAAAAGCCCGAACCGGTGGCCATCTGCCGCCTGAAGCGCGTGGCCGCCGACCACAAGGACGACATCCGCGCCCGCCTGCCCAAAGCCGGGCCGCGCAACGGCCGGCGGGTGGCCTGCGTCGGTGCCGGTCCGGCGTCGCTGACCGTGGCGCGCGACCTGGCGCCGCTGGGCTACCAGGTCACCGTCTTCGACGGCGAGGCCAAGGCCGGCGGCTTCATGTGGAGCCAGATCCCGCGCTTTCGCCTGCCGGAAAGCGTGATCGACGAGGAGACCGGCTACATCCTCGACATGCCGCACGTGCAGTTCATTTCCCGACAGCGCATCGACTCGATGCAGGCGCTGCTGGCCGAGGGCCATGACGCCGTCTTCGTCGGCTGCGGCGCGCCGCGCGGGCGCGACCTGGACGTGCCGGGGCGGCAGGAGGCGGCCGCGCACATCCACATCGGCATCGACTGGCTGGCTTCGGTGTCCTTCGGCCACGTGACGAGCGTGGCGCCGCGCGTCATCGTGCTCGGCGGTGGCAACACGGCGATGGACTGCTGCCGCTCGGCGCGGCGGCTCGGCTCCAGCGACGTCAAGGTCATCGTGCGCAGCCCCTTCGACCAGATGAAGGCCTCGCCCTGGGAGAAGGAAGACGCGATGCACGAGGGCATCCCGATCATCGACAACCACGTGCCCAAGGCCTTCCTGCACGAAGGTGGCAAGCTCGTCGGCATGCGCTTCGAGATCGTCGAGGCGGTGTTCGACGCGCAGGGCCGGCGCACGCTCAGGCCCACCGGCCGCGAGGCCAGCTTCGACTGCGACGAGGTGCTGATCGCCGTGGGCCAGGAGAACGCCTTCCCGTGGATCGAACGCGATGCCGGCATCGACTTCGACAAGTGGGGCCTGCCGGTACTCGATCCGGCCACGTTGCAGTCGACGCGACCCGAGGTCTTCTTCGGCGGCGACGCCGCCTTCGGGCCGAAGAACATCATCACGGCGGTGGCGCATGGCCACGAGGCGGCGGTGTCGATCGACCGCTTCCTGCAGGGCCAGGACGTGCGCAAGCGGCCACCGCCGCACACCACGCTGGTGTCGCAGAAGATGGGCATCCACGAGTGGAGCTACGACAACGCGGTGTCCAACGACGCGCGCTTCAAGGTGCCGTGGGCCAAGGCCGAGGCGGCGCTGGCCAGCATCCGCATCGAGGTGGAACTGGGCTTCGACGCCGCCACCGCCTTCAAGGAGACGCAGCGCTGCCTGAACTGCGACGTGCAGACCAGTTTCACGCAGAAGCTGTGCATCGAGTGCGACGCCTGTGTCGACATCTGCCCGACCGACTGCATCACCTTCACGTCGAACGGCGACGAGGCCGAGTTGCGCACGCGGCTGAAGGCGCCGTCCGTCAACCTGGCGCAGTCGCTGTACGTGAGCACGCCGCTGAAGACCGGCCGCGTGCTGGTCAAGGACGAGGACGTCTGCCTGCACTGCGGCCTGTGCGCCGAGCGCTGTCCCACCGGCGCCTGGGACATGCAGAAGTTCTTCCTGGAGATGACGCACGCCGGGCCGGCCTGCCGGGACAAGGCGGCCGAGGAGGCCACCGTATGAGCATCAAGCGCATCCACGCCGTCAACGACTTCGTCGTCAAGTTCGCCAACGTCAACGGCTCGGGCTCGGCCTCGGCCAACGAGCTGTTCGCCAAGGCCATCATCCGCATGGGCGTGCCGGTCAGCCCGCGCAACATCTTCCCCAGCAACATCCAGGGCCTGCCCACCTGGTACGAGGCGCGCGTCAGCGAGGCCGGCTGGCTGGGCCGCCGCGGCGGCATCGACATGATGGTGGCGATGAACCCGCAGACCTGGGCCCAGGACGTGGCCGAGATCGAGACCGGCGGCTACCTGTTCTACGACTCGACGCGGCCACTGCCGCCCAGCGCCTTCCGCGACGACGTGGTGACGCTGGGCATGCCGATCACCGAGATCTGCAACGCCACCTACGACGACCCGCGCCAGCGTCAGCTGTTCAAGAACATCCTCTACGTCGGTGCGCTGGCTGAAGTGCTGGGCATCGAGATGGACGTGATCGAGGCGTTGTTCGGCGAGCAATTCCGCGGCAAGGAGCGGCTGCTGGCGTCGAACGTGCGCGCGTTGCACCTGGGGCGCGATTTTGCCGCCGAGCATCTGCAGCACGAGGCCGTCGGCCTGCGCGTGGAAAAGCGCGACAAGGTCGGCGAGCGCATCCTCGTCGACGGCAACACCGCCGCGGCGCTGGGTTGCGTGTACGGCGGCGCCACGGTCTGCGCCTGGTACCCGATCACGCCCTCGTCGTCGGTGGCCGAGGCCTTCCAGAAGTACTGCGCCAAGCTGCGCACCGACCCCGACACTGGCGAGCAGCGCTACGCCATCGTGCAGGCCGAGGACGAGATCGCCTCGATCGGCATGGTCACCGGCGCCGGCTGGAACGGCGCGCGTGCCTTCACCGCCACCTCCGGCCCCGGCGTCAGCCTGATGACCGAGTTCATCGGCCTGGCCTACTTCGCCGAGATCCCGGTGACGATCATCAACGTGCAGCGCGGCGGGCCGTCCACCGGCATGCCCACGCGCACGCAGCAGGCCGACATCCTCAGCTGCGCCTATGCCTCGCACGGCGACACCAAGCACGTGCTGCTGTTCCCGCAGGACCCGCACGAGTGCTTCGAGCACGCGGCCGCGGCGCTGGACCTGGCCGACCGGCTGCAGACGCCGGTGTTCGTGATGACCGACCTGGACATCGGCATGAACCAGCGCCTGTGCGAGCCCTTCG
>ERZ1645186.142-NODE-142-length-10583-cov-13.115691_pt1 | contig 10583 bp, 7 predicted proteins | sample MGYA00575349_ERZ1645186 | MGnify/ENA primary metagenome ERZ1645186 (study PRJEB40839, sample SAMN11282943) | freshwater sediment metagenome | isolation source: river sediment | host: Sediment | place: India: Nawabganj, Kanpur | collected 2015-12-17 ...
GCTGGTTGGGCGCGGTCCACTCGCTCATGTTGCCGAGGCCGTTCAGGTGCGTATCGACGCCGCTCAGCAGAATCGATCGCGTGGGCGAGCAGCTCGCGTGCGTGTAGAAGTTCGCGAAGCGAACGCCTTCCTTGGCCAGGTTGTCGAGGTTCGGGGTATTGATCTCGCTGCCGAACGAACCAATATCCGCGAAGCCCAGGTCGTCGCCGAGAATGACGACGATGTTCGGCCGGCGCTGCACGTCAGCCGCGGGGGCGAGGGCGGGCGCGGCCAGCGCCGCGACGGCCCCGACGATGCCGAGGCCCCTGCAGAAGCGGCCGAAACGGTCCGGCCGACCATCCAACTGGTGCGTCAAGCGCTGCATCCCACCCTCCGTCGCTGCATCAATGGCCACAGGCCCAAGCACATTACCCCTGCTCCCCACGCGGCGCCATTGCGCAGAACGAAGGGCCTGACCGGCTGGGCGCAAGGAAAACATTTATCATCTGAACCATCGCCTGGGTCGTCTATCGGAATTCCGCACAAATCAGCAATGACCAAACCACCCGCCGCCAGCGAACAATCGGTGGTCACGGTCGTCGACATCAGCGACCCCACGGACGCCAATGCCGGTGTCGAGCTGCTCGACCTGGATGCGCTACAGCTCCAGTCGATTCCGATGCGGGTGCGGCGCGTGGTGGTTCGACTCGAATCGGCTGCGGTCGTTTACCACTCGGCGAACCTCCGAGTCCGGACCCGCACCAGCGTACGCAAGGGCTTGCTCGGCTACCTCGCCTTCGGTCCGCAGGCCAGCGGCACATCCAATGGGTTGCCGGTGCGCCCCGGCATGATGCTGGCCGTGGCGCCGGAAGCGGAGAACACCTTCGTCACGAACCCAGACTGGGAAACGATCACCTTCCTGCTCCCGTCCGAGGACATTCTTGCGCACCTCACGGCCCGCCAGCGCGAGAGCGAGTTCCACCTCCCGAAGGGCGTGGAAGCCTTGCAGGTCGACACCGAACGTGTCCGCGAGCTGTTCGACTGGGGCAAGCGGCTGGTCGATATGGCCCTGCAACAGCCCTCCATTTTCGACGGGCAGGCCAAGGAGCGCCTCGCCGCCCAGGACGAGTTGCTCGAGATACTGCTGGCGACGCTCCGCGGGGCCGACGATTTCGAGTCCACGCGCAGCGACCGCACGCACACGGCCCAGGGCAAGATCGTCAAGGTTGCCGAGGAGTACGCGCTCGCGCATACCGGGGAGCGGCTCTATGTCACCGACTTGTGCCGGGCCGCAGCGGTCAGCGAGCGCACCCTGGAGTACGCGTTCAAGGAGATCGCGGGCCTGACGCCGATGAATTACCTGGTGCGGCTCCGGTTGCACCGGGTCAGGCAGGCGCTGATCGCCGCCACACCGGAATCGACGACGGTCTCGATCGAGGCGCTCAACTGGGGCTTCTGGCACTTCGGTGAGTTCTCGCGTGCATACAAGGAGTGCTTCGGCGAGCTGCCGTCGGATACGTTGCGCCGAAAATCCTGACCGGGCGCCGCTCGCCAACTCTGCGGAATTCCGATAGGCAGCCGCCCGCCCCGCCTCGACACTGCGCCCCACAACATTGCGGCACCACGCCGCAGGGGGAGCAACATGACCATGACCACGAAGAGTGGCGGACTTACGCACGTCGTCGGCCAGCCGGAAGTCCGTCACGAGTCCAATCGCATCGCGCGCGAGGTTAAGGCGATCCTGTTCGCGGCCCTCGCCGTCGCTGGCGGCACGGCTGGCGCGCAGGAAGCCGGTGTCTCCGGTATCGAAGAGGTCGTTGTCACCGCCACGCGTCGCGAACAGTCGTTCCGGGACGTGCCGATGGCCGTCAGCGCGCTCGACTCGCAGCGCCTGCAGGACACCGGCGTCACCGAGTTCAACGACATCCAGTCGCAGGTGCCCTCGTTCGAGATCGAGGCCAACACCAACCCGTTCACGACCTCGCTGCGCATCCGCGGCATGGGCAACCTGGCCAACATCCCGAATTTCGAGCCGGCCGTCGGCCTGTTCGTCGACGGTGCCTATCGGTCGCGCTCCGGCGTCGCGATGGGCGACTTGCTCGACGTCGAGCGCATCGAGATCCTGCGCGGGCCGCAGAGCGTGCTGTACCCGAAGAACGTCACCGCGGGCCTCGTCAACGTGATCACGCAGCGTCCCACGGACGACTTCAGCGCCTGGGGCGGGGCCAGCTTCGGCAACCTCAATTACTGGCAGCTGCAGGGCGGCATCAACGGTGCGCTGGCCGACGGCGTGCGCGGCCGTCTTGCAGCGGTGACGAGCGACCGCGACGGCAGCTTCAACGACACCGTGAACGGCACCAAGAGTGGCGGCTTCGCGCGCACCGCTTTCCGTGGCCAGCTGGAGTTCGATATCGGCGATCGCGCCAACCTGCGCCTGATCGCCGGCTACTCCGACAAGGATGGCGACTGCTGTTCGCCGGACGTCCTGCCGGGCGCCGTTTCGACCCGCTTCCTCGGCCTGCTGGGCCGGCCGGTGGACAGCGACCCGTTCAATCGACGCACGACCTACAGCGATCCGTACCGGTTCGAGGGTGACCAGTACGACCTGCTGGCCGACTTCAGCTACGACTTCGACTGGGCCGTGCTGACCTCGACCACGAGCTACGACCATTTCTCCGTCGAATCGCAGATCGACTCCGAGCAGTCGGCGTTCACCGCCGCCGTGTTCCTCGATCGCCAGGACTCCGACGCCCTCGGGCAGGAGTTCCGCCTGACCTCCCAGGGCGACGGGCCCATCAGCTGGATGACCGGCGCCTATTACTACGACAACGATTTCACCCGCGGGTCGCTCTCCCCGAACGAGCCGATCCTGGTCCTGGGTCCGGACATCGTGCCGCTGCCGGCGCCGTTCAACGGCGCTGCCGGTGACCAGTCCAGCTTCCGGTCGCTGAATGACACGCGCCACTGGAGCCTGTTCGGCCAGCTGGACTGGCAGGCGACCGAGCGCACGAAGCTGTCGGCGGGCCTGCGCTACATCGACGAGAAGAAGTCGATCGACGTACGCTCCAACTACTTGGTCGCCGCATTGCCGAGCCTGGCGCTGAACACGACGGTGCCGACCCCGGTCGTGGCCGAGCGCAGCATGGACGGCTTGGCCTGGAACCTGAGTGCGCTGTTCGATGTCGCGGCGGACACGACGGTCTACGCCACCGTTTCCGAAGGCTACAAGGCGGGCGGCTACAACGGTGACTGGGACGCCAGCGGGGCATTGACCGCGGCGAAGCGCGAGTTCGACGACGAGTCGGTGCTCAACCTCGAGGCGGGCCTCAAGAGCCGCTTCTGGGACGGTCAGGCCACGCTGAACCTGAGCGTGTTCCGCTCCGAGTTCGACGACTTCCAGAACGCTTCGTTCCTCGGCCTGAACTTCCTGGTGCGCAACGCCGAATCGGTCGTCACGCAGGGCATCGAACTCGACGGCAGCGTGCGTCCGGTCACTGGGCTGACCATCGACTACGCCATCGCATACCTGGATGCCGAGTACGACAAGTTCACCCGGGGCGCCTGCTACTTCGGCCGCACGCCGACCAATGCCGCCGAGCGCACCTGCGACCTGAGCGGCGAGACGCTGCCCAACGCCCCGACCTGGCGTTCGAACCTCGGCGCGCAGTTCGAGCAACCGCTGGCGACCGGCACCGGATTCCTCCGGGCGGACTGGTCCTACAGCTCGGAGCTGAACGTCGATACGGCCCTGGATCCGCGCGCAGAACAGGGCTCCTACAGCCTCCTGTCGGCGCGCCTCGGCTGGCGCAACGACCGCTATAGCGTGAGCGTGTGGGGCGACAACCTGACGGACGAGACCGTCATGACGGCCGCCGGCCCGCAGACGATCTTCGGCGGCATCGACGGCGGCCTGCAGATCTACCTGAACGAGTCGCGCACCTACGGCGTGACGATGGATGTGCGCTTCTGAGCGCAGGAAGGAGGAAGCCCCAGTGCGCTACACACCTGCCCTGCTGCAAAAGAAGCCATTCGTGTTTCCGGAGGCGCCACGCTGGTTCCACGATTGGTTCTATTTCTGCGACATCGACGCAGGGACCCTCTACCGGGTCGGCGCGGACGGTACCGCCCAATCCATTTACGTCCATGGCAGCCCGGTGTCGGGCTGGGTGCGGCTCGATGACGGATCGCTGCTGGTCGTCGCCGGCCTCGAGCGTCGCATCGTGTCGGTGCGCGATGGCGTGGCGACGACCTTCGCCGATGCCACGGGCCTCGTTGGCTGGGCGCTGAACGACCTGCTGCGCGCGCCCGACGGCCACTGCTACGTCGGCGCCGTGGACTTCAACCTGTTTGCCGACCCGAGCAAGATCGGGCAGCCCAGTCCGCTCGTGCGCGTCACGCCGGACGGCCACGCGTCCATCGCGACGCGCGCGATTTCGTTCCCCAACGGCATGACCATCCTGCCGAGCGGCGAGCTGCTGGTGGCCGACTCGCTCACCGGCGATCTGCTGGCATTCACCCGCAACGCCGACGGTTCGCTCAGGAATCGCCGGATCTGGGCGGCCATGCCGGGTGAGATGCCGGATGGCATCAGCCTCGATGCGGAGGGCGCGGTGTGGGTCGCCAGCCATCACCAGGTGTTGCGTGTGCGCGAGGGCGGTGAGGTCACCGACGTGGTAGACATGGGCACCACCCGTGCGACCGCCTGCATGCTCGGCGGCACCGATGGCCGGACGTTGCTGATCACCGCATCCGATACGCACGACCGCGCGCAGATTCGCGCCAACGGCCCGAGCGGTGCAGTGTTCACGGTGCGCGTGCCGGTTGCCGGTGCCGGCCTTCCGTCGGTCTATGGAGCTGCGGCATGAATGCGCAGCAAGCGGGCGAAGCCAGCGTCGGCGTGCCAGGACGACTCGACGGTCGGGTCGCGCTGATCACCGGCGGCACCGGCGGCATCGGTGCTGCCACCGTGCGCCGATTCGTCGCCGAGGGCGCCTGGGTCGTGGCGTCCGGACGGTCTCAGGAGCGCGGCGCCGAACTCGTGAAGGAGTTGGGTGATCGCGTGCGATTCATCGCTGCGGACGTCACGCGCGCGGAGCAGATCGACGCCCTGATCGACGAGACGGTGGCCTGGCGCGGCCGGCTCGACGTCCTGTTCAACAATGCCGGCGAGACGCAAGCACCGGCATCGCTGCTCGCGCTCGATCCGGCGACGCTGCGCACTGAGACCGACACGTTGTTCACCAGCGTCGTGCTGGCCACGCGCAAGGCGGCGCTCGCCATGCGCGAGCAAGGTGGCGTCATCCTCAACTGCAGCAGCACCGTCGCGCACCGCGCCGGTTCGCAATCCGCGGTCTACAGCGCGCTCAAGGCGGCCGTCAGTCACTTCACGCGCTGCGCGGCGCTGGAACTGGCCGAGCACCGGATCCGCGTCAATGCGATCTCGCCGGGTGCGATCGTGACGCCGATCTTCCTGAAAGCGCTCGCCGTGCCGCCGGACCGCGAGTCCGAAGCGCTGGAACTGCTGCGACAGGTGTTCGCGAGCGCACTGCCGGCCGGTCGCGCCGGCGAGCCCGCCGACATCGCGGCCGCGGCGATGTTCCTCGCGAGCGACGAGGGCAGCTACGTCACCGGCCAGGACTGGGTCATCGACGGCGGGCTCACCGCGGGACTGTCGGCTGCGCAGCGTCGCCAGCAGGAGGCGATGATCGTCGGCCATCTCAAGTCGAAACTCACGATCTGACGGGACGCCAACCATGGCGATCATCGATTTCTTCGACCGAGGCTGGCGGATCAACCCGAAAGGAACCGCCTACCTGCAGGACGAACGCACTTTCAGCTTCGATGAAGTCGGCGAGCTGTCGTGCCGGATCGCCAACGCACTGCTCGCGGCGGGTTTCGGCCGGGAAACGAAAGGCGCGGTGTGGGCCGGCAACGACGTGACGGCGTGGACCTGCACGCTGGGGCTCTGGCGCGCCGGGATGTGCTGGATTCCGGTCGGCGCGCGCAACCCTGCCGCCGAGAACCTCTTCATCCTCGACGCCTTCGATTGCGAGATCCTGTTCTTCCAGCAGGAGTTCGCGCCCGTGGTCGCCAGCCTGCACGCCAAGCTGTCGAAAGTGAAGGCGTGGGTCTGCATCGACGGCGAGGCACCGGAGGTGCCGGGCGCGCGCGCGCTGCAGGCGTGGATCGCGGACCAGCCCGCCACGCGCCCGCGGGTGGAGTTCGAATTGGACGACATGGTGGTCCTTTCGGCCACTGGCGGCACCACCGGCGCGCCGAAGGGCGTGATGAACACCCATCGCAGCACGCAGACCTTCTGTGCGCACTTCATGATCGGCTGCCCGTACCCGGCGGACGTCACGCCGGTGAACCTCGCGGCAGCCCCGATCACCCATACGGCCGGCCTCCTCTCACTGCCCTGCACCGCACGTGGCGGCACGGTGGTGGTGCTGACCAAGCCGGACCCGGCGCAGCTGTTGGGATCGATCCAGCAACACCGCGTGACCGAGTTCTTCCTGCCGCCGACAGTCATATATCGGCTGCTGGACATCCCGGACCTGAAAAAGAAAGTGGACTTTTCGTCGCTCAAGTACTTTCTGTACGGGGCAGCGCCCATGTCGGTTGAAAAGCTCAAGCAGGCGATCGGCACGTTCGGACCAGTGATGATGGGCGGTTATGGCCAGACCGAGGCGCCGACGTCGATTTCCTTCCTGACGCCGGGCGAGCATTTCGTCGCGGGTCAGGTTGCCCCGGACGAGCGCCTGTCATCGGTCGGCCGGCCCAATACGCTGGTCCGCGTCGAGATCATGAGCGACGCCAACGAGATCCTGCCGCCGGGTGAAACCGGCGAGATCTGCGTCCGTGGCGACCTCGTGATGAAGGGCTACTACAAGGCGCCGGAGAAGACCGCCGAGACCATCGTCGACGGCTGGCTGCACACCGGCGACATCGGCCACCTTGATGCCGACGGCTACCTGCACATCACCGACCGCAAGAAGGACATGATCATCACCGGCGGGTTCAACGTGTACCCAAGCGAAGTCGAGCAGGTGATCTGGAGTCACCCGGCAGTGCAGGACTGCGCCGTGATCGGCGTGCCCGACCAGCACTGGGGTGAGGCCGTGACGGCGGTCGTCGAGCTCAATGCCGGACAGCGGGTGAGCCCGGATGAGCTCATCGCGCTGTGCAAGGACAGGCTGGGCTCGGTGAAGGCGCCGAAGTCCGTCGAGTTCGTCGACTCCCTGCCACGCAGCCCGGTCGGCAAGGTACTCAAGAAGGACCTGCGGGCGAAATACTGGCAGGGCGTCGACCGCAGGATCTGAATGCCGTTCTCCGGCGATCATCAAGGCACGCGTGAGATAATCCCATGACCCCTATCTATGTCGCCGGCATCGCCATGACGGTGTTCGGCCGTCATCCCGACCGCAGCCTCCACGATCTCGCCGGCGAGGCGCTGACGCGTGCGCTCGCCGACGCGGGCTGCACGACGCGCGATCTCGGTGTCGCCTACTACTCGGGCATCACCAATGGCCTGCTGCAGGGCCAGATCTCGATCCCGGGCCAGGTGGTCTTCAGCAAGATCGGCGTCGAAGGCATTCCCGTCTACAACATCGAGAACGCCTGCGCCTCGGGCAGCTCGTCGTTCAACCTCGCTGTGCAGAGCCTCAAGGCCGGTACCACCGACGTGGCGCTCGCCCTCGGCGCAGAGAAGATGAACATCCCGGACAAGACCAAGGCCCTCGCCATCTTCGAGGGCGGCTGGGACGTCTCGCAGGCCGACGAGAACGCCGCCACGTTGATGCAGCTCGGCGCCGGCATCACGCCGCCGCCCGGATCGGAGTCCGACCGGCCGTACAGCAAGTTCATGGCCATCTACGCGGCGATGTGCCGCTGGCACATGAAGACCTACGGCACCACTCAACGGCAGATCGCCGCGGTGTGTGCCAAGAATCACCAGCACTCCGTGCACAATCCCTGGTCGCAGTTCCGCAAGCCCTTCACGATCGAGGAAGTGCTCGCGGCGCCGCCCATCACCTACCCGCTCACGCTGCCGATGTGCGCGCCGCTCTCTGATGGCGCGGCGGCCGCCATCTTGTGCACCGAAGAAGGGTTGCAGCGCATCGGCGCCGACCGCAAGCGCTGCATCAAGGTGTCGGCCAGCGTCATCCGCAGCTTCACGCACCGGCCCATGGACGAACCCGAGAAGCACGTGAGCCGCCTGGCCGCGCTGCAGGCCTATGAGATGGCAGGCCTCGGCCCCGAGGACATGGACGTGGTCGAGGTGCACGACGCGTCGGCGATGGGCGAGATCATTCAGGCCGAGAACCTGGGGCTCGTACCCCTGGGCGGCGGCGGCCCGGCTGCTGAGCGCGGGGAGTTCACGCTCGGCGGGCGCATCCCGATTAACCCCTCGGGTGGCCTCGAGTCCAAAGGTCATCCGCTCGGCGCAACCGGCATCGGCCAGCTCTACGAGTTGGTTACGCAGCTGCGTGGCGAGGCCGGTGCACGCCAGGTCGAGGGCGCGCGCCACGCCATCCAGGAAAACGGCGGCGGGCTGCAGGGGATCGAGGAGGCCGCAGTCGCGGTTCACATCCTCAGCCGGTGAGCACGGGCGCGGAGCGGCGCTTCTCGTCTGAACGCTACCTTGCTAGGTAGCAATACGGTGGCAAAGCACTGAGCGCTGCACTTCACCAGGGGCCGTGCCGATTTCGGCCACAGGCGAAGCCCCTCGTGAGCGCATCGAATCCTCCCGCGACCCCAGGTCTGGACAAGTACAGCGCGCCGCAATGGCTCGGGGCGCGTGCCAACCGACGCTTCCACGTCATGGCCAAGCCCGCCGGTTTGGCTTGCAACCTCGACTGCGCGTACTGCTTCTGCCTCAGCAAGCGCACGCTGCCCGGCGGACCGGGCAGTGGTCACATGCCGGACGACGTCCTCGAGCGCTTCGTCAAGGACTACATCGACAGCATCACCGCCGACGAAGTCGTCTTCTCGTGGCAAGGCGGCGAGCCGACGCTGCTCGGACTCGGTTTCTTCGAGAAGGTGGTCGCGCTGCAGAAGAAGCATGCCAGGGCCGGTCAACGGATCGAGAACGATCTGCAGACCAACGGCACGCTGCTCGATGACGACTGGGCCCGGCTCCTCAAGCAACAGCGGTTCCTCGTCGGCCTGAGCATCGACGGTCCGCGCGAGATTCACGATCACTGCCGGATCACCAAGCACGCGGAACCAACGTTCGACCAGGTGTTCGCCGCGGCGAAGATGCTGCAGAAGCACGGCGTCCGCTTCAACACGCTGACCTGCGTCCACCGCTACAACGCCTCGCGGCCGCTCGATGTCTACCGCTTCCTGCGCCGCGAGATAGGCTCGACGTACATGCAGTTCATCCCGATCGTCGAGATCAAGGGATTCGAGAACATGGCTCCCGGGACATGGGATGAAGCGAGGTTGCCGATGCCCGGCGATCCGCGCTGCCACCCGGATCACCCCGACTCCGTGGTCACGCCCTGGTCCGTCGCCGCCGAGGAATACGGCCACTTTCTCTGCAGGATCTGGGACGAGTGGCAGGCGCGCGACGTGGGCAAGGTACTGGTCAACCTGTGCGAGACGCTGGTCGCGCAGCACATGGGGCTGCCGTCGCAGGTCTGCGTGCACAGCGAAATCTGCGGCAAAGGCGTCGCGCTGGAACACGACGGCGACGTGTACAGCTGCGACCACTACGTCTACCCGGAGTACCGGCTTGGCAACATCCGCCAGCAGCCCCTCGGCGACATGGTGTTCTCGCCGCGCCAGGTGAAGTTCGGCTACGCGAAATCGGAGACGTTGCCTGCTTACTGCAGACGGTGCGAGTTCCTCAGCGACTGCTGGGGCGAATGCCCCAAGAACCGTCTGCTACGTACACCCGACGGCGAGCCGGGATTGAACTATCTCTGCGCGGGGCTCAAGCGGTTCTTCGCGCACGCGGTGCCCACGGCGAAAAGAATAGCCGTTCGGCTTCGTGCCACAACGGCTCCTGCATGACGTGCAGTATCAGCGACTTGTCCCGTTCAGGCGAAAGTGAGCGCGCGGGAGGTCTGGCTGCTCAACGGCCTTCGGACTGTAGAGCCGAACGTCTGCTCTTGGTGCCCCTTGCCCAGCGACTGCTTGTGGCCGTTCTCTGCCTGCGGCCCCGACGCCACAAAGCAGCCGCTCGAGGAGCTGGGCGAAATGACCAGGATCTCCAGCGGCACAAACCTCTTTACGTGCCAGGTTCGGGGCTTGCCGGGCAGTGGGTAACAACGGCGGTGAAAACCTGTTACCGAGTTACCCAATTTCGAGCGTCCGTGCTCGTAAGTGCTTGAAAGTGGTGGGCCGTGTAGGACTCGAACCTACGACCTACTGATTAAGAGTCAGCAGCTCTACCAACTGAGCTAACGGCCCACGCGAAAGTGGGGTGGACGATGGGATTCGAACCCACGACCTCCTGGACCACAACCAGGAGCTCTAACCAGCTGAGCTACGTCCACCATCGTCCAACGGTGTTCATTCTACCGCGCCGCGTCTCGCGACGTTGGCGCGCCCGGCAGGACTCGAACCTGCGACCCTCGGCTTAGAAGGCCGATGCT
>ERZ1645186.143-NODE-143-length-10515-cov-8.877820_pt1 | contig 10515 bp, 9 predicted proteins | sample MGYA00575349_ERZ1645186 | MGnify/ENA primary metagenome ERZ1645186 (study PRJEB40839, sample SAMN11282943) | freshwater sediment metagenome | isolation source: river sediment | host: Sediment | place: India: Nawabganj, Kanpur | collected 2015-12-17 ...
CGCACCTTCGGGTTGTCGAAGGGCTTGTGCAGGTGGTTGAAGCGCGCCATGTACTGCAGCCCGTAGTTGCTGTACTTGGGCAGCTGGATGTTCGGGTCGGCCTTGGCGGCTTCGAAGAAGTCGAAACCGAGCGCCTCGATGATGTCGACTTCGCCCTTCTGCAGCGCGCTCAGCTGGGCCTGCGCATCGCGCAGTGCCAGGTTCCACTCGACCCGGTCGACATAGACGTGCTTGCCGCCGGTGGTGCCGCTGGGCGGCTCGCTGCGCGGCACGTACTTGGTGTTCTTCAGGTACACGGCCTTGTCGCCGGGCTTGAACTCGTCGCGCTTGAAGATGTATGGGCCGGAGCCGATGTGCTCCTCGATCTGCTTGAAGGCATCGGTCTCGGCGATGCGCTTGGGCATGATGAACGGTACGTTCGAGCTGGGCTTGCCCAGTGCCTCGATCATGAAGCCGTTGGCCTCGCCGAGGAAGATGCGGAAGGTGTCGGGCGTGGGCGAGTCCATCTTGGTGACGAACTGCATCAGCGCCGAACCCATCGCGTCGCGCTTGCCCCAGCGCTGCAGGCTGGCGATGACGTCCTCGCCGGTGACCGGCTTGCCGTCGTGGAACTCCAGGCCCTTGCGCAGCTTGAAGGTCCACAACCGCTTGTCGGGGCTCTCGGTCCAGCTCTCCACCATCTGCGGCTTGACCTTGCCGTTCTCGTCGGTGCCGAACAGCGTGTCGTAGATCATGTAGCCGTGGTTGCGGCTCATGTAGGCGGTGGTCCAGATCGGGTCGAGCACCGCCAGGTTCGAGTGCGGCACCACCTTCAACACGTTCTGCTGCGCCAGCACAGGCAGCGAGAGCAGCGACGCGCTGCACAGGGACGCAGCAAGCAGAGTGCGGCGGGCGATGGACTTCAGGGTCATGCAACTACCTCGAATGGATGGTGGTGGATCGGCAAGCACGATCGGTGCCAGTATGGCCCGCGCAGCCGGATAAGCGCCGCGGGCATGGACGACCGGAAGGATGCACCAGTTTGCGCACCGCAGCGCCAGCCGGGTCATGGGGGCTTTCCCCAATTGGGGGCTCGGCGCCGCAGCGTGGGGCGGCCTGGGTATAGTGAAGCGCGGCGGGCGCGACGGTCAGACACGCCTGCAGATCTGCGTTGTGTGGAGTGAAATCGATGGAAGCTGCAGCGCCGGTGGTGCTGGTGGGGGGAGGTCACGCGGCCGCCGCGTTTGCGAACAGCGTGCGCCGCGCCGGATACACCGGCCGGGTGCTGCTGGTCAGCGACGAGCCGGTGCCGCCGTACCACCGCCCACCGTTGTCAAAGAAGTACCTGGCCGACGGCTTGCCGGTGGAGCAGATCCTGATCCGCGCTGCCGCCTGGTACGAAGAACAGAAGATCGAGCTGCGCCTGGGCCGCCGTGTCGAGGCCATCGACCGGGCCACGCAGCGTGTCGTGCTCGACGACGGCGAGGCGCTGGCCTACAGCCGTCTGGTGCTGATGACCGGTGCCCGGCCGCGGCGCCTGCCTGCGGCCATCGGCGGCGATCTGCAGGGCGTGTTGCTGATGCGCAGCCTGGCCGATGCCGACGCGCTCGCGCCGCATCTGGTGGCCGGACGGCGCATGCTGGTCATCGGCGGTGGGTACATCGGGCTGGAGGCGGCCGCGGTGGCGGTGGGCAAGGGGTTGCACGTGACGCTGCTGGAGGCTGCGCCGCGCATCCTGCAACGCGTGGCGGCGCCGGCCACGTCGGACTACTTCCGTGCGCTGCACCGCGAGCGCGGCGTCGACTTGCGCGAGGGCCTGTCGCTGCGCCGCCTGCTGGCCGACGGCGGGCGTGTCTGCGGGGCCGAGCTGGACGATGGCAGCCACCTCGACGCCGACGTGGTGCTGGTCGGCATCGGCGTGCAGCCGAATGTCGAGCTGGCCGAAGCCGCCGGCCTGCGCCTGGACAACGGCATCGTCGTCGACGCGCTGTGCCAGACCTCCGACCCGGCAATCCTGGCCGCGGGCGATTGCTGCAGCTTCGAGTACCGCGGCGGGCGCATCCGGCTGGAATCGGTGCAGAACGCCAACGACCAGGCGGCCAGCGCCGCGCACACCGTGGCCGGCCAGCCCAAGCCCTATGCGGCCTCGCCGTGGTTCTGGTCCGACCAGTACGACTGCAAGCTGCAGATTGCCGGGCTGAACACGGGCTACGACGATGTCGTCGTGCGCCCCGGCAAGACACCGCGCAGTCAGTCCGTCTGGTACTACCGTGGTGACCAGTTGCTGGCCGTGGACGCGATGAGCGATCCGGCGGCCTATGTCACGGCGAAGAAGCTGCTCGAACGCGGCGCCAGCGTGCCCAAGGCTTCGGCGGCCGACCCGGCCTCGGAGTTCAAGACCTGGATGCTCTGAACCGCTCGAGCCAAGACGCCGATGAGCACGCCCGAGCAAGAGCGGCTGCGGCAGGGCCTGCAGGCGCTGGCCCCGCAGATCCATGCGCAGGGCAGGGCGATCGAGGGGCTGCAACGGCTGTCGGGCGGTGCGAGCCAGGAAAGCTGGTCCTTCGACCTGCGCCTGGACGGCGACGAACGGCTGCCGCTGATCCTGCGCCGGGCGCCGGCCGGTGCCACGGTGCGCGGTGCCGGGCATGCCACGCTGGCGCAGCAGGCTGAGTTGCAGACGCTGGCCGCCGCGGCCGGCGTGCCGGTGCCCGCCGTCGTGCTGCTGTTGCAGCCGGGCCAGGGTCTGGGCGAGGGTTACCTGATGCAGCGCGTGGAAGGCGAGACGCTGGGCCGGCGCATCGTCGGCGACGCGCGTCTGGCGTCCGCGCGCCAAGGCCTGGCGCGGCAGTGCGGCCTGGCGCTGGCGCGCATCCATCGCATGCCCCTGGCGGCGCTGCCGCGGCTGCGCCGCGCGCCGGCGGCCGACGAGCTGGCGCACTACGAGCGGCAGCACCGCGCCCACGGTCTGCACAAGCCGGTGTTCGAGCTGGCGCTGCACTGGCTGAAGACGCATGCGCCTGCCGGTGACGTGGCGCTGGTGCCGGTGCACGGCGACTTCCGCAACGGCAACCTGATGGTCGGCGAAGACGGCCTGCGCGCGGTGCTCGACTGGGAGCTGGCGCACCTGGGCGACCCGATGGAAGACCTGGGCTGGCTGTGCGTCAACAGCTGGCGCTTCGGCCGGCACGACCTGCCGGTGGGCGGCTTCGGCACGCGCGAGCAGCTCTTCGCCGGCTATGCCGAAGGCGGCGGCTGCGTGGATGCGGCGCGCGTGCACTACTGGGAGGTGCTGGGCACGCTGAAGTGGGGCGTGATCTGCCAGTCGATGGCCCATGCCTACCTGAGCGGCGCGGAGCGCAATCTCGAACGCGCGGCGATCGGCCGGCGCGCCTCCGAGGCCGAGATTGACCTGCTGGTGCTGCTCGCACCTCGCGCGCCGGAGGCGGCCTGATGCACCAGCGACCCGACCCCGACGACCTGCTCGAAGCAGTGGCCCAGTACCTGCGTGAGCAGGCGCTGCCGGAGTTGTCGGGGCACACCGCCTACCTGGCGCGGGTCGCGGCCAACGCGCTGGACATCGTGCGGCGCCAGCTGAAGCAGGCGCCGCAGGCCGACGCCGCCGAGCTGCAGCGACTTCGCCAGCTGCTGCGCAGCGACGACGGACTGGCGGAACTGAACCGACGCTTGTGCGAGCGCATTGCGGCGGGCGAGATCGGCCTGCACACCCCCGGCCTGGTCGAGCACTTGTGGCAGACCACGCTGGCCACCCTGGCGGTGGACCAGCCGGGATACGACAGCTATCGCCGCGAAGTCGGCACGGCGACAGGCACCTCCAAGGAGACAGGATCATGAGAACGGGCGTCTTCAACTTTCTCGCGCAGGAGCGGGTGCATTTCGGGCTCGGCGCGGCCCACGGCATTGCCGCCGAGGTGGCGCAGCGCGGCGCGCAGCGCCTCTTCGTCGTCACCAGCCGCTCGCTCAACCGCAAGACGGCAGCCGTGAAGGATGCGCTGGCGCCTGTGCAGGACAAGGTGGTCGGGCTGTTCGACGAGTGCATCGAGCACACGCCGCGCGACACCGTGCTCGCGCTGACACGCCAGCTGCGGCAGACGCAGGCCGACCTGATCGTGAGCATCGGCGGCGGCACGGTCATCGACACGGTGAAGGTGGCGCTGGTCTGCCTGGCCGAGAACGTCGACGACGTCGATGCGATGAGCCAGTGGCACATGCGCGTGGCGCCCGACGGCACGCGCGTCACGCCGCAGCCTCGCATGCCACCGTGCCGGCAGATCGCGGTGCCGACCACGCTGTCGGGGGCCGAGTTCAGCGACCTGGGTGGCTGCACCGACACGCGCAACGGCACCAAGCAGGGTTACACCGGTACCTGGATCGGCGCCGCGGCGGTGATCCTCGACCCGCGCATCACCGTGCACACGCCCGAGCGGCTGTGGCTGTCCACCGGCGTGCGCGCGCTGGACCATGCGGTGGAGTCGCTGTGCTCGATCAATGCGCAGCCGCTGATCGACGCCACCAGCGTGCGCGCGCTGGCACTGCTGGGCCGCGCGTTGACGCGCTACGCCACCGACCCGCAGGATCTGGATGCGCGGCTGGATGCGCAGATGGGCGCCTGGCTGGCGTCGATGGGCATCCGCCGCACCGAGTATGGCGCCAGCCACGGCCTGGGCCACGCGCTGGGTGCCGACTCGGGCGTGCCGCACGGCATCACCTCTTGCGTGCTGCTGCCCACCGTGATGCGCTGGAACGCCACGGTTTGCGCGCCGCAATTGGCCGAAGTCGCCGCCGCGCTGGGCGATGCCTCGAAGCCGGCGGCCGACCAGGTGGAGGCATTGATTGCCCGTCTGGGCTTGCCCACGCGCATCGGCCAGCTCGGCATCGCTCGCAGCCGGCTGCCGGTTCTGGCCGAGAAGGGACTGGCCATCCCCTGGGTACGCACCAACCCGCGCAAGATCGAGCGCGCCGAGCAGTTGGTCGAGATCCTCGAGGCCGCCTGGTGAGCACGAAGCTCGAACTGGACGACGTGCGCGCCGCCGCCGAGCGGCTGCGCGGCCAGGTGGTGGACACGCCCTGCCTGCACTCGCGCACGCTGTCCGCGATGTGTGGCTGCGACGTGTACCTGAAGTTCGAGAACCACCAGTTCACCGCATCCTTCAAGGAGCGCGGCGCGCTCAACAAGATGGCGCAGTTGTCGTCCGAGGAGCGGGCGCGCGGGGTACTGGCGGTGTCGGCCGGCAATCATGCGCAGGGCGTGGCCTACCACGCGCAGCGCATGGGCGTGCCGGCCACCATCGTGATGCCGCGGTTCGCGCCCGCGGTGAAGGTGGAGAACACGCGCCGCTTCGGCGCCGAGGTGGTGCTGGCCGGCGACACTTTCGACGACGCGCGGCTGCACGGCCTTGCGCTGGTGCGCGAGCGCGGCCTGACACTGGTGCACCCCTACGACGACTACGCGGTCATGGCCGGGCAGGGCACGATCGCGCTGGAGATGCTGGCCGCGCAGCCGGCCATCGACACGCTGGTCGTCGCGGTGGGCGGTGGCGGCCTGATTTGCGGCATGGCCACCGCGGCCCGTGCGCTGCAACCCGGCATCCGCATCTACGGTGTGCAGACCGAGCGCTTCCCGCCGGTGTGGGCCGCGCTGCATGGCCAGGCGCGCGAATGCGGCCAGGCCACCATCGCCGACGGCATCGCCGTGAAGTCGCCCGGCGCGCTGACGCTACCGCTGATCCGCGAGCGCGTCGACGACGTGCTGCTGGTCGACGAGGATGACATCGAGCAGGGCATCCTGCTGCTGCTGGAGATCGAGAAGACGGTGGTCGAAGGCGCCGGCGCGGTGGGGCTGGCGGCGCTGCTGAAGCACCGCGAGCGTTTCGCAGGGCGGCGCGTGGGCCTGGTGCTGTGCGGCGGCAACATCGAGCCGCTGGTGCTCGCCGAGATCATCCAGCGAGGCATGGTCAAGTCGGGCCGGCTGGTGCGCCTGCGCTTCGATGTGCGCGACGTGCCCGGGTCGCTGGCCGAGGTGGCGGCGGCGCTGGGACAGCTCGGCGCCAACATCGACGAGGTGCAGCACCAGCGTGCCTTCACCACGCTGTCGGTGGAGCGCGCGCAGATCGACGTGGTGGTGCAGACGCGCGGCGATGCCCACGTGGCGCAGATGCTGGGTGCGCTGCGTGCCCAAGGCTACGGCGTCGAGCGCATCGGCTGAACGAGGAAGCGTCATGAACCAAGCGGTCACGCGGCGCGACATCGCTGCCAACGGCATCACGTTGCACATCGCCGAAGCGGGCAGCGGGCCGCTGGTGCTGCTGTGCCACGGCTGGCCGGAGCTGGGCTATTCCTGGCGCCACCAGATGGCGCCGCTGGCGCAGGCCGGCTACCACGTCGTGGCACCCGACATGCGCGGCTACGGCGGCAGCTCGGCGCCGCAAGCGATCGAGGACTACGCGATCACCGACCTGGTCGGCGACATGGTGGCGCTGGTCGCCGCGCTGGGCGAAACGCGCGCGGCGGTGGTCGGCCACGACTGGGGCGCGATGGTGGCCTGGAGCTGTGCGCTGATGCGGCCGGACCTGTTCCATGCGGTGGCGGCGCTGAGCGTGCCGTTTCGACCGCGTCATCCCGGCACGCCGCCGCTGGCGCTGCTGCGCGCCGACGGCCGCGAGAGCTTCTACTGGTTCTACTTCAACCGCGAAGGCGCGCCCGAGGCCGAGTTCGAACGCGACATTCCGTCGGCGCTGCGCCGCCTGCTGGTGCACAGCGCCGGCGACGCACCGGACGGCGGCGCCCTCGGCCTGATGGTCGCGCCCGGCGGCGGCTTTCTCGACGGCCGCGAGGACCCCGGCGAACGTCTGCCGGCGTGGCTGAGCGCAGCCGACATCGAGGTCTATGCACGGGCCTTCCGCAAGAGCGGCTTTCGCGGCGGATTCAACTGGTACCGCAACCTGGACCGCAACTGGGTGCTGACCGCGCCGTTGCAGGGCGCGAAGGTCCGGCCGCCGGCGCTGTTCATCGCCGGCACGCGCGACGGTGTCGTCGCGTCGAAGATGGGCCGCAAGCACCTGGAGCAGATGGACGAGCATGTGCCGCAGCTGCGCGCCAAGCTGCTGATCGACGGCGGCGGCCACTGGATCCAGCAGGAGCGGCCGGCCGAGGTCAACGACGCGCTGTTGCGCTTCCTGCAACAGGAATACCCGGCGGTATCGGACGTGATTGGTTCGTGCCCGGACGCCGGCGCGGGCCGGTGCTGATAGCCTACCCGTTGAGACTCAGGAGATTGTCCGCATGTTCGATCGTTCCCTTGCATGGCGCCTGCCGGCGGCCGCGTTGAGCGCGGCCTGCTTCGCCACTCTCGCTCAGGCCCAGGCGCCAGGGCCCCGTTCCTTCTTCTCGGTGTCGCCGGTGTTCGAGGAAGCCGACCTCGACAGTGGCGGCGACTTCCGTGTCGGCGGTGTGATTCTTCGTGGCGGCACCTCCACCGGCTTCGGCGAGGGCAACCGGATCGGCGTGACGCTGAACTACGACTACCTCGACTATTCCTTCGACGACCCGGTGGCCTTCGGCGGCGTGGCGCCGTGGAAGGTGCTGCAGCGCTACGGCTTCGGCGTGCCGCTGTCCTTTGCCCTGGAGGACGGCTGGAGTGTGGGCGTGTCGCCGCAGATGGACTGGTTCCGCGAGAATGGCGCCCAGACCAGCGACGCGCTGGTGTGGGGCGCCACCTTCACTGCACTGAAGCGCTTCGAGGGCGGCAACGTGCTCGGGCTGGGACTGGCGGCGTTCTCCGGCATCGAGCAGAACAAGTTCTTCCCGTTCCCGATCGTCAACTGGCGGTTCAGCCCGCGCTGGCGCTTGGTCAATCCGCTGGCCGCAGGCCCGACCGGGCCGGCGGGTCTGGAGCTGGACTACCTGGCCGATGGTGGCTGGTCCATCGGTGTGGGCGCGGCCTGGCGCAGTGCCCGCTATCGCCTCAGCCAGAACGGGCCGGTCCCGAACGGCATCGGCGAGATCTCGGGCGCGCCCATCTTCCTGCGCGTGTCGCGCGATTTCGAGAGGGCGCTCACGCTCAACCTCTATGCGGGCGTGGTGGCCGGCGGGCAGATCCGCATCGAAGACCCCAACGGCCAGAAGATCGCCGAAGAGGACTTCGACATCTCGCCCATCCTCGGTGCCAACCTGACGTTCCGCTTCTAGGAGGCCGTCGGCCCGACGGCCTTCAGGCGGCCGTTTCCGCGGTGTCCAGCACCACCCGGCCGATCACGCGCCCGGCCTCCAGGTCGCGCAGCGCCTGCTCGGCCTGGGCCAGCGGCCGCACCTGCACGGCGGGTAGCTTGAGCTTGCCCTCGCGCACCAATTGCACCAGCTCGCGGATCTGTGCGGTGGTGCCCGTGTTCGAGCCGCGCAAAGACACCTCACGCGACGCCAACGCAGGCAGCGGCACCGGCAGCGCGCCGCCGAACAGGCCGACGACCACCATCTGCCCACCCTTCAGCAGCGCCGGCAGTGCCAGTTGCGCCGTGGCCGGCATGCCCACGAAGTCGACCATGTGGCTGAGGCCCCCGCCGGAGATGCGCAACAGTTCGGCCGGACCGGGTGTGGCCTTCAGGTTCACCGTGGCCGCGGTGCCGATTGCGCGCGCGGCGTCGAGCTTCGTATCGTCGATGTCGCAGGCGATTACCCGCTCGTGGCCGAGCGCCTTCAGCACCGACAGCGCCATCAGGCCCACGCCGCCACAGCCCAGCACCGCGACCCAATCGTCGACGCCAAGCGGCCCGAACTTGCTCACTGCCGAGTAGGCCGTGACGCCGCCACAGGCCAGTACTGCGGTGGTGGCCGGATCCAGCCCCTCGACATCGACCAGGTAGCGTGCATGCGGCACCAGCAGGTGCGTGGCGAAACCGCCGGGCGTGGCCACGCCCATCGAGCGCATCTGGTTGCACAGGTTGTCGCGGCCGGCCTTGCAGAAGCGGCACTGGCCGCAGCCGATCCACGGGTTGACCAGCACCTGCCGCCCGAGTCCGACGCCCTGAACGTTGGCGCCCACCGCCTGCACGACGCCGATGGGCTCGTGTCCCGGCGTCAGCGGCAGCTTCGTGCCGCGGTCGGCCAGCTTCAGCATGTTGCCGCCGCCCAGGTCGAACCCGCCGTCGCGGATGTGCACGTCGGAGTGGCACACGCCGCAGTGGCTCAGGCGCACCAGCACCTCGTCCGGGCCCGGTTGCGGGTTGTCGCGCAGACGCTGCTGTAGCGGTCGGCCCCATTCGGTGATGTCCCAGCTCTTCATGGTTGCCTCCTGGTGGTGGGGTGATTGACGGCCCCGGCGGGGCTCACTAGCATGTGTCGCAAATCCGAATCAACGTTCATGTTCAGCGCGATGCAGACAACGGTCAGGCCAGCGAAGGGTGTGCACGTCGCCAAGCAGTCGCGCAGCCAGCTGAAGCACCAGGCACTGCTGCAGGCCGGTCGCCGCCTGCTGCAGACGCAGGACCTGGCGGCGATCTCGGTGGCCCAGCTGACGCGCGAGGCCGGCATGGCGGTGGGTTCGTTCTACTCGCGCTTCGCCGACAAGGACGCCTGGTTCGCCGAACTGCTTCGCGTCACCGGCGAGGCCGTGCTGCTCGACACGCAGGCACTGCTGGCCGACACACGCTGGCGGCGTGCCAGCGATGCGCGCAAGGTGGCGCTGATCGTGCAACACGTGGTCGAGATCCACCGCATGCACCGCGGCATCTTCCGCGCCGCGCACTACGACGCGGCGCGCTCGGCCCGCTACTGGCCGCAGCTGCACGCCTACGGCCGGCGCATCGGTGACGAGGTATGCCGCGCTCTGGCGACGCATATGCGGCGCGTGCCAACGACGCAGCGCCGGCTGCGCGTGGGCATCGCGCTGCAGTTGGTGTTCGGCACGCTGGTCAACGCGGTGCTGCACGACCCGGGCCCGATCGCCTTGAACGACCCGCGCATGGAACGCGAATTGGCACGCACCTTCCTGCACTGCGTCGGCCTCGACTGAAGCCTTGGCGGCGGGCCTTCAGCCCGGAATGCGCACCTGCAGGTCGCTGATGCCGCGCACGAAGTTCGATAGCAGCCGCTTCGGCTCGCTGGTGACCTCGATCACCGGGAAGCGCTTCAGGATCTCTTCCCAGAGTATCTTCAGCTGCAGCTCGGCCAGGCGGTTGCCCACGCAGCGGTGGATGCCGAAGCCGAAGCTCAGATGCTGGCGTGGCCGCGGCCGGTCGATGATCAAGGCCTCCGGGTTGTCGATGACCTCTTCGTCGCGGTTGCCCGACAGGTACCACATCACGACCTTGTCGCCCTTGAGGATCTTCTTGCCTCCGAGCTCGACGTCGCGCAGCGCGGTGCGGCGCATCATGGCGATGCCGCCGCAAGCCGCGCTGTCGCCGCTCGGGCGGTCCCACTCGATGTCGGCCAGCCGGTTGTACAGCGTGCGCTCGGGGTAGCGTTCGCGCAGCCGGCCGCACACGACGGCCACGGTTTCATCGGCGGCGAGGAATCGTGCGG
>ERZ1645186.144-NODE-144-length-10471-cov-9.851671_pt1 | contig 10471 bp, 10 predicted proteins | sample MGYA00575349_ERZ1645186 | MGnify/ENA primary metagenome ERZ1645186 (study PRJEB40839, sample SAMN11282943) | freshwater sediment metagenome | isolation source: river sediment | host: Sediment | place: India: Nawabganj, Kanpur | collected 2015-12-17 ...
ACTTCGCCGGCGGCGCGCGCGCGCTGCAGGCGGTGGTGGGCGGCAGCGCCGACGTGGTGTCGGGCGCCTTCGAGCACACGGTGAACATGCAGTTCAAGGGTCAGCCGATGCGCGCCTTCGTGCTGCAGGGCCGGGCGCCGCAGATCGTGCTGGGCGTCAATCCGAAGACCCTGCCCGGCTACAAGACCATTGCCGACCTGAAGGGCAAGAAGGTCGGCGTCACCGCGCCGGGCAGCTCGACCAACGTGATGGTCAACTTCATCCTGGCCAAGGCCGGCCTGAAGCCGGCGGACGTGTCGATCGTCGGCGTGGGTGCGGGCAACGGTGCGGTGGCCGCGATGCGCGCCGGGCAGATCGACGCGATCAGCAACCTCGACCCGGTGATCACGCTGCTGGCGCGCTCGGGCGACCTGAAGATCGTCTCCGACACGCGCATCGTGGCCGAATCGGACAAGGTCTTCGGCGGGCCGATGCCGGCCGGCTGCCTGTATGCGCCGCAGCCCTTCATCGACAAGAACCCCAACACCGTGCAGGCGCTGACCAACGCCATCGTGCGCGCCAACAAGTGGATCCAGACCGCCGGCCCGAGCGACGTGATCAAGACCGTGCCCGAGAGCTTCCTGCTCGGCGACCGCGCGGTCTATATCGACGCCTTCCTGGCGGCCCGGGGCGCGCTGTCGCCCGACGGTTTGATCCCCGAGGCCGGGCCCGAGACCGCCTTCCGCGCGCTGGCCAGCATCGACCCGGAGATCGCCAAGGCCAAGCTGGACCTGAAGGCGGTGTACACCAACGACTTCGTCAAGAAGGCCAACGCCAAGCACCCTAAGGGTTGATGCCGCCATGACCGGCGCCCAAGTCATCGTCCTGGCCATGCCGGTGTTCCTGCTGGCCATCGCGGCCGAGTTCGCCATCGGCCTGGCCCGCGGTCGTAACACCTACCGGCTGAACGACGCGCTCGGCAGCCTGGGCCTGGGCGTGATGAGCCAGGTGGCCGATGCGTTCGGCACCCTGCTCAAAGTGGCGATCTACACCTGGGTGTTCCAGCATGTGGCGCTGTTCGAGCTGTCGGCCTCGTCTGTGTGGGTGTGGATCGGTGCGCTGCTCGGCTACGACTTCTGCTACTACTGGCTGCACCGCGCCGGCCACCGCGTGGGCGTGCTGTGGGCCGCGCACGTGGTGCACCACCAGAGCGAGGACTACAACCTGAGCACCGCGCTGCGCCAGACCAGCAGCGGCTTCCTGCTGGGCTGGATCTTCTACCTGCCGCTGGCGGTGGCGGGGGTGCCGCCGCTGGTCTTCGGCGTGGTGGCGCTGATCGACCTGCTGTATCAGTTCTGGGTGCACACGCAGCAGGTGGGCAAACTGGGCTGGTTCGACCGCTGGTTCTGCAGCCCCAGCAACCACCGCGCGCACCATGGCGTGAACGACCGCTATCTGGACAAGAACTACGGCGGCATCCTGATCCTGTGGGACCGCCTGTTCGGCACCTTCGTCGAGGAGGACGATGCCGACCCCGTGGTCTACGGCACGCGCGCGCCGCTGCGCAGCTTCAACCCGCTATGGGCCAACCTGCAGGTCTATCGCGACCTGTGGCTCGACAGCTGGCGTGCCCGGTCGTGGGCCGACAAGCTGCGCGTGTGGCTCAAGCCGCCGGGCTGGCGGCCCGCCGACGTGGCCGCACGCTGGCCCAAGCCGGCCTTCGATATCACCCGGGTGCAGCGCTACGACCCGCCAACGTCGGCCTGGGCGGCGTGGCTGGCGGCGGCCCTGTTCGTGGCCGTGCTGCTGGGGCTGGGGCTGTTCCTGTGGCATGTGCACACGCTGACTCTGGCCCAGCAGCTGGCCGGCAGCGTGGCGCTGGTGGCGGCACTGTGGGCCATCGGCGCGCTGACGCAGTGGCGCGGCGCCGCACGCAGTGCGGGCGCGGTGGCCGCCGGCCAATGAGCACGCCGGCGCTGGAGCTGCAGGGCATTTCCTGCACCTTCGTCAGCCGTGACGACCCCGGCCAGCGTTACACCGCGGTGCGCGACGTGACGCTCACCGTCGGCGACGGCGAGTTCGTCTCGGTGGTGGGGCCCACCGGCTGCGGCAAGAGCACACTGCTCAACGTCGGCGCCGGGCTGCTGGCGCCCAGCAGCGGTACGGTGCATGTGTTCGGCCAGCCGCTGCAGGGCATCAACCAGCGTGCCGGCTACATGTTCCAGACCGAGAGCCTGATGCCGTGGCGCACCGCGCTGCGCAACGTCATGGCCGGGCTGGAGTTCCGCGGCCTGGCCGAGGCCGAGGCGCGCCGTCAGGCCGAGGACTGGCTGAAGCGCGTGGGCCTGGGCGGCTTCGGCGACCGCTATCCGCACCAGCTCTCCGGCGGCATGCGCAAGCGCACCAGCCTGGCCCAGACGCTGGCGCTGGACCCGGACATCATCCTGATGGACGAGCCCTTCTCGGCGCTGGACATCCAGACGCGGCAGCTGATGGAGAACGAGGTGCTGGAGCTTTGGGCCGGCGACGAGCGCCGGGCCGCCCCAAGCTCGTCGCGCGCCCCCCTCGGGGGGGTGGCCCCGCAGGGGCCGGGGGGCAAGGGCCGGAAGGCGGTGCTGTTCATCACCCACGACCTGGACGAGGCCATCGCGATGAGCGACCGCGTGGTGGTGCTGTCGGCGGGGCCGGCCTCGCACCCGATCGGCGAATTCGCGATCGACCTGCCCCGCCCGCGCGACGTGGCGGAGGTGCGCACGCAACCGCGCTTCATCGAGCTGCACCAGGCCATCTGGGACGTGCTGCGCGAAGAGGTGCTGAAGGGTTACCGGCAGCAACTCGCCGCTTGAGGCCGAGTGCCCCCTACGCGCTTCGCGCGCCCCCTCAAGGGGGCACCGCCTGCGGCCCGGCGAAGCCGGTTCCGCGGCGGTCGCTGGCTGCGACCGTGGCATGCGTGGTGGGTCGCGCGAAGCGCCCTTGAGCCACCGAGGTACCGCCACCGGCCATCGGCAGACGGCGGCGGCCGGCGGCGGTGCCGGGCGAACCGGCACCGCTCGCCACGGAAGTTCAGCGCCGGCCTGTCGCGGCCTTGCGTGCCAGGAATTCACCCATCTTCGCCTGCGGCTCGCCGGTGGCGTAGGCCAGCGCGAATTCGTCGATGCTGTCGCGCACCGCCTGCGCCAGCGGCACCGTCTGCCAGTGGCGTAGCAAACGCTTCTGCTGGCGCAGTGCCTGCGGCGGCAGCGCGGCCAGGGCCTGCGCACGGTGGGCGACCCGCTCGTCCAACGCGCCGACCGCACAACGCTCGTGCACCAGGCCCCAGGCCTCGGCACGCTCGGCATCGATGGTCTCGCAGCACAGCAGCAGCCAGTCGGCGCGGGCCTGACCCAGCAGCCGCGGCAGCAAGGCCGCATGGATCACCGAGGGAATGCCGACCTTGACCTCGGGCATGCCGAACCTGGCGCTGTCGTCGGCCAGGCGCAGGTCGCAGGCCAGCGCCACTTCCAGCCCGCCGCCCAGGCACCAGCCGCTCAGACGGGCGATCACCGGCACTGGCACCTGCGCCACGGCGTCGCACAGGCCGGCCAGCCGCGCGATGAAGGTGGCCGCGGTGGCCGGCGTCAGCGTAGCCATCTCGCCGATGTCGGCCCCGCCGATGAAGGCCTGCTCGCCGCTGCCGCGCAGCACCAGCACGCGCAGCACCGGGCTGGCCGAAAGCGCTCGCAGCGCGTCGCACAGATCGGCGATGGCGGGGCTGCCGATGATGTTCAGCCGGCCGGCCGCGGCGAGCTGCAGCGTGCCGATCCCGGCTTCGTCGAGCGTGGCCAGCGCATGCTTCGAATCGTGGACGGTGCGCATCGGGTCTCCTCGCGGTCGGCTTGCGGTGGCTGCATTCTGCGGCGCGAGGCGGCGGCTACCATCGGAGCCGGTTCCCAGGAGAGTGCCCATGCCCCCCGAAGTGCCTGCCGGCTTCGTGCCACTGCGGCTGCGCCCCAACCCCTACATCGACGCCTGCGGCCCGCTGTACGGGCGACGCGAGGGCGAAGCGCTGTGCCTCGGGCTGCGCGTCGAACGCCGCCACTGCAACCCCGGCGGCAGCTGCCATGGCGGCATGCTGGGCACGCTGGCCGACATGCTGCTGGTGCTGGGTTCGGGCGCGCAGACCGGCCTGTCGCGCTACATGGTCACCGTCAACCTGAGTTGCGACTTCATCGCGCCCGCCCCCGAGGGCGCGTGGATCGAAGGCCGCCTGCAGGTGCTGCGCAGCACGCGCCATCTGGTGTTCTGCCAGGGCCGGCTCGAGGCCGATGGTGCGCTGGTGCTGCGGATGAGTGGCATCGCCAAGCCCAGTGGCGAGCACGAAGTCACCTTCACGCTGGCGCACTACCTGGGGGAAGTGGTCGCCTGAGGGACCGCGGGCCGCTCGTCGCGGACCTTCCTCGCCGGCCCTACCGCCGCTCGTCGCAGAGCTCCTCGCCGGCCCCATCGCCGCTCGTCGCAGAGCTCCTCGCCGGCTTGAGGCGTGACGGCGTGCGCAGGCACGCCGTCACGTCCTCAAGCCGTCCCGCCGACTGTCAGGCGGTCGATGCGCAGCGTCGGCTGGCCGACGCCCACCGGCACGCTCTGGCCATCCTTGCCGCACACGCCCACGCCGGTGTCCAGCTCCAGGTCGTTGCCGATCATGCTGACGCGCGTCATCGCCTCCGGGCCGTTGCCGATCAGCGTGGCACCCTTCACCGGGTAGGCGATCTTTCCGTTCTCCACCCAGAAGGCCTCGCTGGCCGAGAACACGAACTTGCCGCTGGTGATGTCCACCTGCCCGCCGCCGAAGTTGGTGGCATACAGGCCGCGCTTCATGCTGGCGATGATCTCTTCCTTGCTCAGCTTGCCCGCCAGCATGTAGGTGTTGGTCATGCGCGGCATCGGCACGTGCGCATAGCTTTCGCGGCGGCCGTTGCCGGTGGGCTTGACACCCATCAGCCGCGCGTTCATCGCGTCCTGGATGTAGCCCTTGAGGATGCCGTCCTCGATCAGCACGTTGCGCTGCGTGGCGTGGCCCTCGTCGTCGACGTTGAGCGAGCCGCGGCGGTCGGCGATGGTGCCGTCGTCGAGCACGGTCACGCCCCTGGCCGCGACGCGCTGGCCGATGCGCCCGGCGAAGGTGGAAGAGCCCTTGCGGTTGAAGTCGCCCTCCAGGCCGTGGCCAACCGCCTCGTGCAGCAGCACGCCGGGCCAGCCGGGCCCGAGCACCACGGCCATCTCGCCGGCTGGTGCGGGGCGCGCTTCCAGGTTGGTCAACGCGGCATTCACCGCCTGGTCCACGTAGGCCTTGAGCAGCTCGTCGCGGAAGTAGCCCAGGCCGTAGCGGCCGCCGCCGCCGCCGGTGCCGACCTCGCGCCGGCCGTTCTGCTCGGCGATGACGGTTACCGAGAGGCGCACCAGCGGGCGCACGTCGGCGGCGCGCGTGCCGTCGGCACGGGCCACGAGCACCACGTCGTACTCCGCCGCCAGCCCGGCCATGACCTGCACCACACGCGGGTCCTTGGCCCGGGCCAGCTGCTCCACGCGCTCCAGCAGCGCCACCTTCTGCACGCTGTCCAGCGTGGCGATCGGGTCGGTGGGTGCGTAGAGCACGCGGCTGCCGGCCACGCGCGGCCTGCCCGCCACCTTGACACGCCTGTGCTGGCCGGCCGCGCCGATGGTGCGCACGGTGCGCGCCGCGTCCAGCAGCGCAGCCTCCGACAGCTCGTCCGAATAGGCGAACGCCGTCTTCTCGCCGGCCACCGCGCGCACGCCCACGCCCTGGTCGATGCTGAAGCTGCCGCTCTTGACGATGCCCTCCTCCAGGCTCCAGCCCTCGTGCCGGGTGCTCTGGAAGTACAGGTCGGCATCGTCGATGCGGTGCTCGGCGATCGTCGCCAAGGCGCGCGACAGCGCCGGTTCGTCCAGGCCGAAGGGTTCGAGCAGCACCTTCTGCGCAATGGCCATGCGTTCGAGCGTCGGTTCGCGGCTGATCATGCAAGCGTCCTCGGTCAGTTCGCACGCATTCTAGAAGTGGCTCGGCGGGCGTCGCGCGGGCGGGGGCATGGGCCGGCTTCAGCCAGCGTCGCGCAGCCGCAGTGCAGCCTGGTACAGCGCATTGCGCGGGCCGGCGCCCAGTTCGGCCGCCAGGCCCACCGCCTGCTTCAGCGGCAGCTCGCGCAGCAGCAGTTGCAGCATCCGCTGCGCCTCGGCGGGCAAGGCATCGCCGGCGGCCGCGGCAGGCGGCGCGGCGGCATGCAGCACCAGCACGAACTCGCCGCGCAGGCGCTGCGGGTCGGCCGCCAGCCAGCCGGGAAGCGCCGCCGCCGGCAGCGTGTGCACCGTCTCGAACTGCTTGGTCAATTCGCGGCACAGCGTCAGCGGCCGGTCGGGCAGCAGGGCCGCCAGCTCCTGCGCCAGCGTCGCGATGCGGTGCGGCGCTTCGAAGAGCAGCTGCGTCTGCGGCGACGCGGCCAACCCGCGCAGCGCCGACGCCCGATCGGCGCCCTTGGCCGGCAGAAAACCCACGCAGACGAAGCCGCTGCCTCGCGCGTCGCCGGCCACGCTGAGCGCCGCCAACGCGCTGCTGGGACCGGGCACCGGCACCACGCGATGGCCGGCGCCGGCCACGGTGGCCACCAGGCGCGCGCCCGGGTCGGATACGGCCGGCGTACCGGCATCGCTGACGTAGGCCACGCGCTGTCCCTGGCCCAGGCGCTGCAGCACCTGCGCCGCGGCCTCGGCCTCATTGTGCTGGTGCACGGCCAGCAGCGGCTTGTCCAGGCCGACGTGGCGCAGCAGCCCGGCGCTGACGCGCTTGTCTTCGCAGGCCACGGCGTCGACCGTCGCCAGCACGTGCACGGCACGCAGCGTCAGGTCGGCCAGGTTGCCGATCGGGGTGGCCACGACGTAGAGCGCACCTGCGGGATACTGCTGCGCGCCTGCGGCCTCGGCGGCGGCGCGTTGCAGGAGGACAGAGTCGATGGTCAAGGCAGCGGGCCGCGGCGGCGGCAATGGCAGTGAAGCACGCAGCACCAAGGCGATCGGCGACGCGGCCGAGTCACTCGCGCTGGCCTACCTGCAGCGCCAGGGCCTCGTGCTCGTGCAACGCAATTATCGTGTCGCCGGAGGTCCGCACGCGCGCGGCGCCGAGTTCGACCTGATCCTGCGCGAGCGCGACGGCACGCTGGTGTTCGTCGAGGTTCGCTCGCGGTCCGGCGATCGGCACGGCGGTGCGCTGGCCAGCGTCGACGCCTTCAAGCAGCAGCGCATCGTGCGTGCCGCGCAGCACTACCTGCTGCGCCTGGCCTCGCCGCCGCCCTGTCGTTTCGACGTGGTGGCCATCGACGGCGACCGGCTGCAGTGGCTGAAGGCGGCCTTCGACAGCGGCTGAACTGCGGGTGCCGCGGAACCGCCCCGACGAGGGGGTGTCATATGATGCATGGTCATGCTCGAGCAGCGCATACAGCAGCAGTTCTTCGACAGCGCCGACCTTCAGTATCAGAGCGCCGAATCGCTGGCGCGGCCCGTGGCCGAGGCCGCACAGGCACTGACCGGATCGCTGACCTCGGGCGGCAAGCTGCTGGTGGCCGGCCTTGGCGGCTCTGCGGCGCTGGCCCAGCATTTCTGCGCCACCTTCGTCGGCCGGTTCGAACGCGAGCGCCCGGGGCTCGCGGCATTGGCGCTGGCCGCGGACAGCGCGTCGCTCGGCAACCCGGCGGGGGCCGACGGGCTGGCGGGGGTCTTTGCCCGGCAGGTGCAGGCGCTGGGGCAGGCGGGCGACGTGCTGCTGCTGCTTGCCTCCGGCAGCCCGCCGGAGGTGTTGGCGGCCAGCATCGAGGCCGCGCACGCGCGCGACCTGGTGGTGGTCATTCTGTGCGGCCGGGGGTTGCCGGCATGGCGCGCCGCGCTCGGCGAGACCGACGTCCTCGTCGAGGTGCCGCACGAACGCCCGGCCCGTGTGCTGGAGCTGCAACTGCTGGTGTTGCACTGCCTGTGCGATGCCGTGGACCTGCAATTGATGGGAGAACAGGAACCTTGAACCATAACCATGCCTCGATAGCGCGCACCGGCACGCCTTGGCCGGATGTTCGGCTGCTGCTGGCAGCGCTGGCCCTGTGCGGTGCGCTCGGCGGCTGTGTCGCGTTGGCCGGCGGCGCCGTGGTCGGCGGCGCAGTCATGGCCGTCGACCGGCGCACCACCGGGGCCCAGATCGACGACCAGACCATCGAAATGCGCGCCGCCAATGCGGTGACCGCCGCGATCGGCGATCGCGGCAACGTCAGCGCCACCAGCTACAACCGCGTGGTGCTGCTCACCGGGCAGGTTCCCACCGAGGCCGACCGCAGCAAGGTCGAGGCCACGATCGCGAAGGTGGAGAACGTGCGTGCGGTGGTCAACGAGCTTGCCGTGATGCCCAACAGCAGCTTCAACCAGAAGACCACCGACTCGTTCACCACCAGCAAGGTCAAGGCGGCGCTCTTCGAGACCAAGGGCCTGCAGGCCGCCGCCATCAAGGTCATCACCGAGCGCAACGTGGTCTACCTGCTGGGCCGCGTCACCGAGGCCGAGGCCAACACGGCGGCCAACGTGGCGCGCGGCGTGTCGGGGGTGAGCAAGGTGGTGAAGGTGTTCGAGATCATCACGCCCGCCGAGCTGGCGGCGATCCAGGCCTCAGTGGCACCGGCCTCGGCGCCGGCACCGGCGCCGGCAAAACGCCCTTGAGCCGGCGTCAGCCGCGCAGGCGCTTGATCAGGCTGGAGCTGTCCAGCCTGCCGCCGCCCATGCGCTGCACGTCGCCGTAGAACTGGTCGACCAGCGCCGTCACCGGCAGGCGCGCGCCGTTGCGCCGCGCCTCGTCGAGCACCAGGCCCAGGTCCTTGCGCATCCAGTCGACCGCAAAGCCGAAGTCGAACTTGTCGTCGACCATCGTCGGGCCGCGGTTGTCCATCTGCCAGCTCTGTGCGGCGCCCTTGCCGATGACCTCGAGCACGAGCTTCATGTCCAGCCCGGCCTTGTCGCCGAAGGCGATGGCCTCGGCCAGACCCTGCACCAACCCGGCGATGCAGGTCTGATTGACCATCTTCGCCAACTGGCCCGCGCCGGGCCCACCCACGAGCGTGACGGCCCTCGCAAAGGCCATGGCCACCGGGCGCATGGCTTCGAACGCGGCGGGGTCGCCGCCGCACATCACGGTGAGCGCGCCGTTCACCGCGCCGGCCTGCCCGCCGGAGACGGGTGCGTCGACGAACTGCAGGCCGCGCGCCAGCCCTGCGGCATGCAGCTCGCGCGCCACCTGGGCCGAGGCGGTGGTGTGGTCGACGAACACCGCGCCGCGCGCCATGCCCGCGAAGGCGCCTTGCTCGCCGAGCACCACGCTGCGCAGGTCGTCGTCGTTGCCCACGCAGGCGAACACGAACTCCGCCCCGGTGGCGGCCTCGGCCGGCGTGCCCGCCGTGCGGCCGCCGTACTCGGCGGCCCAAGCCTGCGCCTTGGCGGCGCTGCGGTTGTAGACGGTGACCTGGTGCCCGGCACGCGCCAGATGCCCGGCCATCGGAAAGCCCATCACGCCCAGCCCCAGGAAGGCCACGCGGCGCGACGGTACGGTGTCGTAGGTTTTGGTGTTCATCGGCGAAGTATGCCGCCGTCAACCGGCGGCAAGACGCCCCTGGGGGAAAAGTCGCCGCAGGCGACGAGGGGGATCAGCATTGGCAAACGCGCCCAGACGGCCGGGGGCTCAAACGATCGTCAGGTGCTCGGTGCCCGAGGCCAGGTCCGGGTTGCGCGCGCGCTGGCTGTGCAGCTTGATCTGTAGCCGAAGGTCGTTGACCGAGTCGGCATTGCGCAGCGCGTCCTCGTAGCTGACCTGGTTGGCCTCGTACAGGTCGAACAAGGCCTGGTCGAAGGTCTGCATGCCGAGTTCGCGCGAGCGCTTCATCAGCTCCTTGATCTCGCCCACCTCGCCCTTGAAGATCATGTCGGCCACCAGCGGCGTGTTGAGCATGATCTCCACCGCGGCGATGCGCCCCTTGCCTTCCTGGTGTGGCAGCAGCCGCTGCGAGACCAGCCCCTTCAGGTTCAGCGACAGGTCCATCAGCAGCTGGGCGCGTCGCTCCTCGGGGAAGAAGTTGATGATGCGGTCCAGCGCCTGGTTGGAGCTGTTGGCGTGCAGCGTGGCCATGCACAGGTGGCCGGTCTCGGCGAAGGCCACCGCGTGCTCCATCGTCTCGCGGTCGCGGATCTCGCCCATCAGGATCACGTCGGGCGCCTGGCGCAGCGTGTTCTTCAGCGCCTGCTCCCAGCCGTCGGTGTCGATGCCGACCTCGCGCTGCGTGACGATGCAGTTCTTGTGCGGGTGCACGAACTCCACCGGGTCCTCGATGGTGATGATGTGGCCGAAGGAGTTCTCGTTGCGGTGATCGACCATCGCCGCCAGCGAGGTGCTCTTGCCCGAGCCGGTGGCGCCGACGAAGAT
>ERZ1645186.145-NODE-145-length-10403-cov-9.630460_pt1 | contig 10403 bp, 6 predicted proteins | sample MGYA00575349_ERZ1645186 | MGnify/ENA primary metagenome ERZ1645186 (study PRJEB40839, sample SAMN11282943) | freshwater sediment metagenome | isolation source: river sediment | host: Sediment | place: India: Nawabganj, Kanpur | collected 2015-12-17 ...
GCTAGGTTCGCTGCAGGTCCAGGCCCTGCAGGAAACTGCGGAAGCCGGGCCCCAGTTGCGGATGCGCCAGCGCCAGTTCGACATTGGCTTCCAGGAAGCCCTCCTTGCTTCCGCAGTCGTATCGCTTGCCCTCGTAGCGGAAGGCAAACACTTTCTCGCGCCTCAGCAGGGCGGCAATGCCGTCGGTCAACTGGATCTCGCCGCCCACGCCGCGGGGCTGTGAGGCGATCTCCCGAAACACGCCGGGCGTCAATATGTAACGGCCGGCCACGCCCAGTCGGGACGGTGCGTCCTCCGGCGACGGTTTCTCGACCATCCTGGACACGTCGACCAGCCGCTCGTTGACCTGGCTGCCGGCGACGATGCCGTAGCGGCGCGTGTGCTCGGCCGGCACTTCCTGCACCGCCAGGATCGACGCCTGCCACTCGGCGAACTGCTCGACCATCTGCTGAAGCACCGGCGGCCGGCCGACCATCAGGTCATCGGCCAGAAGCACGGCAAAGGGCTCGTTGCCCACCAGCCGCTGCCCGCACAGCACCGCATGGCCCAGGCCCAGCGCCTGCGCCTGGCGCACGTAGATGCATTCCATGTCGTCGGGCTTGACGCCGCGCACCACCTCCAGCAGGTCCTGCTTGCCCGCCTGTTCGAGGGCTACCTCCAGCTCGAAAGTCATGTCAAAGTGATCCTCGATCGGCCGCTTGTGCCGGCCGGTGACGAAGATCATCTCGCGCACGCCGGCGGCATAGGCCTCCTCGACGGCGTACTGGATCAGCGGCTTGTCGACCACGGGCAGCATTTCCTTGGGCTGCGCCTTGGTCGCGGGAAGGAAACGGGTGCCCAGACCGGCCACCGGAAAAATGGCTTTCTTCACGGACATCGTCATCTCTACAATCCCTTCGAATTCCTCGATCGATTGTGGCATGCAGCCCCTGCGCGGCAGCCCCGGCGGCGAGGTACAAGTCACATGGACGTCCTGATCGTCGAGCCCCTGGAACCCGAGGTCCTGCAGTGGATCGACGCGCGCCATCCGGTGCGTTATGCGCCGCAGCTCGAACGAGACCCGCCGGCTTTCCGGCAGGCGTTGTTCAACGTGAGTGCGCTGATCGCGCCGCCCTCGGTGACCCTGGACGCGCAGGCCTTGCATTTCGCGCCGATGCTGCGCGCGGTGGGCCGCCTCAGCGGTGGTGCCGAGAACCTGGATGTCGAGGCCTTCGGCCGCGCCGGGGTGGAGATCGTGCGTCCGGGTTCGGCCAGTGCCGGCGCCGAGGCCGAGTTCGCCGTCGGCGCGATGCTTCAGTTGTTGCGCCGCATGCCGGTGCTCAGCAACGATGGCATGCTGGTCGGGCGCGAATTGTCAGGAGCCACCGTCGGCCTGGTCGGCCTGCCGGCCGCGGCGCGACCGCTGGCCGAGCTTCTGGGCGCCTTTGGCGCCCAGGTCCGGGGTTACGACCCGGCGGTGCACCAGTCCGACGGCCTCTGGGAGCGCTTCAGGATCACGCCGTTGAGCTTGCGCGAACTGGTCGAGCAGAGCGACGTGCTGTGCGTGCTGCTGAACTACTTCTCGCGCTACCGGGGGCTGCTCGGCGAACGCTTCTTGCCCCACTGTAAGCCCGACCAGGTGCTGGTCTGCCTGGGACATTCGAGCCTGTTCGATGAGGCCGCCCTGGCCGAGGCGCTGAGTTCCGGCCGCATGGCCGCGGCCTGGTTCGACAGCATGGAGCCGAGCATGCTCGACTTCGGGCGGCCGCTGCGCGCGGTGCGCAACCTGCAGGTCACGCCGCGGGTGGCCGGCACCACGCGCGAATCGCGCATCCGCAGCGCCTGGGCGGTGGTGCGGCGCATCGACGAGATCTTGAGTGAGGCCGGGCCGCGGCCCGATTTCAGGCCGACGACCGAAGACGACGCGCTTGATCTCGAAGCCGATCCAGCGTCTGCTGAAAGCCCTCGAGCCGCTGCTTCTCCTGACTGACCACCGCCGCGGGTGCGCGCTCGACGAAGCTGGCGTTGCCCAGCTTGGCGCTGGCCTTGGCGATCTCGGCCTCGATGCGCGCCGTCTCCTTGGCCAGACGCGCCAGCTCCTCGTCGACGTCGATCTGCACGCGCAGCGCCAGTCGCGACGGGCCCTGCACGGCCACCGGCGTGGCGCGGGTGGCCTGATCGAAATCGGCCTCGGCAAGTTGCTGCACCTCGGACAGCCTGCCCAGCGATTTCAGCACCGCAGCGGCCGAGGCCACGAAATCGGCGTCGCCGGCGACCAGCAGCGGCACGCGCTCGGCCGGTGACAGGTTCATCTCCGAGCGCAACTGGCGGCAGGCGCCGGCCATGGCCTTCAAGCGCGCCACCCACGCATCGGCCGCGGCATCCACGCGCGAAAGATCGGCCTTGGGGTAGGGTGCGGTGACGATGCCCTCGGCCGATCCCAGCGTCTTGCGTCCGGCCAGCGGCGCCACCTGCTCCCACAGCTCGGCGGTGATGAAGGGCGTGATCGGGTGCAGCAGCCGCAGCACCGTCTCCAGCACGCGCAGCAGCGTGCGCCGCGTGGCGCGCTGCTGCGCCGGGCGGCCGCCGGCCAGCTGCACCTTGGCGATTTCCAGGTACCAGTCGCAGTACTCGTCCCAGACGAAGCCGTAGATGGCGTTGGCCACGTTGTCCAGCCGGTACTCGGCAAAGCCGCGCTCGACCTCGGCCTCGACCCGCTGCAGCTCGCTGACGATCCAGCGGTCGGCCGGCGAGAAGTGCAGCGTGCCTTCCGGGCCGCAATCGTTGCTGCAGGGCACGATGCCGCGCTCGCGCTCGTCCAGCCCCTGCACCTGCATCAGCACGAAGCGCGTGGCGTTCCACAGCTTGTTGCAGAAATTGCGGTAGCCCTCGCAGCGCTTGCTGTCGAAGCTGATGTTACGCCCCAGGCTGGCCAGCGCGGCAAAGGTGAAGCGCAGCGCATCGGCGCCGTAGCCGGGGATGCCGTCGGGAAATTCGCGCTCGGTGTCCTTGCGCACGCGCGGCGCGGTCTCCGGCTTGCGCAGCCCGGTGCTGCGCTTTTCCAGCAGTGCCGGCAGTGCAATGCCGTCGATCAGGTCCACCGGGTCGAGCACGTTGCCGTCGGACTTGCTCATCTTGCGGCCCTGCGCGTCGCGCACCAGGCCATGGATATAGACGTGGCGGAACGGCACCTGGCCGGTGAAGTGCGTGGTCATCATGATCATCCTGGCGACCCAGAAGAAGATGATGTCGAAGCCGGTGACGAGCACGCTGCTGGGCAGGAACAGGTCCTGCTCGATCGTCTTCGCCGGCCAGCCCAGCGTGGAGAAGGGCACCAGCGCCGAGCTGTACCAGGTGTCGAGCACGTCCTCGTCGCGCGTCAGCGCACCGGTGTAACCGGCCGCCGTGGCCCGGGCGCGGGCCTCGTCCTCGTTGCGCGCCACGAAGAGCTCGCCGCCGCTGCCGTACCAGGCCGGGATCTGGTGGCCCCACCACAGCTGGCGGCTGATGCACCAGTCCTGGATGTTCTTCATCCACTGGTGGTAGGTGTTGACCCACTGCTCGGGCACGAACTTCACCGCGCCGGAGTCCACCGCCTCGATCGCCTGCTGCGCGATGCTCTTGCCATTGGCACCGGCTTTGGTCGTGGCCACGAACCACTGGTCGGTGAGCATCGGCTCGACGATCTGCCCGGTGCGCGCGCAACGCGGCACCATCAGCCGGTGCTTCTTCACCTCGACCAGCAGGCCCTGCGCCTCGAGGTCGGCGACCACCCGCTTGCGCGCGACGAAGCGGTCCAGGCCGCGGTAGGCGGCGGGTGCCTGGTCGTTGACCGTGGCATCCAGCGCCAGCACGCCGATCAGCGGCAGCCCGTGGCGCTGGCCCACCGCGTAGTCGTTGGCGTCGTGCGCCGGCGTCACCTTGACCACGCCGGTGCCGAAGGCGCGGTCCACGTAGGCGTCGGCGATGACCGGGATGTCGCGATCGCACAGCGGCAGCCGCACCTTCTTGCCCACCAGTGCGGCGTAGCGCTCGTCCTCGGGATGCACCATCACCGCCACGTCGCCGAGCATGGTCTCGGGCCGTGTCGTGGCCACCACCAGGTGGCCGGCGCCGTCGGCCAGCGGATAGCGGATGTGCCACAGCGAGCCGTCTTCCTCCTCGCTCTCCACCTCAAGATCCGAGACCGCCGACTTCAGCACCGGGTCCCAGTTCACCAGCCGCTTGCCGCGGTAGATCAGGCCTTCCTCGTACAACCGCACGAAGGTCTCGGTGACCACGCTGGACAGCTTCTCGTCCATCGTGAAGTACTCGTGCGCCCAGCTCACGCTGGCGCCCATGCGGCGCATCTGCTGCGTGATGGTCGAGCCGCTGCGCGCCTTCCAGTCCCAGACGCGGGCCAGGAACTCCTTGCGCCCCAGGTCGTGGCGGCTGACGCCCTGGTCCTGCAACTGGCGCTCGACGACGATCTGCGTGGCGATGCCCGCATGGTCGGTGCCCGGCACCCACAGCGTGTTGCAGCCGCGCATCCGGTGGTAGCGCGTCAGCGCGTCCATGATCGTCTGGTTGAACGCATGCCCCATGTGCAGCGTGCCGGTGACGTTCGGCGGCGGCAGCTGGATGCTGAACGACGGCCGGGCCGGGTCCAGCGTGGGCGCATGCGCGCCGCTGTCTTCCCACAGCGGGCCCCAACGCGCTTCGATGGCGGCGGGTTCGAAGGACTTGGCGAGTTCGGTCATGGAGGCGCTTACATCAGCAGGTGTTCACCGGCGTTGTCGCCACCGAGGATCACGTAGTTGACCTTGCGGATGTCGAACAGCTGCGTGCCGCCGGCATAGGAGATGGAGCTCTGCACGTCCTCGCGCATCTCGCGCAGCGTCTCCGGCAACGTGCCCTTGATGGGCTCGAGGATGCGCTTGCCCTCGACGTGCTTGTACTCGCCCTTGTTGAAGTCGCTGGCCGAGCCGTAGTACTCCTTGTACAGCTTGCCGTCGACCTCCACCGTCTGGCCCGGGCTCTCCTCGTGGCCGGCGAACAGCGAGCCGATCATCACCATCGCGGCGCCGAAGCGCACGCTCTTGGCGATGTCGCCGTGGTCGCGGATGCCGCCGTCGGCGATGATGGGCTTGGTGGCCACGCGCGCGCACCACTTCAGCGCCGAGAGCTGCCAGCCGCCGGTGCCGAAGCCGGTCTTGAGCTTGGTGATGCACACCTTGCCCGGGCCCACGCCGACCTTGGTGGCGTCGGCGCCCCAGTTCTCCAGGTCGATCACCGCCTCAGGCGTGGCCACGTTGCCGGCGATGACGAAGGCCTGCGGCAGCTTGGCCTTGATGTAGTCGATCATGCGGTGCACGTTGTCGGCATGCCCGTGCGCGATGTCGATGGTGATGTAGTCGGCGCCCAGCCCCTCGGCGGCCAGGCGGTCGATGGTCGCGCGGTCGGCATCCTTCACGCCGGCGCTGATCGACACGTACAGCCCCTTGTCGCGCATGCTCCGCGCATAGGCCACGTTGTCGATGTCGAAGCGGTGCATCACGTAGAAGTAGTCGTTGGCCGCCAGGAACTCGGTGATCGGCTCGTCGACCACCGTCTTCATGTTGGCCGGCACCACCGGCAGCTTGAAGCGGCGGCCGCCGAACTCCACCGAGGGGTCGCACTCGCTGCGGCTTTCCACGCGGCACTTGCGCGGCAGCAGCAGGATGTTGTCGTAGTCGAAGATTTCCATGGAAAGCAGCTCCAGCAAATGAGGTTGCGAGCGCTTGACCGGGAGCCGGTGCGTTCGTCGGGCTGTCGCGCCGAGCGGGCCACAAACGCAAACCGGGCACCTGAATTTGGGCCCGGTGGCCAATTCTACGCGGGCCGCGTCGCGTGGGTACGGCTTCTAGAATCCGCCGATGAATGCCTCGCCGAGCGACGTGCCGGCCGCCACCACGGGCCGGCTGTTGCACAACCTGAACCCCGAACAACTGGCGGCGGTGACGCTGCCGGCCGAGCCCGCGTTGATCCTGGCCGGTGCGGGCTCGGGCAAAACCCGCGTGCTGACCACGCGCATCGCCTGGCTGCTGCAGACGGGCCAGGCCTCGCCGGCCGGCGTGCTGGCCGTCACCTTCACCAACAAGGCCGCCAAGGAGATGCTGGCGCGCCTTTCTGCGATGCTGCCGGTGAACGTGCGCGGCATGTGGATCGGCACCTTCCATGGCCTGTGCAACCGCTTCCTTCGTGCCCACTGGAAGCTGGCCGGGTTGCCGCAGGGCTTCCAGATCCTGGACGCCCAGGACGCGCAGAGCGCCGTCAAGCGCGTCATCAAGGCAATGAACCTGGACGAGGAGCGCTATGTTCCCAAGCAGGTGGCCTGGTTCATCGCCTCGGCCAAGGAGGATGGCCGGCGGGCGCGCGACGTGGACATCCGCGACGAGCACACGCGCCGCCTCGTGCAGATCTACCAGGCCTACGAGGAGCAGTGCCAGCGCGAGGGCGTGGTCGACTTCGCCGAACTGATGCTGCGTTCCTACGAGCTGCTGCGCGACAACGATCCGCTGCGCGAGCACTACCAGCGCCGCTTCGGCCACGTGCTGGTCGACGAGTTCCAGGACACGAACCGGCTGCAGTACGCCTGGCTGAAGATGTTCGCGCCGCCGGGCCGCGCCGGACAGGGCGTGTTTGCCGTCGGCGACGACGACCAGAGCATCTACGCCTTCCGCGGCGCGCGCGTGGGCAACATGGCCGACTTCGAGCGCGAGTACCGCGTGTCGCGTCTCATCAAGCTGGAACAGAACTACCGCAGCTTCGGCAACATCCTCGACGCCGCCAACGCGCTGATCGCGCACAACGCACAGCGGCTGGGCAAGAACCTGCGCACCGAGGCTGGCCCCGGCGAGCCGGTGCGCGTGTTCGAGGCCACCAGCGATTACGCCGAGGCGCAATGGCTGCTGGAGGAGCTGCAGGCGCTGCATCGCGACGGGCTGGCGCGCAGCGAGATCGCGTTGCTCTACCGCAGTAACGCGCAGAGCCGGGTGCTGGAGAGCGCGCTGTTCAATGCCGGCGTTCCGTACCGCGTCTACGGTGGCCTGCGCTTCTTCGAGCGCGCCGAGGTCAAGCATGCGCTGGCTTACCTGCGGCTGATCGAGAACCCGAACGACGACACCAGCTTCCTGCGGGTGGTGAACTTCCCGGCGCGCGGCATCGGCGCGCGCACGCTAGAGCAGTTGCAGGATGCCGCGCGCACCAGCGGGCGCAGCCTGGCGCAGAGCGTGGCGGCGGTGGCCGGCAAGGGCGGTGCCAACCTCGCCGCCTTCAACACGCTGGTGCAGGCGATGCGCGAGGCCACCGCCGGCAAGACGCTGCGCGAGATCATCGAGCACATGCTGCACGCGACAGGCCTGCTGGATTTCTACCGCAGCGACAAGGAGGGGCAGGACCGCGTCGAGAACCTGGAGGAGCTGGTGAATGCCGCCGAGGCCTTCGTCACCCAGGAGGGTTTCGGCAAGGACGCGGTGGCCTTGCCGGTGGACGAGCAGGCGGCCGCTGCGGCGCCGGAGCTGACACCCGATGCCGAGACGGGCGAGATCATGTCGCCGCTGGCTGCGTTCCTGACGCATGCCGCGCTGGAGGCCGGCGACAACCAGGCGCAGAGCGGCCAGGACGCGATCCAGCTGATGACCGTGCACTCGGCGAAGGGACTGGAGTTCGACGTGGTGTTCATCACGGGCATCGAAGAGGGCCTGTTCCCGCACGAGAACGCGCTGTCCGATGCCGACGGCGTGGAGGAGGAGCGCAGGCTGATGTACGTGGCCATCACGCGCGCGCGCCGCCGGCTCTACTTGAGCTTCAGCCAGACGCGGTTGCTGCACGGCCAGACGCGCTACAACGTCAAGAGCCGCTTCTTCGACGAACTGCCCGAGGGCGCGTTGAAGTGGCTGTCCTCGCGCCAGGCGGGCTTCGGTCTGGGCCACTCGAGGGACTACCAGGACGCCTGGGCCCGCGGCAGCGGGCTGGGTTCGGTCGTCGGGGTCGGGCGCGTCGACGGTCGCCCTGCGCCGCCTGCCGTCGGCGCGGGCAGCGGCACCGGCCTGCGCACCGGACAGGCGGTGTTCCACACCAAGTTCGGCGAAGGCGTCGTGCTCACGCTCGAGGGACGTGGCGCCGATGCCAGGGCGCAGATCAACTTCGGTCGGCACGGCAGCAAGTGGCTCGCGTTGGCCATCGCCAAGCTCACGCCGATCGATTGACCAGACTGCTTGTTCCCTGCGTGAAAGCGCGCAGGCGGCTCCCGGCGATTTCCTGCCCCTCAAGAGTTGCTTTTCAAGCGCACGTTCTCCGCCAGCGGGGTGGCCAACTCCGTTCAGGGAAATTCTTATTTCCCTGAACGCAGCCGGTTACCCCCTCGTCGGCTTTGCCTCAGCAGCCTCAGAACGCGACAAGAACAGCGTGCCTTGGACGAAGGGCAGCTTCGCGCCGACCACTACCATCCTTGCCCGGCGGGGTCGCGCAGTGCGTAGGTGTGTCAGTCCGTGCCCGTCTCGCCAGGCGCACTGAAGCAGCCTTCGTAGGTATACAGCAGCGAGACGTAGAAGACCGTCGAGAACATCAGTCCGGCAGGCATGGCGATCAGGCCGGCCAGCTGCCGGGCGCCGAAAAGGCCGAACAGCAGTCCCACCAACGCGCCAAAGGCGGCAATCACCCCCACCCATGCCAGGGAGTACATGACGAACGCGCCCTTGCAGCGCCACACGGCCAGCGTGCTGGAGAAAAGGGCCTGTGCAACACCCTGGCCCTGCCAGTGCACCAGCGCCGGTGCATGCCAGAAGGGGATCGACAGCAGCGCCGCCAGGCCGAAGCGCGTGACCAGACCCCATACCAGCCGCGGGTCGGCGAGCAACGCCTCCATCTCGGCCTGGTTGTCGTCTCCCTTCGCCATCAGCCGTTGCAGGCGCTCGAAGCTGCCGTCGTCGATCCAATCGCTGAGCGTCATGATCAGCACGGTGCCGACCGCGTACACGGCACACAGCTTGATCAGCGACTTGCGACGCTCGGGATCGCCGCGCAGCGGTTCGACGAACAGCCCCGGGTGCACCGGCTGGCCGCTGCGTGCAGCGCGGCTGGCGAGCATGAAACCCAGGCTCAGCAGCGGCAGCGCCATCAGCATGGCCACGGCGCCGACCACGGGCACCAGCGTGGCCAGCAGCGCCACGAGCAGGAAGGCGACGAACATCGTCGCGAAAGGCAGCGGTCGCTTGAAGAACAGCCGGAACGCCTCGCGCACCCAGTGCACACCCTCGCCAGGCGCGGCTTGTCGTATGGAAAGAGCCATGGTCTTGGTCGTCAGTGAAGCGGATGCCAGGGGCGATCGATGCGCTCTCGCAGCACCCTCTCGAAGTGAACCGGATCCTTGGGATGCAGCAACTTGGCGTCCCGCGGCAGGTGCATGTCCCACAGCCGCGACAGCCAGAAGCGCAGCGCCGCCGCCCGCAGCATGACCGGCATCAGCCGCTGTTCGACGGCGGCGAAACCGCGCTCGGCTTCGTAGGCGGCACAGAACACCGCCGCCTGCTCCTCAATCAGGCGTCCGCTGTCCAGATCGGTGCACCAGTCATTAAGACAAACGGCCACGTCGAACAACAAGCTGTCGACACCGGCGAAGTAGAAGTCGAACAGGCCGCTGAGTCGCTCCTCGCCACCGCGGTCGTCGAAGACCACGTTGTCGCGGAACAGGTCGGCATGGATCGGGCCGCAGGGAAGCGCCTGAGCGGCAGGCGACGCTGCGGCGTGGCGCTGGAAATCCAGCTCGTTGGCCAGCAGCGCGGCCCGCTCGGCATCCAAATGCGGCAACACCTCCGGCACGGTCTGCACCCACCATTCCAGCCCGCGCAGGTGTGGCTGGCGCATGTCGAAGCTGCTGCCGGCCAGGTGCAGCCGTGCCAGCACCGCGCCCATCTGCGAGATGTGCGCCAGGTCGGGCGCCAGCACGTGGTGGCCGGGCAGACGGTTGGCCAGCGAGGCCGGCTTGCCGTTCAGCCAATGCAGCAGCTGCCCGTCGGCATCGGCCTGCGGCTCGGGCACGGGTAGGCCGTGGCGCGCCAGATGCTGCATGTAGTGCAGATAGAAGGGCAACTGTCCGGGTTGCAGCCGCTCGAACAGCGTCAGCACCCATTCGCCCTGGTCCGTGCCGACGAAGTAGTTGGTGTTCTCGATGCCGGCGTGGATCGGCTGCAGGGAGCGCAGCGTCCCGTGCCCCAGGCGTTGCACGAACGCGGCGGCTTGCGCCTCGCTGACCTCGGTGTAGACGGCCATGCGGTGGCGTGCCTCAGAGCTTGTGAAGACATGAATCGCGTCCGCGCCGGGGTGGCCAAGGGCCCCGGCGTAGGCGCGTCGCGCAGCGCGGGCTTGCTGCCCGCGCAAGCGGCGCAACACCCGCCAGGGCCCTT
>ERZ1645186.147-NODE-147-length-10240-cov-5.813648_pt1 | contig 10240 bp, 10 predicted proteins | sample MGYA00575349_ERZ1645186 | MGnify/ENA primary metagenome ERZ1645186 (study PRJEB40839, sample SAMN11282943) | freshwater sediment metagenome | isolation source: river sediment | host: Sediment | place: India: Nawabganj, Kanpur | collected 2015-12-17 ...
GGTCCGGAATGATGGGCGACGGCATGATGGACTGCCCGATGATGGGCCACGGGATGCCGTCCGGCGGTATGTGGGGCATGCCCTCGCACATGACCCCCGGCCTGTATCAGTCGCAGATGCAGGGCCACATGGCCATGATGCGCAACCAGATGGCCGCCATCGCAGCCGAGAAGGACCCGACGAAGCGCAACGCGTTGCTGCGCGAGCATTACGAGACGATGTACCGCGACATGCAGACGATGCGCGGCATGGGCTGGATGTGGACTCCGAACGCGGCGGCCTCACTCCCGGATCGTGATTCTCAGGGGGCCAGGCTCGTTACGACCATCTGCTCGCAATGCCATTCCCCCCCGTCGCCGTCCTTGCACACGTCGCAGGAGTGGGCCGGCGTGACCGCAAGGATGCGCCAGCACATGCAGGACCAGAACAGCGCGGCCGGCGGCGGCGTGAGAATACCGAGCCCGGCCGAGCTCGAGGTCCTTACAGAGTACCTCGCGGGGCACGGGGCGGACGCCCAAGGTCGGCCGTAAGCCCGCCACATTTCTGCACGTCGCGTCCGAATAGCGCTCGCGACCTGAGCCTACGTGGCTCCCTGACGCCGACGTCCAGCGATGACTGGACGGATGCGGCCGGGAGTTCAGTAGGCTTTCTGCAACTCCTCGCGCACAAGTTCGAGCAACTGCTGATCGCCAAAGCTCGGCAGCGGCCGGCCATTGACGAAGTACTCGGGCGTCGCCGTAACTTTCATCGTGATCGCGTCCCTCGAGTCGTTCTGCATGCGCTCAGCGACCTCCGGCGCATTCATGTCGGCCATGAGTTGCGCCATATCCAAGCCGACACCTGCAATCGCCTGCAGGACGAGATCCGGCTGGGCCGTGTGATTCGGTGCCCAGATCGCTTGCGATGCCAGCACGGCTTCCAGCGTCGGCCAATACTTGTCCTGTTTGCGACTCGCTTCCAGGACCCTCACCACGTAATCGGATCCCTCGTGAAACGCGACGTGCCGCAGCGAAACGCGGACTTGGCCCGGGTTGTCTGCAACCAGCTTCTTCACCAGCGGGTAGAACTGGGCGCAGGTTTCGCACGCCGGGTCGAGAAACTCGACGATGTGGACCCTGGCATGCGCGTCGCCGAGTGTGGGCGCTTGACTACTGGCCAGAGCCGCCTCGTTCGAGGTGTCCGCCACTTGCCCGGAGGAAGTTCCTTTGCTCTTGAACAGGAGCGTTCCCAATCCCAAGGCCACGAGAACAGCTGCGACAATTACAACGACGCTGCCCAACCGGCCGAATCGACTCCGCTTGGGTGCCGGTTCTGAGTGTGGTTCCCGGTGCCCCGGGTGCAGGTGATTTCGCTTGGCTTTTCGGCTCATCAGCTACTCCAATTGACTCTTGCGGTCGCAGTCCTGCACGCCGCAGTCACTCGATTCCATCTGCAACGTGGAATGCTCAATTCCAAAGCGATCGTGCAGGGATTCATTGATACGCCGTCGCAGCGAATCCACGTCCGTGCCGGTGTCGGCGATCACGTGCGCCGCCAGGACTGCCTGCTTGGAGCCCAGCGCCCAGACATGCAGGTCGTGAACGCCGGTGACCCCCGGTTGAGCGAGCATGGCGGTGCGAACCGCCGCCAGATCCGTCCCATGCGGCACGCCCTCCAGCAGAACGTTGATGGCTTCGCGCGCCAGCGTCCAGGTGCGCGGTAGCACCCACAGACCAATCAAGACAGCCAGGATGGGATCGAGGACCAGCCAACCGGTCAGCTTGATGAGCGCGGCCGCGATCAGCACGCCAAGCGAGCCCAACATGTCGCTCCACACCTCAAGGTAGGCGCCCTTGACGTTCAGGCTCTCGCCGCTGCCGGCCTTGAGTAGCCGCATCGCGATGAGATTGACGACAAGACCTGCGACGGCCACCACGAGCATCCCGGTCGCAGCGACTGGCGGCGGCGCACGGAACCGCCCGACCGCTTCCCACAGGATGTAGGCAGCGACACCGAGCAGCAGCGCGCCGTTCGCAAGCGCGCCCAGGGCTTCGAGACGCGCATAGCCGAACGTGCGCCGTGCGTCGGGTGGCCGGCGAGCCAAGCGCACCGCGACCAGTGCAATGACGAGACCGGTCGTGTCGGTCGCCATGTGCGCGGCATCCGACAGCAGCGCGAGGCTGTTGGTCAACAAGCCGCCGATCACCTCCGCGACCAGAAACGTGCCGGTGAGTGCCAGCGCCCACCACAGCGCCTTCTCGTGCCGAACCTCACTCAGCCCGTGGTCGTGCCCGTGGCCCATGTCAGTTGCCGTCGATTGCGTACGCGTGGTCGATGCTGGAGACGAACAACCACCCCGACGGCGCCCGACCGGTATGGCCGTTGCGCTGGATCAGGTCCACGACGGTGGGCAGCTCGTCGTCCACACAGTACACGTCGAGCTGGATCTGCTGGGTAATGAGTTCACCCAGTTCGACCGAGTAAGTCTGCTCGCGGGTATTTAAGGCCTGCAGCAGGCCCTGGCCATGGACCACGCTGAAGCGGCGGTGACCCGCCGCCGCCAGTGCGTGCACGACCTCGGCGATGCGGTTCGGGTGGAGCAAGGCAGTGATGCGCTTCATGATGCGGTCTCCTCGGTCGATGCGGCGGCACGCGTTTCCAGCCACTCGTACAGCACGGGCAGTAACACCAGGGTGAGCAGGGTCGAGCTCAGCAGACCGCCGACGACGACGGTGGCGAGGGGCCGCTGGGTTTCGGCGCCGACGCCCGACGACAGCAGCATCGGCACCAGGCCCAGGATCGCGACACTCGCGGTCATGAGCACCGGCCGCAGCCGCAGGGCGGTGCCCTCGGTCACCGCGTCGCGCACGCTCAAGCCCTTGTCGCGCAGCTCGTTCAGGAAGCTGACCAGCACGATGCCGTTCAGCATGGCCACGCCAAACACGGCGATGAAGCCGATCGCCGACGGCACCGACAGGTACTGGCCGGTAATGAACAGCGCCACGATACCGCCCAGCGTCGCGAACGGTACGTTGGCGAGGATCAGCGCCGCGTATTTCACCGAGTTGAAGGCCGTGTAGAGCAGCAGAAAGATGAAGAAGATCGTGACCGGCACGATCACCGCGAGCTTGGTGAGCGCCCGCTGCTGGTTCTCGAACGCGCCCCCCCATTCGATCCAGTAACCCGGCGGCAATTTGACCGCGGCGTCGATCGCAGCCCCGGCTTCCTTGACGAACCCGTCGACGTCACGACCACGCACGTCCATCTGGATGACGGCGTGGCGCTGCAGCTGCTCGCGACGCACAAACGAGTAGCCTTCTGCGACGCTGACGTCGGCCACCTCGGACAGCGGCAGCACGGCACCGCTCGCGGTGCGCAGCGGAATGCGGCGCAGGTCCTCGACCGAGGCCCGCGTGGCGTCCTCGAGCCGCACGGCGATGTCGAAGCGCTTCACGCCATCGAGCAGCACGCTGACTGGCTCACCGCCAAGGCCATTGCGGACCACCGTCAGGACCTCCTCGGCGTTCATGCCATGGCGGGCGAGTTCCGCCCGGTTTACGACGATGCGGATCTGCGGCTTGCCGACGTTCGCCTCCAGCGACAGGTCCGCGACGCCCGGGACCTTGGCCAGGACGTCCTTCAGCTCGGCGCTCAGGCGATCGAGTTCACCCAGATCCTCGCCGTACAGCTTCAGTGCCAGCGTCGCCCGCACGCCGGAGATCAGCTCCTCGACCCGCATCTGGATCGGCTGCGTGTAACTCGGCACCGTGGTGGGCACGACTTCCTCGAGGGTCTCCTGCATGGCGTCCTCGAGGTCCTTGATCGTACGCCCGGTCTCCCAGGTGTCGGGGTCCTTGAGCGCCGTGTAGATCTCCATGTAGTTCACGTCCGCGGTCTCGCCCTTCTCGGCGCGACCGATCATGGCGAGCGTCGTCTCGACTTCGGGAAAGCGCTTGAATGCCTCGGCGATCGTCTTCGACACCGCAATCGATTCGTCGAGCGAGGTCGAGGGGATCGAGGTCACGCGCCACATGATCGAGCCCTCCTGCAGCTGGGGCATGAACTCCTTGCCGAGGAACGGGAACAGCGCGAGGCTTACCGTGAGTGCCGCAAGCGCGATACCGAGCACGAGACGTTTGCGCCCGAGGGCCCACTCGAGAACCGGGCGATAGCGACGCTTGAGCCAGGCCACGAAACGCGTGTCCTTCTCGGACTTCGGCTTCAGGATCAGCGAAGCCAGCACCGGGATCAGCGTCAGTGACAGGATCAGCGAGCCGCCCATCGCGAACGCAATCGTAAAGGCCATCGGCTTGAACAGCTTGCCTTCGAGCCCTTCGAGCGCGAACAGCGGCAGGAATACGACGATGATGATGCCGATGGCGAAGGCGATCGGGTTCGCGACCTCCTTTGCTGCGGCGAGCACGGCGGAGGTGCGGTTAACCCGTTCGCCATGGGCCTGGCGTTCGGCCATGAGACGGAACGCGTTCTCCACCATGACGACGGCGCCGTCGACCATCATGCCGATGCCGATCGCGAGTCCCGCGAGCGACATCAGGTTCGCCGAGAGGCCGAACTGCTGCATGCCGATGAAGGCGATCAGCATTGCGAGCGGCAAGGCCACGATCACCACCAGCGCCGAGCGCAGTTCGCCCAGGAACAGGAACAGCACCAGCGCCACCAGCACCGAACCCTCCACCAGCGCCGCCGTGGCGGTACCGACGGCCTTGTTGACGAGGTCGGTGCGCTGATAGATCGGCTTCAGCACCACGCCTTCGGGCAGCGCGGCGCTCACTGTAGCGAGCTTGGCGGAGACCTCATCAACGACGTTCTTGGCATTCTCGCCAATGCGCGCGAGCGCCATGCCGAGCACCACCTCCTCGCCGTCGCGGGTCACCGCACCAAAGCGCGGCGCCGGCGCCTCAACCACGGTGGCGACGTCGCGCAGGTACACCGGCACGCCGTGCTCGGCCTTGAGCACAATCGCACCGATGTCCTCAGCGGAACTCAGCAGCCCGAGACCGCGCACCAGGAACTGTTCGCGGCCCACGTCCATGACGTTGCCGCCGACCTGGCCGTTGTTGGCGGGAATCGCGTTCAGCACGTCGCCGAAGCTGAGGCCGCGGGCGTACAGGCGCTGCGGGTCGATTCGAACCTGGTACTGACGTTCACCGCCGCCCCAGGAGGTGACGTCGTCCACGCCCGGCGCGGTGCGCAGGATGAGTCGCACGGTCCAGTCCTGCAGCGTGCGCAGGTCCATGTCGCTGACCTGCTCGCGGCTGACGCCGGGCGCACGCTCGACCGTGTACCACAGAACCTGCCCGAGCCCGGAGGTGTTCGGGCCCATGCTTGGCTTGCCGTAGCCTTCGGGCAGGCGATCGCCCACTTCCTGCAACCGCTCGTTGGTGAGCTGGCGTGCGAAGTAGATGTCCATGTCGTCTTCGAAATAGACGGAGACGAACGACAATCCGAACAGGCTGACCGAGCGGATCTCCTGCACCTTCGGCAAGCCGGCCATCGCCGACTCGACCGGGAAGGTGAGCAGTTGCTCGACGTCCTCGGCGGCCAGCCCCGGCGACTCGGTGTAGATGCTCACCTGCACCGGCGTCACGTCCGGGAATGCATCGATTGGCACCGTGCGCACCGCACGCAGGCCAAAGAAGGCAACCACGGCAAAGATGATCAGCACCAGCACCTTGTAGCGCAGCGAAAGTTCGACGAGACGGTTCAGCATGAGGTGACTCCCGAGCCCTGTACCTGGAACTCAGTGCCCATGACCCTCTCCCAGCTGTTCCTTCAGCATTCTCGCCTTCAGGGCATAGGTGCCGGCAACGACGACGCGGTCACCGGCCGTAACGCCTTCTGTCACGATCGTGTGGTCTGCAACCACCGCACCGACCTTGATCGGCACCGGTTCGAACTCCTCTGCGGTTCGTTCGCGGAAGACCACCGTCTGGCCCCGCAGTTGCACGATGGCCTCGGTCGGCACAGCGATCTGCTCGAGGCCGGACCCGGTGGTCGCGAGACTCACTTCGACGAAATCGCCCGCGTGCAACTGGTCGCCGTCGTTCGGTACTTCGATTCGGACGTGCGCATTGCGCGTGTCCTCGGCCGTGCGGTGAGCGCTCTGCACGACCCGGCCGCGCAGACTCACGCCGGCGGCAATGACGGTGGCTTCCTTGCCCACCACGACCCGGCGCGCAATCTCGGCCGGCAAGGTCGCGTCCACCCACACAGTCGACTCGTCCACGAGGCGGAAGAGGGTGACACCGGGTTCGATGCGTTGGCCGATCACGAAGTCGTCTTCGGTCAGCCGGCCGGCGTGCGGCGCCGACAGTGTGAATTCTCCATTCGCCGGTCCGGAAGCATTGCTCGCCAGTCCAAAGGCGCCGGCCTTGGCGCGGGCCTGCTCCACGGCGACGGCCGCCTCGGTGTATCGACGGCCCGAGACCGCGTCGCGACCGAGGGCAGCCACCCGCTTCCATTCCTGTTCCGCAATCCGCAGTTCGCCCTGCGCCTCAGCGACCTCCACGCTCGACAACGTGACGAGCGCTGCGCCGGCCGCCACCTCGTCGCCGAGCTTCGCGTGTCGGCGCACCACCAACGCCGCCACGCGCGGGGTGATCAGCGTGACGCCGTAGGCGTTGTCGACCACCTCGCCCGGCGCCTGCAGCACTTCGCCGAGCTTCATCGGTGCCAGGGTCTCAATGCGCAGACCGGCCGCTGCCTGTTCCGCCGCCGTCATGCTTAGCGGAGCGTCCGTCTCTTCGGCATGCTCGCCGGCAGCCTCCGCGTGTTCGTCCGCCGTTGCAGTGGTGGCAGTTGGGCTCGATGTTTGGGGTGGCTGCGCGTCTTTCTTCGAGCAGCCGGCCAATGCGCTCAACGCGGCCAGCAGCGCCAGCGCGGTCAGGTGGATCGAACGATTCATGGGGTCACCTCGGAGACGGGACGATCAAAGCCAACCCAAGCGTCGAGCTGGCCTGTCGAGTAAAGGGCATCCACGTAGCTGCGCCACAGGCGGCCACGGAGGTCGGCACCGGCGAGCGCGGTGTCGAGTGATTGCTTGAGCTGGATCAGGTAATCCGCGGTACTGATTTCACCGGCGCGCCACAGCCGCTCGAGTAGATCTGCGCGCGTCCTGACGTCCGTCCCCGAACTCTGCGACCAGCGATTCCACGCGTCGCGTACAGCGGCAAACGTGCCGACCGCGCGGTCGGCGCGGGCGCGCAGTTCCAGTTCGGTGCGTCGCTGTTCCGCAGTGGCTGCCGAGGCGTCCGCTCGCGCTGCGGCGATTTCGGCACTGAAGTTGTTGCGCACAAACAGCGGCACGCTGACAGCGAGGCCCACCACGCCCTCGTTCCCCGCGCTGGTGCCCAGATCCTTGCGACCGCCGTACAGACTGAGCGTGGGATCCGGGCGACGGTCCCGTTCGGCGATCGCAATGCGTGTGGTTGCGCTGGCCGTGGCTGCGGCCGCGATGCGTCCCTCGGGCGCGGCCTCGACTTGCGAGGACGGGTCGGCCGTCCACGCCGCGGGCACGCCGAGTGCTGCGATGTCGGCGCGCAGTGAGGGATCGCCACCGACGGTACGGTAGGCCTCGGTCGCGCTGGCCGCGTCCGCGAGTAACGTCGCCTGTTCCGCCTGGGCCTCGTCCCGGGCCAGCAACGCAAGGTCACGCTCCAGACTCGAGATGTCGCCCACCGTAAGCTGACGCTCGGCAAGGTCGGCGAAGCGCTGCATCAAGGCGAGACGCTCCTCGCCGATGCGTACGCGTTCCTGCGCAATTCCGTGCTCCGTCCAGGCCTGCAGCCATTGCTGTGCAAACCCGATGCGACGCAAGGCCGCTTCGGCTTCGGCGAGGACCAGATCGGCCTGACCCGCGTGGTGCCGCGCGCGTCGCTTGCCCGATAAATCCAACGTCAGCGCGATGCCGGCGGTTGCGGTCTGCTCGGGACCTTCGTCGTCGTAGGCCAACTCCAGGTCGGGGTTGTACAGGGGGCGTGAGCTGGCCACGGCCCTTGCCTCGGCAGCGGCAAGCGTCTGCTCAGTTGCTTCTGCGGCGGGATGCCGAGACCAGGCTTCGCGAACCGCGCTGCGCAGTGCAGCGAGCGATGAATCCGACGGCGGCAAGGGGGCGCCGTCCGCGGTACTCATGCTGAATACGGCAATCAGTGCGCCGGCGCACGCCGCCACACGGGCGCGCACCGAAAGTGAAATCGGCATCGATGGGTTCCTCTGAACGACAGACGGCAGCCCGTCGTGCAATCACACGACGGGACACGGCGATCCGCGGTTCAGACGATTGGAGGCCTCAGTTCCCGATCGGGAGCAGCGCCGGCCATGGGCGTTTGACAGTGCACCTGCGCGTCTTGGGCAGTGGGCGCCGGTGTGACGCCGATCGCCGCGGGAAGAGTGACGGAGAAGTGACAAGCGCAGTGCAGGCAGTGACCAGTGGCAGCACCGCTCGACGGCTCACTGGACGTGCTGTCGTCGCCGACCTGCGCAGCGACCACTTCGTGAGCACCGCCCGCCAGAGATTCCGCGATGTCATGCGGCGCACAGGCCATGACCATGCCGACCCGCATCAGGCACACCAGCAGCAGAAACCCCGCGAGCCACGTGCAGCGGCGCAGGGATTCCAGCTGGAACGGCATTGACGTCACAGTGGACATTGGCCGCAGTCTAGCGGTCGCCGCGAGTTCGACACAAGTCTAGCGCTGGTCTGCATCGAGGATCGCCTGCAGATCGGGCGGCACGGGCATGGGGCGCATGGCACTGACATTGGCACCACCCGTGTTGCCGACGGGCACCCACAGGAGAGAGAAAAGCGCTGCCGCGACGATCCGGGACAGCTGACCTGCGATCTCACGCAGGTCGCGGCGCTGCCAGGCAATGGCGAGCATGCCGACGTGACTTCGCACGTGCAGCCACGTCCTGCGCTGACCAAGAATGTGTGCGCGCTCCAAATGACCAAACGCGTTGTCGAAGTCACCGGCATCGCGGGCGACGCTGGCCAACGACCACTCCCGCTCAAATGCTTCGCGTATCGCGTCGCTCATGGCTTGACGACCTGTACGCCGCAGGCTGGCGCGGGTTGCATTGGATCGCGCAGTTGCCCAATCGCTGTGCGCAATACGCCATAGGAGGTGTGCAGGAACAGCAGCGCCACCAACCCGCCGACGAGCAGGTCGGGCCAGCCCTGTCCGAGCCACGCGACGGCGCCCGCGGCCGAGATCACGCCTGCATTGCTGAACACATCGTTACGCGAGCAGAGCCAGACCGAGCGCAGGTTGATGTCCTGATCTCGGAAGCGCATCAATAAGGAAAAGCAGACCAGGTTAGCCAACAGCGCAATGAACGCGGCGACGGCCATGATCGGTGCCTCCGGTGTTACGCCGAGGAACGCCTTGCGGCCAACCTCAGCCAGTACCGCGAGGCCGAATAGCCCCTGAATCGCACCCTTGACCACACCGGCACCCGCGCGCCAGCGCATTGAGCGACCTACGACGAACAAGCTGAGGGCGTAGACGCCGGCATCGCCGAGACTATCCAGTGAATCCGCTTGCAGGGCCGTGGACCCGGCCCACCATCCCGCAGCGTATTCGCCGACGAATAGAGCGGCATTGATCGCCAAGACGATCCAGAGTACTCGGCGCTGGTCGCGACTTGCGGCAACTGACAGTCGTTCGGCGGTTTGGCCGCAGCCGCAGCCCGTCGTGGACGAAGAGTTCATGGCGGAGCATCCTAGACCCTGTAGCTACTACAGGGTCAAGTCATGAAGATCGGCCAGGCAGCGGCGGCCAGCGGCTGCCACATCGAGACGATCCGCTACTACGAACGCATCGGCCTGCTTCCGCATCCGGCACGCAGCGTCAGCGGTTATCGGGAGTACCTACCAGAGGAGGTGGACCGGCTGCGGTTCATCACGCGTGGTCGCGAGCTTGGCTTCAGCCTGGAGGAGATCCGAAGTCTCCTGACGCTGTCCGACGATCCCACACTGTCCTGCCGCGACGTCGATCAGCTGGCACGGCGTCACCTTGCGGACGTCCGGCAGCGCCTGCGTGAGCTGCGGCGAATCGCGCGCGAGCTTGAGCGGACCATCGCCAGTTGCGCGGGTGGAAAGCGTGGGCAATGCGCGATTCTTGGTGCGCTCGGTCGGCATGCAGGTGATGACTGACTCGTGTCGACTGTCGCCCGCCGCTTGGTCAATCCGCGGAGTCCGCAAATGTCCGCTATGCACATTTTGAAGGTCGCAGATGGGTCG
>ERZ1645186.149-NODE-149-length-10091-cov-9.252192_pt1 | contig 10091 bp, 5 predicted proteins | sample MGYA00575349_ERZ1645186 | MGnify/ENA primary metagenome ERZ1645186 (study PRJEB40839, sample SAMN11282943) | freshwater sediment metagenome | isolation source: river sediment | host: Sediment | place: India: Nawabganj, Kanpur | collected 2015-12-17 ...
CATCAAGCGCCTGGGCGAGTCGTCGCAGGAGATCGGCGAGATCACCGAGCTGATCGGCGACATCACCGAACAGACCAACGTGCTGGCGCTGAACGCCGCCATCCAGGCCGCATCGGCCGGCGAAGCGGGCCGCGGCTTCTCGGTGGTGGCCGAGGAAGTGCAGCGCCTGGCCGAGCGATCGGCCGAGGCCACGAAGCAGATCGCGGTGCTGGTGCGCACCATCCAGACCGACACCCAGGAGGCGGTGGCCGCGATGGAGCGCTCCACGAACGGCGTGGTCGAGGGCGCGAAGCTGTCCGACGCGGCCGGCGCGGCGCTGGCCGACATCGACCGCGTCACGCGCCAGCTGTCCGAGCTGATCACGCAGATCTCCTCCCAGGCGCTGAAGGAGGCCGAATCGGCCAACGTGGTGGCCTCGAACATCCAGCACATCTTCGCGGTGACCGAGCAGACCGGCGAGGGCACGCGCTCGACGGCGCAGATGGTCCGCGAGCTGTCGCGCACGGCCGAGGAGCTGAAGCAATCGGTGTCGCGATTCAAGGTGGCCTGAAGGCGGCCTGCGCATGAACATGCTGCACGACCTGTCCGACGAAGCCGAAGCCGTCGACGCTGGCGACCTCAGCACCCTGGCCTGGGTACACGACGAGTTGCGTCGTTCGCTGGAGACGGCCCATAAGGCGCTGCGTCGCTACCTGAAGGAAGCCGAGGCGGTCTCCGGGTCGGACGTCGATGCGGTCGACCCGGCGGTGCTGCGCGCGGCCCGCGCGCAGCTGCACCAGGGCGTCGGCGCGCTGGAGATGATCGGCTTGCCCGGCCCGGCGCGCGTGCTGCGTGCCAGCGAGGCTGCGTTGCAGCGCTGCATTTCCCGGCCGCGGCTGCTGAACCGCGCCGCCGTCGAGGCCATCGAATCGGCCTCCTTCGGCGTGCTCGACTACCTGGGCCGCAAGCTGGCGGGAAAGGGTCTGCCCACGCTGGCGTTGTTCCCGCAATACCGTGCGCTGCAGGAGTGGGTGGGCGCGGATCGCGTGCACCCGGCCGACCTTTGGCGTGACGAATGGCAGTGGCGCGCATTGCCGGCCGACCGGCAGGTCACGCCCCGGCCAGCCGATGCGGCGACGCGCTCGGCGATGGAGACGCTGGTGCTGGCGACGATGCGCGGCCAAGACCGCAGCGCGCCGCAGAGGCTGAGCGAGCTGTGCGCCGAGCTCGGTGCCGGTGCCGAGGACCGCCTGTCCGACCTGTGGCGCCTGGCCGCCGCCTTCTACGAGGCACAGGCTGCCGGGTTGCTGCGCGCCGATGTCTACGCCAAGCGGGTGAGTTCGCGTTTGCTGGCCCAGTTGCGCCTGGCCGTTGCCGGGCAGTCCGATGTCTCGGAGCGGCTGGCGCAGGACGTGCTGTTCTTCTGCGCGAACGCGCGTCCGCCGAGCGACAAGCAGCCGGCGCCGCGATTGCAGACCGTGCGCGAGACCTACGACATCGACGCCGGGGCGGGCTTCGACTACCAGGACTTGCGCCTCGGCCGATTCGATCCCGCGTTGATCGCGCAGGCGCGCAAGCGCGTGGCGGGCGCCAAGGACGCGTGGTCGGCCGTGGCCGGCGGCGAGGCGCACCGCATGAGCGGCCTGGCCGAGCAGTTCTCGCTGGTCGGCGACTCGCTCAAGCGGCTCTATCCGTCGGGCGAGGCGCTGGGCGATGCGCTGCAGGCGGCCGTCGGCCAGACCGTGAGCAGCGGGCAGACGCCCAACCCTGGACTGGCGATGGAGGTGGCCACCAGCGTGTTGTACCTCGACGCCTCGCTGGAGGACGGCGAGTTCGACCATCCCTTGGTGGGCACACGCGTGCAGCGCCTGGCGCAACGCATCCGCCAGGTGGCCGAGGGCCAGCCGGCGCAGCCGCTCGAGCCCTGGATGGAGGAGCTTTACCGGCGCGTGTCCGACCGGCAGACCATGGGCAGCGTCGTGCACGAACTGCGCGCCTCGCTGTCCGAGGTCGAGAAGCAGATCGACCAGTACTTCCGCAATCCGTCGCAACGCGAGCTTCTGATGCCTGTGCCGGCGCAGCTTCAGTCCATGCGCGGCGTGCTGTCGGTGCTCGACCTGGACGCCGCCTCGCAGGCGGTGCTGCGCATGCGCGACGATGTCGACGCGCTTTCGGCGGCCGAGGTGGACGCTCCGCAGGCGGCGCAGGCCAGCACCTTCTCGCGCCTGGCCGACAACCTCGGCGCGTTGAGCTTCATGATCGACATGCTCAGCGTCCAACCGCAGATGGCGCGTTCGCTGTTCCGCTTCGATCCGCAGACCGGGCATCTGAGTGCGGTGATGGGTCGGCGCTCGAGCCGGCTTTCGGCATTCGGTGGTCTCGACGAGGTGCGGCCCGCCGACGCGACGCCGGCGCTGGTGCGCAAGGCGCAAACGCTGGCGCAGTCCACCGGCGTCAGCAACGATTCGCTCGAACAGGAGCTGAGCCGACTGTCGCAGCAGGCCTTGCTGGCCGACCAGCGCACGCTGGCCGAGACTGTGGCCTCGGCGCACCAGGCATTGCAGCGGGCCACCGACGACGCCCAGCGCCAGGCGGTGCGCAGCGAGCTGGCGCAGGCCGTGGCCCAGCTGGCCGTGCCGGTGCAGGCCGAACCCGTGGCGGTGCAGCAGCCGGTGCGCACGACGCCCGAGCCGAAGCCCGAGGTGCAGGGAAGCACCGGGTTGGAAGACGACGACGAGATGCGCGAGATCTTCGTCGACGAGGCGCGCGAGGTCGTGCAGGGTGCCAAGCAGGCCTTGCTGCGCCTGGGCCAAACGCCCGACGACCTTGGCGACCTGACGATGATCCGCCGCGCCTTCCACACGCTGAAGGGCAGCTCGCGCATGGTGGGCTTGAAGGTCTTCGGCGATGCCGCCTGGTCCTGCGAGCAGCTGTACAACGCCCGGCTGGCGGAGACTTCCACGCTCGAGCCCGAGCTCGCCGGCTTCACCGCCGACGCGTTGCAGGAACTCGGAGAGTGGATCGAGGACATCGCCGCCGGCCGCCCACCCGAGCGCGACGGTGTGGCGCTGTCGGCGCGCGCCGATGCGCTGCGCCAGCGTGTCCCGGCCGCACCCGAAGCGGTGAGCGTCCTGTCGCCGGTCGCAGCGAGCGAGGCATTGCTGCAACGCGTGCCCGACCTGCCCAGTGCGGCCGACCTGCAACTGGACTTTGGCGCGGAACCCGGCACGGAGCCGGCGGCTGCCGACTTGCTCGATGCGGAATTCGAGCTCGAGCTGGGCGCGGACGACGCAGCGCCAGCTGCGGAAGCGGACATGCCGCTGCTGCCGCTGCGCGAAGACGCGGGCGCTGGCCGGTCCGACGCGTCGGCGGGACTGCTGTCGCTCGAACTGGACTTCGCAGACGAGCCGGGCGTCGAATCGATCCGCGTCGATCCCGATCTCCTCTGGCAGGAGCCCGCGACGCCGGTGGCCGAGCCGGCGACGGTCGAGCTCAGCGCGAGCGAGTTCGAGACCACCTTTGGCAGCGGCGCGGCCGTCACGCATCCGACGCCGTTCGGGGAAGAGCCTGTACCGGCGTCCACGGCGGAATTTGCTGAAACCAGCATCGACCTGGCGATGTTCGATGAGCCCTCGGCAGCCGCCGAGGCGGCCGCGCTGGGCGCGCCCAGCGGCGAGTCCGAGCCGGCGCCCGTTTCGGACGACGAGCAGTTCAAGCTGATCGGCCACCTGCGCATCGGCATCCCGCTGTTCAACATCTTCCTGAACGAAGCCGACGAACTGTCCCGCCGGCTGTGCGTCGAGCTGGCCGAATGGGCGATGGAGCCGGACCGTCCGCTGACGGAGGGCACCGCCGCGCTGGCTCACTCGCTGGCTGGCAGTTCGGCCACTGTCGGATATGCCGACTTGTCCGTGCTGGCACGCGCTCTCGAGCATGCGCTGATGCGCTCGATCGCTGCCGGCCGGACCGTGCCGGGCGAGCCGCAGCTGTTCAACGATGCCGCCGAGGAGATCCGCCGACTGCTGCACCAGTTCGCCGCCGGCTTCCTGCGCACGGTGCCCGAGTCGCTGACGCAAAGACTGCAGGAGCACGAGCTAGCGTTGAGTGCAGCGGCCGCGGCACAGCCGGCCGCCGAGGCCGCTCCCAAGGCCGTGCCGGCCGCGCCGGCGACGCCGCCCCACTTCAGCGACGAGCTCGGCCAAGCCGCGCTGACCCCCTTCCAGCAGTTGTCCGATCTGCCAGAACCGGCCCCCGGCACCGCGCGTGCACGCGAGCAGGTGCTGATCGATGACGAGGACATCGATGCGGTCGACCAGATCGACGAGGAGCTGTTCCCGATCTTCGTCGACGAGTCCGAGGAACTGCTGCCGCAGCTGCAGTCGCGCATGCGCGACTGGTTGCATCGCCCGTCCGAGGTTGCGGCCGCCGCCGCCTGCATGCGCACGCTGCACACCTTCAAGGGTGGCGCACGGCTGGCCGGCGCGATGCGCCTGGGCGAGATGGCGCACCGGCTGGAGGCGGCGATCGAACACCTGTTGGCCCACGGACCGGCGACGGCGGCGGACATCGAAGCGCTGCTTTCCCGCGTGGACCTCATGGCCGGCAGCTTCGAGCAGCTGAGCCGGCCGCAGCCGGAGGAACCGGTCGGGCAGGACGCCCTGGCGCAGCCCATAACGGCGGATCGCGCCACCGGGGCCGCGAAGCCACAGCCCATGGCCGAGCCGGCATCACGGCAGGCCGTGGAGGCAGCCACGCAGGACGAGCTGCTGCGCATCACGCCGCGCGAACCCTCGCCTCGGGCCACGCTGCCGATCGACTGGGCCCGCTTCCAGATCGGTGGCGGCATGCCGCAGCCCATAGCCGAACGGCACACGGCGAGCGCAGGTGCCGTGCGCGTGCGCACGCCGCTGCTCGACCGGCTGGTGAACCATGCCGGCGAGGTCAGCATCACGCGCGCGCGCATCGAGTCCGACGTCGGCCAGATCAAGGGTTCGCTGAACGACCTGAGCGAGAACCTGGAGCGGCTGCGCCGCCAGCTGCGCGACCTGGAACTGCAGGCCGAGTCGCAGATCGCCTCGCGCATGGAGGCGGCCAAGGCGGCGTCGCAGGAGTTCGACCCGCTGGAGATGGACCGCTTCACGCGCTTCCAGGAACTGACGCGCATGATGGCCGAGTCGGTGAACGACGTGGCCACCGTGCAGCGCGGCCTGCAGCGCAGCCTGCAGGCCACCGAGGACGAGCTGGCCTCGCAGGCGCGGCTGACGCGCGACCTGCAGGACGACCTGCTGCGCACGCGCATGGTCGAGTTCGAGAGCCTGGCCGACCGGCTGTACCGCGTGGTGCGCCAGGCGGCCAAGGAGACCGGCAAACAGGTGCGGCTGGACATCGTCGGCGGCTCGATTGAAATCGACCGCGGCGTGCTCGACCGCATGACCGGGCCTTTCGAGCACCTGCTGCGCAATAGCGTGGCGCACGGCATCGAACGGCCCGAGGTGCGCACCGCCGCCGGCAAGGAAAGCGCGGGCACGATACGCATCCATCTGGCGCAGGAAGGCAACGAGGTCGCGGTGGAGTTCCGCGACGACGGCGCCGGACTCAACCTGGAGCGCATTCGCGAGCGCGGCACGGCGATGGGCCTGATCGCGCCGGGCGCCTCGGTTGGCGACGCCGAACTGGCCAACCTGATCTTCGCGCCGGGCTTCTCCACCGCCGGCAGCGTGTCCGAGCTCGCCGGCCGCGGTGTCGGCATGGACGTGGTGCGTGCCGAGGTGAATGCCATGGGCGGCCGCATCGAGACCGCCACCGCCGCCGGACAAGGCGCCAGCTTCCGCCTGGTGCTGCCGCTGACCACCGCGGTGACGCAGGTGGTCATGCTGCGCTGCGGCGAGTTGAGCGTTGCCGTGCCCTCGACGCTGGTCGAGATGGTGAAGCGCCTGCCGGGCGACGAGATCGAGCAGGCCTATGCCAGTGGCGCGTACGCGCTTGGAGATCGGGTGCTGCCCTTCTTCTGGCTGGGCGCGTTGTTGCAGTCCGGCGTTCGCGGCGCTTCGGCGGGCCGTTCGCAGCCGGTGGTTGTGATCCGCAGCGCCTCGCAGCGCGTCGCCCTGCATGTCGACGAAGTGCTGGGCAACCAGGAAGTGGTGGTCAAGAACCTCGGCCCGCAGCTGTCGCGGCTGCCCGGGCTGGCCGGCATCACGCTGCTGCCCTCGGGCGCGGTGGCGCTGATCTACAACCCGGTGGCGCTGGCCACGCTGTACGGAGACGCGGCGCGCGAACAGGTGCGGCAGGTCAGCCTGCCGGCCGCGCCGGAGCAGCCCGCGGCACCCGTCGTGGCGCAGGCGCTGCCGCCGCTGGTGCTGGTGGTGGACGATTCGCTGACGGTGCGCCGCGTCACGCAGCGGCTGCTCAGCCGCGAGGGTTACCGCGTGGCGCTGGCCAAGGACGGCCTGGACGCGCTGGACAAGCTCGGCGAGGAGCTGCCCGCCGTGGTGCTGTCGGACATCGAGATGCCGCGCATGGACGGCTTCGACCTGGTGCGCAACATGCGCGCCGACGCCCGCCTGGCCGGCCTGCCGGTGATCATGATCACCTCGCGCATCGCGCAGAAGCACCGCGACTACGCGGCGCAGCTGGGCGTCAACCACTACCTCGGCAAGCCCTACTCCGAAGAGGAGCTGCTGGGGCTGGTGGGCCGGTACGTGCAGGAAGCGGCGGTGCATTGACGCACCCGCTCCGCGGCGGCCGGCGTACCGCGCCGCTGCGCGCGTTCAGCGCGGTGCCTTGACCACGGCGTAGCGCTGCAGCGTGCGCTCGCGCGCCGCGGCATGGTCGACCAGCGGCAGCGGGTAGTCGCGCCCCAGCTCCAGCTTCGCGGCGCTGAGGTCGACCGGCCGCGCCAGCCACGGCGCATGGACAGCAAAGTCGGGCAGCGCTGCGAGCTGCGGCAGGTAGCGGCGGATGAACTTGCCCGCGCCATCGAACTTCTCGCTCTGGTTCACCGGGTTGAAGATACGAAAGTAGGGCTGGGCGTCGCAGCCGCTGGACGCTGCCCACTGCCAGCCGCCGTTGTTCGCCGCCAGGTCGAAGTCGTTCAGCTTCTCGGCAAAGTAGGCCTCGCCACGCCGCCAGTCGATGCCGAGGTCCTTGACCAGGAAACTGGCCACCACCATGCGCAGCCGGTTGTGCATGTAGCCGCTGCTGTTGATCTGGTGCATGGCCGCATCCACCAGCGGGTAGCCGGTGCGGCCTTCGCACCAGGCATCGAACAAGGCGTCTGCATGACGTCCGTGCTCCCAGCGGATGCGGTCGTACTCCGGCTTGAAGGCATGGCCCACGACGCGCGGGTGGTGGTGCAGGATCTGGTGGTAGAAATCGCGCCACACCAGTTCGGACAACCACACCTCGGCGCCGCGCGATGCTGGCCCGCCCTGGCTGCGCTGCCAGGCCTCTCGCGCCAGGTGGCGGATCGACACCGTGCCGAAGCGCAGGTGCGTGCTCAGGTAGCTCGGTCCCTTCACCGCCGGGAAGTCGCGCGTCTCGTGGTAGCGGCCGATGCGCTCATCGAGAAACTCGTCGAGCAGCTCCTGCGCGCCCGCGCTGCCGCTGGGCAGGCGCAGCGCATGCAGGTTGCTGGGCTCGAAGCCGATGTCCGCCAGCGTCGGCACGCCCTGCTGCAGCCCCTGCGGCAGCGCGGCCAGCGCGCCGGCATGGTGGGCCACCGGGTAAGCCTTCAGGTAGTACGGGTCGAGCTTCTTCAGCCACGCGTTGCGATAGGGCGTGAACACCGTGTAGGGGTTGCCGCCCTGCGTGAGCAGTTCGCGCCGCTCGAACACCACGTGGTCCTTCGAGGTGTGCAGCGTCACGCCGATGTCGGCCAGGCGGCCCCGCACCCGGGCGTCGCGCGCCAGAGCGGCGGGATCGTCGTCGTGGTTGGCGTACACCGCCTGCACGCCCAGCTGCACGGCCAGCGTCGGCACCTCGTCGGCCGGCCAGCCGTGCCTGACGATGAGCCCGCAGCCGTCGATGCCGTGCGCGCTGCCCAGCGCATGCAACTGGGCATCGAGGCCCTTCAGGCTGTCGCGGATGAATTCCACGCGCCGGTCCTGACGCGGCAAAGGGTCGAGGATGTCGCGATCGAAGACGAAGACGCACCACACCTGGCGTGCGGCGCGCAGCGCATGGTGCAGTGCGGCGTGGTCGTCGGCGCGAAGGTCGCGCCTGAACCACAGCAGCGCACGGTCGAGGGCCTTGTCCATGGGCCGCAGTGTGCCTGCGGCGGGAATAAAATGCCGGTCCATGAGCTCCGCCCCGTTCAACTTGAGCAACCAGTTCCTGATCGCGATGCCCGGGATGCTGGACTCGAGCTTCGCCGGCACGGTGGTCTACCTGTGCGAGCACAGCGAGCGCGGCGCGCTCGGGCTGGTGATCAACAAGCCGATCGACATCAACCTGAAGAACCTCTTCGACAAGGTCGAGTTGAACCTGGAGCGCGAGGAGCTGGCCGCCCAGCCGGTGTTCTACGGCGGGCCGGTGCAGACCGAGCGGGGATTCGTCCTGCATGATCGCCGGGCGGCCGACTCGGCGAAATACAACTCCACGCTGTCGGTGCCGGGCGGGCTGGACATGACCACCAGCAAGGACGTGCTAGAAGACCTGGCCAACGGCAGCGGCCCGGCGCGCATCCTCGTCACACTGGGCTACAGCGGCTGGTCCGCCGGCCAGCTGGAGGACGAACTGGGCCGCAACGGCTGGCTGACGGTGGACGCCGATCCGGCGATCATCTTCGACACGCCGGTCGAGCAGCGCTACGACCGCGCGCTGTCGCTGCTGGGCATCGACCCGCGCATGCTGTCGCAAGAGGCGGGGCACGCATGACGGCAGCGGCGGCAGCGCCTGCCCGCACCGGTACCCGCTGCTTTCTGGCTTTCGATTTCGGCACGCGCAGCGTCGGCGTGGCGGTGGGCAACCTGCTGCTGCGCCAGGCCCAGCCGCTGAAGACCGTGGCGGCCGAGGGCGATGCACGCTGGGCCGCCATCGGCGCGCTGGTGGCCGAATGGCAGCCCGATGCGCTGGTGGTCGGCGTGCCCTTCCATCCGGACGGCGCGGCGCACGAGAACACCCAGCGTGCGCGCCGATTCGGCCGCCAGCTGCACGGCCGCTTCAGGCTGCCGGTGTACGAGGCCGACGAGCGCTACACCACCACCGAGGCGCTGGCTTCCGGCGCGGCCGACGTCGACGCGGCCTCGGCCGCGCTGATCCTCGACCAGTACCTGCGCACCGCCGAATGAGTGCCATGCTGCAACTGGATGCCGAGGCGCTGTACGCCGAGCTGCTGACCGGCGTGCGCGGCCTGCTCAAGCCCGAGGGCGTGCTGGTCGGCATCTGGTCAGGCGGCGCCTGGCTGGCCGATCGGCTGCAGGCCGACTTGGGCCGCCCCGGTGCGGCCGGCGTCATCTCCAGCACGCTGCACCGCGATGACTTCGGCTCGCGCGGCATGGCCGCCGGCACCGACGCGACCAAGCTGCCCTTCGCCATCGACGGCAGCCACATTTTGCTGATCGACGACGTGCTCTACACCGGCCGCACGATCCGCGCGGTGATCAACGAGCTCTACGACTTCGGCCGCCCGGCCAGCGTGCAGCTGGCGGTGCTGGTGGACCGCGGCGGCCGCGAGTTGCCAATCCAGCCGGCCTTTGCCGCCGCACGGGTGGTGCTGCCGCCGGCGCAGAAGCTAACGCTGGCGCGCGACGAGGCAGGCCGCTTCCGCTTCAGCCTGAAGGACCGCAGCTGATGCTCTCGCGCCGCAACCCGCAGCTCAATGCGCACGGCGAGCTGATCCACCTGCTGTCGATCGAGGGCCTGCCCCGCGCGGTGCTGACGCAGATCCTCGACACCGCGGGCACCTTCCTCAGCGTCAACGAGCGCGACGTGAAGAAGGTGCCGCTGCTGCGCGGCAAGAGCGTGTTCAACCTGTTCTTCGAGAACAGCACGCGCACCCGCACCACCTTCGAGATCGCCGCCAAGCGGCTGAGCGCCGACGTCATCAACCTGGACATCGCGCGCAGCAGCGCGGCCAAGGGCGAGAGCCTGCTCGACACCATCGCCAACCTGTC
>ERZ1645186.150-NODE-150-length-10087-cov-9.210227_pt1 | contig 10087 bp, 7 predicted proteins | sample MGYA00575349_ERZ1645186 | MGnify/ENA primary metagenome ERZ1645186 (study PRJEB40839, sample SAMN11282943) | freshwater sediment metagenome | isolation source: river sediment | host: Sediment | place: India: Nawabganj, Kanpur | collected 2015-12-17 ...
ATGAGCAAGGCCTTCACTCGCGAAAGCGACGACGCCGACGACGAGGACGGCGACGCGGGTGCGCCCGCGCTGCCCACCGGGACGCGCAACTACATGACGCCGGGTGGCTACCGGCGGCTGCGTGCGGAATTGATGGAACTGCTGGACGTCGAGCGGCCGAAGATGGTCGAGACCGTTTCCTGGGCCGCAAAGAACGGCGACCGCTCGGAGAACGGCGACTACCTTTACGGCAAGAAGCGGCTGCGCGAGATCGACCGGCGCATCCGCTTCCTGACGCGGCGGCTGGACATCGCCGAGGTGGCCGACCCGTCGGTGCACCATGGCAGCGACCAGGTCTTCTTCGGCGCCACCGTCACCTACGCGGACGAGCGCGGCGAGGAGCGCACGGTGACCATCAAGGGCATCGACGAGGCCGACAGCCTGCGCGGCGAGGTGTCCTGGATCTCGCCGATCGCCCGGACGCTGCTGAAATCCCGCATCGGCGACGAGTTGACGTTGCACGCGCCTGGCGGACTGCAGCACATCGAGGTGCTGCGGGTTCGCTACCCGGCGCCGGACGAAGGCGAGCTCAGGGCTTGACGCGCGCCACGCGCAGCACGGTGCTCGAGCGGCGCAGCGCGCGCAGCACGTCGGCCAGGTGCAGCCGGTCGCGCACGGCAATCAGCAGCTTCAGCTCGGCCGATTCGGTGGCGCGCTCCGCACCCATGTCCAGATGCGTGATGTCGGCCTCGGCGGCGCTGATGGCGGCGGCCACCTGAGCGAGCACGCCCTTGCCGTTGCGCACCAGCACGACGATCGCCGTCTCGAAGGGGCGGGTCAACTCCTCGGACCACTCGACGTGCATCCAGCGCTCGCTGTCGCGCTCGAACAGGCGCTTGCCCACATGGCAGTCGCCGGTGTGCACCACCAGGCCCTCGCCGCGGCCGAGGTAGCCGACCACCTCGTCCCCGGGTATCGGGCGGCAGCACTGCGCGAGCTGCACCGTGGCGCCTTCCGAGCCGTCGATGAAGACCACGCCCTGCGCCGCGGTGCCGTCGTCGGTGGCGTAGCGGCCGAGCGTCAGCGTCACGGCGTCCGGTCGGAACCCCTGGTCCATCATCAACTGGGCCAGTCGCTTGGCGACGATGCCGGCGATCTTGCGTCCCAGGGCGATGTCGGCCATCAGGTCGGCGCGGTTGCGATTGCCGCTCCAGCGTGTCAGCTGATGCCAAAGCGCGGCCGCCGCAGTGTCGCCCGGGTCGACGCTGGGCAGCGTCAGGCCCTCGGCGCGCAGCGCCTGCGCGAGCATCTTCTCGCCCAGCGCGCGCGCCTCGTCGTGCTCCATCGTCCTCAGGTAGAGGCGTATCTTGGCGCGTGCTCGCCCGGTGCGCACCTGGCTCAACCAGGCCGGGTTGGGCCGCGCGCCCGGCGCGGTGACGATCTCCACCACGTCGCCGCTGCGCAGCTCGGTACGCAGCGCGACCGCGTCGCCGTTGACCTTGGCGGCCACGGTGCGGTCGCCGACGTCGGAATGGATCGCGTAGGCGAAATCCACGGGCGTGGCACCGCGCGGCAGCGCCAGGATCTTGCCTTTGGGCGTGAAGACGTAGACCGCGTCGGGGTAGAGGTCGATCTTGACGTGCTCGAGGAACTCCGCGGAGTCGCGGGTCTGGTCCTGGATGTCGATCAACGACTGCAGCCACATCGCGCCCAGGCGTTGCGGGTCGCCGTGCGGCATGCCTTTCTTGTCCCCATCCTTGTACAGCCAGTGCGCGGCCACGCCGCTTTCGGCGACCGCGTGCATGGCGTCGGTGCGCACCTGGAACTCCACCGCCGTGCCCAGCGGGCTGACCAGCGTGGTGTGCAGCGACTGGTAGCCGTTGGCTTTGGGGATGGCGATGAAGTCCTTGAAGCGCCCCGGCACCGGCCGGTACAGCTGGTGCAGCACGCCCAACGAGAGGTAGCACTCGGGCTGCGTCGGCACGACGATGCGGAAGCCGAAGACGTCGTTGACCTGCGCGAAGCCGGCGTGCTTCTCGCGCATCTTGCGGTAGATCGAGTAGACGGTCTTTTCACGGCCGCTGACCTGGACCTTGATCTTCGCCGCCGCGAAGGCCTTCTCGACGTCCTGGCGCACGCGCTCGACGATGTCGCGGCGGTGGCCGCGTGCGCGCTGCACCGCCTTGGACAGCGCCGAGTGGCGCCATGGGTAGAGGTACTCGAAGCACAGTTCCTGCAGCTCGCGGTACACCTGGTTCAGGCCCAGCCGGTGTGCGATCGGCGCATAGATGTCCAGCGTCTCGCGGGCGATGCGCTGCCGCTTGTCGGGCGCCATCGCGGCCATCGTGCGCATGTTGTGCAGCCGGTCGGCCAGCTTGATGAGGATGACACGCACGTCGCGCGCCATCGCCAGCAGCATCTTGCGGAAGCTCTCCGCCTGGCCTTCCTCGCGGGTATTGAACTGCAGCCGGTCCAGCTTGGTCAGCCCGTCGACCAATTCGGCGGTGGGGGCGCCGAAGCGCTCGATCAACTCGGCCTTGGTGACGCCCTGATCCTCGATGGTGTCGTGCATCAGCGCGGCCATGATGGCCTGCACGTCCAGCTTCCAGTCGGCGCACAGCCCGGCCACCGCGATCGGATGCGTGATGTAGGGTTCGCCGGTGGCGCGGAACTGGCCCAGGTGCGCCTCGTCGGCGAACTTGAAGGCTTCGTGCACCTTCTTGTGCTCGGCCTTCGGCAGATAGCCGAGCTTGTCGGTCAGCGCGGCCAGCGAGGCCACCGGCGGTCCCTTGGCCGCCGCGGGCGCGACCGCGCGCTGCCACCCTTGCAATGCAGAGGGCAGCAGTTCGGCGGCCAGCGAGCGGATGCCCATGGCCGAAATCTAGCAGGCTTGCCCCGCGCCGTGCGCACAAAGTCCAACGGGCGCCCGCAGGCGCCCGTTGGCGAGGGAGGAGTGCTTCAGCGCTTCAGACCGGTACCTTGCGCAGCATTTCCAGGCCGACTTCGCCGGCGGCGATCTCGCGCAGCGCGGTCACGCCGGGCTTGTTGCGCGTCTCGATCTTCGGCGCGTGGCCTTGGCTGAGCATGCGCGCGCGGTAGGTGGCGGCAAGCACCAGCTGGAAGCGGTTGGGCACCTGGGTCAGGCAGTCTTCGACGGTGATGCGGGCCATGCTGGGCTTTCGGCAGAAGTTCAGTTCAGATCGAGTGCGGCGAACACCTGGGGGCGGTGGCGCGCCTGGGCCGCGTACTTCAGGCGCTGCGAGTGCACGATCGTCTTCAGGTCGAAGAGTGCAGTCTCGAACAACGCATTGATTATAACGTAGTCGAAGTGCCGCGCCTGGGCGACCTCGAGCCGCGCGTTGTTCATGCGCCGCTCGATCACCTCCTGACCGTCCTCGCCGCGGCGCTGCAGCCGTTGCAGCAGCTCCTGCCAACTGGGCGGCAGGATGAACACCAGCACTGCCTCCGGGAACAGTTTCTTGATCTGCAGCGCGCCCTGCCAGTCGATCTCTAGCACGATGTCCTGGCCCGACTGCAGGCGGTCCTCGATGGCCCGGCGCGAAGTGCCGTACAGGTGGCCATGCACCTGCGCCCACTCGAAGAACTCGCCACGGTCGACCATCGACTTGAACGTGGCTTCGTCGACGAAGTGGTACTCGCGGCCCTGCTGCTCCTGGCCGCGCGGCGCCCGCGTGGTGTGTGACACCGACACCGCCAGGTGCGAGTCCAGTTCGAGCAGCGCCTTCACCAGGCTGGACTTGCCCGTGCCGCTGGGCGCGGCGACGACGATGAGGTTTCCCGGGGTCTGCATCGTGAAAGGCGTCTGCTGCGGCGCGGTCGAGGCCCGGCAGTCTAGCAGCGCGAGGCGGGACGGCCGCGGTCGTCGCGCCGGCCGACAATGCGGGCCATGGACGACGGGCCCGTACCGACCGATGCCGCGCCAGCACCGCAGGTGCTCGCGCTGGGCGAGGCGATGGTGGAGTTCAACCAGACGGGCGAGGGGGGCGGCCGCGTGTACCTGCAGGGGTTCGGGGGCGATACCTCGAACTTCGCCATTGCCGCGGCACGGCAGGGCGCCCGCGCGGGGCTGCTGGGCGCGCTGGGCGACGATGCCAACGGCCGCTGCCTGCGCGCGCTGTGGGACGCCGAGGGCGTGGACCACAGTGACTTGCGCGCCGATGCAGAAGGCTACACCGCGGTCTACTTCGTCAGCCACGGCTCGCAGGGACACGAGTTCAGCTTCTTCCGTCGGGGCTCGGCCGCCAGCCGCATGCGACCGGCCGACCTGCCGCGCGCACGCATCGCCGCTGCGCGGGTGCTGCACCTGTCGGGCATCACGCTGGCCATCTCCGACAGCGCTTGCGATACCGCGCAGGCTGCCATCGACATCGCCCACGGCGCCGGGGTGCAGGTCAGCTTCGACACCAACCTGCGCCTGAAACTGTGGCCGCTGCCGCGCGCGCGGGCGCTGATCTTCGACGCCATCGCGCGCTGCGACCTGTGTTTGCCCAGCCTGGATGACCTGCAGCAGCTCACCGGCCTGGTCGACCCCGACGCGCTGGCCGACCACTGCCTGCGCCTGGGCGCGCGCACGGTGGCGCTGAAGCTGGGCGCGGCCGGCGCGCTGGTGGCCGACGCCCGCGAGCGCCACCGCATTGCGCCGCACCTGGTGCGCTGCGTTGATGCCACCGGCGCCGGCGACACGTTCGGCGGTGCCTTCGTCGCACGCCGCCTGGCCGGCGACGGCCTGCGCGCGGCCGCCGAATATGCGGCCGTGGCAGCGGCGCTGTCGACCGAGGGTTTCGGTGCGGTGGCGCCGATTCCCACCGCCGCCGCAGTGTGGCGCGAGCTGCAAACCCGACGGGAGACAACCCATGGATGAAGACCGACGCCGCGTGCTGGTCAGTGGCGGCACCAGCGGCATTGGCGCTGCCATCGCGCGGGCCTTCGCGGCCGCCGGTGCCGAGGTGCACGCCACCGGCGCCACCGAGGCCGAGGCGCAGGCGGCCCGCGCACGCGACGACATGGCCGACGTCGTCTGCCGCACATTGGACGTTTGCGATTCCGAGGCGGTGGCCCGCGATCTGCACGCCCTCGGCGAGCTGGACGTGCTGGTCAACTGCGCCGGCATCATCCGTCGCGGCGCTGAGCTCGAGCCCGAGGTTTTCGCGCAGGTGGTGGACGTCAACCTGAACGGCACGATGCGAGTCTGTGCCGCCGCGCGTGCCGGGCTGAAGGCGCGGCGCGGCTGCATCGTCAACACGGCGTCGATGCTGAGCTTCTTCGGCGGCGGCCTGGTGCCGGGTTACAGCGCCAGCAAGGGCGGTGTCGCGCAGTTGACCAAGTCGCTGGCCATCGCCTACGCGGCCGACGGCATCCGCGTCAACGCGGTGGCGCCGGGCTGGATCGCCACGCCGCTGACGCAGGCACTGCAGAACGACGCGGTGCGCTCGGCGCAGGTTCTGGCGCGCACGCCGCTGGGCCGCTGGGGCACGCCCGAGGACATCGCCGGGCCGGTGCTGTTCCTGGCCAGCCCGGCGGCGCGCTTTGTCACCGGTGTCGTCCTGCCGGTGGATGGCGGCTACCTGATCACCTGAAGCCGAGGTTCCCGATGACCCCGATACTGCAACTGTCCGGCATCCAGCCGGAGATCGCCATTGCGGCCATTCCCGAGGACGAGCGCGTCTGGGTGCCGCAGGCGCCGAACGTGTGGTTCCGGCCGCTGCTGCTGAACACCGTCACCGGTAGCTGGTGCAACCTGCTGCGCGTGCGCCAGTCGGGCGTACTGTCGCGGCACATCCATCCTTCGTGGGTGACCGGCCTCGTGCTGCGCGGCGCCTGGCGCTACCTGGAGCACGACTGGGTGGCGCGCGAAGGCAGTTTCGTCTACGAGCCGCCGGGCGAGATCCACACGCTGGTGGTGGACGAGACCGCGGGCGGGGCCACCGAGATGATCACCTTCTTCAACATCCATGGCGCGATGGTCTACGTCGACGAGGCCGGCCAGACCACCGGCTACGAGGACGTGTTTACCAAGCTCGCGATGTGTCGCGCCCACTACCAGGCCGTGGGCCTGGGCGCGGACTACGTCGACCAGTTCGTGCGCTGATCAGCCCGGCCCGGCGCCGCCGGCAGCCGCGGCGGAGGGTGGCGCCGGCGGCGATGCTTCGGACGGCAGGGTGCGCAGCAGAACCTCGCGCTGCGGCCTCGGCACCTCGATGCCTGCTTCGGCGAGACCGTCGCGGATCTTCATCGCCAGCTGGGTGCGTACGTCGATCCAGTCGGCGAAATCCTTGGTCCAGGCGCGCACGTTGAACTGCAACTCGCCGGGGCCCAAGCCGGTCATGATGCAGGCCGGCGCGGGGGTCGCCGCCACACCGTCGCACGTGCGGGCGATCTGCACCAGCAGCTCGATCGTGCGTTGCGGGTCGGCGTCGTAGCGGGTGCTGATGTTCAGGTCGAAGCGACGGCGCGTGCTGTACAGCGTCCAGTTCACCACCTTGTCGGCGAGCAGCATGCCGTTGGGGACCACGACCTCCGCGCCCTCGAAGGTGGTGACGATGCTGGCGCGCAGCCCGATGTCGCGCACCACGCCCAGCACGCCGGCCACCTCGACCGTGTCGCCGCGCTGCAGTGGCCGCTCGAACATCAGGATCAGCCCGGCAACGAAGTTGCGCACCACGTCCTGCAGGCCGAAGCCGATGCCCACGCCAAGCGCGCCGAAGATCAGCGTCAGCTGGCCGACCTGGAAGCCGGCAGCGGCCAGTGCTGCGAGCAGGCCGACGAACAGCACCACGTAGTAGCTCAGCGAAGACACGCTGTTGCCCACGCCGCGCGGCAGCGACAGGCTGGGTAGGATGTCCTCGGACAGCAGCTGGCGTAGCGTCTTGGCCACCCAGAACGCGGCCCAGGTGGCGAGCCCGAAGGTCACCAGGCTGCCCAGGCTCAGCGACAGTTCGCCGAGCTTGAACTCGTAGGTGAGCACGGTCGTCGCGAACGACGCCGCCGGTCGGTAGATGCGGAAGGACTGCAGCGTGAACAGCAGCCAGGCCACGACCAGCGCGGCACGACCGAGGTTCAGGGCCGCCGGCAGCAGCGACGCGGCGTAACGCGTCGAGAAACGCGCCGCGGTCGGTCCGGCCACCAACGCCTGGAAAAAGGCCAGCAGCACCTTGCTGCCGGTATAGATGGCCAGTGCGGCGTAGGCGCTGTCGAGCGTGGCCGAGATCAGCGTTTCCGACAGCGTGACATTACCTACCAGATTGGCCACGGCGGCAGCCAGCAGCACGCTGCCGATGATCAGCAGCACCACTTGCCAGCGACCGTCGTGCAACACGGTGGGACCGCCTTCGCCGCTGCGCCGCGCACGCAGCAGCGCAGCGGCCAGCAGCGCCAGCATCAGCAGGTTCAGACCGAGAAGCAGCAGTCGGTACAGCAGCGGATCGCCGATGAAGAGCCCGGCCACCGCGTTCAGGAAGTAGAACACGGCACTCAGGTAGGCCCAGTTGCCGATCCACTGCTGGGTGCTGCGTTGCAGCAGGCCCAGCAGAGGAATCCAGGCCAGCAGCATCACCAGCTCCTGACGCAGGCTCGGGCCCTGTAGGCCGTAGACCACGGCGATGCCGGCCACCAGCAGCAGCCAGGCGGCCCAGGGCCGCGCCAGCGTCTGCAGCACCTGCTCGCCCCGCTGACCGCTCGCGACCAGCCCGCGCGCGCGACGCTTGATCCAGAACATCAGCGGCAGCAGCAGCAGCGAGGTGATACCCAGCGCCGGCAGCAGTCGCGCGTGCGCGGCGTCGAAGTCGGCGGCAAAGGCGCGCTCGATCTCGAAGCTGCGCCGCAGCCCGGTGGCGGCCGGCTCGCGCGTTTCGGCGTCGCGCAGCGACTGCCACAGCGGCGGCACGTCCATCGTCACCAGGCGGCGGTCCTGTGCGGCCACCTGCGCGGTCACCTCGCCCATTCCGCGCTGCAGTTGCGCGGCCAGCGCGTTGCCGCGCCGGCCCAGGTCGATGAGCCGGCCCAATGGCGGTGTCAGCACCGACTGCGCGCGGTCGATCTGCGCGACCAGCTCGTCCGAGCGCTGGCGCAGCGCCGGCGACAGGCTCGGCTGTGCGCTGGTGGCCAGCCAGGCAGCGTGGCGCGAACTCAGTTCGGCCGCTGCTTCTGAGGCGGTGTTGGTCAGGCGGCCGAGTTCGCCGCGTGTCTGCTCCAACTGGCGCTCCTTCAGCCGCCAGTAGCGCTCCAGGCTCTCCAGCCGTCGCACCGACAGCAGCGACAGGTCCCCGCTGTCGGTGAGTTCGCTCAAGCGGTCCAGCGCCGTCGCCTGCCTGGCCAGTGCCTGATCGAACCGCCGTAGCACCTCGGGCGACTTCGCGCGGCGCAGCACGGCCTGTGCGTATCGCTCATCGGCATCGGCGCGCGCCGGGATGTCGGCCGGGGCGATCGCTGTCGCGTCGGGTGCCACCGCGGCCTCGGCAGCGGCCGAGGTCTGTCCGGCCGCCGATGGCACCAAGGCCCAGGCCACCAGACAGGCTGCCAGAGCACGCCACCACCTCCCGCTCGCCGCTGGCAGCGCGACGATCGCAGGGAAGGCAGGCGCGGGCAGGGCGTTCAGAAGAGGAAGTAGCGCTGTGCCATCGGCAGCACCGTGGCCGGCTCGCAGGTCAGCAGCACGCCGTCGGCGCGCACCTCGTAGGTCTGCGCATCGATCTGCATCACCGGCGTGTAGCCGTTGTGCACCATGTCGCGCTTGGCCACGCGGCGGCAGCCGCGCACCGCGGCCAGGTGCTTGCGCAGGCCGAGAACCTCGCCCAGGTCGGCGGCCATGCCGGCCTGGCTCATGAAGCTGATCGAGCCGCGCGTCAGTGCACCTCCAAGGCTGCCGAACATCGGCCGGTAGTGCACCGGCTGAGGCGTGGGAATGCTGGCGTTCGGGTCGCCCATCAGCGACAGCGCGATGAAACCGCCTTTCAGCACCAGCGCCGGCTTGACGCCGAAGAAGGCCGGCTTCCAGAACACCAGGTCGGCCCACTTGCCGACCTCGACGCTGCCGACCTCGTGGCTGATGCCGTTTGCGATGGCCGGGTTGATGGTGTACTTGGCGACGTAGCGCTTGGCGCGGAAGTTGTCGTTGCGCGCGCTGTCCTCGGGCAGCGTGCCGCGCTGCAGCTTCATCTTGTGCGCCGTCTGCCAGGTGCGCATCACCATTTCGCCGACGCGGCCCATGGCCTGGCTGTCACTGCTCATCATGCTGATCGCGCCCAGGTCGTGCAGCACGTCCTCGGCGGCGATGGTCTCGCGGCGGATGCGGCTTTCGGCGAAGGCCAGGTCCTCGGCGATGGACGCGTCGAGGTGGTGACACACCATCAGCATGTCCAGGTGCTCATCCACCGTGTTGGCGGTGAAGGGCATCGTCGGGTTCGTGGACGAGGGCAGGAAGTTCGGCTCGCCGACCACGCGCATGATGTCCGGCGCATGGCCGCCGCCGGCGCCTTCGGTGTGGAAGGCGCACAGCGTGCGACCCTTGGTGGCGGCGATGGTGTCCTCGACGAAGCCCGATTCGTTGAGCGTGTCGCTGTGGATCGACACCTGCGTGTCGGTTTCCTCGGCCACGGACAGGCAGCAATCGATGGCCGCGGGCGTGGTGCCCCAGTCCTCGTGCAGCTTCATGCCAATGGCGCCGGCTGCGATCTGCTGGCGCAAGGCTTCGGGCCGGCTGGCGTTGCCCTTGCCCAGGAAGCCGAGGTTCATCGGCACGGCATCGGCGGCCTGCAGCATGCGCGCGATGTTCTCGGGTCCCGGTGTGCAGGTGGTGGCCAGCGTGCCAGTGGCCGGGCCGGTGCCGCCGCCGAGCATGGTGGTCACGCCACCGGCCAGCGCATCGTCGATCTGCTGCGGGCAGATGAAATGGATGTGGCTGTCGATGCCGCCGGCGGTGACGATCATGCCCTCCGCAGCGATGACCTCCGTGCCCGGGCCGATGACGATGTCCACGCCCGGCTGCACGTCGGGGTTGCCGGCCTTGCCGATGGCGGCGATGCGGCAGCCGCGCAGGCCGATGTCGGCCTTGACGATGCCCCAGTGGTCGACGATCAGCGCGTTGGTGATC
>ERZ1645186.151-NODE-151-length-10077-cov-8.140890_pt1 | contig 10077 bp, 10 predicted proteins | sample MGYA00575349_ERZ1645186 | MGnify/ENA primary metagenome ERZ1645186 (study PRJEB40839, sample SAMN11282943) | freshwater sediment metagenome | isolation source: river sediment | host: Sediment | place: India: Nawabganj, Kanpur | collected 2015-12-17 ...
GGCGACCCCTACAAGGACACCGCCGGCCCGGCCGTCAACCCGCTGATCAAGATCATCAACATCGTGGCGCTGCTGATCGTGCCGCTGCTGCCGGTGGTGAACAACACGCCGGCGGCCGCGCACGGCGCCGCGGCCCCGGCCGTGGCCGTGGTGGCCGTGCCGGTGATCGTCGAGGTGGCACGCATCCAGGTGGTCGAGCCTGGCATGGTCAAGTTCTACTTCGAGAGCGGCAAGTCCGACCTGGCCGGCGGCGCTGCCGAAGCGCTGGTCAGCGTGGTCAAGGGCGTGGCCGAGGGCAAGAAGGCGGTGATCAGCGGCTACCATGACGCCACCGGCGACCCGGCGGTGAATGCCGAGCTGGCCAAGCAGCGCGCCTTCAAGGTGCGCGACACGCTCAAGGAACTGGGCGTGCCCGAGGACAAGGTCGAGTTGAAGAAGCCCGAACAGCTGACTGGCACCGGCCCGAATGCCGAAGCCCGCCGCGTCGAGGTCAAGCTCGAATAGCCGTCCGCCAACCGGCTGCAGAGGGCCCGGTTCGCGAGAACCGGGCCCTTCGTGCTTTCAGGGCGTGGCCTTGCTGCCCCACAGCTGCTTCAACCGCGCATCGCGGCCGCAGCCGCTGCGGTAGTACTGATAGCGCACCGGATTCTTCTTGTAGTAGTCCTGGTGGTACTCCTCGGCCCGGTAGAACGGGCCGGCGAGCACGATCTCGGTGACGATCGGCTCCGCGAACGGCTTGCTCTTGTCGAGCGCGTCGCGCGAGGCCTGTGCGGTCTTCAACTGGGCGGCGTCGACGGGGAATATGGCCGTGCGGTAGGGTGAACCCGTGTCGCAGAACTGCCGGTCCTTGGTGGTCGGATCGATGGTGCGCCAGTAGTGCTCCACCAGCTGTGCGTAGCTGACCCGCGCCGGGTCGTAAACGATCTCCACTGCCTCGGCGTGGCCGGTGGTCTTGGTGACCACCTGCTCGTAGCTGGGGTTGGTCACCTTGCCGCCGATGTAGCCCGACGTGGTCGACAGCACGCCCGGCACCTTGTCGAAATCGGCCTCGACGCACCAGAAGCAGCCGCCCGCGAAGATCGCACGCTCGGTCTTCGCCGGCTGCTGGGCCAGCGCCATCGGGGTGGCCAGTGCCAGGCCGAGCCACAGCGCGGCGCGCCGCGCAACGCGAGGCGCCCCGTTCATGCCGCCTCCGGCACGAACTTCAGCGCCACGCCGTTGTTGCAGTAGCGCTTGCCGGTGGGAGCGGGCCCATCGTCGAACACATGGCCGTGATGGCCGCCGCAGCGGGCGCAGTGGTATTCGGTTCGCGGCATGAAGATCTTGTAGTCGGTCTTCGTGCCGAACACGCCGGGCAGCGTGGTGTAGAAGCTCGGCCAGCCGGTGCCGCTGTCGAACTTCATGGCCGAGGTGAACAGCGGCAGGTCGCAGCCGGCGCAATGGTAGGTGCCCTTGCGCTTTTCCTTGTCGAGCGGGCTGCTGAACGCCCGCTCGGTGCCCTCGCGGCGCAGCACCTCGTAGGCGGCCGGGCTGAGCTTCGCCTTCCATTCGGCGTCGCTCAGCTTCAGTGGCGTGATGCCCTGGGCCTGCGCGCGGGACTGTGACGCCGCCACGGTGGGCAGCGTGGCCGCCGATGCGGCGCCGAGGCTCGACAGCCAAGCGAAGAGTTTGCGGCGTGTCATGGTGCGGTTTCTCCAGTGTCCACGTTCATTTCGCAGCAGCGCCCCCACGGGTTACAGAGGCACCAGCCGCAGGTGCGTGATCTCCGACGGCGCCCCCAGCCGCTTGGGCGGGCCCCAGTAGCCGGTGCCTCGGCTGGTGTAGACCCACAGGTCCTGCCATCGGTTCAACCCGGCCGTAAAGGGCTGCTGCAGGCGCACGAACCATCGCCAGGGCAGAAACTGCCCGCCATGGGTGTGGCCCGACAACTGCAGTTGGAAGCCGGCCTCGGCCGCCGCCGCCGCGCTGCGCGGCTGGTGGGCCAGCAGCACGCGCACCGCGGCCGGGTCGGCCAGGCCAGCGATGGCGGCCCGGGGGTCGCTGCGGTGCGTGTGCTCGAAATGGTGCGCGCTGTAGTCGGCCACGCCAGCCAGCGCCACCGCGGCATCGCCATGGCGCAGCAGCACGTGCTCGTTCATCAGCACGCGCAACCCCAGGCGGCGCAGTTCCTCGACCCAGGCCTGCGCGCCGCTGTAGTACTCGTGATTGCCGGTAACGAAGAAGGTGCCATGGCGCGAGCGCAGTCCGGCCAACGGCGCCACATGCACTGCCAGGTGTTGCACCGAGCCGTCGACCAGGTCGCCGGTGACGGCCACCATGTCGGCGTCGAGCGTGTTGATGCGCTCGACGATGGCCTGCAGAAAACCACGCTTGATCGTCGGCCCCACATGTACGTCGCTGATCTGCGCGATCGAGAAGCCGTGCAGCGCGTCCGGCAACCCGGAAATGGGCACGTCGACGCGCACGACGCGCGCCACGCGCCGCGCGTTGACCAAACCCCAAAGCGTCAGCAGCACCGCCAACAACGGCACGGCCAAGGCCGAGGCGGGCGCCAGCCATGGCGGCAGAGCCACCGAGAACGAGGCCAGCCACGCCGGCAGCGCCAGCACGTCGCGCAGCAGCGTCAGCACGAACAGCGACGAGAACAGGCCCATCAACAGCAGCCCGCTCCAGGCCAGACGGTCGGACAGCGGCTGGCTTCGGATGCGCCGTGCCAGCAAGGCCATCGGCATCAGCAGCCACGACGCGAGCAGCAGCGCGCCCAGAAGCCCTTGCAGCGCCGGCGCGAAGCCCAGCGCGGGAATCAGCCGCCAGCCGACATAGGCGTGCAGCAGCAGCAGCAGGATGAACATCAGCGCCATGGCGGACCGCGGTTTATTCCTCGATCTTGATCGACCCTGGCAGATGGGTGCGGCACGCGGCGCTTCAAGCCGCCGCCGGCGCGGGTTTCTGTATGCCCATCCAGTATAGTGACGCGGCCATGCTCGACACGCCACTGCCCACCCGCGCCGAGCCGGCACGCGCCAGTCCCTTCGACCCGCTGAACGACGAGCAGCGCCACGCAGTGTGTCATGGCCGGGGGGCCGGCGCGGCCGGGCCGCCGCCGCTGCTCATCATCGCCGGGGCGGGATCGGGCAAGACGCTGACGCTGGCCGCACGCGTGGCCCGGCTGGTGCTGGAAGGCGCCGACCCGCAGCGCATGCTGTTGCTGAGCTTCTCGCGCCGCGCGGCGCAATCGCTGCAACGCCGCGTCGGGCGCATGCTGCACCAAGCCATGGGCCTGGGCGTCAGCCAGCAGCCCCCCACCCTGCCCTGGTCCGGAACCTTCCACGGCGTGGGCGCGCGGCTGCTGCGCGACTACGCGCCGCGCATTGGCCTGGACAGCCGCTTCACCATCGCCGACCGCGGCGACAGCGAAGACCTGCTCGGCCTGCTGCGGCACGAACAGGGGCTCTCGAAGACCCATGCGCGTTTCCCGCTGAAGGGCACCTGCCTGGCCATCTATTCGCGTGCGGTCAACGCCCAGGAGCCGCTGGAGCAGGTGCTGCAACAGCGCTTCCCATGGTGCGCGGCCTGGCCGGCCGAGCTGAAGGCGCTGTTTCGCGCCTACGTGGCCGAGAAGCAAAGGCAATGCGTGCTCGACTACGACGACCTGCTGCTGTACTGGAGCCACATGCTCGACGATGCGACGCTGGCGCGCGAGCTGGGCACGCGCTTTCAGCATGTGCTGGTCGACGAGTACCAGGACACCAACCGGCTGCAGGCCCGGGTGCTGCGCGCGCTCAAGCCCGACGGCCGCGGCCTGGCGGTGGTGGGCGACGACGCGCAGTCGATCTACGCGTTTCGCGCGGCCGAGGTGCGCAACATCCTCGACTTCCCCGCGCAGTTCGAGCCCCCCGCTGCGGTGCTGACGCTGCAGCGCAACTACCGCTCCAGCCAGCCGATCCTGCAGGCCTGCAATGCGGTCATCGCCGAAGCGCCGGAGCGCTTTGCCAAGACCTTGTGGAGCGACCGCGAACAGGGCCCACCGCCGCAACTGGTCAGCTTGGCCGACGAGACTGAGCAGGCCGCCTGGGTGGCCGACCAGGTGCTGCAGCAGCGCGAAGGCGGCCTGGCGCTGAAGCGGCAGGCGGTGCTGTTCCGCACCTCGCACCACAGCGCCGCGCTCGAGCTGGAACTGGTGCGACGGAACATTCCTTATCGCAAGTTCGGCGGCCTGAAGTTCCTGGAGGCCGCGCACGTCAAGGACCTGCTGTCGCTGCTGCGCTGGTCGCAGAACCCGCGCGGCCAGATGGCGGGCTTCCGTGTCGCGCAGCTGGTGCCGGGCCTGGGGCCGGCCAGCGCGCGCCGGCTGGTCGCGGCGCTGGCGCAGGCGCAGGTCCCCGACCGCGCGCTGGCCGCCTTCAAGCCCCCGCCCGGCGCCGCGGCGCCGTGGGCCGCGCTGCGCGACTGCCTGCTGGCGCTGCAGGCCGCCGCCTGGCCCGCGTCCTTTAACCTGGCGCTGCAGTGGTACCTGCCGCAACTGCAGCGGCTGCACGAGGACGCCGCGCCGCGCCGTGCCGACCTGGAGCAGCTGTCGCGCCTGGCGCAGGGCCATGCCTCGCGCGAGGCCTTCCTGGCCGAGCTGACGCTGGACCCGCCCGAAGCCACCAGCGACGAGGCCGAGGCGCCGCATCTGGACGAGGACTACCTGAACCTGTCCACCATCCATTCGGCCAAGGGCCAGGAATGGGCCGCCGTGTATGTGCTCAACGTCGTCGACGGCTGCATGCCGGCCGACATGGCGGCCGGCAGCACTGAGGAACTGGAAGAGGAACGTCGCCTGCTCTACGTGGCGATGACGCGCGCCCAACACCATCTGCACTTGCTGGTGCCGCAGCGCTTCTACGTGACGCAGCAGTCGGCGCGCGGCGACCGGCATCTGTGGGGCGGGCTGTCGCGGTTCATCACGCCACAGGTGACACGCCACTTCGAGCGGGTGTGCGCCGCGGCGCCGGAAGCGCCGGAGCCCATGCCGGGGCCACACGCCCCGCCCATCGACCTGTCTGCGCGTCTGCGTGCCGCCTGGGATTGAGCCTCAGGCCGTCGCCACCCGCCACGGCCAGCGCAGCGGCCCGAACCACGAGCCCGCCGCCACGGCGCCGGCATTGACCAAGCCGTAGACCACCATCGCCGCGCCCTGCACCACGAACAGCTGCGTCAGCGTGCCGCCCCAGCGCAGCACCAGCCAGCCGCCCAGCGCGGCCACCGCCAGGCGCAGCAGGTTGGCCAGCACCGGCCACTTGAGCTTGCCCGCACCCTGCGACGCGAAGTAAAGCACCAGCCCCAGGCCGAAGAATCCGTACAGCGGCCCCACGCTGCGCAGGTACTGTGTGCCCGCCTCCAGCATCGCCGGGTCGTCGCTGAACAGCCGCAGCCAGGTGTGCGGGAAGGCCGCGGCCCACAGGCCGATGGCTTCGGCCATGGCGAAACACAGGGCCGCGCCGATCCAGCCTGCGCGCAAGGCACGTTCCCGCTTGCCGGCGCCGATGCAGGTGCCGACCATCGCCACCAGCGGCGCGCCAAAACCGAATACCAGCGGGATCAGTAGAAATTCAAGTCGCGAGGCCGTGCCGTAGCCGGCAATGGCCGCGCTGCCGAAGGCGCCCACCAGCGCCACCGCCACGGCCATCGACAGGCTGGTGGCCACCGTGGACACCGAACTGGCCAGCCCCACCCGCAGGATGTCGGCGAACAGCACCCAGCGCCATCGCGTGCCGCGCAGCACGGGCCGCAGCAGGCTGCGCGGCGACCACAGGTAACCCGCCAGCACCAGGCTGCCCACCCCGTAGTACATCAGCAGCGCCACCGCGCCACCAGCGATGCCGAAGCCCGGCACCGGCCCCCAGCCGAAGATCAGCAGCGCCGACAGCGGCACCAGCAGCGGCACCCCAGCCACGGTGACCAGCGCCGGGAAGGCCATGTTGCCGGTGCCGCGTATCACCGCAGACAGCGCGTTGAACAGCCACACCAGCACCGCGCCGGCGAACACCCAGTTCGAGTAGCTCAGCGCCGCCTCCAGCGCGCCGCCGCTGCCGCCCATGCGGGTGTAGATCCAGCGCCCGCCACCGATCAGCGCCACGCTGAACAGCAGCCCGAAGCCCAGCGCCACCACCACTGCATGCAGCACCAGCGCATTGGCGTCGTCGTTGCGGCGCGCGCCCAGCGCGCGGGCGATGGCCGAGGCGATGCCGCCGCCCATCGCGCCGGCCGAGGTGGTCTGCATCAGCATCACCAGCGGGAACACCAGCGCCATGCCGGCCAGCGCATCGGTGCCCAGCTTGCCGACGAACCAGGTCTCGATGAGGCCGACGCTGGCCTGCGCCAGCATCACGGCCACGTTGGGCGCGCCGAGAAGCAGCAGCGTGGGCAGGATCGGCGCTTCCAGCAAGGCCCGAGTCCTGGGGTTCATCGCAGCGGCGTCGCTCATGCCGTGGCCGGCGCGCGCTGCACCGGCGCCTCGCGGATCGGCAGGTGGATCAGCGCCGCCGCCACCGCCAGCAGGATGTCGACGTACCAGTAGCCGTCGTAGCTGCCCGTCAGCTCGAAGGCCTTGCCGCCCAGCCACACCCCGGCGAAGGCGCCCAGCTGGTGCACCAGCATGACCACGCCGAACTGCGTGCCCATGTTGGCCGGGCCGAAGAATTTGGCCACCAGCCCGGCCGTCGGCGGCACGGTGGACAGGAAGGTCAGGCCCATCACCGCCGCAAAGATCAGCACGATCGGCCCGGTCTTCGGCGCCAGCAGGAACAGCAGCACCGCCAGCGCACGCGTGGCATACAGCAGCGCCAGCAGCGAGCGCGAGCGCCAGCGCGCCATCGCCCAGCCGATGCCCAGGCTGCCGAGGATGTTGAACAGCCCCAGCAGCGCCAGCGACCAGGCGCCGAACTGCAGCGGCAGCCCGCAGGCGGCGATCACCCCTGGCAGGTGCGTGGCCAGGAAGGCGACGTGGAAGCCGCAGACGAAGAAGCCCGCCGAAAGCAGCAAGTAATTGGGGTTGCGCAGCGCCGTGCGCACGGCCTCGCCGGCACTCAGCCGCTGCGGCTCCGCGGCCGGCGGCGGTGGCGGCGCACCCTTCAGGATGAAGGCCGCCGGCAGCGACAGCAGCACCACCAGGGCCAGCACCTGCATCGCACTGGCCCAGCCGAGCGACAGCATCAACATGCCGGCGATCGGCGCGATCAGGAACTGGCCGAAGGAGCTGCCGGCGTTGACCACGCCGAAGGCGATACCGCGCCGCTCGGGCGCGATCAGCCGCGTCGCCGCGGGCATCAGCACCGATGGCCCGGCCAGGCCGGCGCCACCGGCGGCCAGCACGCCCACCGCCAGAATCAGCCCCAGCGTGCTGCTCATATAGGGCGTCAGGTAGGTACCCAGCGCCACCATCAGCACGCCGAAGAACAGCACCCGCCCGGCCCCCAGTTTGTCGGCGATGGCGCCGGCGAAGGGCTGCGTCAGCCCCCACCACAGCTGGCCGAAGGCAAAGGCCAGGCTGATGCTGCCGATGCCCAGGCCGGTGGCGGTGTTCAGCGGGCTGACGAACAGGCCCATGCTCTGGCGCACGCCGGTGGTCAGCGCGTAGCTGCCGGCCGCGGCCAGCAGCACCACCCAAAGTGCGAACTGGCGGGCGGTAGCGGCGCGGGCGTCAGTCATCGCCGCCCTCCTCCGGCACCGGCTGCAGCAGCGCCAGCGAATCGTCGACCAGCGCGTGGATGGCCTGCACGCGCTCCATGCCCAGCATCTGGTTCAGTCCCTCCTGTGCGGCCTTCCAGTGGCGCTGCGCCTCGGCGCGCTTGGCGCGGCCGGCGTTGGTGATGTGCACCAGCCGACTGCGGCCGTCGTCGCCTGCCGACAGCTCGAGCCAGCCGGCAGCGAGCATCGGCTTCAGGTTGCGTGTCAGCGTCGACGCGTCCATGGTCATGCGCTCGGCCAGGTCGCCCGGGCGGATCGGCCCCAGCCGCAGCACGTGCGACAGCAGCGAGTACTGCGTGGTCTTCAGCCCGGCCTTGCCGACCTCGGCGTCGTAGTGCTGCGACACGCGGCGCACCAGCTGGCGCAGCTTGAAGTTGGTGCAGCCCCGTGGTTTGGGTTCGGTGGTGCTCATGGAATTGATTGTAGCTACAATATTTGTAGATACAACCATAAAGAGCCACGCCAATGAACTCCACCGCCTCGACCGCAGCCGCCTGGCACGATGAACTGCAGGCGGTGCTGGGGCCGGCCCTGGCCCACGGCGCCACGCCGGGGGTGTCCACGCCCCAGCAGCTGCGCGGGCGCAACGGGCTGCAGATCATGCAGGCCATGCTGGACGGCGAGCTGCCTTACCCGCACATCATGCAGACACTGGACTACCACCTGCTGCAGGTGGAGCGCGGCCGCGCGGTGTTCCAGGGCGTGCCGCAGCTGATGCACTACAACCCGCTGGGCAGCGTGCACGGCGGCTGGTACGCGACGCTGCTCGATTCGGCGCTGGGCTGCGCGGTGCACACCATGCTCGAGGCCGGCCAGGGCTACACCACGGCCGAGCTGGGCATCCATATCGTGCGTGCCGCCTCCACGCAAAGCGGGCCGCTGCGCGCCATCGGCCAGGTGGTGCACGTCGGCCGCCAGCTGGCCACGGCCGAGGCGCGCATCGTCGACGCGGCCGGCAAGCTCTACGCGCACGGCAGCACCACCTGCCTGGTGTTCCAGCCGCCGCCCGCTTGAGGCGCTAAAGTCGGTGCCCGATCCGCCGGCACCGACGATGCAAGCCCTGGCCCGCATTCACAGCTATCACGCCCACGTGTACTACGACCCGGCGCGCACGCGCGACGCGGCCGAGGCGCTGCGCTCGCGCATCGGCGAGCGCTTTCTCGTGCAGCTGGGCCGCTGGCACGACGTGCCGGTGGGCCCGCACACCGCGGCGATGTACCAGGTGGCCTTCGGCACCGAACTGTTCGCCGCCTTCGTGCCCTGGCTGATGCTCAACCGCGACGGCCTCGACGTGCTGGTGCACCCCAACACCCGGGCGCCGCGCGACGACCATCTGCGGCACGCCTTGTGGCTGGGCCGTGCGCTCGCGCTGAAGGAAGAGGCGCTGCCGCTGCAGGCCGATGCGGCCGCCGAACCGCCGGTCGTACCGAACACCCAGCCGGGCCTCGCGCCTTGATCCGTTTCGTCCCCGCCCACCGGCCGCTGGCGCAAGGCACGCCGCTGGCCTGGTGCTTTGCCTTCGTCGAAGGCCAGCTGCTGCTGCCCGACGGCGACGATGTCACGCTGCAACCGCAGGTGCTGCTCGGCTTCGAAGGGCTGGCGACGTCGCGCCATTACCTGGGGCAACTGGACGGTGTCGACTGCTGGGCACTGCACCTGCAGGCCGCACCGGCGGGCTGGCGGCGTGCCGCGCTGCGCGCGGCCATGCTGCAGTTTCCCGATGCACTGATGGGCCTGGCGGGCCGTGCGGCCCAGGTGCTGGAGTGGGACCGCGCGCACCGCTTCTGCGGCGTGTGCGGCACGCCCACCGAGCTGCAGGCGCACGAGCGCTCGCGCAAGTGCCCGGCCTGCGGCCACAGCGCCTACCCGCGCCTGAGCCCGGCGATGATGGTGCTGATCTGGCGCGATCGCGAGCTGCTGCTGGCGCGCTCGCCGCACTACGCGTCGGGCATGTTCAGTGCGTTGGCCGGATTCGTCGAACCCGGCGAATCGCTCGAGGATTGCGTGCACCGCGAGGTGCTGGAAGAGGTGGGCGTCACCGTGCAAGGGCTGCGCTACTATGGCAGCCAGAGCTGGCCCTTCCCGCACAGCCTGATGCTGGCCTTCACTGCCCGCTGGGCCGGCGGCGACGTGGTGCCGCAGGAAGACGAGATCGAAGCCGCCGGCTGGTTCGACATCGACGCGCTGCCCGCCATTCCGCCGCGCTTTTCCATCGCCGGGCACCTGATCCGCGACACGGTCGCCGCGTTGCGCGACGGCCGCGAGCCCTGACCGCCCAACGCCAGGCACAAAAGGAGATGGCATGGACACCTCCCACCCGATGAACGAGTGCTGTGAGAGGCGAGG
>ERZ1645186.153-NODE-153-length-10041-cov-9.156119_pt1 | contig 10041 bp, 10 predicted proteins | sample MGYA00575349_ERZ1645186 | MGnify/ENA primary metagenome ERZ1645186 (study PRJEB40839, sample SAMN11282943) | freshwater sediment metagenome | isolation source: river sediment | host: Sediment | place: India: Nawabganj, Kanpur | collected 2015-12-17 ...
TGGCCATCGCCGAGCGCATGAACGCCCAGGTGCGCGGCATGAACGTGGCCATCCGCAATGCCAACGACGCCATCTCGCTGTCGCAGACGGCCGAAGGCGCGATCGGCAAGGTGGCCGACATGATGCAGCGCATGCGCGAACTGGCGGTGCAGTCGGCCAACGCCACCAACGGCACCAGCGACCGCGTCAGCCTGGACCAGGAGTTCCAGGCGCTGGCCGACGAGATCGACCGCACGCTGACCACGACCCGCTTCAACGGCCTGGCGATCCTGGCCACCAATGCCGGCACGCCGCAGGTTTTCCAGGTGGGTGCGAACGCCGGCGAGACCATCACGGTGACGACCACGCGCCTGGACAACAACACCACGGTGCAATCGGTCACCGGCGCCACGAGTGCCATCAGCACGGTGGCCAGCGCGTCGGCAGCGCTCGGCGCCATCGATGCCGCGCTCGACCTGCTGAACAGCGAGCGCGCCACCTACGGCGCGTCGCAGAACCGCTTCGAGGCGGTGATCAGCAACCTGCAGGTCGCCGCCGAGAACCAGTCCGCGGCCCGCGCCCGCATTATGGACGCCGACTTCGCGGCCGAGACCGCCAACCTGAGCCGTGCACAGATCCTGCAGCAGGCCGGCACGGCGATGGTGGCGCAGGCCAACCAGCTGCCGCAGCAGGTGCTGCAGCTGCTGCGCAGCTGAGAACGACGCACTGCGCAGGGCCCTCGCCCGCCCCGGCAGCCGGCCCGGGCGGGCACTCGCGCGCTCGGCCTAAAGTTCCGCACGCCGCTGCCGAAAGAGCCGAAACGACCTAGGGAACGTCCATGGCCAGCATCACTTCCATCGGTATCGGCAGCGGGCTCGACATCGAGACCATGATCACGCAGCTGGTCGCGGCCGAGCGTGCCCCGGTGCGGCAGCTGGCCAAGGAAGCCAGCTCGCTGCAGACGCGACTGTCGGCCTACGGCAAGCTGCAGTCCGGCATGGCAGCGCTGCGTGACGCGGCCGCGGCGCTGACCCGCAGCAGCACCTGGGGCGCCACCACCGGCAGCAGCAGCGACGCGGCGGCGGTGACGGTGGCGACCAGCACCAGCACGCTGCCGGGAAGCTATTCGATCGAGGTGCAGCGCCTGGCGTCGGTGCAGTCCAACGCCACCGGCATCTATGCCTCGGCCGATGCGCTGGTCGGTGAAGGCACGCTGCGCATCGAGCTGGGCACCTGGAGCGCCGACCTGAGCAGCTTCACGCCCAAAGCCGGCGCGACAGCCGTGGACATCGCGGTGGGACCGCCCGCCGAGTCGCTGGCGCAGCTGCGCGACAAGATCAACGCGGCCAACGCGGGCGTCGTGGCCTCGGTGCTGACCGACGCCAGCGGTGCCCGCCTGGTGCTGCGCTCGGCCTCCACGGGCGAGATGAACGGATTCCGCGTCGGCGTCACCGATGCCGACGGCAACCACGGTGACGGCCTCGGCCTGTCCGCGCTGGCCTTCGACCCGTCGGTGGGCGTGCTGACGATGGCGCGCGCGCTGGCGGCGGCCAACGCCGCCGCCACGGTGAACGGCCTGTCGGTCACGTCGGCGGGCAACACGCTGTCCAACGTGCTCGACGGCATCACGCTGACGCTGGGCAAGGTGACCTCCGCACCGGTGCAGGTCGACGCGAAGACCGACACCGTGTCGATCCGCAAGGCGCTGGACGGATTCGTCAGCGCCTACAACGAGCTGAACAAGCAGCTGCTCGAGCAGACCAAGTACGACGCTGCGACGAAGAGCGCCGGCGCGCTGCAGGGCGACAGCGCTGCGGTGCAGATGCGCGCGCAGCTGCGCAGCCTGCTCGGCGAAAGCAGCACCGCGTCGGCAATGTTCACGCGCCTGGCCGAGGTCGGCTTCGACGTGCAGAGCGACGGCTCGATCAAGCTCGACGAGACCAAGCTGGCCAATGGCCTGGCCAACCTGAGCGAGATGCAGAAGCTTTTCGCGCGCAGCGATCCGCTGGTGCCGTCCGGCAACGGGCTTGCCACGCGGCTGCGCAACCTGGCCGACCAGGTGCTGAGCATCGACGGCAGCATCAGCACGCGCAGCGAAGGGCTGCGCAAGCGCATCGAGCTGAACCAGGACCGTCAGGAGCAGCTCGAGGACCGCATCGCACGCATCGAGAAGCGGCTGCGCGCGCAGTACACCGCGCTGGACCGCCAGATGGCCTCGCTGAACGGCCTGTCGACCTACGTCACGCAACAGATCAGCGCCCTGAATCGCAGCCAAGGCAGCAACTGATACGCAAGCACACCAAGGCGGCCAGAAGCCTTTGGCCGTTGCCGGTGCGTTGCTGCCCTGCAAGCGTTGCTCTTCAAGCGCACGCTGTCGGCCAGAGTCCATGGACCACCGATGCCGCTGAGCGCGGTGTCGCGCGCATGTTGTCTTCCCGCTGCCGAAGCGCGCTGCGGTTGCCGGCAAAGCCGGTGAGGGGGTGACCGGCGGAGTCAATGGGAATTGGCTGAACGGAGCCGGTCACCCCCTTGCCGGCTTTGCCTCAACGGCCTGAGAACGCGACAAGAACAACGTGCCTGAAACGAAGAGCAGCTTCGCGCCGTGAGACGCCCTCGGTCTCTGACCTTTTCGAACGCACTTGCGAGAGACGCGCCGCGGCCAGCCGGCCGCGCCCCGACGGACTCCATGCACTGCATCGCCTTCGCGCGTCGAAGCCGCGTCTGCCGTTGCGCGCCCTGCGTCGCAGGGTCACCGGAAACGGCCCGTCATCACCACGCAATACGGCGTCAGCGGCGCCGAAGCCGCGGCTCAAGTCACCTGGGGGCGGGCCGATATTCAAGGCAGCCCGCAACCCTCTGGCCGCCCGTATGTTTATCTCCGCTCCCGTCACCGCACCCCACGCCAGCGCCGGCGCCTACCGACAGGTGGGCCTGAGCACGGGCGTGGTCACGGCCACGCCACACCAGCTGGTGCTGATGCTCTTCGATGGCTTCGACGAGGCGCTGGCGCAGGCCCTGGGCGCGCTGCGCGACGGCGCGGTCGAGGCCAAGTGCCGCGCCATGACGCGGGCAACGCGCATCGTCGACGAGGGCCTGCGCGCCAGCCTCGATCTGCAGGGCGGCGGTGCCCTGGCCGCCGACCTGCGCGAGCTCTATGCCTATGTCGGCCTGCGCCTGGTGCGAGCGAACCTGAACAACGACGCAGCCGGCATCGACGAGTGCCGTCGGCTGATCCGCCCGCTGCGCGACGCCTGGGTGCAGATCGCGCCCGACATCAGCCGTGCCGCCTGAACGATGAATGCCCCGGTACGAACCAAGCGCGCTGCGGCCCCGGGCAATCCGTCCGATGCCCAAACGGACCCCTTCACCTCTCGCCAAGAAGAACCGAAGATGAGCACATCCGTCCTGAGCTACTACGAGGCCATCGAAAAGGCCAGCGCGGACATGCTGTCCGCAGCCCGTTGCGGCGACTGGGACCAGGTGGTCAAGCTCGAAGGCGCATGCGTGCTGCTCATCAGCCAGCTGAAGCAGGCGGCGCGCGAGCTGCCGCTGGCCGAGGACGAGGCGCGCGTCAAGTCGCGCATCATGCAGCGCATCCTGTTGAACGATGCCGAGGTGCGCCACCTGGCCGAACCCTGGCTGCCCGACCTGCACCGCCTGATGCAGGGCAAGAGTCACACGCTGCACTGAGCCGCACGGGTTCGTGGCGATGTTCCAGGACACGCGGCCGGCCGTGCTCGGCCTCGATCCTCCGGCCGATGCCTGGGCCGCGTTTCGCGTGACCGACCCCCGCGAGCTGCTGCGCCTGCTGAAGCAGCTGCGCGACGGCAGCGTGCCGGTGCATCTGAGCGCGCCGCAGGGCGCGGCGGTCACCAGCCAGGTCTGGTCGCTGGATGACGCGCAGCAGCAGATGAGCTTCAGCGCCGACGACGCCGGCCTGCCGATGCAGCAGCTGGCGCAGTGCGACGAGGCGGTGGCCGTGGCCCACCTGGACAACGTGAAGCTGCAGTTCGACCTGAGCGAACTGATGCTGGTGCACGGCGCGCACTCATGCGCGCTGCATGCCAGGTTGCCGGAGCTGCTGTACCGATTCCAGCGCCGCGCCGGCTACCGCGTGCGTACCTTCGAACGCCACGGCCCGAAAGTGCTGCTGCGCCACCCTTCGCTGCCGGACATGCGGCTCGGCCTGCGCATCGTCGACCTGAGCGTCGGCGGCTGTGCGCTGCAGCTTCCCGACGACGTGCCGGCGCTGCAACCCGGCACCGAGCTGCGCGGCGCGCGCGTCGAGCTCGACGCCCACACCGCCTTCGGCGCCACGCTGCGGCTGCAGCATGTCGGCACGCTGCACGGTGCGGCACGGGGTCTGTACCTGGGCTGCGCCTTCACCGACCTGGACGGGGCCGCACAGCGTGCGCTGCAGCGCTACATCGACCACACCCAACAGCGGCGCCGCGTGCTGGCGCAGCGCTGATGCAAGCCCGCCGTCCGCCGAACCGCAGCCCGGCCGGCTTCACGCTGGTGGAGCTGTGCGTGGTGCTGGCCGTGGCCGGGGTGTTGGCGGCGATCGCCTGGCCTTCACTGCAGTCGCAGCTGCAGCGCGGCCGCCGGGCCGACGCGGTGGCCGCCTTGACGCGGCTGCAGCTGGCGCAGGAACAGCACCGCGCCCACCACGGCCTGTACGCCACCCAGCTGGCGGCGCTGCGCGGCGTGCCGGCACGCAGCAGCGAAGGTCTGTACGACATCGAGCTGCTGGCCACCGGGGGCGACCGCTACGAGGCGCGGGCCCGCCCGCGGCCGGGCGGCCCGGCCGCTGCCGACACCGACTGCAGCATGCTGAGCCTGCAAGTGCGTGACGGACTGGCTCAGCACGCGCCTTCGGCGCGCTGCTGGAACCACTGATGCGTCGCCATCCCGAACGCGGATTCACGCTGCTCGAATCGATGGTCGCCGTGGCCATCGTCGCCGTGCTGATGACCCTGGCCCTGCCCTCCTTCGGCGGGATGCTGTCGCGGCAGCGGCTGAAATCGGCCGCGGAACAGATGGCACTGGACCTGTCCGAGCTGCGTCTGCAGGCGGCGCAGCGCGGGCAAAGCATGCACCTGGACGTGCAGGGCGGTGCGCAGTGGTGCTATGCGCTGGCCGTCACCGCGGGCTGCGACTGCCGCGTGCCGCAGGGCTGCCAGCTGAAGACGGTGCAGTCGCGCGACCACCCCGGCGTGAACCTGGTGGAGGCCGGCGCGTTGCGCGTCGACCCGTTGCCCGGCACCAGCAGCGGCAGCGTCAGCGGCAGCGTGATGCTGCAGTCCGCCGACGGCCAGCGCCTGCGCGTGGCGATGACGCCGCTCGGCCGCGCCCGCGTCTGCGCCCCGGGGCCGGCCTTCGCCGGCTACCCGAGCTGCTGAGCCGGGCTCGCGGGGGTTGGGTGAAGCCGGGCCGCGCCGGTCCGGCGCACAGCGCGTTGGCCGCAGGGGCCGTTCGGGGCTACACCTGCATGTTCATGATGTCGCTGTAGGCCTGCACCAGCCGGTTGCGCACCTGCAGCGTGGCCTGGAAGCCGAGCTGGGCCTTCTGCATCGCCACCATCGTCTGCTCGAGGCTGACGCCGGGGTTGTCCAGTTGCAGCTCGCGCTGCAGGGTCTGCGACTGCAGCTGTGCGTCGCTCACCGAGCGCAGGGCCTGCGACATGGCCGACTGGAAGCTGCCTGGCGGCGCCGGCTGCACGCCGCGCGCCACCGGCTCTCCGTCGGGGCGCAGGCCCGCGCGCGCGACCGCCTGCGCGAAGTCGAATGGCTTGAGTTTCAGGTCCATGCGCCCTCCTAACACCACGGAAAACGATGCAGCCGCAGCGGCCGCAAGTCTAGGCAGTCGGGCATGTGGCAATGGCATGTAACTGCCGCCGCTTTGCGCGGCTTCTTGGTTGATGGCGCACGCAGGCGCTGCCGAACAATGCCCGCCAGAGCCTGCCGCCCCGATGCGTCGAACCGACAGGCCATCGATCACCCCGGACACATTGCCGTTCATGGACAACGCCGTCGCGACGCAATCCCCCCAGACCCTGGTTCCGCTGAATGCCGCCGCCGGCGGCATTGCGGCACGCTTCGCCGCGCTGCCGCTGAAGTCGCTGCTCGGCCTGGGCATCGGCGTGGCCCTGCTGCTGGCCGTGGCCGTGGCGCTGACGCTGCGCCAGGCCGAGGGCGAATACCGCGTGCTCTTTGCCGGGCTGTCCGACAAGGACGGCGGCGCGGTGCTGGCGCAGCTGGCGCAGATGAACGTGCCCTACAAGCATGCCGACAGCGGCAACGCCATCCTCGTGCCGGCGGCGCAGGTGCACGACGTGCGCCTGCGCCTGGCCTCGGCCGGGCTGCCCAAGGGCGCGGTCGGCGGCTTCGAGCTGATGGACAACGCGCGCTTCGGCCAGACGCAGTTCCAGGAGCGCTTGACCTTCCAGCGCGGGCTGCAGGGCGAACTCGAGCGTTCGATCGGTTCGCTGGCCGCGGTGCAGAGCGCGCGCGTGCACCTGGCGCTGCCCAACCAGAACGGCTTCTTCCGCGAGCAGCAGAAGCCCTCAGCTTCAGTGCTGCTGAGCCTGTACCCGGGTCGCACGCTGGAGCGCTCGCAGATCGCCGGCATCGTGCACCTGGTGTCGAGCAGCGTGCCTGAGCTCAGCCCCAAGGCGGTGAGCGTGCTCGACGGCAGCGGCACGCTGCTGTCCGGCGCCGACGACCATAGCCGCGGCCTGGACGCGCAGCAGCTGCAGTACGTGCAGCAGATCGAGGCCGGCTACCTGAAGCGCGTGATCGAAATCCTGGAGCCGGTGGTCGGCCGCGACAACCTGCGCGCCACCGTCACCGCCGACGTGGACTTCACGCAGACGGAGTCGACCAGCGAGGAATTCAAGCCCAACCAGGGCGACGCGCCGGCGGCCGTGAAGCTGGTGCAGCGCAACGAGTCCAGCCAGGGCGGCGCGGCCGTGCCCAGCGGCGTGCCCGGCGCGGCCAGCAACCAGCCGCCGGTACCGGCCACGGCGCAGGTGGGCGGCGCGGCGCCGGCGTTGCAGGCGGCGCAAGGCGGCTACGGCGGCGGTGGCATGCGCCGCGATGCGGTCACGCAGTACGAGGTCGACAAGACGGTGCGCGTGACGCGCAACGCCACCGGCACGCTGAAGCGGCTGAACGCGGCGGTGGTGGTGAACCACCGCGTCAACACCGACGCCAAAGGCAAGACCACGAGCACGCCGCTGTCCGCCGAGGAGCTGGAGAAGATCACCGCGCTGGTGCAGCAGAGCCTGGGCTTCAGCCAGGAGCGCGGCGATTCGGTGAAGGTTATCAACGCGCCCTTCCGCGTCGAGGCCCCGCCGAAGGTCGAGGCCGTGCCGATCCACCAACAGCCCTGGGTGCTGGACCTGCTGCGCGCCGCCGCTGCGCCGCTGGCGCTGGCGCTGGTGGCGCTGCTGGCGGTGTTCAAGCTCATCCGCCCGGCGATGAATGCCGCGCTGGAGGCCAAGCCGGCGCAGCCGCCGGTGGGCGGCCGGCTCGACGTCATGGCCGACAACGAACTCGCCCCCGGACCGGCGGCGACGCCCGGTGCGCTGCCGGTGCTGCCGGCGCCGGCGATCGACCAGCGCGTGGAGCAGGCCCGCGCGTTCGCGCAGCAGAACCCGGCTGCGGTGGCGCAGATCGTCAAGGGCTGGGTCGAAGGCGATGCGCCGCCGCAGAAGCCCGCCACGGCGCAGCCCGCGCAGAAGCCCGCCTGAATGCCCATGGACGACCAAGGCATCGAAAACGCCGCGATCCTGCTGATGTCGCTCGGGGAGGAGCAGGCCAGCGAGGTCTTCAAGCACCTGGCACCGAAGGAAGTGCAGCGCATGGGCGAGACCATCGCCAAGCTGCGCACCGTCAGCCGCAGCCGGCTCGACGAGGTGCTGAACAAGTTCAACGAGCAGGCCGGCGGGCAGAGCATGCTGGTCGAGGACAACGACGAGTACGTGCGCTCGGTACTCAGGCGCGCGCTCGGCGAGGACAAAGCCAACCTGCTGCTCGACCGCATCCTGCAGGGCGACGACGTCAGTGGCATCGAGAGCCTGAAGTGGATGGAGCCCTCGGCCGTGGCCGAATTGATGCGCCACGAGCATCCGCAAATCGTCGCCGCGATCCTGGCGCACCTGGAGTGCGACCATGCGGCCGAGGTGCTGAAGCAGTTCGGCGAACGCCAGCGCAACGAGGTGCTGATGCGCCTGGCCACGCTCGACGGCATCCAGCCTTCGGCGATGCGTGACCTGAACGAGGTGCTGAACAACGTGCTCGCCGGCAGCGACCGCGTGAAGAAGAAGCGCCTGGGCGGCGTCAAGCCGACGGCCGAGATCGTCAACATGCTGGGGGCCACGCTCGAGACCGCCGTGCTCGACTACATCCGCGCCAGCGACAACGACCTGGCGCAGAAGATCCTGGACAACATGTTCACCTTCGACGACCTGGAGCGCCTGGACGACAAGGGCATCCAGTCGCTGCTCAAGGAGATCCAGACCGAATCGCTGGTGGTGGCGCTGAAGGGCGCGACGCCAGAGCTGCGCGAGAAGATCTTCAAGAACATGTCCACGCGTGCCGCCGAGACGCTGCGCGAAGACCTGGAATCACGCGGCCCGGTGCGCGTGGCCGAGGTCGAGGCCGAGCAGAAGGAGCTGCTGAAGGTGGTGCGGCGGCTGTCCGACGAAGGCGTGATCGTGATCGGAGGCGGCGGTGACGACCAGTTCCTCTAAGCCGCCGCGTCCCGGGCCGGCGGCCGGTGCCGCGCCGCGCGCGCCCACCAGTTACTCGCGCTTCATCCCGCGCGAGGAGCTGGGCGCCTTCGCGGCCTGGAGCCCGGACACGCTGAACGCCGAGACCGAACCCGGCAGCCAACCTTCCGCCGCCGCGGCCTCCGCCGGGGCCGCCGCCGGCGCCGGCACCGACAAGGCGCTGCAGGCCCAGGTGGCGGCGGCGCGCCAGGCCGGCTACCAGGACGGCTACCGCGACGGCCTGGTGGCGCTGGACAGCTTCAAGCAGAGCTTCGCCATGCAGATGGCGGCTCAGTTCGGCCCGCTGCTGAAGAACTTCGAGCAGCAACTCGGCGCGCTGGAACAGCAGATGGCACAGGCCGTGGCGCAGGCCGCGCTGCTGCTGGCGCGGCGCGTGGTGCGCGCCGAGCTGCACGCGCACCCCGAACAGGTGGCCGAGGTGGCGGCGCAGGCCGTGCAGGCCGTGCTGCAGAGCGCGGGCCACATCCGCGTGCTGGTGCATCCCGACGACCACCCGCTGGTAGCCGCCGGCGCGGAGGAAGCGCTGCAGGCCCGCGGCGCGCGGCTGCTGGCCAGCCCGGACATCGAACGCGGCGGCTGCGTCGTCGAATCGGACCTGGGCTGCATCGACGCGCGCATCGACGCGCGCTGGCGCCAGGCCGCGGCGGTGCTGGGCGGCGAACTGCCCTGGGCCGACGCGGCCCCGGCCGCCGAAATCGACGGCAGCGCCCGATGATGCCGAGCCCCGCACCCACCGGCCCCGCGTCGCGCAGCGCGCGCTGGCTGCGCTATCTGGCCGACCTGCAGGAATACGCCTCGCTGCCGCAGCCACTGGACAGCAGTGGCACGCTGGTGCGCGTGACTGGCCTGGTGCTGGAGGCCGCCGGGGTGCGCGCACCGGTCGGCTCGGTGTGCGAGGTGCGGGCCGAAGGCCAGCCGCCGGTGCTGGCCGAGGTGGTGGGCTTCAACGGCGACCGCGCCTTCCTGATGCCCAACGGCGACCTGCAGGGCCTGACAAGCGGCGCGCGCGTGCAGCCGCTGCCGGCGCCGCATGCGCCGCCAAGCTTCGGCGCCGACAACCACCCGTGGCGGCGCAGCGAGGACCGCGGCCTGCACCTGCCGGTGGGCGAAGGGCTGCTCGGCCGTGTGGTGGATGCACATGGCAACCCACTGGACCGCCAGGGCCCGCTGCTGCGCGTGCGCACCGAACCGATGGTGCGCCGTGCCATCAATGCCATGGACCGCGACCCGGTGCGTACGCCGCTGGACACCGGCGTGCGCGCGATCAA
>ERZ1645186.154-NODE-154-length-9960-cov-9.156386_pt1 | contig 9960 bp, 9 predicted proteins | sample MGYA00575349_ERZ1645186 | MGnify/ENA primary metagenome ERZ1645186 (study PRJEB40839, sample SAMN11282943) | freshwater sediment metagenome | isolation source: river sediment | host: Sediment | place: India: Nawabganj, Kanpur | collected 2015-12-17 ...
GCGCGGCATGATGGTCAGCTTCATCCAGAGCAACTACATGGGCTTCGGCTCGGGCGTGGTGGTGCCGGGCTACGGCGTCTCGCTGCAGAACCGCGGCCATGGCTTCAGCCTGCGCGACGGCAGCCCCAACCTCGTGGCGCCGGGCAAGCGGCCCTTCCACACCATCATCCCGGCTTTCCTGACCAAGGATGGTCAGCCGGTGATGAGCTTTGGCGTGATGGGCGGCGACATGCAGCCGCAGGGCCACATGCAGACGCTGGTGCGCATGCTCGACTACAAGCAGCACAAGCAGGCCGCCTGCGACGCGCCGCGCTGGCGCTTCAACCTGCAGAAGAAGCTCAACCTGGAGCCCGGCGTGCCCGCAGCCACGGTGCAGGGGCTGCGTGACCTGGGCCATGTGCTGGACGACATCCAGGACAGCTACCAGGACTTCGGCGCCGGCCAGTTCATCTGGCGCATGGGCGACCCGGCGGTGGAAGGCTATGCCGCCGCCAGCGACCCGCGGCGCGACGGCCAGGCCGCAGGCTTCTGAACCAGGCCGCTGGCTCGATCCCGCAGGCCGCCGCGCGCTGGCCCGGGCTGGCGCTGGCCATGGCCGGCGCCATCGCCTTCTCGGGCAAGGCCATCATCGTCAAGCTGGCCTACCGCCACGGCGTGGACGCGGTCACGCTGATCATGCTGCGCATGCTGTTCGCGCTGCCCTTCTTCGTGGCGCTCGCCTGGTGGGCCGGGCGCGGCAAGCCGGCCTTGACGGCGCGCGACTGGCGCGTGATCACGCTGCTGGGCTTCAGCGGCTACTACCTGGCCAGCTTTCTCGACTTCTGGGGCCTGCAGTACGTCAGCGCCAGCCTGGAGCGGCTGATCCTGTACCTGGGCCCGACGCTGGTGCTGCTGCTGGGCCGGCTGCTCTTCAACCGGCCGGTGCGGCGCATGCAGCTGGTGGCGCTGGCCATCAGCTACCTGGGCGTGCTGCTGGTCTTCGGCCAGGAGCTGAAGCTCGAAGGCGCCGACACCGTGCTCGGCGGCGCGCTGATCTTTGCCAGCACCTTCAGCTATGCGCTGTACCTGGTGTACAGCGGCGAGGAGGTGAAGCGCCTGGGCGCGGCACGGCTCACTGGCCTGGCCACCAGCGTGGCCTGCGTGCTGTGCATCCTGCAGTACCTGCTGCTGCGGCCCTGGGACACCGCGCTGCAGGCGGCAACGCCGGTGCTGTGGCTGTCGCTGCTGAACGCCACGCTGTGCACCTTCGCGCCGGTGCTGATGGTGATGATGGCCATCGAGCGCGTCGGCGCGGCCATGGCCTCGCAGGCTGGCATGATCGGACCGGTGAGCACGATCGCGATGGGTGTGTGGATCCTGGGCGAACCGTTCACCGCCTGGATCGCAGCCGGCACGCTGCTGGTGCTGGCGGGGGTATGGACGCTGGCGCGCGTGCGCTGAAACCTTTCTTCGGAGACAACACATGGATCTGGGCATCGAGGGCAAGTGGGCGCTGGTCTGCGCCGCCAGCAAGGGGCTGGGCAAGGGCTGCGCCGCGGCGCTGGTGCGCGAGGGCGTCAACGTGGTCATCACCGCCCGCGGCGACGAGGCGCTGCAAACCACCGCGGCCGAGCTGCGCGCGCTGAACCCGAAGGTCAGCGTCAAGGCGCTGGCCGGCGACATCACCATGGCCGAGGGCCGGGCCGCCGCGCTGGCCGCCTGCCCGCAGGTGGACATCCTGGTCAACAACGCCGGCGGCCCGCCGCCGGGCGACTTTCGCGACTGGGACCGTGAGGCCTGGATCAAGGCGGTGGACGCCAACATGCTGACGCCGATCGAGCTGATGAAGGCCACCGTGGACAAGATGGCGGCGCGCGGCTTCGGCAGGGTGGTGAACATCACATCGGGCGCGGTGAAGGCGCCGATCGACGTGCTGGGCCTGAGCAACGGCGCGCGCAGCGGCCTCACCGGCTTCGTCGCCGGGCTGGCGCGGCAGAGTCGTCTGGCCGCGGCCAACGTCACCATCAACAACCTGCTGCCCGGCGTGTTCGACACCGACCGCGTGCGCAACACCTCGATGGGCGCGGCCGCCAAGCTGGGCAAGACGGTGGAGGAGGTGCTTGCGCAACGCCGCGCCACCATCCCGGCGCAGCGCTTCGGCACGGCTGACGAGTTTGGCGCCTTCTGCGCGTTCATGTGCAGCGCGCAAGCGGCCTACCTGACCGGGCAGAACATCCTGCTCGACGGCGGGGCGTACCCGGGGACTTTCTGATCGACCCCACGGCTGGGCTGTGCCCAGCCCGCCGCCCCGCAGGGGTCGAGGAAACCTGGGGCTGCCCAGCGTCTCCTCGAGAGACGCGCCCTCAGTCGTCCCTCGCCGCGCCGCAGTTCCAGCACTGCTCGAAGGGCCCTTCGACCAGCTCGCCGCATTGGCGGCATGCCCAGCGCCGCCAAGGCGGGTTGCGCAGATCCTGCAGCAATTGCAATGCTTCGGCATGGCGCCGCTCGTCCATCACCCAGACCTCGGGCAGCGCCTGGTCCACCGGGATCTCGCCTGCGATACTGCCGGCCCAGGCGCGCTGCACCGTGGCGTCGATGCCGGCCCCGCTGAGCTGGTCGGCCCACAGCGTGGCCAGGGCCAGGTTGGGGGCGGCGACGAGGCGCTTCATGCGGCAGGGGCTGGGTCGACAATCGGGCGATGCCCTGGTCCATTCTCGCCGACGCGCTGCTGGTGCTGCACGGCCTGTTCATCGTCTGGGCGACGCTGGGCGCGCTGGCGGTGTGGCGCTGGCCGCGGCTGGCCTGGGCGCACCTGCCGGCGCTGGCATGGGGCATCTGGATCGAGGCCACTGCCGGCATCTGCCCGCTGACGCCGCTGGAGAACGCGCTGCGCCAGCGCGCCGGGCAGCGCGGCTACGACACCAGCTTCATCGACCACCACCTGGGCGCGCTGATCTATCCGCAGGGCCTGACGCCGGCCGCGCAGTGGCGGCTGGCGCTGGCGCTGGCCGCCTTCAATCTGCTGGTCTACGGGGCGATGGTCTGGCGCCGCCGGCGCGGCCGGCGCATGCGCTAACCTCGCGGCCTTCGACAACGCAGCCACAGGAGCCCACGCCATGCAGACATCCCGGACCGTGCAGATCGCCGCCTACGGCGGCCCCGAGGTGATGAAGATCGTCGAGCTGCCGGTGGGCGAACCCGGGCCGGGCGAGATCCGCATCCGCCACGAGGCCTGCGGCCTGAACTTCATCGACGTCTACCAGCGCACGGGGCTGTACCAGAACCCGCTGCCGCTGACGCTGGGCATGGAAGGCGCCGGCATCGTCGAGGCGGTGGGCGAGGGCGTCACGCACCTGAAGGTGGGTGACCGCGCCGCCTATGCCAGCAACCCGCCCGGCGCCTACAGCCAGGCGCGGGTGATGCCGGCGCGCAGCGTCTGCCGGCTGCCCGACGGGATCGACTTCGACACCGGCGCGGCGATGATGCTGAAGGGCCTGACCGCGCAATACCTGCTGAAGAAGACACGGCCCGTGGAAGGCCTGGAGCCGGGCGACTTCATCCTGTTCCATGCCGCCGCTGGCGGCGTGGGCCTGATCGCCTGCCAGTGGGCCAGGGCGCTGGGCCTGCAGCTGATCGGCACCGCCGGCAGCGACGCCAAGTGCCAGCTGGCGCTGGAGCATGGCGCCACCCATGCCATCAACTACGCCAAGGAAGACTTCGTCGCCCGGGTCAAGGACATCACCGGCGGCAAGGGCGTCAAGGTGGTCTACGACTCGGTGGGCAAGGACACCTGGGAAGGCAGCCTGAACTGCCTGCGGCCCTTCGGCCTGATGGCCAGCTTCGGCAACGCCAGTGGCCCGGTGCCGCCCTTTGCGCCGGCGATCCTGGGTGCCAAGGGCTCGCTTTACGTCACGCGGGGCACGCTGTTCACGCACATCACCACACGCGAGTCGACCCAGGCGATGGCCGACGACCTGTTCGCCGTGGTCGGCAGCGGAAAGGTGAAGATCCGCATCGATCAGCGCTACCCGCTGTCCGACGTGGCGCAGGCGCATCGCGACCTGGAGGCGCGCAAGACCACCGGTTGCAGCGTGTTGCTGCCGGCCGGCGCCTGAGACCGACTGGCGATCGGGAAAAGGGGCGGTTGCCGACGGCGCGCGGAAGCCATGCGGCCGAGCCACCACAAGCCCAGGTCGCGGGCTTCGCGCGACGGCAGCGGGGGGCCGTGACCGCCGGGCTCAAGGCAGCCCGGTTCGGTACATGCATGGGTCGCGCCACGCCCGCACGGGCCGCTGACCTGGCGGCAATTCGAGAGGGGCGGGTTCTTCGATGTGCCGCATGGCGTGCAGGACCTGCCGGTTGGCCGTCGCGGCCGCGTCGGGCGTGAAGAATGCACGCGGGACATCGAGGCCGCCGCCGCGGGCGCTGCAGGGTGCCACCCGTCAGGCCGAAGTCGTGTCCGAGTGCCGCCGCCATTCTGGCGCGGCCCGCAGTCCAACCCTTGCGGCCCGGCCTATGTCGACACCGATTCCGGACTACCTGTTGCTGATGCTGGTCGCCGGCGTCATCGGCGTGTTCGTCGGCGCCGTTCTCTCGAGCTGGGGGCACCGGCCGCGGCGCGGTGACGCCGCCAAAGGCGAAGCGACGCCGTTGCGCGGCGCCGATGCCGTGCCCGCTTCCGCTTCGGTCGAGCTGCCGCCAGGCGTGGCCGCCGACCGGCATCGGCCGTGGCCGAACCTGCCGCCGCCAGCGGCGGACCTGCTGGTGGTCGACGACTCGGCCGTCGCGCGCGTCAAGCTGAGCCGGCTGCTCGAGAGGGCAGGCTACGACGTCCACGTGGCAAGCGACGGCACCGAAGCGCTGGCAAAGCTGCACGTCGGCCGCTATGCGCTGATGCTTACCGATCTGGAGATGCCGAACATGGACGGTGCCACCCTGATCGAGCACTGCCGTCGGCTGCCGCACAGCGCGCAGATGCCGATCCTGGCCATCACCGGTCACGAGAACCTGCGCGTCAAGTTCAACCAGTGCCGGTCGATCAGCGGCGTCCATCGCAAGCCCTGGGTCGACGACATCCTGCTCAGCCACATCGCGGCGCTGGCCGGGAGCAGCAAAGGTCAGGTCCAGTCGGCGAGCGGCGGCGGTCGCTGGGACGCTCGCTCGGGCGCCGCTGCCGCGTCGTCCAGGCGCGCGCAGCCCGCCGACCTGGCGGCACGCTGAGGGCTGCACCGCGCAGCGCGCGCCGAGCCCTCCCACGCCGCCGCCGTGACGCGTGTGGCGTCTGGCCGGGACGCGTCATGCGGGAACCGCATCGGGTGCCTGGCCGCAGTCGCTTCGCCCAGTGCCTGGGCGCGCGGGAACAACGTCCTGAGTAATCGCAGCTAGGGCGCGGGCAGCCGCGGCGACGGGTCCGGCACCGCCTGGCCGGGCGGCAGGACCGGAATAGGGTAACTGCTGGGCAGCGGCAATTCGAAGGCCGGCATGTCCATTGCCCAAGGCGTCTTCTTCAGATGGCCCACGTAGACCAGGGGTTGCTCCACCGGCAGCGCGGACACGTCGCCTTCGCGCATGTGCAGGATGTCGGCCGGCGTGAGCCAGCGTGCCCGCGCCTGGGTCAGCGGCAGGCCCGCGTCGCGGTACGCGTCTAGCACGAAGGCTGAGCAGAAGAAGCGCTCCTCGGGCTCGCGCACCCCCAGCTGCACCGAGGCCAGCAGGCTGATGCAGGCCTGCCGCAGCGGCGTGGGCAGGGCGGGCAACTCGCAGGCCTGGCGCTGCGCGCTGAAGGGCACGTAGAGGAATGCGCCCACGAAGTCGTAGCCGCGGCCCACGCGTGCGCGCGCTTCGGCGGCGATGCGCCCGCCCAACTCGGCATCCACGCGCGGGTGCCGGTAGACGGCGATCACCGATTCCTCGGCCAGCATGGCCGGCACGCTGCGCAGGCCGACGCCGCCGCCCAGCGCCTCGGCCACTTGGTCGTCGCCGAGGTAGATGGCCGAGTGGCTCACCGGTGCGAGCGTCACGATGCGGATGCCGGAGGAGCGCAGGCTCGCCTCGGCCGACAGCAGAATGTCGCCCGCACGCAAGTCGGCGGCCGTGATGGCACGCTCGCCGCTGGCGGGCGCCAGGCTCTTTTGCTGGAACACCAACGACTTGCCGCCCGCGGGTCGCAGTTCCGACGGTGGTGCCTCGACGAGCTGTGTGGCGCAGGCGGTGAGCAGCAGTGCGGCAAGCCCGGTGCAGGCAAGGAGGGCGGTGCGGCGCATGGCGGGCGGCGCGCCTTACACAGGCCGAATTCGCACTGACGCGCCGTTCCGCCAATGTTAGTCCGGCCGGGCCCCTGCACCTTGCCCGCGGCGCAGCAACGGGTTTGGCGACGTGCAGTCGCTTTCCGGGTGCCGGGCTTGGCACTGGGTGACGTCTGCCGGCGCCCGACGGCACGCGATGGTGGTCCGCAGCCCGTCCGAAGTGCCCGCTCGCCGAGCGGTCAGCGCCGAGCAGCAGGGCGCCAGCTTGGTGTCGCAGTCCCGCCGCGTCTCGAACGCGGCACACTGCAAGCCAGGATGGATGGGAACGAGGATCTGAACGCCACGCAGTGGGCCGCCGTGGTGGTGCTGCTGGACCTGCGCGAATACAGCGCGCTGCGAGCAGGCGCGCGATTCGAGCTGCAGTAGCTGTTGCAGCGCGTCCCGCTGTACAAGGGGGTGCTGATCGTCTACGCCGAAGACGATGGCGCGGCGCTGGAGCATGAGATCCATCAAGCCTGGGCTCATGGCGCGGGCGGTGCAGTTGTCGCGTCGTCCAGGCCGGCAGTGCTGCCGCTGCTGCAGGTGCGCGACGGCAGCCGAGCCGAGATGAAAGGCCTGTTCTGGGCAGAGGCGGCGGCTGCGATGGCGACGCACTGACGCGGCCGCGAGGTGGAAAGCTCGGAGGCCGGGTCCGCACCCGGCCGCGCTTGGCTGCTGATCGAGAAGGGCTGTGTTGCTGTTTCGCTCGACGCATCGCGCCGTGAGGTGCATCCGCCAGATATTGGTGGTCCGGCGCCCATATCGGCCATGCCGGGGTCGAACGATGCGGGGGGGTGGGGCCTCGGCCGCTGTCGTCATGCTGATCCAGTGCTTTGCGACCACCGCCAGTCCCAACATGTGACGGCACTGCCTGATGCTGGACGGCCTGCATCGGTGAGGCGACGATGGCGCGCCAGCCTTCGTCGAGCAACATGCACCCGCAGAAGCAGCTCGGCAGGCGCTGCTGCAGTCGATCGTCAGCAGGCAGATGCGGATGCTCACACACCGAGGTGCGCTGGGCGAGGCGGTCATGAACCGCCCGAACGCGAGCGGTACGTACCGAGCTATTGCTACGAGCAAGAAATGACGCTGAAGGGGATCGCCGCCGTGCCGGACATGACCGAGCACCGGGTCTGCCAGCCCAACGGTCAGTCGGTCGTGCGGTGGCCGGCCTGGCAAAGCGATGGGCTGGGTGCGCCCGGGCGCTACAGTGCGCCCATGACGCACGAACGCATTGCCGCCGCTGTCTTCGCCGCCGCCCTCGCATCCTGCCTGAGCGGCGCTGCCGGTGCCTGTGCGCTGGACGGTGCCTACAGCGGCAACCCCTTCGCACTGGCCCATCCGCGTTCGCTCGAGGTGGCGATGGCCGTGCACGAGGCGGTGCGCGGCGGCCGCTTCGAGCTCGAGACCCCCGTCCCGGCGCTGGACGGTGAGGTCGGTCTGCAGCGCACCGGCTGGCGTCTTCGCCAGTTGGGGCGGGCGCTGGGCGATGCGCAGCAAGGCGACGCCCCGATTGCGCTGGTGCTGGTGGACATCGGCCTGTGGGCGCGCCTGGCACCGGCGCCGCTGGGGCTGCAACTGCAGCTGCACGTCGCCGGGCCGCTGCCCGGCGACGTGGTGGCTGTCAGCAGCGAGGCGGTGCTGGCGCAGTGGGTTGCCGGACGGCTGGGCGGCGAGGAAGCGCTGCGCCACGGTCTGCTGCTGCTCGAGGGCGAGCCGGCCGACGTGCAGCGTGCGGCGGATCGCTTTGCGCGTATCGGCGCCGCGCCGCGCTGACGCCGCTGACGGCATCGCGTGTCGTAGGTTGCCGAGTTGGTCGCCGAGGCGCGTGCCGATGCCAATTTCGGTGTTGCCGGACACGAAGAGCCGCGGCGCCCTTCGGCAGCAACGCCCACGGGTCACACCCACCGACTCCAACACCGGCGCAGCTATCGCGCCGGCCGCTGACCCAGCGGCGGGAAAGCATCCATCGCAGAAGGGTCGTGGCCGATGGCACGGCGCGCATTTGGCGGACGCTCGGCGTCGAAGTTCTGAACCAGTTCGTGGCCGCGGCATCGCGCCAGCCTCGCATGCCATTGCCCGACGTGCGCGAAGTCGTCCGCGATCAGCTCCGCGCAGTCCGTGCGCTCGAGCCGACGACCAGCGAAACCCGCGAACGGCCTGAAGCACTTCCTAGCGCCAGGTCCGGTCCATCCATGACGCCGTGTTCGCCCGTCAGCCTTGCCGGCCGGCTGCTCGATGCTCCGTTCCGAAGACACACAGGGCGGCCGGCTTGTCGACCGGCAGTCGACCATTCCGAAACCAATAGGAGCGCTGTGCACGTGCCGTGGCTCAGCTTGGCCTCGGCAGGTCGATCCGGTCCGCACGTCAGTTTCCGGTCGGCAGCTTCGGCCTCTTGAGCGTCGCCCGATGCGGTGCGTCACGATCGTCAGGACGAGCGTGGAACGCCGTCCGAGCCATGGACAAGCGCTGCCGAACGCCGCCGCTTCTCTGCCACGCAGCAGCTTGCGAGTCGGTCTCGGCAATGCCTTGCACCGTGTCTTGCAGGCCGCGGCAAAGCGCCTAAACTCTTCCAAGGTCACGGGCCAAAGGCTCACTGGACGGGAGAACAGCATGCACCGACATCCGCGCCATCTTCTCACCCTGGCCACGGCCTTTGCGATCGCGCTGCTGGCTCCCGCCGCGCAGGCCCAGAGCGCGGCAACGCCGCAGGTGGTCAAGCCGCCGGTGGCGCAGTTGTGGATGGACGTGGCCACGGCCACCATGCCGGGAATGCCCGAGATGTCGGCCATGCCCGGCATGGGCGGAATCTTCGGCGGCAGCCGGGGCGGCGCCGCCGAAGGCGGCAATGCTTTCGGCAACACCCGCGGCATGGCCACGGGCCGGCATGTGGACATTGCCTTCGTGACGCAGCGCAAGCCGTCCGGTACAGAGGCCACGCAGGCCGTTCCGACGGCCACCGGCTTGGCGCCGAGCCTGCCGCTGTTGCCGGTGAAGAGCGAGCCGCGCTCGACCGGCCCGGGCACGCCGGGAGAGCCGGAAGAGATGCAGCAGCCCAAGGGCCGCATCCTCTTCTACTGGGGCTGCAGTGAAACGGTGCGTCCCGGACAGCCGCGCGTGCTGGACTTTGCGAAGGCCTCGCCGCAGGAGTGGGGCAGCTTCATGCAGGGCCGCGCGCCGCGCGAGCGCGGTGCCGTGGCCCGTCCCGGTCACAGCATCTGGCCCAACGAGAAGGACCGTCGCAACTTCGGCCGCGACGCGTCGCTGGCCGGCGAGCATGCGCTCAGCGGCGAAGGTGTGCCGCCGGGCTTGCGGTTCACGTTGGCCGCGGCGCAGGACTTCATGGCGCCGATAGTGCTGCAGCAGGCCGGCAACGCGGCCGCGGTGTTCAACCTGTCGTGGCAGGCGGTGCCTCATGCGCGCGCCTATTTCCTCAACGCCATGAGCGGCGGCGAGGAGTCCGGGGTCACCGAGATGGTGTTCTGGAGTTCCGCCGAGGTGCCGGACTTCGGCATGGGCCTGATCGACTACGCGTCGCCGGCGAACGTCGATCAATGGCTGCGCGAGAAGGTGCTGCTGGCGCCTGGTGTCACGCAGTGCGCGATTCCGGCCGGCATCTTCGCCAAGGGGCAGGGCGGCATGCTGCGCATGATCGCCTACGGACCGGAGCTCAACCTGGCACATCCGCCGCGGCCCA
>ERZ1645186.155-NODE-155-length-9956-cov-10.305020_pt1 | contig 9956 bp, 9 predicted proteins | sample MGYA00575349_ERZ1645186 | MGnify/ENA primary metagenome ERZ1645186 (study PRJEB40839, sample SAMN11282943) | freshwater sediment metagenome | isolation source: river sediment | host: Sediment | place: India: Nawabganj, Kanpur | collected 2015-12-17 ...
GTTCGAGCATCTGCTCGACTTCCTGCTGCAGCTCCAGCGTGGACAGCTGCAGCAGCCGGATCGACTGCTGCAGCTGCGGCGTCAGCGCCAGGTGCTGCGACAGCCGGACTTGCAGCGAGGGCTTCATCATCGACACCGCGGCACGCCTACATGCGAAAGTTCTCGCCCAGGTACACCTTGCGCACCTCGGCGTTGTCGATGATCTGCTGCGGCGTGCCCTCGGCCAGCACCGTGCCGTCGCTGATGATGTAGGCGCGGTCGCAGATGCCCAGCGTCTCGCGCACGTTGTGGTCGGTGATGAGCACGCCGATGCCGCGCTGGCGCAGGAAGCTGATGATGCGCTGGATCTCGATGACGGCGATCGGGTCGATGCCGGCAAAGGGCTCGTCCAGCAGGATGAAGCGCGGCTGCGTGGCCAGCGCGCGCGCGATCTCCACGCGCCGCCGCTCGCCGCCGGACAATGCCGGCGCCGGCGAGTCGTGCAGCTTCTCGACGCCCAGCTCGTGCAGCAGCTGCTGCAGCTGCTGCTCGATCAACGCCTTCTTCAGCGGGCGGCCCTGCGCGTCGAGTTGCAGCTCGAGCACCGCGCGCACGTTCTCCTCCACCGTCAGCTTGCGGAAGATCGAGGCTTCCTGCGGCAGGTACGACAGGCCCAGCCGCGAGCGCTTGTGGATCGGCAGGCCGTGCACCGGCTGGCCGTCGATCTCGATCACCCCGGCATCGGCGCGGATCAGTCCGACGACCATGTAGAAGGTGGTGGTCTTGCCCGCGCCGTTCGGTCCGAGCAGGCCGATCACCTCGCCCGCGCTGACCGACAGGTGCACGTCCTTGACCACCATGCGCGAGCCATAGCTCTTGCGCAGCCCCGTCGCCTGCAGGCGACTGGCCGGGGCAGGCGCGGCGGCGAGCCCGGCCTGCGGCTGGGCGCTCAACGCGGCGCTCCGAGCGTGGTCGCGGGCTTCAGCGGCACGGCCGGCGCAGCCTTCGGCGCCGAAGCGGCCTCCTCGCGCGGCGCGAACACGGCGCGCACGCGGCCGGTGGGGTTGGTCGGCGTCACCGCGCCGCCCGTCACCCGGAACAGCTCGTTGGTGTTGTCCCAGGTGATCAGCGCACCGGTGATCTCATCGGCGACCGTGCCCGCGCGCAGCCGGCGAACCGCGGCATTGCCTGTAAGCCGCAGCGTGTCGGTGCGCGTGTCGAACTCGATGCGCTCGGCGGCGCCCTCGATGGTCTCGTCCACGCCGTCGCGTTTCTGCCGGAAGGTGGCCGGCTTGTCGGCGCTGCCGACGGCCTTGGCCTCGCGGTAGCCGTCGGGCCGCTCGCGCAGCTCCACGCGCTCGGCACGCAGCACCATCGTGCCCTGGGTGATGACGACGTTGCCGTTGAAGCTCACCACCTGGCGTTGCAGGTCCACGCTGCCGGGCTGGTCGGCCTCGATGGTCATTGGCTTGCTGCGGTCGGCCTTCTCGGCCAGGGCCGGCATGCCGGCCAGTGCGGCCAGCGACAGCAGCAGCGCGGCGCGCAGACGCGTGGGCAGGGGGGCGGACCGCAAAAGGTTCATCAGAATCGGCACGAAACTTGCAGGGCATTCTAGCCCCGTGCGCCGGCGCCGCCATCATCCGGCGGCCATTACGAAGCCGCCGGACGCGAATTCAGCACGAACGAGCGGCCGGCGGGGCCCGGCCGCCAGGCTTCAGCCGGGCTTGCGCGAGATCTGCACCAGCGCGTCGGTGACGGCCAGCGCCCGCTCGTTGCTGCCGGCCTGCGCGCCCGAGGTGGTGTAGCGGCCCTGCACGCCCATCGCCGGCACGCCGTCGATCTTGTAGGCGTTGCCCAGCTGCTGCGCCTGCCGCGCCTTGGTCTGCACGCCGAAGGACTTGTACAGCTCGATGAACTTCGCACCGTCGATGCCGTTGGCCGTCATGAAGGCGGCGATGTCGGCCTCCTTGTCCAGCCGCTGGCGCTGCTGGTGGATGGCGTCGAACACCTTGCGGTGCATCTTGTCCAGCTGCCCCATGGCCTCCAGCGCGTAGAAGATCCTCTGGTAGCCCTCGTACAGCGCGTTGAAGCCCACCGGCACGCGCTTGAAGACCACGTCGGCCGGCAGCCGCTTGGCCCAGTCCTCCAGCGTCGGTTCGAGCGAGTAGCAGTGGGGGCAGCCGTAGGAAAAGAACTCGATGACCTCGACTTTGCCCGCAGGCACCGACACCGGCGCCGGCTGCGCCAGCTTGGTGTAGTGCCGGCCTTCGACGGGCCCACCCTGCGCGGCTGCCGTGCCGGCCCAGGTGGAGCCCAGGCCGACAGCGGCCAGCCGCAGTGAGAAATCACGCCGTTTCATCTGCTTCCTTTCAATGGCTTGGTTGACCTTGAGTCCCGCGGCACGCCGAAGTTCACTGGCGCTCGACGCGCACCAGCGCCGCCTCCACGCCCGCGCCCTGCAGCTTCTCGATCACGGCCTCGACCTGGGCGCGGTTCTCAAAGGGGCCGACCCGCACCCGGTAGACCGTGCGACCCGCCTGCTCGCGTTCGCTGAGCTTGGCATCCAGCCCCAGCAGCGCCAGCTTGGCGCGCTGGGCCTCGGCATCTTCGGCGCGCGTGTAGGCGCCGGCCTGGGCATAGAAGGCCGGCGTGGCGGCCGGGCCCTTCGCCGCCGAGGCGGCCTTGGGCGGCGCGGCGGCCGTGGCGGGCGCCGTGGTGGCGGTGGCGCCAGGGGGCGGTGGCGCCGCGGCCGGACCGGCCGGGGCCGATGCACGGGCCGCGGGCTTGCTGCCCAGCCCGGCATTCGGATCCCAGGTCTTGTTGCGCTCGGCCTCCGCAGCGTCCTGTTCGGCGCTGCGCTGCGGCACCTTGTTGACGAAGGGCACGGGTACCTTGGCGACGTACAGCGCCACGCCCAGCGACAGCACCAGACCGACGAGCAGGCCGACGACCATGCCGATCAGGAAGCCGCCGCGCTGGAGGGGCTTGTTCATGCGGCCTCGGGCTGGGCTTCGGCCTCGCGGGCCATCGATTCGGGTGCGCTCACGCCCAGCAGATGCAGCGCGTTGCGCAGCACCTGCCGCGTGGCGGCCAGCAACGCCATGCGTGCGCGGGCCAGCGCCTCGTCATCGACCAGGAACCGCTCGGCGGCGTACCAGCTGTGGAACGCGGACGCCAGATCGCGCAGGTAGAACGCCAGGTCGTGCGGCGCCAGCTCGGCCGCGGCGCGCGCCAGCACCTGCGGGTAGTCGGCCAGCTTGAGCATCAGCGCCTGCTCGGTGTGCGCGGTCAGCAGCGACAGGTCCGGCGCGTCCAGCCCCTGCCGCCATTGCGCCAGCACCGAGCAGATCCGCGCATGCGCGTACTGCACGTAGAACACCGGGTTCTCGTCGTTGGCCTGCAGCGCCAGGTCGATGTCGAACACGAACTCGGTGTCGGCCTTGCGGCTGATGAGGAAGAAGCGCACCGCGTCGCGGCTGGTCCAGTCGATCAGGTCGCGCAGCGTCACGTAGCTGCCGGCGCGCTTGGAGATCTTCACCTCCTGGCCGCCGCGCATCACCGTGACCATCTTGTGCAGCAGGTAGTCGGGGTAGCCGGCGGGGATGCCGGCGCCCACCGCCTGCAGCCCGGCGCGCACGCGCGCGATCGTGCCGTGGTGGTCGCTGCCCTGCACGTTGATGACCTTGTGGAAGCCGCGCTCGAACTTGTGGATGTGATAGGCGACGTCGGGCACGAAGTAGGTGTAGCCACCCGCACCGGCCGACGCGCCGGCGCCGTCCGGCGCCGACTTGCGCATCACGCGGTCCTTGTCGTCGCCGTAGTCGGTGCTGCGCAGCCACAGCGCGCCGTCCTTCTCGTAGGTGTCGCCACCTTCGACCAGGCGCTGCACCGCCGCCTCGACCCGGCCGCTGGTGTACAGGCTCGATTCCAGAAAGTAGTGGTCGAAACGCACGCCGAAGGCCTGCAGGTCGAGGTCCTGCTCGCGGCGCAGGTAGGCCACCGCGAACTGGCGGATGTCGTCCAGGTCGTCGACATCGCCGCTGGCGGTGAATTCGCGGTCGTCTGCCTTGACGGTGGCGCGCGCTCGGTAGGCCTCGGCGATGTCGGCGATGTAGTCGCCGTTGTACGCGGCCTCGGGCCAGCCTTCGTCGCCGGGCTTCAGACCCTGCAGCCGCGCCCGCGTGGAGGTGGCCAGGTTGGCGATCTGCACCCCGGCGTCGTTGTAATAGAACTCGCGCGTCACCTGCCAGCCCTGCGCGTGGAACAGGTTGCAGATGCAGTCGCCCAGCGCCGCCTGGCGCGCATGGCCTACATGCAGCGGGCCCGTGGGGTTGGCGGAGACGAACTCCACCAGGACGCGCTCGACACGCGTCGGCAGTCGGCCGAAATCGGCGCCGTCGCGCAGCACCTCGGCGACCACCGACTGGCGCGCAGCGGGCTTGAGCCGCAGATTGACGAAGCCCGGCCCGGCAATCTCCAGGTCCTGCACCCAGCGCTGCACCGCCGGCTGCGCCTGCAGCAGCGCCACCAGCGCGGCGGCCAGCTCGCGCGGGTTCCTCTTCAGGGTGCGCGCCAGCGGCATCGCGGCAGTGACAGCCAGGTCGCCGTGCGCGGCGAGCTTGGGTGATTCGAAAGCGCAACTGACGTCCGCGCCCGGAGCCATCTGCGCGAGCACTGCCTGAAGCGCCTGCAGCAGCTCCTGCTTGGCTTGGATCATGCGGCGATTCTACGTTTGGCCTGCAGGCGCAGCGCCGCGCCGTGCGCGAGGCGCCCGCGGCGTGAAACAGTGCCGTTGCCTGGCCGGTTGCGGCGGCGCGCGTCACGGACGCAGGGCACCATGCGGGGTGGCGGCCCGTGGCGTCGCCGCGCATCGCCATGACCGTGCTCGCCCCCGCTGCTCCGTTCCGCCAGACCGACCTGCCCGCGCAGATCGGCAAGTACCTGGTGCGGGCCCGCCTGGGCGAGGGCGCCACCAGCGAGGTCTTCAGGGCCTGGGACGAGTTCCACCAGCGCGACGTGGCCATCAAGCGCGTGCGTGCCGGCCTGGCGCCGGACACCCCGGAGGGCCATTTCCAGCAGCATTTCTTTGCCGCCGAGGCGGCGCTGGTGGGCCGGCTGCTGCATCCGAACGTGGTGCAGATCCACGACGCGGTCGAGGATCCGGAAGGCCCCTACCTGGTGATGGAGTACGTCGACGGCGTCACGCTGCGCCGCTTCTGTCGCCCCGACGCGCTGCTGTCGCTGGAGCAGGTGGTGGAGATCGGCTTCAAGTGCGCGATGGCGCTGGCCTACGTGGCCCGCCAGGGGTTGATCCACCGCGACGTCAAGCCGGCCAACATCCTGGCCACGTTGCGCCATGACCAGGTCATCGACGTGAAGATCGGCGATTTCGGCAGCGTCATGAACCTGCAGTCCGAGCGCACACAGGTCTTCCGCGTCGGCTCGCTGGCCTACATGTCGCCGGAGCAGCTCGACGGCGACGTGCTCGACGCACGCGCCGACATCTACGCGCTGGCCGGCGTGCTGTACCACCTGATCGCCGGCCGGCCGCCCTTCGATGCGCAGCAGCAGCCCGCGCTGATGCACCAGATTTACCACGCCGAGCCGCCTTCTCTGCTGCAGTTGCGCGACGGCGTGCCGCCGCGCCTGGACCGGCTCATCGCCCAGGCACTGGCCAAGCGCCGCGAGGACCGCCATGCCGACTGGGAGAGCTTCGCGCAGGAGCTGTCGTCGCTGGTCGCCGACGGCGACCTGCCGCGCGGCCCGCTGCAGGGCGTGCTCGATTCCGAGCGCTTCAACCTGCTGCGCTCGCTGGAGTTCTTCGCCGGCTTCGGCGACGTCGAGCTCTGGGAGGTGGTGCACCGCGCCCGCTGGCAGCGCTGCCCCTTCGGGCATGCGCTCTATCGCCACGGCCAGGAAGGCAACAGCTTTCACATCATCGCCCAGGGCGTGGTCGAGGTGTTCCGCGAAGGCGAGCGCGTGGCGCGGCTGGGTGCCGGCACCTCGGTGGGCGAGATGGCCTACCTGGCGCCGAGCCCCGACCTGCGCATCCACAGCGCCGACGTGGTGGTGGCCGAGCCGGCGACGACCATCTCGTTCACGCCGCGGCTGCTGGAGCAGCTGAGCCTTTCCACGCGGCGGCTGTTCGATGCCGCATTCATCCGCGTGCTGGTGCGCCGGCTGCACGCCGCGCACGAGGCGTTGCACCATCCGCGACGCATTCTCTGAGCGCCCACAGGGCCGCGCCGTGCCCAGCCCGCCCCCGCGGGGGTCAAGGAAACTTTGGGCGGCCCGGCGTTTGCTTGGGAGCCGCCGGCAGTGCAGTCGTGATTCAATGCGCACCGGCGTCGGCCACGGGGCCGGCGCCGCATCCACGACACCGAGGAGTTCCCATGAAGCTTGCGATGAGCCTTTGCGCGCTGGCGATCGCCGCGTTCGCCGCCACCCCGGCCCTGGCCGCCAATGCCGCTTGCGAGAAGCAGGCCGACGAGAAGAAGCTGGCCGGTGCCGCACGCACCAGCTTCGTCACCAAGTGCGAGAAGGATGCCGGCGGCGCCGGCGCCGCAGCCTGCGAGAAGATGGCCGACGACAAGAAACTGGCCGGCGCGGCGCGCAACAGCTTCGTCACCAAGTGCGAGAAGGACGGCGGCAAGAGCGCCTCCGCGGCGGCCGCCTGCGACAAGCAGGCCGACGACAAGAAGCTGGCCGGCGCGGCGCGCACCAGCTTCACGAAGAAGTGCGTGGCCGACGCGGGCGGTTGAGCGCGTCTACACTGCGGCGCCTCGCCAGTAGGCCGGGTCGCCGTAGTGGTGCTTGAGGAAGTCGATCCACAGCCGCACGCGCAGCGGCAGGTGCTTGCGCTGCGGAAACACCGCGTAGATGCCGTTCGGCGGTGCGGCGAAGCCGTCCAGGACGCTCACCAGCCTGCCCTCGGCGACCTCGCGCTCCACCTCCCAGGTGCTGCGCCAGGCGATGCCCAGTCCGCGCAGGCACCAGTCGTGCAGCACGCCGCCGTCGCTGCAGTCCAGCCGGCCGCCGGGGCGCAGGTGGACGATCTTTCCGTCCACCTGGAAGGCCCAGCCGCGTGTCTGGCTGGCGTCGGACGACAGCATCAGGCATTCGTGCCCTGCCAGTTCCGAAGGGTGCTGCGGCGTGCCGGCACGCTGCAGGTAATCGGCCGTGGCCACGCACAGGCGACGGTTGTCGGCCAGGCGCACGCTGACCAGGCTGGAATCGGGCAGGTCGCCGACACGCACCGCGCAGTCCACGCCCTCGTTGACGATGTCCACCACCCGGTCGCTGAGGTTCAGCGACAGGCTCACCTCGGGATGCTGGCGCACGAAGTCGGGTACCAGCGGCGCCACGTGACGGCGTCCGAAACCGGCCGGCGCGGTGATGCGCAGGTGTCCACTGGCCTTGACGCCGCCGGCACTGACGCTGGCCTCCGCATTGGCCAAATCCGAGAGCAAGCGCTGACAATCCTCGAGAAACGCGCTGCCCTCGTGCGTCAGCGTGATGCGCCGCGTGGTGCGCACCAGCAACTTCACGCCAAGACGCTCCTCGAGCGCATCGATGCGCCGACCGATGACGGCCGGCGCCACGCCCTCGGCATGGGCGGCCGCAGTGAGGCTGCCCTTGAGGGCGACCGATACGAACGATTCGATCTGCTTTAGTCTCGGCATGCGTTCAGATTAGCGTCGGATTGATCACAAATCAACCGCAACGGGATTTCTGGCATTCCACCGTCTGGGCACTGGTTTGTGCTCCACCGTATGACGAATACCGACACTCGGGTCACAGATCAACGACCCGGGCGGTATGCAATCGAGGCTGCTGTTGCGCATAGATTAGCGCCATGGAGCCCGTCGCCGCCCCTGCGCGCCCGCGCGTGCCGCCCTCGCCGCGGGCGGTGCTGTTCGACGCCTTCGGCACGCTGTTCGATGTGTACAGCGTGGCGCTGCTGGCCGAGCAGCTCTTTCCCGGTCACGGCGAGCGGTTGGCGGTGCTGTGGCGCGACAAGCAGATCGAATACACCCGCCTGGTGTCGATGAGCGCCGCGCCGGACGAGCGCTATCGGCCCTTCTGGGAATTGACGCGCGCCGGCCTGCGTCATGCCGCGCTGCGGCTCGGACTGGTGCTCGATGCCGGCGCCGAGGAGCGGCTGATGAACCAGTACCACCACCTGAGCAGCTTTCCGGAGAACAAGGCGGTGTTGCAGGCGCTGAAGGCGCGCGGCATCCCGGCCGGCATCCTGAGCAACGGCGACCCGCCGATGCTGGCCGTGGCGGTGAAGAGCGCCGGCCTCGACGGGTTGCTCGAGCCGTTGCTCAGCGTGCATGCCACGCGCCGCTACAAGACCGACCCCGTGGCCTATGCCGTGGGCACCGCCGCGCTGCAACTGCCCGCGCGCGAGATCCTCTTCGTCTCCAGCAATGCCTGGGACGCCATTGGCGCCACCTGGTTCGGCTACACCACGCTGTGGGTCAACCGCTCCGGGCAACCGCCTGAACAACTCGACACGGCGCCCACGCGCAGCGGCAGCAGCCTGCGCGCCGTGCTCGATTTCTTCCCCACCTCCAACCACCGAGCGACGTCATGACCGAACGTATCCAAGCCCACCGCCTGCAAGTTGCAGCCGAACTGCACCGCTTCATCGAGCAGCAGGTGCTGCCCGGCACCGGCATCGACGCAGCCGCCTTCTGGGCGGGCTTCGACGCCATCGTGCACGACCTGGCCCCGAAGAACGCCGCGCTGCTGGCCGAGCGCGACCGGCTGCAGGCCGAGATCGACGCCTGGCACAAGGCCCATCCGGGGCCGATCCGCAACATGCGCAAGTACCGCGCCTTCCTCGAGAAGATCGGCTACCTGGTGCCGGTGCCGGCGAAGGTGAAGGTGACGACGAAGAACGTCGACGCCGAACTGGCGCTGCAGGCCGGCCCGCAGCTGGTGGTGCCGATCACCAACGCACGCTACGCGCTGAATGCCGCCAACGCGCGCTGGGGCTCGCTGTACGACGCGCTCTACGGCACCGACGTGATCACCGAGGACGACGGCGCCGACAAGGGCAAGGGCTACAACCCGGTGCGCGGCGCCAAGGTCATCGAATACGCGCGCCACGTGCTCGACCGCTGCGTGCCGCTGGCCAAGGGCTCGCACCTGGACTCCACCGCCTACCGCGTGGTCGACAACCAGCTGGCCGTGACGCTGAAGGACGGCCGCACGGTGGGCCTGAAGAACCCGGCGCAGTTCGTCGGCTTCCAGGGCGAGACCGATGCGCCGTCGGGCGTGCTGCTGTCGCACCACGGCCTGCACATGGACATCCGCATCGACCGCGCGCACCCGATCGGCCGCGACGACCCGGCGGGCGTCAGCGACCTGGTGCTCGAGGCGGCGCTGTCGACCATCATGGACCTGGAGGACTCGGTGGCCGTGGTCGACGGCGCCGACAAGGTGCAGGCCTACGGCAACTGGCTGGGCATCCTGCGCGGCACGCTCACCGAGGAAGTGGTCAAGGGCGGCCAGACCTTCACCCGCGGCCTCAACCCCGACCGCCAGTACACCGGTCCGCGCGGCGAGGACGTGGCGCTTCACGGCCGCTCGCTGCTGTTCGTGCGCAACGTCGGCCACCTGATGTGCAATCCGGCCGTGCTGTGGGGGGACGGCCAGGAGATCCCCGAGGGCATCCTCGACGCCGTGGTCACCACCACCATTGCGCTGCACGACCTGAAGGGCCTGGGCACGCCGGGCATCCGCAACTCGCGCCACGGCAGCGTGTACATCGTCAAGCCCAAGATGCACGGCCCGGCCGAGGTGGCCTTTGCCGCGGAGATCTTCGCGCGCGTCGAGAAGCTGCTGGGCCTGCCCGACAGCACCGTCAAGCTCGGCATCATGGACGAGGAGCGCCGCACCAGCGTCAACCTCAAGGCCTGCATCGCCGCCGCGGCCAGCCGCGTGGCCTTCATCAACACCGGCTTCCT
>ERZ1645186.159-NODE-159-length-9696-cov-10.425267_pt1 | contig 9696 bp, 7 predicted proteins | sample MGYA00575349_ERZ1645186 | MGnify/ENA primary metagenome ERZ1645186 (study PRJEB40839, sample SAMN11282943) | freshwater sediment metagenome | isolation source: river sediment | host: Sediment | place: India: Nawabganj, Kanpur | collected 2015-12-17 ...
CAGCCAGGCCTGCATCGCCTGGCCGGTGAGCGCCAGCGGCAGGCCGCTGGCGAAGCCCAGCACCAGCACCACCAGCAGCCGGTGCAACGCCACTGCGCGAGACACCGCGCCAGCGGCGAAGGAAGCTTCGGGCATTGCGGGATTCTAGGAGCCGGGTGCCTGCGACTCGGCGTGCACCATGGGCCGCTGCAGGCCGGTTTCACATCGCCGAGCGGTTCGACCGCGGCCCGCCGCAGCAGCAACGCGCTCGCATCGGACGCCTTCGCTGTTCCGGACCCTTGAGATGCCCGCTTGCGCGCCCATCTAAAGAGGATGAACGATGCTTCGAGCCTGCACGTCGCCTGCCCCGCTTGCGGGACCACCAACCGCGTGCCCAGTGCGCGTCTGGGCCACGACCCGGTATGCGGCCGCTGTGGCGGGCCCTTGCTGGATGGGCATCCGGTGGAGTTGAGCGACGACAACTTCGATCGGGTGGTGGAACGCAGCGACCTGCCGGTGGTGGTGGACTTCTGGGCCCCGTGGTGCGGTCCCTGCCTGCAGATGGCGCCGCAGTTCGAGCGTGCGGCCGGCAGCCTGAAGGGCCGCGCCTTGCTGGTCAAGGTGAACAGCGACGACAACCCGCGCACCGCATCGCGCTTCGGCATCCGCAGCATCCCCACGCTGGTGAAGCTGGATCACGGCCGCGAGGTGGCACGGGTGGCCGGTGCGCGGCCCGCGGGCCAGATCGTGCAGTTCGCGCAGGGCTGAGCGCCTGTTCGCGGCGGGGCCTGTGCCGGCCCCGCGGGCTCCAGCGCGGCGCTAGATGGTCGGTGCTTTCGGCAGGAATGCTCGGAGCGCGTCCTTGCCGGGCCCCGCGTTCGCCCGCCGATCGCTAGATTCGGGGCACACGGACGAGCGGGCGCCCCAAGCCGCTCGGCGCAGGCCGCCCCACATTCGGCAGCGGCGACCTTGAAGGCACAAGAATGAGATTGCGTCGTTGGCTATCGTGGGTTTCGGCTTGCCTCTTTCTTGCCACCGGCTGCGGTGGTGGCGGCGACGGCGCGAGCGAAGCGCCGTTCACACCGGGTGACCTGGACAAGGTAGCCCCGGCGGTCACCTACACCACGCCATTGAACAGCTCGACCGGTTTCGGCACGAACAGCCGCCTGACGGTCACCTTCAGCGAGCCGATGCGCGAATCGACCCTCGGTGCGGCGATCCGTGTGTCCGACGCCGGCACCGGCGAAGCCGTCGCCATCGCCGGGGTCGAATACGACCTCCTGAACAACCTGGCCACCGTCGTCCCGCGGGACCTGCTGCCGCCGGGCCGTCTACTGCGAGCCACGGTCTCGACCGCGGCCACGGACCTGGCCGGCAACGCACTGGCTGGCGACTACGCGTGGACCTTCAGCACGGCCGGCAACGCTGCGGGCGGTGCCGCCAGCGGCGCCGACACCGCCGCACCGACGGTCAGCTCCTACTGGCCGGCGCAGGGAGCCACCGGCATTGCGCTCAATGCACGCATCGCGATGTCATTCAGCGAGCCGATGGATGTCGCGTCGGTCGTCAATGCCTTCTCGCTGCGGGCCGGATCCGTGCAGGTTGCGGGGCGCATCGCCTATGTGGGCCGCGTTGCCGTGTTCACGCCCGACGCCCCGCTGGCGCCGAACGCCGCCTACGTGGCCACGCTCGGTCGCGCGGCCAAGGACCTGGCGGGCAACGCGCTGGCCACCGAACTGTCGTGGACCTTCACCACGGGTGCCGCCGCGGACCGGTCGGCGCCCAGCGTTCTCTCCACCCGCCCGGCAGATGGCGCCACGAACGTGCCTCGCGACACGATCCTGTCGGTGACCTTCGACGAGCCGATCTACCCCTTCGTCTACGGCCTGATCGATGGCGTCGCCACCGAGGTGAGCATCGACTACACCACGCTGACGGCCAGTGTGACGCCGACGGCTCCGCTGCGCGCGTCGGTCGGCTATGCGGCCAGCGTCACGACCCGCGACCTGGCAGGCAACGTGTCGCCTGTGCCGTATCGCTGGGGCTTCGTCACCGCGCCTTGAGCTGCCTGGCGCGGGCCAGTTCGACGTACCAGTCCACGCAGTCGGCGTTGGCCATCGCGTCGCGCTTGAGCACCGCGTCGGGGTGGGCCCCCATCAGCAGTTTCTTCACCGGCAGCTCCATCTTCTTGCCGGACAGGGTGCGCGGGATGGCGGCCACCTGAAACACGTCGTTTGGCACGTGGCGGGCGGACAGCGCTTCGCGGATCGCCTGCTTGATGCGCCGGGCCAGCGCCTCGTCCAGGGTCAACCCCTCGCGCAGCACCACGAACAGCGGCATCCAGCTTTCGCGGCCCAGGTATTCCAGGTCCACCACCAGGCTGTCCAGCACCTCGGGCAGCGCCTCCACCGCACGGTACAGCTCCGACGTACCCATGCGGATGCCGTGGCGGTTGATGGTGGCGTCGCTGCGGCCGTAGATGATGGCGCCGCCGCGCGGCGTGATCCTGATCCAGTCGCCATGGCGCCAGACGCCCGGGTAGAGGTCGAAATAGCTTTCGCGATAACGTTGGCCGTCGGCGTCGCCCCAGAAGTACAGCGGCATCGACGGCATCGGCTTGGTGCACACCAGCTCGCCAACCTCGTCGACCAATGGCCGGCCCAAGCCATTCGAATCCGGTTCCGACCAGGCCTCGACCGCGGCCCCCAGACAACGGCACTGCATCTCGCCCTCGACCACCGGCAGCGTGACCAGCCCGCCGACGAAGGCGCCGGCGAAGTCGGTGCCGCCACTGATCGGCGCCAGCCAGATGTCCTGGCCATCGACCTTCGGCATCTTGTCCCAGATCCAGCGGTAACACTCGATCGATAGTGGCGAGCCGGTCGAGCCGACGGCGCGCAGCGCCGAAAGATCCGCCACGGCTTGAGGTTCCACCTCCGCCTTCAGGCAGGACGCGTAGAACGCGGCGCCGGCGCCGAAAAAGGTGCAGCGCGCCAGCCCGGCAAAGCGCCACAGCGTGCTCCAGTCGGGCGCGCCGGCCCCCCCCGGGGGCCCGGCCGCGCTGCCGTCGAAGACGCAGATCGTGGTGCCGCCGAGCAGCACGCCCACCTGGCTGTTCCACATGATCCAGCCGGTGCTGCTGTACCAGTGGAAGCGGTCGCCGTCGGTCCGACTCGGCCCGAGGTTGTTGTGCAGCGTGCCCATCTTCAGCGCCTCGAGCATGACGCCGCCATGCCCGTGCACGATCGGCTTCGGCAGGCCGGTGGTGCCGCTGGAGTACACCACCCACAGCGGATGGTCGAAGGGCAGCCATTCCGGGGCGAAGACGGCGTCGGCCGCGCGCAGCGCGTCCAGGTCGTGCGCCTGGCGCTGCGGCGACGACAGGTCGGCCTCCAAGCCCAGGTTGCGCCACAGCACCGCGTGGCGCACGCTCGGCAGCGCGGCCAGCACTTCGCGCAGCAGCGCACGCCGGTCGTGGGCCTGCCCGGCATGCCGGTATCCGTCGCAGGCGACCAGCACCTTCGGCTCGATCTGGCGGAAGCGGTCGAGCACCGCCACCGGCCCCATGTCGGGCGAACACACTGACCAGATCGCGCCCAGGCTGGCACAGGCCAGGAAGACGACGATCGTCTCCGGCACGTTGGGCATCACCGCGCACAACCGGTCGCCGCGCTGCAGGCCCATGCCGCGCAACGCCGCGGCGCAGGCCGCCACCTGGCGGCGCAGCTCGGGCCAGGACACTTCGCGCAGCACGCCTTCGGCCAGCATCGCTTCGTCGGCGAAGACGATCGCCGGGTGGCCGGCCGCATGGCTGGCGTCGGCATGCGTGAACAGGTGCTGCGCGTAGTTGAGCTGAGCGCCGGGGAACCAGTTCGCGCCGGGCATGCGCGCGTCCTCCAGCACCGCGCGGTAGGGCGTCGGCGACTGCAAGCCGAAGTAGTCCCACACCGATCCCCAGAAGGCTGGCAGGTCGGCCACCGACCAGCGCCACAGCGAGTCGTAGTCGGCGAACTGCAGGCCGCGCGTCTGCCGCAGCCAGCGTTGGTAGCGCGTGATGTGGGGCTCGGGTAGCGGCATCGTCGGGCCTTCTCCAGGGGGCCCGATGATCATGCCAGAGGGGTGCGCGCCGGCCTCAGGGCTTGAAGTCGCCGGCAAAGACCATGTCGATGGCCTCGGGCTTAAGGTACTTGCGCAGCGCGGCGTTGACCTGCTCCACCGTCAGTGCGGCCAGCGCCGCATCGACACGCGCCGAGATCGCGAAATCCCGGCCCACGTACAGGTTGCCGGCCAGCTGCGAGGCGAGCACGTCGTCCTGCGCGCGCGACAGGCGCCGGAAACTCAGCAATCCGCTGCGACCTTCTTCCAGTTCCTGCGCGCTGAAGCCGTCCTTCAGGGCGCGCGCGATCTCCTCGCGCAGCGCGGCTTCCACCTTGGCTCGGTTCTGCGGCGCGAAGATGGCGCTGGCCTGCCAGGCAGAGTTGGGCTCGAACTGGTTCCAGCTGATGTGGCTGCGCACATCGTAGGACAGGCCCTCGGCCTCGCGCACGCGCTTCCACAGCCGCGAGCTGCCGCCGCTGCCGAGCAGGTGGTTGGCCACCATCAGCGCCGGGTAGTCGGCATCGTTGTCCGACAGCGGCAGGCTCAGCCGGCCGCGCAGGTCGGCGTTCTGCTTGTCGGGCGTGCGCAGCTGCAGCGTCTGGCCGGTGCCGGCAATGAGCGGCTGCGGTACGCGCGTGAAGGGCTCGCCGGCGTTCCAGTCGCCGAAGCCGGCCTGCAGCGCGCGTTGCAGCGCCGGCAGGTCGATGTCGCCAGCGGCGCCGAACTGCGCGAAGCGCGCGCCGTAGAAGCGGCCGTGGAAGGCGCGCACCTGCTCCAGCGTCAGCGCATCGATGTCCTGCAGCTGCTCGTCGAAGTTGCGCGCGTGGCGCACGTCGCCGCGGGCATAGGGGTTGTTCAGGCGCGCCAGCGCGACGCCGGCCACCGCGCCAGGTTCCTTGCGTGCGGCCTCGACGCGCGTCATCACCTGGCGCTTGTACTCGTCGAAGGCCTCGGCGGGAAAGCTCGGCCGGCGCAGCAGCTCGGCCACCAGCGCCACCGCCTCGGCCAGGTGCTCGCGGCGCGAACTCAGAGCGATGCTGACCACGCCGGGTGCAGCCTGCACCGACATCGTGGTCTTCAGCGCGTCCAGCCGGTCCTGCACCTGCTGGCGCGACAGCGTGGCCGTGCCCTTGTCCAGCAGCCGGGCCGCGGCGTCGGCCGCCGCTCCCTGGCCGAAAAGCGTCTTCTCGTCGCCGAAGCGCAGGCTCAGCACCGCCTGCACCGCGCCGCCGCGCGTCGGCTTGGGCAGCACCGCCGCCTGCAGGCCGCCGGCCTGGAAGCGCACGGTGCGCGCGTCGATGTTCGCCGGCGTGGCGTCGAAGGCCTCCACCTTGGCGGCCGCAGCCTGGGGCTTGAACTGCTGCAGCGACTGCGCCAGGTCCACCTTAGCCGGCGCCGGGGCGCGCCGAGGCGCCTCCGTGGGGATGTACAGGCCCAGCGTGCGGTTCGAAGCGCTCAGGTAGGCCTCGGCCACGCGCTGCACGTCGGCCAGCGCGACCTGCCGCACCTGGTCGCGGCCGAGAAAGAACAGCCGCCAGTCGCCCAGCGCGATGGCCTCGGACAGCGACAGGCCGATGTTCTCGGGGTCGGTGAAATTCTGTTCCCAGCCATTGAGCCACTGCGTGCGCGCGCGCTCCAGCTCCTGCGCGGTGACGGGCTGCGCGCGCAGCGATTCGGTGGTCTCCAGCAACACCGCGCGCGCCTTGTCCGCGTCCTGCCCCGGCGCGAGTTGCGCGCCCAACATCAGCACCGAAGGATCGTGCAGCGACAAGGCAAAGGCAAAGGCGCTCGAGGCGAGTTGCGACTCCACGAGCCGCTTGTGCAGCCGGCCCGAGGGCGTATCGCCGAGCACCTGCGCCAGCATCTCCACCGCGGCGAAGTCGGCATGCGCCCCGGGCGGCACATGGTAGGCGGCCAGCAGCAGCGGCGCGCCGCCGGTGCGGCGCAGCGTCACCTGACGCTCGCCGTCCTGTGCAGGATCGAGCGTGTACATCGCCGGCAGCTGGCGCGCCGGCTTGGGGATAGGGCCGAAGCTGTCGGCCACCCACTGCAGCACGCGCTGCGCGTCGAACTTGCCCGAGACGATCAGCGTCGCGTTGTCCGGCTGGTAGTACAGGCGGTAGAAGGCCTGCAGCCGCGGGATGTCGACGTTCTCCACGTCGGCACGCGCGCCGATGACACTACGCGCGTAGGGGTGCCAGTCATACATCGCCGACATCGTGCGCTGCACCAGCATGCGGCTCGGGTTGTTCTCGCCGCGCTCCATCTCGTTGCGCACCACCGTCATCTCGGTGTCCAGGTCCTCGCGCGCGATGAAGCTGTTGGTCATCGAATCGGCCAGCCACCCCAGGTACCACTGCAGGTTGTCGTCGTTCGCTGAGAAGGTCGCGGTGTAGTTGGTGCGGTCGAAGCTCGTCGTGCCGTTGGCGGCCAGCCCGCGCTTGGTGAACTCGGCCCACACCTTCGGATGCTTCGGCGAACCCTTGAACAGCATGTGCTCGAGCAGGTGCGCCATGCCGGTCTCGCCGACGTTCTCGTGGCGCGAGCCGACGCGGTAGGTCAGGTTGACGGTGGTGCTGGGCTTGGAATCGTCGGGCACCAGCAGGATCTGCAGGCCGTTGGCCAGCCGGTATTCGTCGATGCCCTCCACCGAACGCACTGCCGTCACGCCGGCAGGCAGCGTCTGCGCCGAGAGCGGCGCCAGGAAGCTCAGCGGGACCAGGCACAGCGCCATGCGGCGCAGGATCATCAGCATGAGAACAGGGTTCGGGTAAGGATGACGACCGAGTCTAGGGGCAGCCGGTTAAGCCGGCATTAGAGGGGTCTCGAGCCGGCCGCCGGCCGGGCCGCAGGCAGCCGACATCAGGCCAACGCATTGGCACGCGAACCGTGCGACAAAAGTTCGTCGCGCCAGACGAACGCGATGGCGGCCACCATCGTCAGGCCGATGCCGACGTACAGGCCCACCAGGCCACGAAAGCCGATGCTGCCGATCAGCGGCCCGGACAGCAGCAGCCCGATGGGCAGCGTGTAGATGGCCAGCATGCGCACGCCCATCACCCGCCCGCGCAGCCGCGGGTCGCTGGTGCGCAGCAGCATGATCGACAGCGCCAGCATGCCCAGGCTCTGGTTCAGCCCGGCGGCCAGGTACAGCAGCATGGCCGTCGACGCGCCGACCGGCAGCGCCAGCCCCAGCAGGCACAGGTACCAGACCCCGCAGGCCGCGAGCATGGTGCGCGCCGGCGGCCAGCGCGCACCGAAGGCGCTCATGCCCAGCGAGCCGAGCAGGGCGCCGGTGGCATAGCTGGCCACGAGCCAGCCCAGGCCCTGCTGGTCCAGGCCAAAGACATCGCGGGCGATGTAGGGCATCAGCCCGCCGCTCAGCGGGAAGGCGCACAGGTTGACCAGCGCGGCCAGCATCATGGCGGCACGCAGGCGCGGCGTGTGCCAGACATGCCGAAGGCCGTCCAGAAGGTCGTGCCAGGGCGACGCATGCAGGGGCGCGGCACCGGGCGCTGCCTGCCGTGCAGCGCCGGAACGCCAGGTCAGCACCACGCCAACGAGGTACAGCACGACGATGAGCGCGTAGGCGCTTGCCATGCCCAGGCTGGCCATGAAGCCGGCTCCGGCCAGGGCACCGCCGATGCGCGCCGAGTCCTGCGTCGTGCGCGAGATGCCCATGGCCGCGACCAGCTGCGACGGGGGCACGATGGCGCTGACCAGGGCCGAGCGCAGGCCGATGTCCGAGGGCTTGATCAACCCCACCAGGAAGGCCACCACCAGCACGCGCGTGGGGTTCAGCTGGCCGCTGGCGGCCAGCACGAGGATCACCCCGGCCAGCAAGGCGTAACTTGCGCGCATGCCGGCCAGCACGCGCCGCAGGCCCAGCCGGTCGCCCAGCGTGCCCAGCAGCGGCGACAGCAGCGTGCCCACGAACAGCAAGGCGCCGTAGATCGTGAGCTGCACCACCGAGCCGGACTCGACCAGCACGTACCAGCCGAGGATGATGGTTTCCATTTCCAGCGCCCAGGCCGTGCACAGGTCGGCCGGCCACTGGTAGCGGAAGCTGCGCGTGCCGAAAGGCGCCAGCGCCGGCCAGCGGCCCATCACCGGTCCTGGCATCGGAACGGGCTTCGGCACGGGCGGCACAGATCGCCGTGGCACCCAGGTAAGGACGCGGACCGCGCTGCGGCGAGCGGGGCCCGAGCGGCCGGGCGCCCGTTTGCGGTCGAAGCCTGCGGCCGGTGCATTGCCGCATTGTGGGCCGTCGCCGGCACGCGCGGTCCTCAGGCTCACGCCATGAGCCTCCCGAGGGCCATGATGGCCACTCAACCGCCACCTGCCAGCACCGTTGCCATGAAGACGATCCTGAGAACCACGACCCAGCGGCTCGCCGCGCTGCTCGGCCTTGCACCCACCGCGCCGCGCGCCAGCGCAGCGCGCGCCGAGCCGTTCCGTTGCGCGCGCCGCCGCCACGTTCCGGTGCCCGCGGACGCTTCGCGCATCCCGGCCTACCTGCGGCGCCGTCGGCTTCCGCTCGCGGCTGCGCCGCGCTTCGATCCACAAGCCTTGGAGCGCCAGCGCGAAGGCCTGCGCTGAACCGGCTTCACGCGGCGCCGAAGAAGCCGTGCAATGCGGCCGCCGTCTCGTCCGGCAGTTCTTCGGGAATGAAATGCCCCGCCGGCAGCGCCAGGCCGCGGACCTCGGCCTGGCATTGCGCCTGCCAGAGGGCGAGCGGGTCGAACAGCGCCTGCACCACGCCACGCTGGCCCCAAAGCACCAGCGTGTTGCAGGCGATCCGGTGGCCGGCGGCGCGCGACGCACGGTCGTGCTCGAGGTCGATGCCGGCACTGGCGCGGTAGTCCTCGCAGGCGCCATGGATGGCTTCGGGGCGGCAGAAGCAGCGTTCGTACTCGGCCAGGGCCTCGGCTTCGATGTGCGCGGTGCCGCCCGCGCCCCAGCCGCCCAGCTTGGCGTGCAGGTAGTCGCGGGCGCAACCGCCGATCATCCTCTCCGGCAGCGGGTAGGGCTGGATCAGGTGGAACCAGTGGTAGTAGGCACGCGCGAACCGCATGTCGGTCGCCTCGTACATGTCCAGCGTGGGCGCGATGTCGATCAGCGCGAGCTTGCGCACGGCCTGCGGGTGATCCAGCGCCAGCCGGTGCGCCACCCGCGCACCGCGATCGTGGCCGCACAGCGCGAAGCGCTCGTGCCCGAGCGCGTGCATCAGCTGCAGCAGGTCCCGCGCCATCGCGCGCTTGCTGTAGTTGGCATGGTCGGCGTCGCCGGGCGGGTGTGCGCTGTCGCCATAGCCGCGCAGGTCGGGAAGCACCAGCCGGAAGTGTGGCGCCAGGGCCCGGGCCACGCGGTGCCACATCGCATGGGTCTGCGGAAAGCCATGCACCAGCATGAGCGGCGGCGCGTCCTGGCGGCCACCGACCCTGGCGTTCACGACAGTTCCGCCGAGCTCGAGCCGGCGCAGCTCGAAGCCTTCGAACCAGGTTGGCTTGGCGTTCATCGCCAGAGCATAAGGCCGGCCATGCACTGACGCGCGGCACCGGCGCCGCGCGTCAGCGGCCGCCTTGCGCCTGGCGGGCCGTATCGATGTCCAGGTACTTC
>ERZ1645186.161-NODE-161-length-9585-cov-7.840084_pt1 | contig 9585 bp, 7 predicted proteins | sample MGYA00575349_ERZ1645186 | MGnify/ENA primary metagenome ERZ1645186 (study PRJEB40839, sample SAMN11282943) | freshwater sediment metagenome | isolation source: river sediment | host: Sediment | place: India: Nawabganj, Kanpur | collected 2015-12-17 ...
CCGAATTCGGCGTGCACGGGTCGCTGCCGATCTATTCCGGCGGCCTGGGCGTGCTGGCCGGCGACATCCTGAAGGAGGCGGCCGACCTGGCGCTGCCGCTGGTCGGCGTGGGCCTGCTATACCGCACGGGCTACTTCCACCAGCGCATCGACACCTCGGGCCTGCAACACGAATACTGGCTCGAGACCGATCCCGATCGACTGCCGTGCGCACTGGTCACAGGATCCGACGGCCAACCACTGACGGTGACGGTGCCGGTGGACAACGAGGACCTGGTGGTGCAGGTCTGGCGCGCCGACATCGGGCGCGTGCCACTGTACCTGCTCGATACCGACCGGCCCGAGAACGGTGCCGTCGGTCGCTGGGTGACCTCGCGGCTGTACGAGAGCAACCGCGACATACGGCTGGCGCAGTACGCGGTGCTGGGCGTCGGTGGCGTGCGCGCGCTGCACGCCATGGGCATCGAACCGTCGGTCTACCACTTCAACGAGGGGCACCCGGCCCTGGGCGTCTGCGAACTGCTGGCCCGCGCACGTCTGCAGCAGCCGAGCGCTGGCGACGACGCCGCCTGGCAACGCGTGCGGCAGCAGGTGGTGTTCACCACGCACACGCCGGTGGCAGCCGGCAACGAAAGCTACCCGCGGGAAATGGTGCTGCGCATGCTCGGCCGAATCGGCGACCTGGCCGGCGACCGCGAGAAGTTCCTGGCGATGGGCCGCATCGACCCGGCGCGCGCCGACCAGCCATCGGGCATGACGGCCCTGGCCCTGCGCACCAGCCGCCAGGCCAATGCCGTCAGCCGCAGGCACGGGCAAGTGGCCCGCAGCATGTGGCAGGCGCTGTTTCCGGGGCGGGCTGCCGAAGGCGTGCCGATCACGCACGTGACCAACGGCGTGCACCTGCCAACCTGGCTGAGCCCGCCGCTGCGGACGCTGCTGGACCGCCATCTCGGTGCGGGCTGGATGCAACGCGCCGACCTGCCGTCGACCTGGGCACCGGTGGCGCAGATCCCGGCAGCCGAGCTCTGGGCCGCCCGCTGCAGCGCACGCGCGCAGCTCGTCGAACTTATCCGCTCACGGGCCATCAGCGACCGCTTGCGCCGCGGCGAGTCGTTGGACTATGCCGAGGCTGCATTCAGCGGCTTCGACCCCACGCGCCTGACGGTGGGCTTCGCACGCCGGCTGGCCACCTACAAGCGGCTGCACCTGCTGGGCCTGATGCCAGATCGCGCCGTGGCGCTGCTGAGCGGCGCGCGGCCGCTGCAGTTCGTCTTTGCCGGCAAGGCGCACCCCGACGATCACGAAGCCAAGCTGGTCGTGCAGCGCCTGTTCGCGCTGAAGAGCGCCCCGGGCGTGGCCGGTCGGGCCGCCTTCGTGGAGGACTATGACATCCCGCTCGCCGGCCACCTGGTGGCCGGCTGCGACGTCTGGGTCAACGTGCCACGCGCACCGCTGGAGGCCAGTGGCACCAGCGGCATGAAGTCGGTGCTGGGCGGCGGGCTGCAGTTGTCGGTGCTGGACGGCTGGTGGGCCGAAGCCTACGACGGCGGCAACGGATGGGCCATCGCCGCCGGCGACGACCCGGATGCGAACGCCCAGGACTGGCGTGACGCGAACGCGCTCTTCGCCCTGCTGGAGCAGCAGGTGGTGCCGATGTTCCACGAGCGCGACGCCGATGGCGTGCCCCAGCGCTGGGTGGACATGATGCGGCGCAGCCTCATGACCAACGGACCGCATTTCTGCGCCAAGCGCATGGTGCGCGAGTACGCCGAGCGGATCTACCCGCCCAGCTGAGTTCAATCGGATTGAAGGCCACATTCGGGTCGGCGCAACCCGTCGCGGCCGCGTGCGCCGAAGAATGCCGGCTTTCTGCAACCCCGGAGTGATGGCATGGCGAAGGTCCTGGTTCTCTACTACAGCAGCTACGGGCACATCGAAACGATGGCCGGTGCCATCGCCGAAGGCGCGCGCGAAGCCGGCGCCACCGTGGACATCAAGCGCGTGCCGGAGCTGGTGCCCCCCGAGGTGGCCAAGGCTTCCCACTTCAAGACCGACCAGAGCGCCCCAGTGGCCCAGGTGGCCGAGCTGGCCGACTACGACGCCATCATCTTCGGCGTGCCCACGCGCTTCGGCAACATGGCCGCGCAGATGAAGAACTTCCTCGACCAGACCGGTGGCCTGTGGGCGCAGGGCAAGCTGGTCGGCAAGGTGGGCGCGGTCTTCACCTCCACCGCCACGCAGCACGGCGGCCAGGAGAGCACCATCCTGTCCACGCACACCGTGCTGCTGCATCACGGCATGGTCATCGTCGGACTCCCCTACGCATGGCAGGGCCAGACGACGATCAGCGAGATCTCCGGCGGCAGCCCCTATGGCGCCTCGACCATCGCTGGCGGCGACGGAAGCCGCAAACCCACGGCCAACGAACTGGCCGGAGCGCGCTTCCAGGGTGCTCACGTGGCGCGCATCGCCGCCAAGCTGGCGGGCTGAGTCGGTGGGCGGGGGCCGCCCGCCCCCGCATCGAGCCGGCCAACTCCTCGCTGGCCGTGGCTTATTCCCGGCAACGGTCGGTCGGGTTTGCCCACAATCCGGTTCCCATGAGGAAGGGGAATGAAAACCCGCAATCGGCGCCGGTGGAGAGGCGGTCGGGCGTCGATCGCCGGCAGCACGAGGGCTCGCCTCCATTCAAGGCAGAACGTCGTCGCGGCATCGAACCGCGCCGGCCCGAAGTGACCGAACTCGAGATGACCCCTTCGCAGTGGGACACGCTGCACAGCGACCTGCCCGGGGATCCCCGCTGACAATCCGATAAGCCGCCTGCGGCGGTGCCAAGCGCCCGACGCAAGGCCCTGCGGAGAGTCTCCGGACGTCCGTCAAAAGGAAACCTGCGGTCCGCACCAGGATGCAGTCAGCGGTCGCGCGCGGGCCAGGGCTTCACCGGCGGCGCACAAGCCGTCGCAGGCATTGCGACCTGGCCTGTGTCGCAGCCAGTTCAGCAGGCCTTTGCACCGCGCGTAGAAGTGAAAGAAGCGCAGCACCCGCGCAATTTCGTCGTCGCTCGGGCGGTGTGCGCTGCAGACAAGCTTGTCGTCCGACATGCCGCGGTCGGTCAGCGTCACTGCCGCCCAAGCGCTGACGCGCAGGCGAGCACCCAAACGCAGCCGCGGGCCCAGGACCAGGGCATCGAGCAGGTCGCCCTCCATGCCCAGCCAGCCCGGGACCGCACCGTAGTTGAACGGACAGGGCAGCGGCGAAACGAAATCGACCTTCCCCGTCGAACCACGCTTGAGAAAACTGCCGCGCGGAACCTCGATCACGACCTCGACCTGCGGCGGCTGCAGGGCCGGGGGGCGCACTGCCCAGGCCGCGCCGACCGGTCGGCCGGCGTCAGCCGCGTCCGCCGCGCTCGGCGATTGCCGCGGCATAGGCCAAGGCCCCAAGGACCATCGCGGCGACACCGGCATCCAGCAGCGTGCCGAGCTGCATGCCGGCCACGTAATGGGAGCCCGTGGCACGGAGCACGACAGCGCAGCCGGAGGCAGCCACGCCCACCAGTCCTGCCACCCGGCCCGTCCAGATCAGCAACCGACCCATGCCCATCTCCCGTGCAGTTCGCGCCTCTGTCAACCCTGTCACGAAGCTGCTGGCGATCGTAGCCTCGAACAGGGGATTGTCCTCACCGTAGCGGCTCCGCTAGAGTCCGAATGTTATGCCCCCCGCCCAGCGATCCCTGCGTGACCGAGCCTGCGGCGCTGCCAGTCTCGGCGTGCTGATGCTCGTGCTCTGCTTGGGCGCAAAGGCCCAGGGGACGGCATTGACGCTCGACTCCCTGCCACGGCCGGCGACACCGCCGGCAGAGACCGGGCCGGTCGTACCGGCGCAGGTGCAACGCTGGCGGCAGGAGGCGCTGGCCCATGAACATGGCGACGGCGTGCCGCGCGATCCGGTGCTTGCCGCACAGTTGTATTGCCGCGCCGCGCGCTACGGCGACCCTCAGGCCCAGTACAACCTGGCCTGGATGCTGACCAATGCACGTGGCATCGAACGCGACGATGCTCAAGCCGCCCACCTGTTTGCTGCCGCAGCCGAGCAGGGCATGACACAGGCGCAGAACATGCTGAAGTCCATGGGCACGCCGCGCGGCGCGCCCCCTGCCTGCCTGCGTCCACCCGAATCCGAGGTGGCAACGGCGGTGCCCGCGGCGCCTGCGCCCAAGGCTCAGCCGGCACGCGCGATTGCCCCTGTGCAAGCCCTGCAGGCTCCGCCGAATGCGCCGGAGCCGATCGTGCGCTTCGTCAACCTGGTTGCGCCCGAGTACCGACTCGCCCCGCAACTGGTGCTGGCGGTCATGGCCACCGAATCCAACTTCGACCCCTGGGCCGTCTCGCCCAAGAACGCGCAAGGCCTGATGCAACTGATGCCGGACACGGCCACGCGCTTCAAGGTGCGGCAGATCCAGGACCCGGTGGAAAACATCCGCGGCGGCATGGCCTACCTGCGCTGGCTCATGGCCTACTTCGAAGGCGACCTCGCGCTCGTGCTGGCGGCCTACAACGCGGGCGAGAGAGCGGTGGAGCGCTATCAGGGTGTGCCGCCGTATGCCGAGACGCGTCACTATGTGCGGCGCATCCTCGGGACCCTGGGCGGCCAGCGCTCGCATCCGTTCGATCCATCGGTCACGTCCCCTTCCAAGGCGTTCGCGCCAGCCGGCGACCCTGCGCGAATTCGCTGAACGTCGCGGCGATCCGTGTCAAGGCGCGCGCAGTCGCGCAAGCGTGGTCAGGTGTCCGTCCGCAAGCCCTGCGTCGTGTCGCTGGCTTCTGGCGACACCATCGCCCCGCGTCGGGCCAGGCGATCTCGGCAGCGACCGGCACGAGCTGCCTGTCGCTCGCGGTCATGCCCGTGCCACGCTGTCACGCCAGTGTCACCTGTTTTGCCGATCCTCGATGGCTTGCGCAACTGCCGTCGAATCCTTCATGTCCCGCATCGTTTGCCGAGTCCTCGCCGCCTCAATCACGCTGGCCTTCCTGGCTGCCCATGCTCAACCGCCCTACCAGGTCACGGCAGAGCGCTTGTGGCGCTATCCGCATGCCCTGAGCCAGGTGCCGGGCCAGAAATCCGAAATCGTGGCCCATGACCAACGCACCGACACGCTGTGGGTGGCTGGGGCGGCAGGTGTGGATGTGCTCGACCGCTCCACCGGTCAGTGGAAGGCCCACGTGAGTGCGGCACCCTTCGGCATGGTCAACAGCGTAGCCATCCATGACGGCCTCGCCGCCCTGGCCATCGAGGCCTTCCCCGACCGCACCCTGCCCGGGTACGTGCTCTTCGTCGACACGCAGACGGGCAAGCAACTGGGAAGTCCGGTCACCGTCGGTTCGTTGCCCGACATGCTCACTTTCACTCCCAACGGCCGAACCGTGCTGGTGGCCAACGAAGGCACGCCGAACCCTCGCATTCCCGGCCAGCCCTGTCCCGTGGACCCTCCCGGCAGCGTGAGCCTGATCGACGTCAAGACCCGCGAGCTCGTCACGCTGCCCTTCAGTTCTTCGATCCCTGGCTTCGATCAGCTGCGGCAGTTTCCAGCCGTCGGCAACGGCACGACGCGACCCGACATGTGCTCATACGATGCGGAGCCCGAGTACATCGCCGTCGATGCCAGCGGCGACAAGGCCTACGTGGGGATGCAGGAAGCGAACGGCATTGCCGTGCTGGACCTCAAAGGCCAGCGCTTCGAGCGCATCTATGGCTTGGGACTGAAAGACTTCAACCTGCCTGGCAACGGCATCGACGCCAACGACCGGGATGGCACGGTCGAATTGCGCCCGGTGCCGGTGAAGGGTCTGTACCAACCCGACGCCATCTCCAGCTACATGCACAAGGGCCGCACCTATCTGGTCATGGCCAACGAGGGCGATTCGCGCGACAACGGCAGCAGCGATGGCGAGGACGAGCGCCGCGGTTCGGCCGGCAGCGCCAGCGTCGAGCTGGTCCCCGAAGACAGCCTTCTGGGCCGCCTGGTGATGTCGAATGTGGAATCCGCCCGCGACAACCTGGTGAGTTTCGGCGGACGTTCCTTCTCGATCCGGGATGCCGACGGTGCGATTGTTTTCGACAGCGGCAACCGGCTCGATGCTGAAGCCATCCGCAGGGGCCTCTACGACCACGGCCGCAGCGACAACAAGGGCGTGGAACCCGAAGGCGTGGCGCTGCTGGCGATCGAAGGTCGCACGCTGGCCTTCATCGGGCTGGAACGCGCTCTGAAGTCGGCCGTGGCGATCTACGACATCACGGATCCCCGCGACGTGCATTTCATGGACATGATCGTCAGCGACGGCGACATCTCCCCCGAAGGCCTGAGCGCCTTTCGCGTGGGCAGCCGTTACTTCCTGGCCGTGGCCAACGAGGTGACCGATTCGACCTCGCTCTTCGAGATCCGCCTGCTTCAGGCGAATGCACCTCGCTGACTGGGCGCTCGCTCCCGACCGGATACCGGCTGGCACGCGGCAGCGCTGCGGTCTTTCGCAGGCTCAGCCGCCGACCAGTCGGATCGCCAGCCACGCCGGCAGACCCAGATAGAGCGCGGCGGTGCCGAGGCGTTCGAGCCAGCGCCTGATGTCGACGGCCTGCTCGGCACGCCAGTTCACCGCCACCAGCGTGCCGATTTCGATGACCAGGCGCAGCACGGCGGCGCAACAGATGACCCCGATCGCCCACGCCGCCCACCACAGCGCGAAGCCCTTCAGGAAAGCGACCAATCCGTAGGCTTGGAATTCGCCGAAGCTGCCACCGTATGCGATGTGCTGATGCAGACGGAACGCGGGAATCGCAAGCAGGAGCGGAAACAGCAAGAACTTCACCCATGGTCTGTCCAGACGGCCGCGCCGGACCGACAAGGCGGCGTGCGCATGCCGGGCGGCGGATGGTGAACCCCCAAGCGCCGCTCCACCGCCAGCTGCAGCCAGCGCTTGCACGAGTACCACGGGGTCGAGCCTGGCAATACCGTAGCGCCAGCGCTCGCCCGAGGACAGCCGCAACCAGACCCCAGGTCCCGGAACCGGCAGACGCCACGCCTCCACCGCGACGATGTCGTGCGCGGCGATCTCGAGGCGACGCTTGCCCCTTGCCAGCAAGAGCACACCGCCGTCGATCGACGCGCGCGCCGAGAAGGCCATCAGCAGCAGGGCCGCAGCAGCTTCGGGGGCGAGGAACAACGCGGCGAAGGTGCGGATCTGCAGCAGCGTGTTCGACTGGAGCGCCCCGACACCGAGCAGCATCGCAGCCGCCAACCACAGCAGGCTCCCACGCGCGAAGACGCGCAGCAGCCCGACGGCAAGGCGGACCACGGGCGGCATGACGACCACGTCTGCGTCGAGGTCGATTGGTGCGCCTGCTTCGGCTGCGCGCCTTCCCGACCGCGCGCCGAATCGCCTCCACGCGAGGGCCGCAAGCAGCAGCACCAGAAGCCCCAGGCCGGCAGGCCCGACCCAGTTGCCCCAGGCCACCATGAGCGTGGGCGGTGGTTCGCGCACCGCAAGTTCGCCGACCACCAAGGTGCGCTCGCCCATGCGCGTGCCAGCCAGCACGGTACCGTACTCGTCGATCACGGCACTGTGGCCGTTGGAGGTGACCCGGAACTGCGGCAGTCGCGTTTCGATGCTGCGAAACGCAGCCACCGCCTGATGCAGTTCGGCACCGAGCGGATGATCCGTGAACCAGGAATCGTTGGACATCGTGACGATCACCGTCGCACCCAACCGGGCGCCGTCGACGGCCAGCGCCGGGTCCACGGCGTCCAGGCAGATCAATGGAAGCACCGGAATCTCGCGCCCGTCGGCCAGCCGCAGCGGGAACACACGGGCACCCTCCCCTGCGCGCCAGCCGCCAGCCCACGGCAACCAGCGGCGCAGGGCCGGCCCGTCGAGCCAGTCTGGCACGTATTCGGTCAGCGGGAACGGCCGCGCCTTGCGATACATGCCGACCAGGCCCTCACCCGGCGCCACGATCGCCGCCGCGTTGTATTCGCCTGCCTGGTCACGATCGTAGGTGCCGAAGACGAAAGGCACGCCGGCGGCGTCGACGATGTCCAGGATCTCGCGGTCCAGTTCGGCACCGGCCTCGCTCTTGGGCTGGCCGAAGGTCGTGGGGTACACCGTCTCGGACCACAGCACCGCCTGCGCACCCCGGCGCTCAACGGCGTCGTAGCTCATGGCGAAATGCGTGTCGAGCACCTCGCGCACGACCGCTCCCGCGCCCCGCTCGCGGCGCAGGCGCTCGTAATCGACGATGTTCGATTGCACCAGCCCCATGCGCAAGGTCTGTCCCGACGGCTCCGGCGCGGACGAGAGCGCATTCAGCCCGTAGCCGGCCAGCAGCAGAGGCACCAGCGCCGCCAGTGCAAGTGGCCTGGCCATGGCACGCGCACCCTCGTGCCGGCGGCCGAGCGCCGCCGCCACGCCTTCGTTCGCCAGCAGCAGCATCAGCGTCAGGCCCGCCGCGCCGCCGAGGTCGGCCGCCTGGCGCATCAGCCGGGATGGATGGAGTCCGTAGCCCAGCGTGTCGCCCAGCAGCCTGGGCACGAGCCATTCGGTGGCCACCCATGCCAACGCACTGGCCAGCGCACACAGCACCGGTCCGACGCTGCGGCCAACCGCGCGGCGCACCAGCGCCAGAGCGAAGAACTGCGGCTGCAGCAGCGGAGCGGCCAGCAGCAGCAGCGACATACCCGCTGCGGTGCCCAGTTCGGTGAAACGCCCGATCGCGACAGCGAACCACGGGAACACCGCCGCCGTGTAGGCCACCGACATGGCGTAGGCGCTGACCAGCGTGCCCGCCATGCTGCGTTGCGCATCGAGTGTGCGCAGCCAGGGCACCAACAGCACGAAGCCGAGCACCCAGCCGAGACCGCCGCGCGCGTACAAGGCCGACAGCACACCGCTGGCAAGGACGCCGGCCCAGGCCGAACCCACGAGCCTGTGCAACCCGGCGCGCTTGTCCAGAGCCCTCACTTCCCGGGTTCGACCGGCGCTGGCACCACGATGCGTCGGATCGGCAACCCGGGCGGAGCGAGTTCCGGCGGGACGACACGGTCGGGAGGCAACTGAATCGGTTGCCCGGCAGCGTCGAACCACTGGTAGTCGGGCGAAAACATCAGGATCGCCTCGATGCGCTGGCCATCGTCGGTGGCCTGGTGGTGGCGCACGTACCCGGCGGGCAACTCGAAGCCCTCGGGCACCGCCAGTCCGACCAGTGGCGGTCGGGTGCCCGGCGGCGAGAAGGCACCGAGCCCGCCGTAGACGCCGGCCTGATGCAGCCGCGTGATCACCTCCGCCATGGTCGGCCTCTCGCCCGGATTGACATAGTCGGCAAGGTCGGGCGTCAGGTCACCGTTGGGGTCCCGCGTGCGCGACACCTCCGGCGAAGGCGCCGGTGTCGGCGCGACTGTCGCGTTGCGCACCGGCTCCACGGCCATGGGTACGGTCACCGCCGCAGGCTCGGGCGCCTTCACCGCCCGCACGGCGCGCTGCGAAGGCGCCGGCAAAGGCGACGCCGCTGCCGGCTCGGTGTCGGGTGCGGGCTCGTCCGA
>ERZ1645186.164-NODE-164-length-9350-cov-8.389672_pt1 | contig 9350 bp, 10 predicted proteins | sample MGYA00575349_ERZ1645186 | MGnify/ENA primary metagenome ERZ1645186 (study PRJEB40839, sample SAMN11282943) | freshwater sediment metagenome | isolation source: river sediment | host: Sediment | place: India: Nawabganj, Kanpur | collected 2015-12-17 ...
GAGATGGTCGGTGCGCTGCAACAGGTGTCGCGGCAACTGCCGGAGTGGGTCGAGGCGCATACGCTGATGGCAGCCGGGTTCATCGGCCTGGATCAGTCTGAGCGGGCAGCCGAGGCCATCGCGAACGCGCTCAGGTTGGACGCAAGGCTGACGGTGCGCCGGGTGATGCGCCGGCATCCGTTGGCAATCCAGACCGATGCGGACCGGCTGGCCATGTTCCTGTGCGAAGCCGGGCTGGCCGATCAATAGTTTCCGACGCCCATCGCAAACCGGAGGTGAACATGCAAACCTGGTCCGAAGACACCGTGCGCCAACTGCGCGAGCACTACGACGAGGCCGCAGCCTACTGGGCCAAATGGGCCGACCCGCTGGCCGAGCAGCAGGCCAAGGTCAATCAGGCGCTGCTGGCTGCGGCGGGCGTGAAGCCAGGCACTCAGCTGCTCGACTTGGCGAGTGGGGCGGGCGAGCCGGCCGTGACGGCGGCGGCGATGGTCGGCGCCAACGGCCATGTCACGGCCACCGACATCAGCGAGCCGATGGTGCAGGCGCTGGTGCAGCGCATGGCGCGGCTGCAGCTGGGCAACGTCAGCTGCCGCCAGGCCGACATGGAAGCCCTGCCCTTTGGCGATGCCAGTTTCGACGCCGTCACCTGCCGCTATGGGTTGATGTATGCGCGCGATCCGGGTCAGGCCATGGCCGAGGCCGCGCGCGTCGTGCGCCCTGGCGGACGCGTCGCGTACATGGTCTGGGGTCCGGAAGCCAACAACAGCGTCATCTTCCATGGTGCCCGTGCGGCCAACGCGTTTCTGGGTGGCGTGTTGCCCGAGGAGGGCTTTCGCGCACCGACGCGCTTTGCCGAACCGGGCCTGCTTGCGGCCCTAATGGGCGCAGCTGGGCTGGCCGACGCACAGGAGCAGGAGTTGATCTTCGAGCCGCGCATCAAGGTCGGGCTGCCGTTCTGGGCGCCGCTGCTGGAGATGAACTCGACGCACGTCTGGACCGCGCTTGCGCCCGACGTGCAGAAGCAGGTGCATCAGGCCATCGCACAGGCCTACGAGACCTTTCGCGACGGGGACAGCTACAAGTTGAAGACGCACATGCGCATTGCATCGGCCCGGCGGGCGTAGACCGCCGCAGCGCGTCCGCCTTCGTACCGGCCGGCAGCGCAGGTACAGCCCGAGGCGCTGGCACACCACGACCACCATGCCCAAGGACGGTTGGCACCGCCACCATCGCCCACCGCATACAGCACGACCCGCCCAGCGCCAGCAGCCAGGTCGCGACATTGGCGCCCGCCACCTTGTCGCAGCCCAGGCGATCCAGCCCCGGGCCCACCAGCACCATGCCCGGAATCGTCCAGAAGAAGGCCAGCGGCTGGCGGTACAGCCAGCAAAACAGGATGGTGATGAGCCCGTTGACGAAGAAGGCGCCACAAATGCGGAAAGCGAGCTGCGCCTCGCTCGACCCGCCCTGCGTGCCGCGGGCGGGGCAACGGCATGCCGCGAAGCGGTCACCCTACGCGGGTGCCAGCAACGTGAATTGATTGCGCGCGAGCAGCTTCCTGAAGTCTCGATCGAAGCTGACGAGGTGCTCACCGAGGTGCGCCACGGCTGCCGAAAGCCAGGCATCGGGCAGATCGTTGCCGCTCAGCTGCCTGTCCAGGCAGAGCTGCCGCAACTTCGGCCACTCCGGGCCCAAGGGCGCGAGCTCCACACCTGGCGAGGCCAAGAGTGCGTCCACGAACGCCGTCGCATCTTCGATCGGGGTGGCCACATGGAAGATCTTCGGGCTGGTGACCAGCCGCAGGAAGCTGGCCAGCACCATCGGCATCAGCGTCAAGGTTGGAGCGGTTCCGGAGGCCCCGATCGCCTCCTCGAGCCAGTTGCGTGCGACGGCGTGATGCGGGTGATCGCTGCGCGAAGCGGCGACCAGCACGTTGACGTCAGGCGTCATCGCCAAGCGCCTCGAGCAGCGCCTTGTTGCTCAGCGGGTTGACGCCTTTGATCAGACCGCCGCGCCCCTTGAACACGGGCAGACGAACCCGGCCGCGCCGAGCGGCGTCTGTCTTTGCGCGCAGGCGAAGCTGCAGTCCTTCCTCGATCAAACGGGTCAGGCTCGTGCGCTGCTGGGCCGCGAGCGCCTTGGCATCGGCCAACAGCTGATCGTTCAGGTTCAGGGTGGTCTTCATGCTGGCATGATACATATTTCTGTATCGACGATGCAGGAAGCCCGGCCTGAGTCGGCCCTGGTTGCAGGGGAAAGAACGCCGCAGTTCAGCTTCGCGGAAGCGGCCTGCCGAGACCGGCCGCTCGCGGCCGAAGCGAACCTCTACCCGGCCGCACGCAGGCTGGCGAGGCTCATGCCTCAGCCCCTGCTTCACCCCGCACCCAGCAACCCCGGCAACACCGCCGCCGCGGTTCCCCGCAGCACCCAATGCGCCTGGTCGTCGATCTCCGATGCGTCGGGGTTCAGGATCGCCACCCTCGCGCCCGCGCGCCGCGCCACCGCGGCCAGGCCGGCAGCCGGCCACACCGCGCCGGACGTACCCACCACCAGCATCAGCTCGCACTGGCGCGCCGCGCGTTCCGCGGCGTCGATGGCGTCTTCGGGAAGCATCTCGCCGAACCACACCACGCCCGGCCGCAACAGGTTGCCGCAGTCGGCGCAGCGCGGCGGCGTGCCGGGCACGGCAGTGGCCGGACTGCAGCCCCGACCGCGCGGGCAGTCGTCCAGCCAGCGGTCGGCCAGGATGTCGCCGTGCAAGCGGATGGTCTGCGGCCAGCCGGCGCGCTGGTGCAGGTCGTCCACGTTCTGCGTGACGAGGGTCAGCACGCCGGGGCGGCGCCGGCCATAGTCGGCCAGCGCCACGTGGCCGGCATTGGGCTGCGCATCGCGCACGCCCTGCTGGCGCTCGGCATACCAAGCCCACACGCGCGCCGGGTCGGCACGGAAGCCTTCTTCGCTGGCCAGCTGCGCGGGGTCGAAGCGGCTCCACAGGCCGGTCATCGCGTCGCGGAAGGTGGGGATGCCGCTCTCGGCGCTCATGCCCGCGCCGGTCAGCACGCACACGCGCTGCGCGCGGGCCAGCCGCTCGCGCACGGCGGCCAGGGCGCCGTCCACCGCTTCAGCTCCCGCGCTGGCGCCGCGCCTCGTACAGGCACACGCCGGCGGCCACCGACACGTTCAGGCTTTCCACCGCGCCGAGCATGGGAATGCGCACCAGCACGTCGCAGGTCTTGCGCGTCAACTGGCGCAGGCCCTTGCCTTCGGCGCCCAGCACCAGCGCCAGCGGGCCCTTCAGATCGGCCTCGTACAAGGTGATGGGCGCGTCGTCGCTGGTACCCACGATGCGGATGTCACGTTCCTTCAGCTCGTTCAGGCTGCGCGCCAGGTTGGTGACCATCAGGTAGGGCACGGTCTCGGCCGCGCCGCTGGCCACCTTGGCCACGGTGGCGTTCAGGCCCACCGCATGGTCCTTGGGCGCCAGCACGGCGTGCACGCCGGCGCCGTCGGCCACGCGCAGGCAGGCGCCCAGGTTGTGCGGGTCGGTCACGCCGTCCAGCGCCAGCACCAGCGGCGGGCCTTCCACCGCGTCCATCAGGTCGTCCAGCGAGTGCACCTGCGGCAGCGGGTCCACGCGGGCGGCCACGCCCTGGTGGCGCGGGTTGCCCACCAGCTGTGTCAGCCGCGCATCGTCGCTGTCCACCACGCGCACATCGGCGGCGCGGGCGCGCTCCACCAGCTGGCGCATGCGGGCGTCGCGCCGCGTGCTGTCGACGTGCACCTCGTGCACCGATTGCGGCGCCGTCTTCAGACGCACGCCCACCACATGGAAGCCGAACAGGATGGATCTGGAACTCATCTACCTATTGTGACGGTGCCGCGGTGCACCTCGGCCTCGCCATGGCGGGCCAGCAGTTCCATCAGCTTCTTGCGAATCAGCATGCCGGGCCGGTCGCTGTCCATCGAATACTCCACGCCGCGGCGGCGTGTGTCCACCAGCGCGTCGGGGTCGGTGGATTCGAGGATGCCCTTGTCCTCGCGGGTGATGACATGGTCAAACTCGATCAGCATCGCCTCGGGGCAATCGGCCTCGGTGTCGTTGCGGAACAGCCATTGCACCAGCTGGATGTTGCCGTCGTCGATGGGCGTGAAGCAGTTGATGATGATGTGGCGGATGCCGCTCGGGTACTCGATGTCCAGCCGGCGCGAGAACGGCAGGTAGTAGGCGTTGCGCATGTGGCGCTGCGTCAGCGGCTCGGTGCTGCCGCTGACGCGGTGGAAGGCCGGCGGGTTGGTGGCGGCGATCACCGTCTCGGCATAGAAGCCGGTGTCGTTCTCCACCAGCTCGTACTTGCTGGGCTTGGGCTGGTCGGCCACGCCGAAGGTGGCGCGGTGCACGAAGCTGAAGTGGCTGTTGTCGAAGCTGTTCTCCAGCGCGCGCAGCGGGCTGGTGGCCCAGCGCTCGTAGAACTGGAAGATGGTGCGCCAGCCCGGTGCGCCGAACTCGGGGATGTCCGGGATCGGTGCAATGGGCTCCTCCAGAGCCACCCAGGCATAGCCGTACTTGGCCACGCAACGGAAGGCCGGTGTGCAGTACTCGGCCGGGATCGGGTGGCCTTCGTCGTATTGGGGAATGTGCACCACCTTGCCGGCGCCGTCGTAGGTCCAGCCGTGGTAGCCGCATTCCAGCCGGCCGCCCACGCAGCGGCCCTTGCTCAAGCGGGCGGTGCGGTGGCAGCAGCGGTCCAGCAGCGCGGCCGGCTGGCCCTGCGCGTCCAGGAACAGCACGATCTTTTCGCCCAGCAGCGTGAAGGGCACCGGGGCCTCGCCCTGCAGGGACGACAGCGGCACGGTGGCATGCCAGAACTTGCGGAAGACCTTTTGGCGGGTGGTCAGCATGGAGAACTCGCTCGATAAAGTGGAACGGGGCCGCGGGCGCGGCGCTTCAGAGCAACTTCCGGCCGCCTGCAACCTGGCAGCGAACCCTTCTACTTGCGTGGCGATGCTAGCCGGCAGCGGGCCGCCCTGCGAAGCACGAGGACGTCGCCTTGACGTGCGATCGCACTCGCCAGACGCATCGATATTGTCGACAATGAGAACGCCAACACCAGCCACAGACGCCCATGCGCAACCCCGCCACCGACCAGGAGATCTTCGCCCGCTGGGAGCATTCGGTCGAATTCCGGCTGTTCGCCGACGCAGCGGGTCCGACCCTGACGGTGCCGGAGCAGGTGGCGGCCAAAGTCGGTGACCGCATCATCGGCGGCCAGCTGGCGCCGGGCATGCGCATCGGCGAACAGGAGCTGGCCGACGAGTTCGCCATCAGCCGCGGCCCGGTGCGCGAGGCCATCCGCATCCTCGAGCGCGAGGGCCTGGTGGCCGTGCTACCGCGCCGCGGCGCGGTGGTCACCAGCCTGTCCGCTACCGAGCTGCGCGAGCTGTTCGAGATCCGCGCCGGGCTGTTCGAGATGGTCATCCGCAAGGTAGTGACCACGCGTCCGCCGGAACTGCTGGCCGTGATGCGCGCCGGCGCGGCGCGGCTTGAGGCGTTGGCCGAGGATCCTGCCGGCGGCGATGCCTATGCCGAGACCACGCACCGGCTGATCCTGATCAGCGCGCGCTTCGCCGGCAACGAGCGGCTGCGCCGCATGATCGCGGCGCTGTCGCTGCAGAGCCTGCGCTACAGCAAGCTGGGCCTGTCGTCGGTGGAGCGGCGCCGTCGCTCGGTCAAGCTGTGGAAGCAGGCGGCGAGGGCGCTGGAGCGCGGCGACGTCGAGCAGATGGTGCTGCTGGCGCGTCAGCGCACCGAAGAGTCAGCCGACGAGGCCGCACGCCTCCTGGCCACGCCGGGCGGCTGATTCTTTCAGGTTGGCGTTCAACCCACCTGAAGCGATCTATGCATTCAGCGCATTGCAGCCGTCCACCGTCGCCGGCTTCTCGATCGTCGGATGCGAACCTGGGTCAAGCGTCCACGAAGCAGGCGCGCAATTCACCCTTCAGCACCTTGCCGGCCAGGTTGCGCGGCAGCACATCGACGAACACGACACGCCGCGGCTTCTTGTACCCGGCGATGTGCTCGCCGCAATGCGCCTGCAGCGCGTCGACGGTCGCCTCGCTGCCTTCGCGCAGCACCACCGCCGCCGCGACAAGTTCGCCCCATTCTGGGTCGGGCAGGCCCAGCACCGCCGATTCCAACACCGCCGGGTGCGTGGCCAGCGCGTCCTCGACCTCGCGCGCATAGACATTGAAGCCGCCGCTGATGATCATGTCCTTGTTGCGGCCGACGATGTGCAGGAAGCCGTGGCGGTCGAATCGGCCCAGGTCACCGCTGTAGAACCAGCCGTCGCGCACCACTTCGGCCATCGCCTCGGGCCGGCGCCACAGCTGCACCTTGGCAGCGCCCTCGTGCGCCAGCGTCACCTCGCCCACCTCGCCCTGCGGCACCGGCTGGCCCTGCGCATCGCGCAGTACGATGTGCACGTTGGCGGTGGGCTTGCCGCATGAGCCGATCGGGTCTTCGGCCGCGTCATCGCTGTCGCCCACGTGCTCGTGCGGATACAGCACCGTCAGCGGCTGCACCGCTTCGGTCATGCCGTACTGCTGGCGCAGGATCGGACCGAAGATTCTCATCGCGCGGCGGATCAGCGACACCGGCGTCGGCGCGGTGCCGTAGTGGATGCGCTTCAGCGACGACCAGTCGCCCTGCGCACCGCCTTCGATCGCCTCGACCAGCCGGTTCATCATCGTCGGCACCAGCATCAGGTGCGTGATGCGGTGCTGCGCGATCGCCGCGAGCAGTGAGGCCGGGTCGAAGCGGTCCAGGATCACGTTGCGCGCGCCGCGCAGATAGCAGGGAAACAGGTACACGCCGGCGGCATGCGTCAGCGGGCCCACGTGCAGCATCGCGTCGTCCACCGACAGGCCGTACTCCATCGCCAGGAAATGGTTCGCCAGCCGCGCATTCAACCTCTCCACCGTGTAGGCCACGCCCTTGGGCTTGCCGGTGGTGCCGCTCGTGTAGGCGATGCGCATGAGGTGATCGGCGCCGATGTCGATGGCCGGCGCCTGCGCGCTGGCCGCGGCACAGGCCGCGCCGAAATCCACCACGCCCGGCAGCTGCGCCCCAAGGGTCAGCACGTGCCGCAGTTGGGGCAGCTGCCGGCCGGCCGCCGCAGCGAAGGCCTGCGCCAGCCCGGCGAACTGCGGACCGACCAGCACCGCGCTGGCCTGCGCGTCAGCCAGTATGTCCAGGTGTTCAGCCTGCGTGTGCCGCGCGTTCAGCGCCACATAGGTCAGGGCCGCCTTCTCGGCGCCGAACAAACTGTCCAGGCTCTCGACCGAGTTCTCCAGCAGCACGGCAAAGCGCTCGCCCGGCCGCAGGCCCATCGCGATCAGCGCCTGCGCGAAGCAGTTGCTTCGCACGTCGATCTCCAGGTGGTCGTAGCTGCGCTCGCGGAACACCAGTGACGGCCGTGCGCCGTGCTGGGCAGCGGCCCAGCTGACCAGACGGCCGGCGATCATCCGATCACCACCACGCCCTGGCCCTCGGCCACGGCCTCGCCCTCTTTGACCAGCAGCTGCAGCACGGTGCCGGCGTGCGGCGCGCTGACCGGAATCTCCATCTTCATGCTCTCCAGGATCAGCAGCGTCTGGTCCTCGGTGACGGAGTCGCCTTCGCGCACCTCGATCTTCCACACGGTGCCGGTGACGTCGGATTGCAGGCAGCTCTGGGCCATGGGGTCTCCTTGGGGTTCGGAAATGCGGTCATCATAGTCACCATTGCGATTGTTGACAATCGTTATGTCGAATGCTCAAATTCAGTGCCCGCCCCACCGCCACTGTTGCCGTGCCAACCGCCATGTCCGACCCCGCGCTGCCACCCTTCCCCTCCCCCGCGCTGCCCGGCCTGCCGGGACTGAAGCGCGTGCTCATCGCCAACCGCGGCGAGATTGCGGTGCGCGTGGTGCTCGCCTGCCAGGCGCTGGGGGTGGAGGCCGTGGCGGCCGTCTCCGAGGCCGACGCCAACAGCCTGGCCGCGCGCCACGCCGGCCGGCAGGTGCTGATCGGCCCGCCGCAGCCGGCGCAGAGCTACCTGGCCATCGAGCGGCTGGTCGACGCGGCGCTGCGCAGCGGCTGCGACGCGGTGCACCCGGGATACGGCTTCCTGTCCGAGCGCGCCGCCTTCGCGCAGGCCTGCGTCGACGCCGGGCTGGTCTTCGTCGGGCCCACGCCCGCGGCGATCGAGGCCATGGGCGACAAGATCACCGCCGCGAAGCTGGCGGCCGAGGCCGGCGTGCCACGCGTGCCGGGTTCGGATGCAGTGGCCGATGCCGCAGCCGCGCTGGCGGTGGCCGAGCGCATCGGCTGGCCGGTGCTGGTCAAGGCCAGCGCCGGCGGCGGTGGCCGCGGCATGCGCGTGGTGCGCGATGCCTCGCAGATGGTCGCGGCCTTCGCCAGCGCCACGGCCGAGGCGCAGGCCGCCTTTGGCGATGGCACGCTGTACGTGGAGAAGTTGATCGAGCGCGCGCGCCATGTCGAGATCCAGCTGATAGCCGACCGCCACGGCAACGTCGTGCACTTGGGCGAGCGCGAATGTTCGACGCAGCGACGGCACCAGAAGCTGATCGAGGAATCGCCGTCGCCGGCTCTGGATGCCGCACAGCGTGCAGCGATGGGCGAGGCCGCTGTGGCACTGGCGCGCCGTGTCGGCTACCGCGGTGCGGGCACGGTCGAGTTCGTTCTAGACGATCGCGACGGCCGTTTCTACTTCCTGGAGATGAATACGCGCATCCAGGTTGAGCACCCTGTGACCGAGATGGTCACCGGCATCGACCTGGTGGCCGAGCAGTTGCGTGTGGCCGCAGGGCTGCCGCTGTCCTTCACGCAGCCGCAGATCGTGCACACCGGCCATGCGATCGAATGCCGCATCAACGCCGAAGACCCGGAGCGCAACTTCCTTCCCCGCCCCGGCTTGGTGGCACGCTGGGCGCCACCCCAAGGCGAAGGCATCCGCTGCGACAGCCATTGCCACGACGGCTACACCGTCACGCCGTACTACGACTCGCTGCTCGGCAAGCTGATCGTGCATGCGCCGACACGAGACGCCGCCATCGCGCGCATGGTCGACGCACTGCAGCGCCTGCAGGTCGACGGCCCGGCGACGACCGCACCTTTTCACCGCGCCGTGCTGGCGCACGAGGACTTCGCCGCCGGCCGCGTGACCACGCGCTGGGTCGAGGAGCTGTTCCTTCCCCAGCGCAAGGCGGCCGCCGCATCCACCCCCAGAACCCCGAAGGAGATGGCATGGACACCTCCCACCCGATGAACGAGTGCTGTGAGAGGCGAGG
>ERZ1645186.166-NODE-166-length-9183-cov-6.312774_pt1 | contig 9183 bp, 15 predicted proteins | sample MGYA00575349_ERZ1645186 | MGnify/ENA primary metagenome ERZ1645186 (study PRJEB40839, sample SAMN11282943) | freshwater sediment metagenome | isolation source: river sediment | host: Sediment | place: India: Nawabganj, Kanpur | collected 2015-12-17 ...
GCCAGCAGGTAGCCGAACGAGCCGTAGGCCAGCAGCAGCAGGCCGTCCACCGGCAGATGGGCCCGGTAGCGGGCGAGGTGCTCTGCCGGCCACGCGTGCACGACGGCACCGAAGGCGCGCGGCGTGGCGGCGAACTGCAGGCTCAGCACGCCAGGGTTCAGTGGCGCAAGGTACCAGGCGAGCCCGGCGAAGAGCAGCACGGCCAGCGCTGCGGAGATCCACACGGCGCGCATGCCGGGCCCGCAGCGGCGCTCAGCGCCCGGCGCCGGGCTGCGGGCCCGCGGCGCTACCGAAGAAGCGCGCCGCCTCGTCCAGCGCCACCCGATCGGCGTCGATCGCGCCCGGCGCGCCGCCGTGGCCCACCAGCGCCCCCGCAAAGTGCATCGGGAAAAAGCCGGCGCACATCCTGGCGGTGTCGATCATGGGCTGCGCCTTGGCCTTGTCGGCGGCCGTCGTCACCAAGTGCAGCGTCTTGGCCGACATGGCCTGTCTGAAGTTCAGATCCGGCACGCGCAGCCAGCCGGTCCAGTGGTCCAGGCAGGTCTTCAGCGCGGCGGGGAAGCTGTACCAGTAGACCGGTGCCACCAGCACCAGGTTCGTGCAGGCCAGCGTGGCTTCGAGCAGCCGCGCCAGGTCGCCGGTGGGGTAGGCATAGGTGCCGTTGCCGTGGCGCCGGTCGGTGAACGCTTCGAGGCGCATGCCGCACAGGTGCAGCCAGGTCTGCGCGCTGTCGGCCGGCAGGTGCGTGGCCGCGATGCGCGCCAGGCGCTCGGTGTTGCTGTCCGACGCCACATCACGCGCCGAGGCCACCAGGAAGAGGTATCGATTCATCGAGCTCGGGTCCGTTCTCGCGCGGGACTGGCAGCGTACCCGGCCGCTGCCGGCCCGGGCCGCATCATCGCTCAGCGCGCCTTCAGCGCGGGCCGGGCTCGACCAGCGACAGCCATTGCGGAAGGCAGTGCCGGGCCAGCGCGGTAACCCAGTCGGGTTCCTCGGGCACGAACGCCAGCCCGAAGCGCGGGCTGACCAGGAACCCGCCCCGCCTGAAAGCCTCTGCGTCCTGCGCATGGATGAAACCGGCGAGCGAGGCGAAAGGCACCGCCACGCCTGGGACATGAAGCACCGGGGCCCGTTTCGTCAGCTCCTCGAGCCGACCGCAGGGCTGAAACCGGTACACGGCGCTGCCGTAGTCGAATTCCTGCAGGCCGACGCCGTTCACCTGGCGACGCCCCGGTGGTCCCTTGAGGCGAACGAGTTCCTCCACCCCGATGCTGAAGGCGCTATCGTCCACGCGGACGAACGGGTCGAGTCGCATGGTCCGTGCGCGGCATCAGCCTGGGCCAGGCAGCCCGGCCTTTGCGGCCGCGCCGATGGCCAGGCAGACCAGCGCCACGACATCGGCGGCGAACACCCGGCCCAGCTGCCTGTTGTAGTTGCCGACCGACCACGCCAAGCCGAGGAACGACAGCACGCTGGCGAAACCCAGCACCAGGGCCACGGGTTGCAGGTCGGGCCGGAAGGCCGCATACAGGAAGAACGCGCCGAGCAGGCCGAACAGCACCGCCCGGTGGCGCATCAGAATCAGCAGGTTCGGTTCGTCGAGCGCGATGCCGTAGAGCGAGCGCAGCCGCGCCGCGCCGAGCGCGCCCGAAAGCGGCAGCAAATGAATCAGGGCGACGACGACGAGCATGGCGCTCACGAGCTGCTGCATCGGGGCTCCAGGGGCAGGCCAAGGGTCATCGGTGCGTACTGCGGCGAAGGGCGCGCAGCGGGATGGCGAAGAGCAGCAGGAAGACGGTGTTCAGGGCCGCGTTCTGCCAGAAGCCGGACAGCAACGAATATGCGGTGTCGGGCAGGTACCACGCGCCGACCGAAACGGCGATGAGGTTCCACGCCAGACGGTCGCCGCGCGCGCGAAGCATGCGCACGGCCGTGAGCAGTGCAACGCCCCATCCCACCATGACGCCACCGATCACGGCATGGGCCAGCGAGATGTATCTCGCCGCCTCGGCGCCGAAGGCGTCGATCTGCTGCGGCGAGGCGTATACGAGCAATGAGAAGCCCTGCCGCGTCGAGGCGGGGGCCATGACGAGCACCAGACCGAAGGCGACGACGCCGGCGGCAACAACAGTCAGCCAATAGATCCAGAAGGCAGGCGCCTGCGGCGTGGAAGCCATCCGCGTTCTCCGCGAGCCGAGATGGACGCCATTCTGAAGGCCGTCGATGCGGGCCGCCATGACGTCGCAGGTCATGGCAGCGCTCGCGGGCGTGCCGCCGGACCGTGTCTGGGGTCAGCTCCGGGCTGGCGCGCGCTCTCATACGCAAGTGCATTCAAGACGATGGAAACCGAGGGCGTTGCACGGCGCATGACAGCCGAATTCCAAAAGCCCTCGCCGCAGAGGCGCAAAGAGCGCGGAGAAAGCGCAGCGCGGTTCCAACCGAAAGGGAAACCCTCTTGTATTCCTCTGCGTGACCTCGGCGTCCTCCGCGCCTCCGTGGTGAAGGTATTCAGTTCTTTGCGACCGGCAGCAACGCGCCAGCAACTGCCAAGAGCTTCTTGCCGTCTGAACGCGCTTGCGTATCAGTTTTTCCGCGGCGCTTCGCGCGACCCGCGACGCATGAAACGGTCGCAGCCGGTGACCGCCGCGGAGCCGGCTTCGCCGGTCCGCTAGCGGTGTCCCCTGGAGGGCGCGCGCAAAGCGCGTAGACGGTGTCTCACTTCAAGCGTCGCCGCTGCGCCGGATGCCGGGTTCCAGCAGGAAGAACTGCGGGTTCAGCTCGGCCAACGGCGCCTTCAGCTTCTCGATCTCGGCCGCAGGGCCGTGAACCTCGAGGCGCACGATCTTGGCGATCTTGAGTGCTTCGGCAAGCAGATCGCCGACGTTCTGCAGGTGCGCCAGCACCGCCTCGGCGTTGACGTAGCCCTCGCGGCAGTGGGCGGTAGAGCCGCTGAACGAGAACGCGTAGTGCAGACAGCCGCTCTCGGTGCGCGTCTTCTCGACGAACTTAGGTCCCAAGGCCTTGAATGCGGCGAGCTGCCCGTCCTGCACCTCGAAGTACGGAACCAGGGTGCAACAGGTGTCGGTCTTGAACATAGGGGTCTCCTTCGTGTTGGCCGGCGCCGACGCAGAGTGCGTTCCGGCCGGTGGCGAAGGATGCCACGGTGCGCGCCGGCTAGCGCAGCTTCGTGTGCCTGAGCCGCTTGGCGTTGCCCACGGCCATGCGGTGCACCGGATCCATGCCGGCACCGACGATGCGTGACAGCGAGCGCGCGGCGCTGCCGGCCGGGTGTCTGCCGGCGAACGTACCGGTCAGCAACGAAAGGCCCAGCGCCTGCTGCTGCGCGACAAGCTCGCCCCACATGGCCAGCCACGAATGCGCGAAGGCGAGTTGCTTTTCGGTGACCATGCCGGTGAACTCCCGCCGGTCGCGCGCGCTGAGCACCGGCCCGGCGAGCGCCATGCGGGTGAGCCGGTGTGCCACCACTTGGGGCGCGGCCAAGCCGAGCTCGACCAGCTTGGACGAGGTCGACTTCGGGCGCCGCTTGAGTCGAGTGGTCATGAGGGTTCGTTCGGGTCGTGTTGGGGTCGGTAGGGAGTTCTTGCAGTGCGCTGCCGTTGCGGGCCTGAGCGAACCGCTCTCATGGTGAAGCGCCAGCGAGCGTGATCTTGCCTGCCTGGCATGACCGCATCCACGAAACCCACAGGCAACAAGCCGCGCTTTCGTCCGTCGCACGGCCGGGATCGGGCCACCTGCTCACAAGGTCTTGACCTGCACCTTGCGCCATTTGATGGGCCCGCCCACAACGCCTTGCACACCGGGGCCAAACTGCAGCGCGAAGGGGCCGGAGGAGAACTTGTCGTTGTTCATGGTCACCGTGGTGGCACCGTTCAGCTTCACAGTCACGACCGAGCCGCGCGCCTCGATCTCATAGGTGTTCCAGCGCCCGCCTGCCAGGAAAACTGGCGGGACCGGCACGGCCGCGAAGTTGACGATGCCACCGGTGCCGTACTTCGGGTCAGGGCGGATGTCCCAAATGTTGACCTCATAGGAATTGTCAGCCGTGATGTTCTTGGCGTCCGACAGGCGAATGAAGATGCCGCTGTTGGTGTCGGTGGCTGCCCAGAACTCGGCGCGAATGGCGAAGTCCTTGTAGGCCTGCTTGGACACGAGGAAGCCGACTGTGCCCTTGTCGGCGACGATTGCTCCGCCTTCGGCCCGCCAGTTGGCATTGCCTACCTGGTTCCAGTTCTCAAGACCTTTGTCGCCGTCGATCAGCGTGGTCCAGCCGCCAGCGGTCGGCCCGGTGGCACAGGCGCTCATCACCAGGGCGGTTGCGATCAGACTGCTGGAGAGGACTTGTCGTCTTTGCATGGTGTGTTCCTTTCAAGCAGGTTTTCATGAAGCCATGGGTTGGCAAATTCCGCCTGCCGTAGCGGGTCGGCTCGAACGAGAGGTATCGCTGCATCGGTGAGGAATCTCGCGTGGCATCCTTCTCAGGCTTCTAACGCTGATACCACTGGCGCAACTCGATTGGGTTTCCGTCGGGATCGCGTATCTCGGCGCGTGCATAGTCCGAGCGCACGAGCGGTCCCCACGTGGCCGCGATGCCCTTCCGGCGCAGCAAAGCCAGTGCACCGTCCATATCGGCCACCTCGAGGGCGAGACACTGCCAGCCCAAGCGCTGCTCCGTACTGCGCGAAGGGATCGCTTTCGCATCGGGATAGCACATTACCTCTACCGTGGTGTCGCCGAGCTCGAGATAGATCAGGTCGAGCGGGCCAAGCGGCGTCTCGGGAATGCGTTTGCGCTCGCGTTCACGAAAGCCGAGCACAGCGCAGTAGAAGTCGATCGTGCGGTCCGGTAACGCGGTCAGCAGTTCGATATGGTCGATACGCTTGAACATTCAGTCTCCTTCTGCGCCTGCCCCTGCCGAGGCGATTGCCTCAGAACGCTGCTCATCCCGGACGCCAAGGCGACGCTGATGAGCGTCGGCAGTCTGTTCCTCGATGTCGGGCGTGGCCCGGATCCGTCGACTTGATCACCGCAGGAAGAATGCCGCTGAACAACACATAGACGGGATCGGTGAACTGCGGGGACGTCCCCGCAGAGGGGTTGGTCGGCGACCTCACCCATTGCCCCAGAGCTTGAACGGAACGTACAGTGCTGCGTGGGCGAAGTCCTTGTCGGTCGACAGGAGTGTGAGCTCATGGCGCCCACAGAGCTGGATGAGCAAGGCGTCGATCGTGCCGACTTGGACGCCACTTCTGCGGCACACGCTGCGGACCTCGGCGGCAGCGATGTGATCCTGCCTGTCAGGCTGGATCAGCGGCAAGGCCCCGAATCGCTCGATGACGCTCACCTTGTCCCTCGGCCCGCTGAAGCCTTGCAGAAGCTCCTGCAGGACCAAGCCGGTCGTCACCACTGCGTCTGCACCATTCAGCGCTTCGCGCAGCGCGATGACTTCCTTGGACTCGGTCGAGCCGTCGCGCCTGAGTGCCAGGGACCAAACGCTGGTGTCAACGAGCAGCGTCACGACCGCGAGCGCTCCACCTTGTAGTCATAGGTGGTGTCCCACTCCAGCTTCCCGAACAGCTCGGCAACGCGCCTCTGCTCGCGCCGGGCAATGAACTCCTTGAGCGCAAGCGTTACGGCCGCCTTCTTGGTGGGCTCGCCGCTGACGGCGACAGCCCGGTCAAGGAGATCGGGATCCAGAGCAAGGTTCGTGGCCATATGTAGCCCTCCGTGTGTGGAAGTCTACACATCGCAGCCCCCGAACTGCAAGCTGCAGTCGTTAGGCATCAGTGCGCCTCAGATCAGCGCCAGCGCCGACTTCCCGTCTGCGACAACCTCAGTTGCAAGCTTTTGATCCAGAGTTGCGAGCTTGCCCTTATTCGCACGGGCAAGCGCAAGCAGGTAGCTGTCGGTGACCCGACTGTGGCTGGATAGCAGCGCTGGGTCCGCCAAGTCGCCTTCGACTAGGCTGATGCTGTCTGGCCAGAACTGGTGTCCGCCGAGGCCGCGGATCGCGACGAGGGCCGCGGCCACCGTGCTTGGAGGGCCTGGCGAGTTCGGGTACTTGGGGTGGCCGACGATTCGCAGCAGTCCGTTCTCGATGATCGGACAGGTGGCGAAAGCCTTGTGACCGACCCGCCCAAACCACTCGTGAACATGCTCGTGTTGAACGTGAGCGGGATCAATCAGTGCGATCAGCACGTTCACGTCAAGCAAATACCGCATCAGGGTTGCTCGTCTCGCAGTTGGTTCACCAGCTCCAGGGTCACGGGTACGGCCGCTTTGCGGCTTGGGAGTAGTGGGATCCCGTTGCGCTCACTGCGACTCCCGCGTGTGCTGCGGGACAAACCGTGGCGAGCAAGCGCGGAGATCACTTCGCCAACGCTTCGGTGCTCGCGTTCGGCAAGGTGCTTCGCGGCGGCCAAGATGTCGTCGTCGATGGCGAGAGTAGTGCGCATGGCGCGCTCCGGGGCAGATGATGTCCAGCATCATACATCAAGCATCAAGGGGCGGCTCACCCAGCGCTGGAGCGGCCGTGGCGCTGGGGTTCTGATGCCTGACTTGTTGTCGATATGCGATCTGCAACTCGTGCAGCGCAAGTTCTGCAAATGCGGCCTCGCAGGCTGTTAGGGGCCGATTCTGACGGACTAACCGGATAGGGACACAGCCTGCCCAGGCTGTGGTTGCCCATGCGGTGGCACTTGCCTTCGCTGCTTGCAACGGCTATGCTGTACAAAAACACAGTTCCGGCCATGATGCCCGCCCCAGATGCCCCGCCTCTGGCACCCGCCGGCAGCACCGCGCCGGCACGCCGGCTGCTGGACCAGTTGCGCGAGCGGGTGCGCTACCGGCACTACAGCATAAGAACCGAGGAAGCCTGCGTCCATTGGGTTCGGGCCTTCGTTCGCTTCCACGGTTTGCGCCACCCCAAGGAGATGGGCGCCGACGAGGTGCGCGCCTTCCTGTCCTGGCTGGCCGTCGAGCGCCGCGTGTCGGTGTCCACGCATCGGCAGGCGCTGTCGGCGCTGCTGTTCCTGTACCGGCAGGTGTTCAGCCAGCACTTGCCCTGGCTGGATGCGCTGGACCGCCCGCAACGCAAGCCGCGCCTGCCGGTGGTGCTGACCACCGCCGAGGTGCGCGCGGTGCTGGCACTGCTCGAAGGCACGCATGCCGTGCTGGCGCAACTGCTCTACGGTACCGGCATGCGCATCACCGAGGCGCTGCAACTGCGCACCAAGGATATCGATTTCGAGCGCCGCGTGGTCGTCGTGCGTTGCGGCAAGGGGGGCAAGGACCGGGTGGTGATGCTGCCGTCCACCTTGGCGGCCCCGCTCAAGGCGCAGCTGCAGCGCGCGCATGGCTTGTGGCAGGCCGATGTGCGCGATGGCTGCAGCGGCGTGTACATGCCCGATGCGCTGGAGCGCAAGTACCCGCGTGCCGGTGCGTCATGGGCCTGGTTCCGGGTTTTCCCGCAGGACCGGCATTCCACCTGCCCGCGCCCGGGCGTGGTTCGGCGCCACCACCTGTACGACCAGAGCTTCCAGCGTGCATTCGCCCGCGCCGTGCAATCCGCCGGCATCACGCGCCCGGCCACGCCGCACACCCTGCGCCACGCCTTCGCCAAGCCTTCGCCACGCACCTGCTGCAGGCCGGTACCGATATACGCACGGTGCAGAAGCTGCTGGGCCACAGCGACGTCAGCACCACGATGGTCTACACCCATGTGCTCGAGTTGGCGGGCGGCGCGGTGCGTAGCCCGCTGGACGCGCTGGCGGCTGCGTAAGGCGCTGCGGTCAGCGGATGGCCAGAAACGCCGCAGGGCTCAGGATGCGCACGCCATGAAACGGGTCCAGCACCAACAGGTCGTTGTCGCCGGTGACGATGGCCTCGGCCTCGCCGTTCAGCGCTACATGCAGGAACTTGTCGTTCCGCGGGTCGCGGCAGGCCTGCACGCGGTGGGTGATGGTCACCCGCCGCACCACGCCACCCAGCAGGGCCACGAAGTGCTGCCGGTCGGCCAGCGACACATAGCGGTCGAAGCGCGGGCGCGACAGCACCTCGGCCAGTTCGGCCAGGGTGTCTTCCGACACCAGCGGCACGCCCAGGGCCAGCGCATGGTCCACCGCCCGCGCCGCGGTGCCGCCGGGCATCAGAAGCCGGCTGACCAGGGTGTTGGTGTCCAGCACCCAGCGGCGTTCAGGCATCCGGGCCGTCGTCCAGCAGCTTGGCCAGACGCTTCTCGGTCAGGCCGGCGGCCTTGGCGCGCTGGCCCACCGCATCGCAGAAGCGCTGGAACTCGGCACGATTCAGCTGCTGCAGCCGCTCGTACTCCTGCATCGACAGCACCACCGCCACGTTGCGCTGCTGGCGCTGGATGACGATCGGCTCGCGCGCGGCTTCGTCGATCACGCTGGCGAAGGACTTGCGGGCCTCGCTGGCAGCAATGGTCTTCATGGTGGGTGGCGTTTCCGTCGTGAGTTGGACAAATTGTACATAACGTACACAGGCGTCATCCATGCTCCCCGCCTATGCCGAGCTGCACTGCCGCAGCAACTTCAGCTTCCTGTGCGGCGCCTCGCACCCCGAGGAACTGGTGGCGCGGGCGCAGGCGCTGGGCTACAGCGCGCTGGCCCTCACCGATGAATGTTCGCTGGCCGGCGTGGTGCGGGCGCATGCCGAGGCCAAGCGCCTGGGCCTGCACCTGATCGTCGGCAGCGAGCTCCAGCTCACCCACCCGCCCGTCAAGGGCAAGGCCGATGCCGGCGCCGCGCCGCGGCTGGTGCTGCTGGCGCAGACGCGCCGCGGCTACGGCAACCTGTCGCAGTGGATCACCGTGGCGCGCCGCCGCGCGGCCAAGGGCGAGTACCTGGCCCACCCGTCGGACCTGGAAGGCCGCGTGCCGCACGCGCCGCACTTGGCCGGCCTGCCCGATTGTTTTGCGCTGCTGCTGCCCGGCCCGTGGCAGCCCTTCGAGACGGTGTTCGCGCACGCCATGTGGCTGAAGACCTGGTTCGGTGTCGAGCGCTGCGGCATCGCGGTGCAGCTGTTGCACCAGGCGCACGACGACACGCTGCTGGACGTGCTGCCGCGCGTGGCCCAGGCCAGCGCGCTGCCGCTGGTGGCGGCCGGCGCGGTGCTGATGCACGCGCGCTCGCGCAAGCCGCTGCA